>VFQQ010001176.1_pt1 | contig 39240 bp, 61 predicted proteins | sample 3512341 | NCBI WGS metagenome assembly VFQQ01 (sample SAMN10412373, study PRJNA504923) | tailings metagenome | isolation source: Relicate 2 Philex TSF1 revegetated site | place: Philippines: Tuba, Benguet | collected 2017-08-29 | reverse complement strand
GGGATTGCCGTGCAGCCCTGCTCGAGCAATGCAGTTGCCCACAAGCTTTGCAACCGCTGCCGCCCTGCAAACTTCATCTCTGTTGCCGACTGCAATCGGCCATCAACAACAACTGGCCCCTGGCTTCCTGCCTGCTCCGCAGCAGCCACGGTGCGCATGTGGGGCGACAGGTAGGCACTGTTGGGCTGACCATCTGTGCCTGCGCCCCCAGATGCTGGCGGCACCCCGACTGTCTGGCTTGCAGCAGCATGGTTGTGCCCCAGGGACTCAGCCTGCAAGGTTGGGCGTGCGGCCGGTGCAGCTGCCGCCTGGGCACGGCTGGCAGCGTGTGTGCCAGGGACGGCAAGCGGCGGCCCGGGGGCAGCCTGCATGCCTCCCCTGAGGCGCAGCACATCGCCGGCCTGCTGCTGGATTGGGAGCTACAAGAGGAGGGTGCAAAGGAAAATGGAAGTGAAGGACGAGCAGAGCTGACGGTTGAAGAAAGGAAGACAGTCGAATAGAAAGGCAGCAGGGCTGCCATGCCTGCTCATCTTCCCTATGCCTACGCCATGCAGCGCGCCTGTCCCACATCAATCACTTATTTGCTCGCCTGTTTGCCGGCCAGTTGGCCCTCATCTGCTGCTGTCGAGTGGGGCGCTGCCTGCACGGGGCAGGGGGTCAAACCGAGCGGTGAAAGAAGTGGCGACAGCCTGCGTTTTGGACCTTGCAGCACCAGATTGCACGGAAACAGCAACAAGTGGCCAAACAGCCAACACATAACTACACCCGCACCTGGCTCGGCGCAGCGCCTGCGCCCGCCTGTGCAGGAGGCATTTGCGGCGGCGGCGGCCGCTCCGCTGCTGCCATGACACCATGGGTCGGTTCGGTTGCCTCTTGGTAGCTCAGCCCGGCATCGGGGCCGTGCAGCTTGGTGGCCGACACACGCGGCCTGAGGAGTTGTATGGCAGAGGGAGCCAAGCATGAAGGACCGGACCCGTGGCGTTGCTCAGACTGTTTTAGCAGGGGACGGCGGCGGCCAGCGTCGTTCGGCGGTGACGGCGGCGGCGGCGGTGGCGGTGCCAACCCAGCTGGGCTGTCGATCCAGCAGCTCCCTGCTATACCAACGACTGAGATCACAGCCCAGCGCCATGTAACTTGGCCCCCACGCCTTGCCTGTCCGCCATGCCTGCTGCTGTAGGCTGGGCGCAGCGTTTGCGTGCCCCTGGAGCCAGATCAGTGGCGTCCAAGGCTGGCTGGGCCAGCAGACGTGCAGGCGAGAGCCGGCTGGGCCGCAGACGAGGGCGAGCAGCTGCCACTGCTGAAAGCGTGCTTGCCTTGAGCTTTGAGGGTGCTCTGCTCAGACCAGACGCAAGCATGAGGGCACAAGCAAGCTGCAGGGAGCAGTGTGGCGCTGGTGCCTACCGGGCCACCGCTGCACTGCGTGGCGCTCATGCTGCAGCATGGCTTCGAGTGGCCAGGTTTCTCACAGACACGCAATGCCCAACTGTGATGTGCATTACACCAGGGCGCTTGCTTCAGGGGCAAGCACGAATGGAAGCTCATCCCACGTCAATGCGCTGCTCCTCCCCCTCCTGCCGCTGCTGCCGGGCCGCCAGCTTGGTCGCAGCTGCCGCACCAGCCGCCTGGTCGATTGGTTCCAACTGCAGCGGCAGGTGCAGCAGCGGCTGCCCTGCCCAAGGGTTGGCTGCAGGGCTGAGTGGTGCAAGCTGCCCAGTGGTGCTGCCGCCGCCGATATCAACCTCGCCCTCCTCATCTCCTGCTGCTGGGCCTGTGGGGGGCATGGAATGCACATACACAGCTGGATCGTGAGAATAGGCTGCCAGGGAAGCAGCAGCTCCGCAACAACAGGCTGGCCCTAGCGGCAGACAGGGCGCCCGTTGCTGCCGTGCCTGCCAAATTTCAGAGCATGCCAGCTTCAACCCTTCCCATGCTGTGCCTACCTGCCGACTCTTCTTCCCGTGGGTTGAGGTCAAACTCGTCCTCTAGCTCATGGTACTCACTGCACAGGCAGCAAGGAGCACTTTCTAAGGATCAGACCAAGTGCTGAGCCGTGCTCTCTCTGTCAAGGCGCCGGGGATGGACTGCCTGCCGCTACGCACTGCATGCATGCCACGGTCAGGTGGGACTGCCCCGCCCGGCTCACTCGTTGCTGGTCAGCTCCGTGAACTCCGGGGCAAAGGCGCTCCAGTTCTCTATGAAGGCCTGCAAGTGAGGGGGGGGGCAGCAGGCAGGCGCAACTCTAGGGCTAGTGCTTAGGGCCGGGAAGCAGCAGCAGCAGTGGCTGTTGGTATTCAAATGCGGTGGCATGGCGTCCCAACCGCTCTGCTGTCCATGTCCCGTCCAGGCAGCAGTCTGTGCACAGCGACACTCAGCTCCCACCGTGCCATACCTTAGCCCAGATGTAGATGCAGCCGCTCTGCCCCAGCGCCAGCAGCTGCTTCGGCGCGTGGCTGGGGTGCCAGCACAGCGCCGCCGCCTCATCCCTGTGTTGCGGTAGTGGCGGACGGCAGGCATGCATGGTGCAAGAGTCTAGCGCTGGCAAAACCACGAGTGGAAACGGTGACGGCATGTTGGCAGCCAATGACCTCACCTTGAAACACACAATAGCTTACAACCTGTGCCAAGTGCACTAGCACATGTGTGTCCTGCTCATACGACAGGAGCGGCCGTCAGCATGAACAAGCCTCCCCAGCACCACCATTCCACACTACAACCCGCCCCACCCTGACCCACCTTTGCGCCTCCAGCACTGCATTGAGTCGCGCCTCTGCCTCGCACTCCCATAGGTAAATGACCTGGCGGCCGCCGCCCTCGTGCGCAGCTGCCAAGTACTCGCCGTCTGCGATGGGCGGTGGGGTGGCGCATGGGCAGGCCGCAAAACTCAACACCGTTGGGCAGGCGGCAATGCAGCAGTGTAGTCAGCAGCAGGTGGCAAGCAAGGCGAGGCGCAGGTAGCAAGCAGCAGGTGGGCAAGTGCAGGCAGGGTCGGAGGGCAGCTGCCGCAAGCTGATGCAGCCCGTGCCCGCTGCCGCGCCACACATCCTACCTGGCGACAGCGCGGCACAGCGCAGCGGCTGCTTTTCAAGCGTGTTGGTCAGCGTCAGGTGCAGGGTGAGCCAGGCCGCGCTGTCGTCATAGAACAGCGAGTTGGTCTGCCGCTGCTTGGCTGCTCGCGCCGCCGCTTCGGCGTCGCTCACGCTCCGAGCCTGCCATTCTGCAGGCTCCACCTGCTGCGCCGCAGCTGCCGCCTCCCGTGCTGCAGCCGCCTGTTGCTGCGGCTCGGCTGCTGCCGCGGCGCGGCGTGCCTGCCGGCGGGACGTGCGCTGTTCCCCCGGGCGGTGCGCTAGGTACACTCGAGCGGTGGTGTCAGCTGTGATGACCAGCAGGCGGCGTCCGTGCAGCTCCAGGCCCACCACCTGCTGCCCCTTGCCAACCTGGGCAGGCGGCGGTGGGCAGAGCGAAGTGAAGAGGGTCTGGCTAGGTGTGGCTTGCCGCACATGGCCCACTTGATGCAATCCGCGCCGCCTTGCTGCTAGCTTTCTGGGCTCCAGACACAAGCCCGGAATCGCAAGCAGCACTGCCCAGGCGCTTGAGAACCGGCAGAGGCCCCTTAGCCTGCGCTCACCCGGCAGGCATCCAGCAGCGCGAGGTCGGAGCGGCGCAGCACCACCAGCGCCCCGCGGCTGCCGGCGTAGATGAGCTGCCCATCGGGGGAAGCCACCGCCACCTGGCAGCAGGCAGGGGCAGGGAAAATACTGTATTCTCAGAACCTTTACCGAAAAGATGTTTGCACAGCTGCACAGTTGCAACTCTTTGCCCCTTCCCCTTCCAGCCGGGTCACTCCACTAACTGCTCAAGCCGCAGCGCACACCTGGCCTGATGGGGCGGATGCAGTGCAGTTGGCGCTGCTGCTTGCTTCGCCACCTGGCACAGAAAGACAGGCAATGGGCGTTAGCTCTACATAGTCGGTTGCTTGCAGGCACGGTGCATATGGCATGCCACTGGCATCCACACATCCTCCAGCACTCCAGGCATACCACACTGCTGCCGCCGCTGCTGCCGCTGCGCTGCCCAGCATGCCGGACCAGCAGCTCCAACCCCATGCATGCCGCACAGCGCACCAAGGTTGAGCATCGGCAGCGGCTGCGCTTGGCCGCTGGCCAGACACAGCAGGTGCGCCGGCCCCGCCGCCATGCTGACCAGCACCAGGCCTTGATTGGCCTCCTGCTGCTGCTGCTGGCCCGCCCATGCCAGCCGCACCACTATGCTGCCTCCGCTGCCGCCCAGCGGGCCCAGGCGTTGCACCGGCGTGCCAGCCAGCACGTCCCAAGCTGTCACGCTGCCGTCTGCAGCACCCGACAGCAGGGCACGGCCCGAGGCGCTCCACAGCAGCGCGGTGACGCGGCTGCCGGCCGCGTCACTGCCTTTGCTGGGACCAGCACTGCCACTGCTACTCGGCCACGTAGCAGCCAGCCCACGGGTCTGCAGGTCAAAGATGGTGATGCCACCATCAGGCTGCCCGATGGCCAGCAGGGTGCCCCAAGGGTTGACCGCCAGCGAGGAGGCGGGCCCCGGGCTCAGCACCTCCTCAACCCGCTCTGGCAGGTCGTACAGCCCCGCCACCTCTGCCAGATCTGCAGATGGAGGAGAGCTGGAGGGCGAGCAGCGGATTGCAGCGCGCAAGGGGGCATCCTGGGACTGCACCACTGACGGTAGAACTGCAGGCGGCGGCGGTGCCTGGCCCTGGACGCTCAGCGCACAGGCCTGGCATCGGCGGCATCGGCGGCATCTCACCGTGATGGGCCATTGGGCCCTCTCGGGCCTTGACTGGGCAAAGGAACAGTGAACGGCTTCAAGCGGCAGGCAGCGGAGGCGTGCTTTCGTCGCCTGGCCTGTTCCACAGTGGTCACTGGTGTCGTGGTTGTGCGATCGGGCACCAACATGCCGGGCAAAGCGTCCACTTGCTCACGACCCTCATGTCATGCAGTTTTCATGCGGCGCACTTGCCGAGAGGCCCCTGGCGTCGCAAACCCGAGCAGCAGTGGCGCATCGCAGCTGGTGAACAGGCGCAGCAGGCCGGGCGACGCTCCTCTCGCACAAGCGGCAGCCCATCTCGCGGCCAGCGGCGTCTAGGGGCGCCGGGAGCGCATAGCCGGATCCAGGGAGGAGCACAGCAGCAGCCATGGCGTCCGGCTTCGGCATACACGGGGGCCAAGGACGGTGAGGGCCCACTTGCCTCCTTGGTGGCCCTGCAGGCCGCCCCGACCGGCTGGAGTGCTGCATCACAGCCGCGGCCGATCTCGCCGATGTTTGCAAGAGTCTCCAGGCCCTGCAGGCCGCGATCGGGCACCTACACCAGCGGCGGCGGCAGCGGGAGTCGCCGCCGCCGCTCGCTCATGCCATGTTGCTGTGTGCTCATGCCTTTCCATGCTGCCGTGGCCACCGCTTGCAGCTGCTACCCCATCTGGATGGACTTCTCGGAGTGCATGTCCAAGACTGAGGACCCCAAGTCCTGCAAAGTGGGTGGAAGTGGAGGCCAAGCAGCCGGGAACTTTGTTCTCGTGCAGCGGCTTGGCCCTGTGGGCTGCTGCACGTGGCATGGCTTGTTTCCTTGCAGCAGCTGAGCACGCACATTGCTTGATGCCTGGATGCAGGACTTCCGGGACGACTACCTGGAGTGCCTGCATCACCGGAAGGAGGTGCGCTGGCATGGGCTCTGGCTAACATGTGCTGTGCCCTTGCCAACTGCGTAGCAGGCTGCGCATGGTGCAGCTGGCTGGCTTACCGCTGCACACCTCGGCTGCCTGCATGCATGGGGCCGTACACTGGCTGCAGTGTGTGCAACAGTGCAGAATTGTCTAGCTGTGTGCAAAACTGTTTTGCCTGCTGGCCAAGTTGCTGCGGCTGGAGCGCTGGCCAAGCTTGCTGACCTCATGCCTCCTGTGCCCCGCTCCGCCACTCATTGCTGTGCAGTTCACCAAGCTGAACCAGTTCTTCAGGTGGGGGCGGGGGCATAGCAAGCAGGCGGTTCAGCTTGTATAAGCAGCTTGGCTTGAGCAGGTTGAGTGTGCAGTTGATCATGCATGCATGCTGCTGAACGTGCATGTCTGCTGATGCGTTGCAGCCAGCCTCGTCTCACCCTCTTGTGCCATCTGTTGCCGTCCCTATTGTCCAGGGAGGAGCATCGGCAGCGGGAAGGCGGCGACGCTTCGCACGGCCACGGCGGCGGGGGGCACTGACCACGCCCAGCCGCCCGCAGCCCCGTGCAGCAGCAGCACGATAGCCAGCAGGCCTGGGGCGCCCCCGCTGCTTGACAGCAGCGTGGCTGTCCGGCGCCCCGCCTGCTGCAGTCCCCTTGCACAATTGCTCCTTGTTTCCAGCTCCAGCTCTGCTCCGCCTCTCACCCCTCCCTCGAGTCGCCGGCTCGCTACGTGCGCATGTACAAGCGCACGTTTCACAAAGTGTAACAGTAGGAAGTTTATGAGCAGCAGAGCAGTGCGATGGAAAGAGCGGTAGGGCAGCAGCAAAACTGGGCAGTGGCAGGCTGGGCTAGAGGCACAAAGACTGGGCTAGAGAACAAAAGAGCACAGGGAACAGGGTGGTTTGAGTGTGCATTGCATCACGTCAGAATGCGTCGTAGCTGCTGCCGCCCTCGCCCTCTGACCTGGAGGTGAAGAGCACAAGCGCCGCCCCCAGGATGCACGCCACCTGCTTGTTTGGGGAAAGAGAGGCAGGAAGGAGGTTGAAGGAAGGAGGCAGGTAGGCGACTGGAGAGAGACCCGGGAGGTTGTAGAACCTCGGGCTGCCAGGCACCAACAGCAACCCGCATGCGCCTGCTGGAGGACAGGCCTGTGCACAGCCTCCTGGCGTAGATGGACCTTAAGTTCTCATGCGGCCCCGCCAGCAAGACACGACCAGCAGGAATGCACACCATCGTCCCACACCCCCACCTAACACCCCACCTGCAGGATGCTGGACACCTCGCCGCCTTCCCCTCCAGCCCACCAACATCAACACAGACAACCACCCCACCCACACCATCCACCCCACCCACCCCACCCCCTCACGCCCGAACACCCACCTGCAGGATGCTGGACACCTCGCCGCCGCGGTGCAGCATGACGAGGACAGAGCCGGCGATGGCGCCCAGGCTGAGGGCGTAGGCCATGAGCAGCCAGATGCGGGAGCGGCAGTACACGCCCTCGTCATAGGCATCATAACTCAGCAGCTCGTCGCTGCAACCAGGGCAGGGAGGCGGGCTTTGGTGAAACAGTATCCAGTGCTTTTGGTCGGGATCGTCGGAGCTCGGCAGCTTCTCGCCGCAGGGAGGACGGGGCGACAAACAATGTTCAAGGCGCTGGCAGCAGGCACCGCCACTTGCACACGGCCGCCTGGGCAGCTGCCACCCTCACGGAAAAAAGCGTGCCCCGGCAGCGCTCACCGCCGCACAGAGTTGATCATGATGAGCGCCAGAGTGGCAATGATTCCAGGCAAATACTGCAGCCAGGAGGTTGGGAAGCACCGACCAAAAAAAGTTGGAGCCCCTGCAGCAGCTGTCATGGTCAATCCGGCAGAGGAAATTTCACGAAGCAGCTGCCAGGCTGCACTGCGGTGCCTGCTCAGCTCACCGCCACCACTGCCAGACCAAACCACTTCCAGAAAGGCCTTGGATGCTGCTGCTTGCCTGGGAGAAGGGGATGTGCGAGGAGGAGACGGACACCGAGTCCACAAAGAACCACCACCTGTTGAAACCATCCAGGTCGTTTGTTAGGTGAGATAGCGCCAGGCGCCAGGCGTGAGGGCTGCATGGTACAGTCCCAACCGCCATACACCACAATACAGGTTTGCACGCAACAACAGCTGCACAAGGCACGCTGCCCCGCTGTGCGCTGGTGTGCTCACCCCGCGCCGAAAAAAGCGCCCGCAAACGAAGGGCCCCACCGCCGCCCGTGCTCCCGCCTGCGAGAGGTACCAATGAGATGGTCTATGCAACACACAAAAGCGCCGCCAACAGGAAGAGCAGTGAACAACAGCTGAAGACAACTGAAGTGGGTAGCGGCCTGCCAGCATGCAAGGGCAGCATGCAAGGGCAGCAGGCAAGGGGGCAAGCGCTTGAGCGTGCTGCGGGACGCACCACCAGTCGACCACCACTGGGGACACCATCAGCTCCAGCGTGCCCATTATTGCTGCCTGCTGCCTCGGTGGTCAGATGTGGTGGCCTGCAATTGGACAGCAGCAGGGGGCAGAGCATGGCGGCGGCACGTGTGCCAGCAGTAGGGCGGCGGCGGCGGCAGCGGCGGCAGAACAGTGGGTGGAGCGGCAGCATCGGTGCGGCTGACCTGGCAGCCTCAAGAACAAATGCCGGCACCCGACAGCGTAGTGGGGGAGGTGCAGAGCGCGCCGGCAGGGGAGGGCCTGTGGTCAGCGGAGCGGTGGAGGCTCTGGAGCGCGATCGGCCGATTCGGGGTGCGCCGCAGTAGCTTGAAGTCGTAATTCTGCGTGTGCTGGGCTTATTGAGCTCCGCCATGAATGCCCCGCTGGCGCTCAATTTCGTTTGCAAGAAGAGGAAGGGCCGTCCATCGCAGTCCAAAAACCCAGCAATCAGCAGCATTCCATCCAGCCTCTCCGCGCCTCTGCAGCTGCACCTGGCGGCAAAAGCCCTTGGCTGCTCTGCTCGCTGGCTCGCCAGCGCCTCCCCCATACGTCTTGGTGATCAGCGGTCAAGGCTCGCGCAAGCCCAGGGGCAGCAGCACCGCCAGCTCGGGCAGCAACCCCGCAGGCGGGAGCGGCGATGGCGGCCGACGGCGGCTTGGCGGCGGGCATCGCCGCGCTGCTGCGCCGCCTGTTTGACGACCTGCAGGAGGCAGCTGTGGACGATGATGTGGTGCAGTACCTGGCGTCAGGGCTGGCAGAGGCAGACGAGGACGACCTTGATGAGCTGTGGTGGGTTAATGGGTGCTGGTGGCGGTTGCGCATCGGTTGGCCTGCCGGCCCTGCGTGCCACCTGTCACAGTTCTGCCCAGCCAAGTGCTCCGGCTGCTGGCCCTCTCACCCGACCATTCTTCCCTCCCTTCCCCTTTTAGTGATTCGGTGGTCGGCTTCAGCCCCGTGTTTGGCCGGCTGGCGCCGCCCAAGCAGCGCCAGCTCATCGCCAACCTGCTGGCTCGTGTGGCAGCGCTGCGGCAGGGGCAGCAAGGTGCTCCAGCTGCGGCAGCAGGGCAGCCGCCGACCAAGGCCTCACTAGCAGCCGTGGCGGCAGAGGCGCTCGCGCGCTTGGGCAGCCTGTCAGTGAGCAGCAGCGCGGCCAGCAGCGAGCGGGAGGAGAGTGAGGATGAGCTGGGCGCGCTGAGCGCGGCGCAGCGGCAGGCGCTGGGCACGCTGAGGGAGCTGTGCGCGCTGCCCGACGCCTGCGACGCCTTCCTGGCACATGTGCTGGCGGGCAAAGGCGGCGGGGATGTGGAGGTGAGGCGGGGCTGTTGTCCAGGGTCGCTGTTGCAATTCCATCCACACAGCCGCACCTAAGCCTGGGCAGTTGCTGGCAGCCTTGCTGAGGAGATGGGCAGGCCACTTGCTGTTGGCCAGCGCAGCGGTCGGGCCGCGCCCGCCGGCGTATCGGCCTGTGCTGCATATGCATGGGCGCATTTCACAGCCGCCCTCCCTCTTGGCCTGCCCTCACAGACGGCTGCGGCCTGGATGCTGGAGCAGCCTGACATGGCGGCAGCGCAGGCCTCGTGGCAAGCGGCGCGTGCAGCGCGACGGGAGGAGCGGGCAAGAGCACGAGCTGAACGGGAGGCCTCCAAGCGACAGATCGTGGACCGATTCCAGCTGCAGGTGGGTAGCCGGTGGCGGGGCAGTGGCGCCGAGAATGGGCAGCGGGAGCCCATGGACACGGCTGCGGCATTGGTGCTGGCAGGCATGGGGACCAGCCGTTGCACGCAGCTGTAACTTTCAGCCCACATGCCATTGTCACTCATGCCCTCAGCCCTGCCCCCATGACCCGATGCAGATGCTGCCCAATGGCAGCGGCAGCAGCAAGGGCAAGCCGCCCGTGCTCAAGGCATGGGGTGCGGGCGGCAGCGGTGGCGGCGGCGGGGAGAGCAAGGCTCGGTATCGCGACGGCGCCCTTGTCAGCACACGCGGCGAAAAGTTTGTCATTGAAAAGGTGGGCCAGTGGGATCAGTTGGGGAAAGGTTGTGCGACGGCATGTGTGCGCAATTGCGTTGCATTCTGGTGGCTGCCAGCAAACACAGGCCAGCTTCACCCCAGTGTGCTCACTCGCTGCACTTGCAGGGTCCTGAGTGGGACGGCGGCTCACGCGGCAAGGTGAGCGTGTGGGACAATGGGTTGATCCATGTCGTGCAAACTGGCACGGCGGGCCAGCTGGCCAGCGGCAAAATGCAACTAAGCCAAGAATGCCTGCCACATCCTGTCCAACCTGCTGGCTGGGAAGCGCTGAGCCTCACCATAACTCATGCCATTTCGCCCACTCCCTCGATGTGCGTCTTCGCGTCTCCTGTTGCAGGTGTACACGAAGGGCAAGCGCGGCAAGGGCTTCGTGGGCTGAGCTGTGCAGCGTGCAAAAAGCAATGCTCGTGACTGGTGCCAGAGGATTTTCCCCGCCATCTGTGCACCCCAGTTTTACCCCAGAGAATGCGATATGATAAAATCACTGTGAAATCATGACAGTTTGTTGAGCTGCGGCTGGGCAGGTGGGGCCAAACGAGCGGCAGGTGCAACCCGGCATGGCGGCATGAGCCCGGGCATCCAGCATTGCAAGCTGTGCACGCGTCCCGACGCTCTCTGCATCTTATTTCCAGGCTGTAAACTGCTTTTGGGGCGTCAGGCAGCTCAGAGGCGCACCGCCCGGACTGTTTGGCGCGCCGATGGCTTGTTGAGGGCAGGTGTGCCCTCCGCCGGTGCCGCACTGGAATGCAGCGTGCATGTATTGGATGTCTGGCCGCGCCCTTCCCCCGGGCGTTCAACCGATGGGCCCAGCCGCCGCCGCCGCCTGGCCGCCCGCCGCTGCCGCCTGCCGGTCGGATTGTGCAAACTGCCTTCAGGAATCTTGCCTTGGCATGCCCTTTTTTAGTGCAGCTCAAGCATTGGCCGATGGTGCGTCCGCTGCCGGGCACGCACCGCAACCCGGGCCGGCGCCCGCCTAGCCTGCGGCAGGACGGCGCTGCTGCCGGGGCTCCGCAGCCCAAAGAGGAACCAGCAGAGGCGGCAGCAGTGGAAGCAGCAGAGGCGGCAACCGAGCCTATGCCGCAGCCGGCCGTGAAGGCAGAAGTGTCTGGATCGGAGGACGGGGCGGCAGGGGCAGGAATGGATGAGGGGGCCCCAGCGCTCCCGCGGCCGCACATCCCTCCCAACCACTGGGCGCGCGGCAAGCGACCCAGCGGCCTCGTCCTGCCAAGGGACGTGCGCCACAGCGTTGACGGCACTCCACTGCCGGCACCGCCACCCGCCCCTGCCGCGGGCAGCACAGCACCAGCGGGGGAGGCAGTGGCAGCGGCGGCAGCCCCTACAGCGCAAGGCGCTGTGCTCTTGCCGGGCGGCCGGCTGCCGCCTGGAGAGATCTCTTTCCACACCGTCTGCGCCTTTGCCACCTCAATCGTCAAGCTGAAGGGCGCGGGCAGCGTGGAGCGCAAGCGCCGGCGCGTGGTCAAGTGAGCATGCGCATCTGACTTTTGGTGGGGTGGGATGCAATGACCAGTGTGCTGCAACTGCGGCAGGGTGCCCACTACAACGGCTTGCCCCCGCATTGGTGCTGCTCCAGGCACCCATTCCCTGAAACCTCCCACACGTCAGGTGCCTGGCTGCCTTGCACCTCAACATCTGCGATGAAACATGATGCTCCCCGCTTCCGCCCATGCAGGTTCATGGAGGAGGTGGTGGCCCGTGAGAGCGGCGACGCCTGGGCCATCTGGCGCCTGCTGCTGCCCCACGTACGTGCGCCGCCGGCAGCGGCTGGGGTGCCCGTGCTGGCCGCCAGTGCGCTGCGGTTTAACTTCCTGGCTTGCGGGCGTCCTGCTGCACCTCCCCAACCTGCCCCAGCCTGACAAACCGCAGGCCACGCCGACCAGGGCTCGATCCTCATGAGTGCTGCATTTGGATTCCTTCTGCCCGCCCTGCAGCTGGACAACCACCGGGGGCCGTACAACTTGAAGGAGAAGGCGCTGGGCAATGTGCTCATCCAGGTGGGCAGGCTCAGGGGAAGGAGCAGGAGTGCAGGTGTGTGGTAATAATGTTCTCGTTTGCACCGCTGCCCTCCCCACACCCTTCTCTACACCTGGGCAGCTCAGCGCAGCATTGATCAGCTGCAGCCGGCGCGCAGCAGGGGCTGCACAGCGCCGCTGCGCTATGCCACGTGCCAGGTGGCGGGGGGAGCTGCGCATCTCCCCCCGCCACCTCAGCACGACCGCTGCTGTCGGTGTCCCCTGCTAGCCCGCTCCTCCCCACACCTTTCCCCACACCTGGGCAGCTCAGCGCAGCATTGATCAGCTGCGGGCAACACGCAGCAGGGGCTGCACAGCGCCGCTGCGCTATGCGACGTGCCAGGTGGCAGGGGGAGCTGCGCATCTCCCCCCGCCACCTCAGCATGCCGCTGCTGTCGGTCTCCCCTGCTGCCCCGCCCCTTCCCACACCCTTCTATACACCTGGGCAGCTCAGCGCAGCAGTGATCAGCTGCTTCCTGCTTTGTGTGATGTGCCAGGCTGGGCGGGGGAGCAACTCCCACTTGCCGCTATCCGGCGCTTCCTTTACCATTTCCTTGACCCTGCATGTACTGTATCTCGCGCTTGCCCTGCAGGTGTGCGGCTTGGGAGATGAAACGGCGGAGGCCAACAAGATCCGGCACTGTGAGCCACGCGCTGGCATGGAGGCTCATAGCTGTATCGACTTGCCTGGTGCACTCCAGGAATTTTAATAGGGTCATGAGGATAGCGGCCCAATGAGATGGGAGGATAGGCGGGTGGCCAGATACTGATGTCCTCCACCATTCCTGCTTTTCTGCCCTGCAGGGATCAAGCCTGGCAAGAAGGGGGCGGGCGACTTTGCACGCGTGCTGCTGGAGGTGGGCCTGGGGTGGCAGCCACCAGTTGCACATGGGCATGGCAGTGTGAAGGCAAAGGAGGGGCAGCTACGGGAGCAGTACTGATGCTTCTTGGCTCTGGGTTCGGTATTTGTGCAGTGCCGCGCCCTCACCGCTCTGTGTTGAGCCCTAGCATCTGCTGCAAAGCTGCCCATCTGTGCCTCCCTTCTTTTGCAGAACGTGTTCCGCGTCTACTGCCTGTCGGATGAGAGCTGCGAGAAGGAGCTCAAAGTGCGGGAGGTCAACGCTGAGTTGGACGCGCTGGCGGAGGCGGCACGTGAGTAGTGCACGGTGCATTGCCTTCCCGCCGCGTCTGGTGCCGGGCGTGTGTTGTTCCTGCAGGCTGAGCGGCCAGCCGAAGTGTGCATCATCAAAGAAGGTGTTACCGCATCAGTATGCAAACATGCGCCTCCAACCGTCCCAACCCTGGCTGCCCAACCCTCTGTGTCTCGCAGTGCTGCGGGGCAGCGAGGCCACGGACCGGCGCTGCCAGATCCTGCGCCGCCTGCTCACCCGCTGCAACCCAGATATGGCATTTTACCTGGTGAGAGAGCGGGTGCTGCCATGTTTGTGACTTGACATAGACAGCTGGTTTCAAAGGTAGCTGCGGCATCCGGGCTGCGCTGTGCGAGTTTGCATGTCAGGGACGTGCAGTCAAGTTGCAGCACTGCTGGCTGAACGCCGCTGCCCTCTGGCCTCCCCACCTTTGCCTGACAGGCCCAGATCATCCTGAAGGGTAAGTGGGGTTTGCTTCAGTTTTTGCAATGCACGCATACTCTCGTGGGCCTCCTACTGCGGCAGGCATGCATGGCGTGGCAGTGCGTGGTGCACGTGGCATGGCACGGCTGACCGTGGCTGACCCTCGTCGTTGCCTTTGCACTGCAGAGCTGAGGATCAGCCTGTCCCACGAGTGAGCGGGCTTGAGGGGCAGGCAGCTGCTGAGTACTCACTATGGGATCACTATGGGATCAGCTGGTGGGATTGCTTGTGGGATTCTCATTGAATCGGTTCGTTTCCCCAGTGGTGCAGCGCACACTGCGGCTGGTAGAGCTAAGTTTTGCTTTCTGGGCATCCAGTTTGCAGCCGCATGTCTACTGGCTGACCTGTGCTTAGCTTGGGCTGCATGATGCTCTCGTTGCCGCAGGTACGTCTTCCGCTGGTGGCACCCAGATGCTCAGCAGCTGTTCAACTGCACCACCTCCGCGGCAGCTGTCTTCAACACTCTGACCGACTCTGGCAAGCGCGTCAGCCCGGTGGGTGGGGCGGGTGGGTGCCAGGGTGTACTGCCCAGCTGGCGGGTTGGCAGACCGAGCCGGTTTGAAGAACTGCTGCAGCACCTGTTTATTACGTGAATCTGTGTCGGTGATGATTGTGTTTCTGAGGACTGCATAGGAATGCAGGACAGCCGGCCGCCGCCTGAGGCACCTCACCTCTCACCCGCCCCACCCCACCGTCTGTGGGCAGCGCAGACGGTGGCCCCCGGCCGCCCCGCTGCGCCCCAGCTGTCCATGCCGCTGCACTCCACCAAGGCGGTGGTGGAGATGATGCGCAGGCAGGCAAGCATTTCGACAAGAAAACGTGCACGTGGGCCTGCCTGTGGCACGCTGCAACCCCTTGCCCCCTGCCCTTTCAGGCTCCATCTCTCACCCGCCCTTCGGCCCACCCCACCCTGACATTGGTGTGCAGGGAGAGGAGGCGGGGGGCGAGCTCAGCTTCCTGATAGAGCCGAAATTCGATGGAGAGCGGCAGCAGGTAGCGCATTATTAATGAGTTTGTTTAGCAGCTGCTGTCTTCTGACAGCCCTTAGGCAGCTGCGGCTCCGCACCAATGGCGGCCCGCGCTGCCTTCAGCCCGGCTTGCAGGCGCAGCAATCGCTGTCGTGGGTCCCCCACAGGAGTGGGCTTTGAAATACTGCTCCACCCGCCCGCTCCCCTGTTTGCCACCCAGGTGCACATCCTTGGTCCCGATGAGCCGTGCCAATACTGGTCTCGCAAAGGCATCGACCACGGCCAGCTGAGGCACGCCAACATGCCCGGCACGCCCGGCGGCTTCTGGTGCGGGGGCGGCAGGGAATGGAGTGGTGTGCACTGCCTCCCTCCCGCTCTCTAACAAGCTACAAATGGCATGAACTTGCTGCTTGCGGTGCATGCTGCTGTAGCTGCCATGCACGGCTCTTTGCAAAGACAATTGCTGGACTGCCACTTGGCCCCTGCTGCATTCCGCTGCCCCTCCCCTGCAGCCTGTTTGACACGGTGCTGCGGCAGCAGGTGGTGCCGCAGCAGTGCATCCTGGACGGAGAGCTGCTGGTGTGGAACAAGAAGCGGTGAGGGGGTTGGGTCAACCAAGTTGGGTGTATGGACAGTGGCCCGCGGGTCAGGGCTCTTAGGTTGGAGAGCCTAGCCTGAAAAATGCAGCAGAGGTTGGCCAGTCAGTGCATAAGGCTAAGGCACATCCCGTTAGGCTAACCTGCCATGCACAAACACGGTCCCTTGGTCCCCCGCCGCTGCAGGAGCAACTTCGAGGTCTTTGGCAGGTCAGCATTGCGGGATGCTCGGAAGCATGCCGAAAGTATTGGATGCCATGCCCTGCCACGTGCAGTGCACTGCTGCATCTCCCTCTCTCGTCCCGTCCCGCTCCAATGTTGGACCCGAACCCTGCCTCCCTTTGCAACGCAGCCTGCGGTCCACAATCCTGGCGGGACATGCCAACGAGCAGCCGAACTTCCGAGTCGACTGCGAGGACTTTGGTGAGCGCCACTTGCAGTGGACAGGGTGGCGGTTGAGGCGTGGTTGGGGAGCAGGCAGGACAGCAGGCAGGGAGGCTGGTGGCACAGCCATGGGTGGTGTCTGAGGGAGGGGAAAGAGGGCAGGGAATTGGGTTGGTGCTTGCTGTGCCCTTCTGTCACAAGCAGCCATGGCGCTCATGCCCTCTCCCATTCCACCCATGTGTGTGCCCTGCCATCCCCAGACGGCAACATCAACACAGCGGACCCGGAGTGGGAGTCGCCCTGCCTGAAAGACCTGGAGGTGGTGTACCTCACCTGGGACGTGCTCTACATCGACGGCCGCTGCGTGTGCCACCTTCCGCTGCTGGAGCGGCGCGAGCTACTGCGCCGCGCGGTGCGCGACGCGCCTCCACAAGGTGGGCGGGCGCTGGGTAGGGGCGGCTGGTGGTAAGGGAGCATGCTTATGTGGGTGCCGCAATGTATGGCATGGTGTTGTTTGACATGCATGGCAAGGCATGAGGGCTATTCTTGGCATGATCACGCAGCACTGCAGCTGGCTTGATATGTTACCTTGTGTGCCTCCCCCACCTGGCAGGCTACCCGCTGAGCCCCAACGGCGTGCTGCGCGGCCGCGTGGTGCCCATCCTTCCTGGCAAGCCGCTGCTGGGCAACGTGCCGGCGCCATGCCTGTGCAGGTGCGTGGTGCGCCTGCAGTGAGATTGGCATGGCAGGACAAAGAACAAGGCTGCCATCCACCGCGCCACCCTTGCATGGCACATTGCAAGGATGGCGCCGCTGCTGATTGTATTTAGGGCTTTGGCTCGCTCACATACCTGCCCTGCAGCACGATTCAGGATGTGATGGATGCGGTGCGGGGCGCCATCGCACGGGTGAGCGCCGCCAGCCTTGGCATGCTTGCATGAGTGTTTAGATGACCAGCATGCGACCTTCACATCATGCACCCACACGTCCTGGACATGGCATGGCATGGTGCAGCTGGCATGGCACGGCATGTCATGTCATGTCGTGAGCCACAGCATGGTGCTCCAGTGCAACATGATGTCATCGGACACAGCGCAGCATGGCATGGCATGGCATGCCATGTTGAACAGTCCGCCCACATGACATATATGTCTATATAGCCGACATGTGTCATCATTGCCCTGTCCCATGTGCAGCATGAGGAGGGCATCGTGGTGAAAGCGCTGCCCAGCCAGGTCCGGACACGTCTTGAGTGCCTGCGCTTTGAGTGCCTGCGCTGCATGCCCCTGTTGCGGCCAGGTGGCAATCGTTGGAATAACACCAGAAGTTGCCATGGACAATGCTTGCTGTCCTGGTCCGATCCGATCCCTGCAGTGGCTGGCCGGCGACCGCAACGGGCAGTGGGTCAAGGTCAGTCCAGCGCTGGGGAGACTGCGGCGCTGTGCATGGAGTTGGCCAACTGGCATGCAAATCTCCAGCGTCGCTGCTGTACCATGGTTTCAACGACTTATTGACATTGTCAAGTTGCTGCCCCCGAGGCTCTGCCACCCATCCTTCTTCCCATTCTCTGCCGCAGATCAAGCCCGACTACCTGAGCCGCGTGGAGATTGATGCGCTCATCATCGGCTGCTTCTGGGGCGAGGACCGGCGGGCGGGGCTCTTCTCAGAGTGAGGAGTGGGGGGAGCAAGGCCGTGTGGGGAGCACTCAGTGTGTGAAAGTGCCTCAGTGGGGATAGCCATGGGTTTTGACGGCAGTAGTGGTTGGCGGTTTCAGGCCTCCCTGCCTGCGGCCTACCTCTGCCTGCTAACCTCACCCCTCCTTTCTGTCTGCCCTTGGGCAAGCAGGTTCCTGATGGGCATCGCCGCGCAGCCGCCCGCGGGCAAGGCGCAGCCGGAGCGCTGGATCAGCTTCTGCAAGGTAGGCATGCAGCAGCTTGGAACGGACCATGCAACACCTGGCAGAGTGGTGGAATGGAGGAATCCGCAGGGCTCCATGACACAAGCAGTGGAGGGCGCCCTCCCCTTCCTGCAGCTGTCCTGCGACTGACTGCGTGGCTGCCTTGTATCTGAGCCAGCCTGCCATCCCCTGTTCGCATGCCTTTCCCCCTGCTCCTCCCTACCGACAGGTGGGGTCGGGCTTCACCGACTTGGACCGGGAGCGCCTGCACAACGCGCTCAAGGTGCGGGGAGTTCCTGTTTAATAGCGCGATGGCAAGGCTGGGAAAGGAATTATGCAAAGCATTCACCCCAAGCCGGCAGGAAAGGATGGGCCTTGTGACTGCTGGCCTCAATTCAAGCGTGCGCCGTGAGCACGTGTTCACTCCATCCCCTGCTCCTCTGTCGCCGCAGGACAACGTGTGCGAGCACCCGCCGCCCTGCTACGAGTGAGCTGCCTGGCCTGCAAATTGGCAGGACGGCAAGGCTCGCCTGACACTGCTTTCCCTGCTGGAGGGCACGTGTCAATGCAGAATGATTGTTTGGCTGTTGCCCACTATCATCTCAGCCTCTTACCGCCTCCTGCCCTCCTGCCTTCCTGCCCCTCCACCTGGCAGGATCACGGGCAGCAGCAAGGAGATGCCGCACTTTTGGGTAAAGGACCCGCTGCAGTCGGTGGTGCTGGAGGTGCAGGTGGGGCCCGGGGGCAGGCTGGTGCTGGAGGTGCAGGTCGGGGACCACCCATGTGGCCTCTCCCACTGGGCGTAGGCCTGCAGCACATTTGCTGTTGATGCATGCATGTGCAAGGCTGCTGTCACTGTCTGCGCTGCGTGCAGCTGTTGGTTGTTGCCCGCCCAGCAAAAATGCGGCTCGTCCCGGCCAACGCATACGCCCCGCCTCCCCTCCCTGCTCTCCCTGCCATTCCTTTCAGGCCGACCTGCGCCTCATCAAGTCGCGCATCTACGCAGCAGAGTACAGCCTGCGCTTCCCGCGCATGGAGCGCATACGGTGGGCAGGCAACATGGGCGTCGTGGGGCAAGGGAGGTGTGGGACAAAGGCCACCCTCCCTCCATGAACTCTTGGCCGATACATGAATAATCGTTTGGAAGTTTTATCTCTTTGCAGCGAGCACTGGGACAAGGACACCTTGGGGGCAACCAGCATTATGACCTGTTTCGATTTGACCGCATTTCGTCCCCCCTTGCAGCGAGCCCTGGGACAAGGATGCGCTCAACGCAACCACGGAGCGCGAGCTGCGCGACTGCGTGGCGGAGCGCAAGGGCCACCTGGCGCGCGACGACGAAAAGTACCTGCGTGAGTGCGCTGGTCGGGAGGTTGCCTCTCGGTTTGGTTTTTGGTTGCATCAATTAATCAAACACACACTCCATGTGGGGTGGAGACGCAAATATGTACCTGCGTGAGTGCGCTTGCAAGGAGGCCGCCTCTCTGTTTGGAGTGCAAGCTGCAGGACTCTCCTCCTGTACTGATTCACACCCCACCCGATCGGCTTGCCATGCCCCGCCCTCCCTGCCCAACTCCGCTGCAGGCTCCCCCGGCAAGTCAGGCCCCCGCAAGGCGCGCCAGGCGGCCAAGCGGTGGCCCAAGGGGCACAAGCTGCCCAGTGCCATCGCTGGGGTGGACGTGGGCCATGTGAGCCGCTGCTGTTTGTTAATTAGTTCAACTTGTGACAGAGCATCGGTCCGAAGCGGCGGCGATGGAGCAACAGCATCGCAGCGTCATGCTTGCGCTTCCAGGCCGGAAAAGTCCCTAATTACCAACCCACCCACCCACCCACCCTGCCCACTGATCTGCAGGTGGTGGCGGAGAACAGTGCGCTGGATGGATGCTGTGTGTGCGTGCTCAACTACGAAGGATATGATGCTCAGCAGTGCAAGGCAAGGAAGCCAGGGGGGGGAGGGAAGGCTGGCTTGGCTTGGCATTGCCCTGGCTCGGCCTGGCGGGCGACAGCTGCGGCGCCTGCAGCATCCTCCAGGTTGCAGCTGGCACGCTGTCCTGCAGCTTTACACTACCTGACGTTTGCTCTTTTTTTCACTGTTTACCACAGGAGCTCATCCTGAAGATGGGTGGCCGCACCTGGGAGATCTACACGTGCGACAATGACAAGATCACGCACGTCCTGGCAGGTCGGTGGGGCGGGCAGTTCAGGCGCTGATGCCGCAGCTGGCACAGCAGCTGTGTTGTGTTGTGTGGAATGCCTGGGCAAATGACACAGTGCCAGAGTAACTGGCATCGCCCTGTGCAGCAGTAGTGCGTGCAACGCTGCCACTGCCATGCCAATCTGGTCTGTGCAGCTTATTGTGTGATAGAGTAACTGCAGCTTGTGTGTCCCTACACCGCTCGCCACCCGCAGGCGAGCCCTGCAAGGGCAGCGGCTGGCGTGCGGCCACCAGGGCGGGCTGTGACATCATCAGCCTGGGCTGGCTGCTGCGGTGCGCTGAGGCGGGGGAGCGGCTGGAGCCTCGGCCCAGCGACTACCTGCAGCTGTCGGCTGCCACGCTGCAGGTGGGTGGGGATTGAGTTTAGGTGTTGACTGGAACCTGAATTTGTCAGTAACGTGCAGGAGGAAGCTGGCAGCCCGTGGGACTGCCATTGCGCTGCCGTGTGATGCGGCAATGTTTGAATGTTGCCATTCGCAGCAGACACGCCTCTGCATCGCCCAAACCACTGCAGAGCCGGCCCGACTGGGACTGCTGGGGAGACAGCCTGTTTGAAGAGGTGGGCTGCATTGGATGTGGTTTGAGGGCACTTGGTGCATGCGTTATTCACGTTAGCAGTGACGTCACCAGTCTGTTGGAATTCGCGGTTTGCTGCTTGAATTCCCATTGCATGTTCGCACCCCACAGGCGACTGCCGACGATGTGGCTGCCCTGCTGCGCCGCCTGCCGGATGCTGCCAGCCTGGCCCCGCTGCTAGAGCAGCAGGACGGTGTGCGGAGGCGGCAACAGCGGCAGGGGCAGCACCCGTGGCAGCGGCAGCGGCAGCAGGACAAGCGGCAGATTGGGCTGGAGCAGCAGTCATCTGAGCAGCAAGGCGGCGACAGGGCCTGCAGCAGCGAGGACAGCGGGCAGCCTGTTGCAGGCCCCGCGCTGGCTGGCAGCAGCGTGGCGATTGTCAGCCTGCCTGCTCCGCAGGAGGCTCCAGCTGTGAGCAACGAAGCACAGTTGCCAGGTAGGTCTGTTCACATTGCGGTTCTGTCTGTTGTTGTGTGATGGCACATGATGCGCCCCTGCAGTTTGCTGTTGGACAAGCTTACCTGGCAGGCACAACAGCTGACCGTCATCAACCACTGCCTTTTTCGCAGGCCTGGCTCAGCTGCAGGCAGCTGCCGCCCGCTCGCACGCCGCACTGGAGCAGTGGGCAGTCGCTTGCTGCCGCGGCCTGGTGGCAGCCGTGGGGGGCACCTGCAGCAGCCGGTTGGACGATGCCACTACCCACCTAGTGGTTGTTCAGGCAGGCGTGGCGCCCGGCAGTTTCAGCAGCAGCTGTTCCCCTGCAGCCAGCGGGGGCAGAAGCAATGGCAGCAATGGCGGCAGCGGCGGCGGCCCAGCAGAACCTGCTGCCACGGGCGTACAGCCAGAGGCGCTGTTGGACGCAGTCTGCACGCAGCGCGGCGGCCCGGCGGCGGTAATGGCCCTGCAGCGGCGCCTGCAGGAGGGAGCGCTCACCATGCTGCCACACGGGTGAGCAGTACGACGCGCACGCCTGGGCTGAGGCGCTTGCCTTGCAGAGCGCTGCATCGTCCTCGCTGGAGTGGGAGACCTCATAATGCCACTCCTCTGCTGCGCAGGTGGCTGCAAGACCTGGCAGCGGCGGCTGAGGGCAAGTGCACTGCTTTGCTGCCGCCAAGCACCGAGGGCGGCGTGCAGCTGCCAATGGCAGCCGGCTGCGACGACTGGGCGGCCTGGCCGTGGGAGCGCTTTGCAGCTCTGGAAAGGCAGCAGGCTGCGGAAAGCCAGCAGGCCGCAGCTGCAGAGGCAGCTGTTGCAGACACACAGCCAGCGGCTGTGGCTGTGGCCACACAGACAGCGGTACAGCGGGCAGCAACAGAGCGCCGTGGGCCTGCAGCTCGCAGCAAGCCCTCTGGTGGGCAGCGGGCAGCTGCAGGGCGGCAAGGGGTGGCTTCGCGGGCCCCCGACAGCACCCCAGCGACGCAACTGCCGCAGGCTGCCCAGCTGCCTGGAAATGGGCAGTCAGGGCAGGCTGCACGGCGTGCAGCAGTGGCGGACCTGCTAGCAGAGCTGCCGTCGCAGCTGCCAGCCAGCCAGCCAGTGGCAGAAGCAGATTTTGCATGGCCCGGCTCCCAGCCTGCATGGCCCGCCTCCCAACCTGCAGCAGGCGCGGCAGTGGGCGCAGCACGGGCAGCTGGCTCCCGCCGTGGCGGCCGGGCAGTGCGCTGTGCTGTGCCTGCGCGCAACGGCGACGCGGCGGCCGCGCTGGGCGCATTCACAGCAAGCCAGCCTGTTGGCCTGGATGCCACAGAAGCGGTGGCCATGCCAGCAGTGCCGGCAGCCCGTGTGCGATCGTGGCCAGCAGCAGCAGCAGTGCCAGCAACACGTGTGCAGCCGCAGCCGCGGCCAGCAACTTTGCGAGCAGCGCGTGTGCAGTCGCAGACGGCAGCAGCAGCTGCACCAGCAGCGCCAGCAGCACCAGCAGCAGTGCAGCCAGCTGCGCATCCAGAGGTGGTGGATCTAGCGGGCAGCAGCGGGGATGAGGGACCGCCGCAGCCGGCAGCCAAGCGCTGCAGGAGCGGCTCCCCGCAGGCGGCGCCCCACGCTGGCCCCCCTACGTTTGCAACGCACGAGGCAACAGCTGCCATCAGCGGCTATGGAGGCGCAGGCGGCGGCGGGGCTGCCCCACCTGCACCTCCCTCCATGTTTGTTGCGCTGTGCTCCCGCTGGAACCTTAGCAGCGCAGCAGGCACAGCAGCGGGCACAGCAGGCTTGACTGCAGCAGGTGCAGCAGGTGCAGCAGCAGCCGGCGCAGCAGCAGGTGCTGCAGGCACAGCAGGTGCTGCAGGCACAGCAGGTGCTGCAGGCACAGCAGCAGCGGCTGGCGGCAGCAGCGCAAGCGCACGGCTGCAGGCCAGCCTGCCTGCCCAGACTACTGAGGCTGCTGCTTCAGTTGCAGGCTCGGCGGCGGCGGCAGCCCGGCCACCGGTACCACCAGCCTGCAGCTCGCTGGCCCTGCTGCTCGGACTGCCGCCAGACCACTTTGCGGCACCAAACGCAGCGCAGCCAGAACCAGCAGCCGCCCAGCCTTCAGCAGCCGCCCAGCCGCCAGCTGGCCTGCAAGTGGGCGCACCCGCAGCCCCGCAGGTGGACGGCCAGGGCAGCCAGGGCAGCGGTGTTGCTGCCGAGGAGGCTGGGGAGGAGGGAGCCTGGCCGGGGCGGCGCAACCGCATCTCGCGCATGCGAGCGCAGTTCATGGCCTCCCAGGAGGGCAGCCAGCTGTATTATCTGGACTGATTGCCTGCCCCCGTTCTGCCGCCATTGCGCTGCCACGACGTGCAACAGCCGCCCTGCCTGCAGCCATGATACATAGACTACTGGTGGGGCAAACGAATGTTGCGATTTGATTAAATTGATTTGTCCCCTTGCGGCCACGGCTCCTGTTCTCCATCTCTCCCATGCCACCATAACTGTGTACTGTTTGTTTCGCCTGTACCAACCTCTCTTCTGGCTGTAACAATGCCAATTCGTCACACATCAACACATCACGTCACGTAATGTCACGTTCTATAAACAGCAGTGCCTCTCTCTATCACACACATTCAGCCTGCAAGCTGGTCGTCATGCACAGACGCGCACCGGCAAGCTCGTCAGCATGGCGCACGCATGGGTTGTCAGCTGCCCGGCAGCCAGGGCGTCCATGCATCAGCCCATGCGCGGCGCCTCTCCGTGGTACCGCTGCGCCGCTTGGAGCATGTCTGACAGCAGGTGCCGCAGGTCGCTGTCCTCCCGGATCTGCTCCAGGCTGACGTGCAGGCGGTAGCGCCAGTAGTGCTCCGGGTTGGAGGGCTCGTTCACTTGCTGCATGGCCGCAGGCACGTCTGGCAGGCGCGACGACAGCGGCAGCAGGTCCTGAGGAGTTTGGGTGGGCGGGGCGTTGGGGGGTTTGACTGGTCGAGATGGAGTGTGAAGACGTGAGCAGGTGACTTTGTGCGTTGCATGATTTGGCTTGTATCCTGACCCGCACTCAAACTGCAGCGCATCTGGCAGCCGACGTGCTGCAACAGCTTCCAACACCCAGCCGCCCGATACGCCCACACCCTGCTGCAACACAATTCTCACAAGCCCCCTGCCCCACCTGCATGGGGAAGATGGCCAGCATGGAGGGCGAGTCCATGTGCTGCTGCAGGATGTGCTCCAGCACGGCCGGAGTGCACGAGGCGGGCGCGCGCCCCTCCCCGCCAAGCACCTGCGATGGGACGGACACAAGTCAGGGGTAGCAGGTTGGACAGGGGGCACCCCGGCTTTCAGGTGCACCACCGATGCGGCACGCAGGACCAGAGCTATGCCAGTGCGCACAGGCTCAGCTGCCCAACAGATCGCAAGGCGCACCTCTGCCCAGAACTCCTGGCGCCGCCGCTCGTCGGCCTCCCACCAGCCGCGCGTCACGGTGGTGTCGTGGGAGGAAGGGGAGGCCACCTGGGGGGCAGAAGGAGCGGGACAGGGGCCAGGTTGAAGAGTCGGAGCGGCCGCTGATGGCCGTTGATTCAGGCATGTCCTGCAACGGTAGTGGACAGCCGAGAGCAGCGCTTGGAGGCTGAGCAGAGTCGCCAAACACCTGGGATCCCTGCCTACACAAAACTCACGGTCATGTAGGGGTATGCCAGCGGGTCACCAAACTTGGCCCCCTCCTCCGCTGGCATGCGCTGGATGCGCAAGCCTGGAGGGGCGGGTGGGCAGGTGAGGCACAGGCTAAGAAGTACTATTGGGTGCGTGGGTGAGGCACAGGCAAAGAGACACGATGCATTCAATGATGGGTGCGGCAGCGCTTGCCAGCAAGAAGTAAGGCTGGTGGACAATGCTGCATGAAGCCAGCGCAGCACGCCAGCCGCGCAGGCAAGAGTACGCGGGCGAGCGCCATGCCAAGGTATTACTCTCTAGTATGCAGGCTCAGCATGGTACGAAGCCAAGCTCGGCCACAACGGGCTGCCACAACAGGAAGTTTGAGCATTTTGACGTTTGAGCTTTTCGCTGATAATAACAAAATCAACGCACCTATGAGGCCCAGCTCCGCCATGACTGGGTGCACGCAGGCGGGGATCATGCCCAGGTCCTCGCCGCACACCTGCCGGGGTGGAGGGGGTGGAGGGGTGGCAAAATGGGGGAGGGCGGGACATTGGTGGCGTGGTTCAGGTGTGAGTGCACGGATCACTGCTTTCCCAGTGCCCATGATGTGTGGACCTGGAAGGAGCGCCAGCTGAGTGGTGCCAGCCACATGAGTCACGCTCAGCACTAAATGCCCACGCAAGGCCCCTGCCCACACCAGCATGTCAGTGGCGCCCATCAGCGCCGGCAGCGTGCGGTGGCTCTGCTGCCGCCACAGCGCATCCTGCAGGGCACCGGGTAGCAGAGATGCGACGTTGGCAGTTGATGTGGCAGCCAAATGTCCATGTCCAGTAGCTGCTGCAGGACCAGCATCCAGAGTCAAACATCTCTGGGGCAGGGGGGCGGGGGGCACTGACTGTGTCACACATCTCGCTCTCGAAGCCGCTTTTTGTGCGCCCAATCCTTGCCCTCCCGTCCACTCCCCAACCTTTGCCATCCCGCCACATTATTCCCGCCCCCTCTCAAAACCAGTCACCTGTCGGTGGTAGTAGTAGTCGTTGTGCAGGCGCGCCAGCTCCTCCTTCCAGTGCGGCTCCAGCGCCTTGAAGCTGCTGGTGGTGGGCAGCGCAAAGCGCTGCGGGGGGGGGGGGGGGGGCGCAAGAAAGGAGAGAGTGTGGAAGTCAGGGATGGTGCGGCTACTGGCCATTGGAAGGTTAGTGCAAAGCGCTGCAAGGGGGAAGGGCAGGGGGTGACAGCGAGGCACAGGCTTGAGGACAGGTGGGTGGAGGTTGAGCATGGTGCAGCTAGGGGCCAGTGGTGGACAGCGCAAGGTGCTGCACAGGGGAGGGCAGCAGGGCAACATGGCGAGCGTTGCAAGGAGGAGCGGCGGGTTGCGCGCGAGCAGACATGGGTGCCACCAGTGGCGCCGTCACTCTTAGATGAGCAGCGACGACAAGCGACGCGACCGCGCAGCAGGCGCCCAGTGCATCAGCCCTGGTCGACCAGCACCCACCAGATAGAAGGCATTGGGGTCCTGCGGGTCTCGCAGCAGCACCACACTCTGCCCCAAAGTGCATTACGGGTGCACTGCTGTCAGCAGCCAGCAATAAAACAACAACTGCTCACCGGGTAGAAGGCATTGGGGTCCTCCGGATCTCGCAGCAGCACCACGTTCTGCCGCAGGCTGAGCAGGCCGCGCCGCACCGCCTCCACCTCCTCCGGCGCCATGTCAGCCATCAGGCAGCGGCGCGGCGGGATGGCCGCCAGCGCAGCCTCGCTGCAAGGGGAGGGCAGGCCGGGTGGGGGCATGGAGAAACATAGTAAGGGTCTAGACGGTCAGCGACGACCCCCTTGCAAAGCCGCAACCATTTCTGTGATGCGAAGCGAGTTGGATCCCGTGCCGCCCTGCTCCGCCGCCCACCTGGCGTACTGCTGCCGGAAGCGGTACCGCCCGTTGGCCTGCTCCTGGAGGTACCGAGCCGCCACCTCTGAGGCCAGCTCGGGACCAAACACCTCGCGCAGCACCTGGGCGGGGGTGGAAGTGTGAAAGGCTGTGGAGTATGGATGCTGCATGCTGGCAGCATGCAAAGCTTACCAAAGTTCAACGGGAGGGATCAGCAACAGCTGCGGGTCCCCCAACCACAGTGCAGAGAGTCGAAACGACCAGGAAGCTTCCTGGAATACTAAAGCAAGGCACACCTCGTCCGTGATCCAGGGCTCGCACAGCCGGTCAAAGTCCCAAATGCCGCTCGACTCCAGCTCCTGTGAAGAGCAGTACAACAAGAGAGGGCAACAAGAATGTGTCAGCTGTTGAAAGCTGCTGGACAAACGAGGCGGCTGCGTACAGCCGGCACGTTTGACCAGAACTGTGGCTGTGCTGCATCGGACAAGGCAACACCATGCAAGTACCCTCCCGAGCATGTCTGGACGGCGGCCGCCGCATGTGTCATCCTCCTCGGCCTGATGCATCCCACACACTCACGTGCCGCGACAGCGGGATGGAGGGGCGGAAGCGGCCCAGGATGCCGCTGGTGCAGTCGCCCGGGATCTGCAGCAGTCACATGGGGCGGGGTGGGGAGATTAAGCAACAAGCTGCACCACAATTCAACCAAGACTGCTCCCATGCACAAGAATGTGACCCGCTTAGATGCATGCCTTGAACTCACCTCTCAGATGCGGAAGGAGCCCAGGATCTTGTCCCGGCTTCAGAACGGTTTCAAGCCAAAATCGTCCTCTCAGGCGTGAAATGTATGATAAAAATTCAACCTCCCTAGAGCCGCACCTCCCAGATGCGGAAGAAGCCCAGGATGTGGTCGATGCGGTAGGCGTGGAAGTACTGGGCCATGTGCGCCAGGCGGCGCCGCCACCACAAGTAGCCGTCTTTCGCCATCTCCTCCCTGGTGGGGGACGAGATGCGAACCAGTGAGTGCGTTGCACATGGGCGCAGGGTGGGGAATGGGGGCGTGCGGGATGTCAAGCGAGAGAAGTGCACAGATGGGCGCGGAATGACCAAAGAGTTGGGGCATGCTGCGTAAGCGTGACCAGAACCGAGGGGCGCATGGCAAGCACAGGGCGCCCGGCGCGAAGAGAGAGAGAAAAAATCAAGAAAGCGGCGGCGCACCAGTTATATGTGGGGAAGCCCCAGTTCTGTCCGTTGGGGTCAAAGTAGTCGGGAGGGGCGCCTGAGGGGTGGAGGAGGTCAATCGTGATAAGCTGACAGGCACATCACGAAGCGCCCAACTGGCTGCCGTTCAGCTGCATAGTGGCTGCTGCTGAGCATCTTGCTAAATGTGCACTTGAGCTTGCAGCTGCGCTGCTCACTCACGCCCACCCACCCACTTACACCCTGCATGCCGCTCACCCGTGCTGACGTCCATGCGGAAGAGCTTGGGGTCCATCCACGTGTCCACGCTGCACTTGTCCACGCCTGCGGGGTAGCGAGAGGGCAAGTGTGCAATACGCAGGCCCGGTGGATGAAACGCCAGGTAGCAACAGCTCACAGCCAGCTTGCCGCCAAAGGGTCCCACTCATGGCATCAATGAGCAAGCACTGTATTGAGTGCATGTGCACGAGCGGACAGCTCGACTGCCACCCGCGAGCCAGACAGCCCCTTCTCATCCCATGCACCTATGGGCAGGTCGCCCTTGAGCGCCACATGCCGCGAAGCCGCGTACTGGCTGGCCTGCACCGCCCCAGGACAGGCAGGAAATCAGGTTGATGATGCAATGCTAACAAAGTGCCGGAGCTAGGCATGCAAAGCGACTATCAAACTGCAGTTCCCAATGTCATCAGGTCGAGCAACCGCACTGCAAGGCCACCGTCCCACCGCCCCTGCTCCGCCCTTGCCTGCAGCAGCTGGCGGTGCAGGTGCCACTGCAGCCAGTAAGTGAACTGCAGGCTGCGGTGCCACTCCTGGCTTGGGGACGACAGCCGATCCAGCACCTGCAGCGGCGGGTTGAACGGGCAGGGGGCAGCTCAGCACAGGCCAGAGGGAAGCTAAGCTGGGCACGGCAGCAGCTGCTGACTTGTGGCCACCAGCGAAATTGTGTAGGCCGCTGCTGCAACAGCTGCAACGCAGCCAACTAACCGCCAGTGGAGTCAGTTGCAAAGCTCCCCGCACCTCCCGAGTGGGTTGTGCCAGCGCACCCCAGCGCCAGTGCTCCCCCGTGCCAAACACGCGGCGCAGCCAAATGAACACGGCGTATGGCTGCGGGCGAAGGGGGCAGGGAGAGAGTGACGATGTAAACGGACCTGGTTGGGCACCAAAAGCACCCGTGCTGCGAATGAGGAAGCCAGCACCGCGCGGAAGCAGGCAAGCCAGCAAAGCCCCACAAATGCAGGACAAGCAGCAAAGCAGATCAAAGCAGCCTGGTTGCCTTTCACACCTGCAGCCACTCCCATGCATCGCTGCAGAACCGGCGGAACGGCTCGCTCTCTAGGTCTGCAGAGCCGCAGCGGTCAAACACGGCCCGTGCAATGCGCAGCTTGGTCTGCGGTGTACGAAAACTGAGAATTGCAGCGGTGAGGGCTGAAACCAGACAACTCATCACAGTAGGCAGCCAGCAGACACGCACTGAAATGTCACACCGTCTGCCGCAATGCACGAGCATGACAGGATCGCAGCAATGTTACCCCACCTTCATTGTGGCCTCGTAATCAACCCCTTCATCCAGGTCCAGCGACCGCCGCGCCTCCTCAATCTCCGCCGCAATGTCCGCTGGCAGCTCGTCTGCGAGAAGGGCAGCAGGTTCCAGGCAGTATGCACACACGCTCGGGCTGCAGGACAGTGATTCGCAGGATCTGCAGGCTTGCCCATCCTTCACCTGCTTTCCTCCCAGCCACAACCTGCACAAAAACCTGGAAAAAGCCCACTGCATACCCACCGCATGCCCCAGCCCCAGCAGCCTGCGCCCCACCTGCCAGCGCCTGCAGGCGCAGGTACAGCGGGTGCAGGGCAAAGACGCAGAGGGAGGAGTAGGGGTAGGAGTCGCGCCAGTGCGGCTCGGCTCCACGCACGCTCGTGTCGCTCACAGGCAGCACCTGCGGGCAGCAGGGCGGGGGGGCGAGCACAGGTGGCAGCTGTGGCAGTGCAGGCACCTGATGAGGGAGCACTAAGCTGGCCAGCTGTGCACACCAGTCCAGTTTGCGAGGCAGAGCAGCCAAGTAGGCAAGCATATCTCCCGCCTGCCGCTGCATGCAGCCGGCTCAGCGTAACACAACCCAAGCGCCCCAAAGATACCTGTATGAGGCTGATCCCAGTGGCTGCGCACAAGTCCACCAGCGGCATCAAGTCCAGGAACTCGCCCGCCCCCACGCTCTGCCCGCTGTGGCAGCCACATTGGGAGGGAAGAAACACAAAAGGAAATCTGAGGCAGCTCGGGCTACATTCCCAGGGCCATGTGCACAGGCCAGCCACGGCAAGGCAGACCCGCTAGCGCAGCGCACCTGCGCAGGCTGAACACAGGCACCGCCACGCCCGCGCCGCGCCAGCGCTGCTGCCGCCGGAAGCAGCCGTCGAAGCGGGCCACGAGTGCGGGCGCTCGCGCGCCGTCGTTGGCCTGCAGAAAGGGCAATGAGTTGGGTAGGTACGCAGGATGCGCTAACCACCTTGCACACCACAGATGTGCGCCGTGCCAGCTAAGCACAATGCAACCGCGTCACAGTGCAAGTTGCAACTATGCAAGCATGGGGAAAGAAGGCGCCATGCGCGCACCGGCAGCGCCACCATTCGGTTCTCCCCGGCTTCAAGCTCCAGAGAGCCATCGCTGCGCCGGATGCCGTACTTGTAGGTGCACGGCAGGCTGCTCAGCGGCAGCCGCACCTGCTCGTGGCAGCGGCAGAGCACTCGGAAGCGAGTGGGCGGCTGGCTTGGCTGCAGCGCAATCCATTTGCAACCTGCCTGCTCGACACATTGCCCAACGGCCCGGCCCGCACACTGTCCAATCCACGCTCCCACCCTCACCGCCCAACCCACCCACCGTTCACACAGCATAACCCGACAGGCCCCACCCACACCCACCTCTGCCTCCCAGGTGCAGGGCGACAGTGCGCTCATGGCCAGCACCTCCCCCAGCTGCCAGTTGCCCAGCTGCGCAGCGCCGCCCAGGATGCACAGCGCCTCCCCCTCCTTCAGCTCCCCGTCGCTGCGGGGTGCAGGAGGGCAGGGTGCACGGATTAGTGGGTGGTTGGGTGGGAGGAGGGGGTGGCAGCAGCAGGGATGGGCGGCAGCGCTGGCTGGTGGAAACGCTTGCGCTGCGGTGGCACAGCCTTATAGCATCTCAAGCATGCAACCATGCAACTGCAAACAAACCGCCGCTACGCACGATTGACAAAAAAACGACCACAGCACGCAAACAAGCAGGCGCCTCACTGCACTTGGAAGCGCACGACGACCTCGTTGAGCAGCGGCGCCTGGCGCAGCACACGCCCACCGGCGGCGGTGCAGCGGTTGCGCCACACTACACGCGCAAAGGCGGAGCGGGCCAGCACCAGGGAGGGGTGCCCCTCATCTGTCCACACCTCGTTCACATCCACTGCGGTGTGCAGGGGCAGGCAGGGAGGGCAGGGTTTAGCTCAGCTCATCTGGCAGTGACGGTTGCAGGTGGTGTGGCAGGGCAGGTGCGAGCTTGCACCATGTGCACTTGCATCCCTGCAGTGGCACCTGGGCTGCCTGCCCCGCCCACCTATGGCGCCCTCCTCCAGCCCCTCGGGCAGCACCACGGTGTGCCGCTCGCTGGCCCATTTGAGCACCTCAAACTCCTCGTTCACCACCTGAGGGAAATTGCAAGTGCAACTAAGGGGTCAGACATGCAACAGAGGCAAGCGTCGGCCTGCATGGTACGCAAATGGCCAGAGCATTGCGGCACAGCAGGGCGGCAGCAGGCAGCGCAGCTGGGAAGCTAAGAAGCATCCGCAACTGCTGTCGACAGCTGCCAGCCACGTCAGCGCGCCAGCCACACAAAAAAGAAGCACAGCTGCTGCGTAGCTGCTGATGGCTACTCCAGTACTGTGACTCATGCAAACGGCATGGCAGGACTGCCCAGCAGGAGCAAGCGAAATGCCGCTGGCCTGCAACAGTCAGCCACAAGATGAGGCATAAGCAATGCGCGCTCTCACCGCCAGGCGGTATGTGAACTCCTTGACCGCCGGGATGGGCACCATGCCCTCCCACAGCAGCTCCTCCCCCACATGCCGGCAGCTGAGCCAATGAGCCCTGCGGGTGAGCAGGGCGGGCCGGCAGCCGCAGCGGCTCAACACACACATGGCCTTGCTCAGCAGCAGGCTTGCCCGCACGCTGTGAACATCAGCAGGCCATGACGTGGCCGCCAGCACGCAGAAGCAGGTCATGCAGGGTGGGCATGTGCAAGCAGCAGCGTGCACACAGCTGCTGGCAGCTCACTTCTTCACGTCCCAGTCGCCAAACAGCGGGCCTTCGCCGCACACGGCCACGTGCTGGCCCCACTGCAGCGGGCACGGGAGAAGCAGGGGAGCAGTGACGATGGACGGGCACATCAGGGGTGGCAAGCGGACAAGCATGGCCACAAGGGCCACCCCGCCTCGCACAAAGACGGAGCCTTGCCTCGGTGAAGTAGCTGGTGCGGAAGTGCACCAGGATGCGCGATGCCGAGCTGGACAGGCTCATGGCCGACATCGCCACCAGTTGCCGCCCAGGCGGCGGCGGCGGCAAGCGGTAGCGGCGCCGCCGGCGCGGGGGCTGGTCACTGCCGAGCGGCCAGTGCTGATCCTCTGGTGCCCCTCGGGAACGCTCCCCGTTGATCAAGCAAGAAACTGGCTGCGGGGGGCCAGCGTTTGGCGGGGTTGGCGCACGCGCGGGCAAGACGGGTGCTGGGAAGGCCCACCGGCCTGATCACAACAGAGATCAATCGTTTGTGAGATCGCTCAATGGCGATCGGCTCCCTTTGCGATGCACCCGGCCCCAATGCAGCGTCCCATTGCCAATGCCGTTCGCCGGGTTGGCCTGTCCGCGATCCAGCGCTGCTGGGCGCACATCGCCATTGCCTAGATTGATTTCGTAACCTCTCGGGCAGCTTGCAGCCTCGGAGACGCTCAAGAATGTCTCAACCCAACGCTGCAGCTGCGGAGCAGGCGCCGGGGGCGTCTCAAGCCGCTCCATCCACTGCGGTGGTATTGTACAAGGCTCCATCGGCCTGGTCGCTGACGTCCTTCAGCTTGGGCTGCCTCCAAGTTGAGGTGGGCTGCACGACACAGCTGCTCTTGTGTGGTATGATCGGGGGTATCGGATGGCGCAGCAGGCAGAACGACCTGCAGCTGCTGTCAGGCGGTAGGCGCGCCGCCGTCGACCGCTCAGCGCCACAGCTTTTGCCACCACGTGCTCCCTCTCTTGCAGGCGTACCTGCGCCTGGCAAAGGTGGCCTTTGCCGTGCAAGAATGTGCTGCGCCATCTGCAAGCCCCACTGGCCAGGTGCGTGGGCACGCCGCCGCTGCAGCGGCAGTGGAGTCTTGTCTGCGCAGCCTGCCCGCCTCCACACGCTGCTACGGAGCGCACCCTTGCTGTGCTCCCTGCTTGCTCCAGCACCTGCTCACCCGCTCAATCCACCAACCTGCTGCTTGAAGGTGCCCGCGCTGGACACGAGCGCAGACCTGGTGGGGGCAGACGCAGCGTCGGCGCACCTGCCGCTGCCGCTGGCGGAGCTGGCTGCCGCCCGCACCATGATCGACTACCTGAAGCACAAGGTTAGGGGTGGGGGCTGCCTGCCGGTAGAAGGGGCGACTTTAATGCAGGCTGTGTCGTGTTTGAAAGTTGGGCCGGCAAGTAGATGGCATCTGGGCGGTGGCAACATGAGGTGCCTGCGCTGTAAGGCTGCACACGGCAGGCCTTCCTCCTGCCAGCATTCTAATCCACATTGGCATGCCTAATCCAGCTGTCCATCACCCACTGTTGCTCTGTACTTCTGGCCAGGTGGTGAACTTGGACCGCGGGCTCAGCGCCGCACAGAAGGCCGAGGCGGCCGCCTTCACCGCGCTGATTGAGGCGCGCTTGCAGGTGCGAAATGGCCTTGCAGCTGTTCGCACCTGTGCTGGAAGGGTTGTGCTCAGGCATCTTTGCTGCTGGCTGGCAGTTGGTCAGTATTGATGGGCTGAACACCACAATCCCTTGAGGCGTGCTATGTCAGGGTGGGCGTGATGTTTGCACGGTCTGTTGACCCTGCCTGCCCAGCCTTTCTCCAACCCGCAGCCGGCGCTGGTGTACAGCAGCTGGTGCGAGGACGAGGCGTATGCGGCGCACACGCGGCCTGCCTACGGGTGAGCCACACCAGCCGTGCCTACCTCTGGCTATGACCCTTTCTGGACAGCTGTGCTTGCCTATGGTAGCACTGCCTCATCTGCTGTTCGCCGAACCATCCCCCCTCCTGCGCAGCGCCGGAATCCCCTTCTCCTTCTTTGTCCTTCGCGGGCAGCGGCAAGCGCTGCTGCAGCGGTTTGCGGCCACCACTGCCAGCCAGGTGGGCGGGTGCAGCAGGTGGCTGGCACTTGCAGCAGCAGATGCTGCCATGGGGCCGCCGCTGGAAGGAATTGTGGCAGCTGCATCGCTTGGGGACGGGGCAGCAGTACCCATTCAGCCCCGAAGCTTCCAAGCGTGGCAGCCGTGCAATAACCTCCTCTGCTGCTGCTGCCCACCCCGCCTGCGCCCTGCAGGTGTACGCGGGTGCGGCGGAGGCGCTGGATGCGCTGGCGCAGCGGCTGGGGGCGGCACCCGGCGGCCAGTTCTTCTTCGGCTCGCAGCCCTGCACACTAGACGCGCTGCTGTGTGAGTGGTGCACTGGAAGAATCTGGAAATTCATGTCGCGTTGTGCTGGGGCCTCCTAAATTGCACGTCCAATCGCCCGTGCCAGGCGCCAGCCTTGCTGCAGCAGTCTGCTTGGGGCACCGGCCTTGCAGCACACCCATCCTCCCTGGCCCTGCACACACCCTGCCGCAGCCGGCTGCCTGTCGTTCCTGCGCTCCTCGCCGGCGGTGCACCCGCAGCTGGCGTCCAAGCTGCAGGTGAGGGGCTGCGGCCGCAGCTTGTCGTGCCATGCACAGATCGTGTGGCACAGCTAAAGAAGAGAGCCGTATGCGCTGTCTACGTGGCTGCACTGTGCTGCTCCCGTCAAGGCACAGCCTGACCCGCCCTCCCGCCCTTGTTTGGCCTGCAGTCCAACCATGTGCTGGGCGCCTACATTGACCGGCTGGCGGCGGCAGCGGATGTGGCCACACCCGCACTGCCCGCGGCGGATGCTGACCTCGGCTGGTCCGCCTGGGGCGCTGCGGCGGAGGACAAGTGAGGGTCCTGTGGCGGTGTGGGCCTTGCTGCGGGGTCTGCACAGTGCAGCACGGCCACCCCTGCTCTGTTGCAGCCAGTTGATTGCTACGCCAACGACGCACACGCATGTGGCTGCTGGCATGTCTGTCATTGGAATCTGTCGAATAAGCTTTCCTCGCTGTGCCCCAAGCAGGTACAGCAAGGCGCGGAGCGAGAAGGAGAGCGAGCTGCAGCGCAAGGGCCGCCGCTGGCTGCTGTGCGCGGCGGCCGCCATCGCGGCATACATCGTGGCCAGCGGCCAGGTGGGCGTTGGTTATTAAGGTTGGAGCACTGTTAGACAGTAGGCTTGGGGGTAGGTGCAGGTTCCAGGGTGTCTGGCATGTTGTGTTCGTTGTTCAGCTGCCGCATGCCCAAACTTAAGGGTACCAGGGTGCATTCCTCAGGCTCGCCAGCCAAGTTGCAGTGTCCCGTCGGTTGGCTTATTGTTGGCTGCTTGGCCCGTCTATTCCGCAGTACATACAGCTGGACCTGGGGCTGCACGACATGTATGAGGAGGAGGAGGACGATGAGTGAGGAACCAGCACGCCTTCAAGCTCCACCGCAGCGGCAGCAATAGCCGCCATCGAGGGTGTGCAAGGCCGCCAGCGGGCACGGCTCTCACTGATGGATTGCTCTGCCGCTGTGTCCGGCTGCCATGTAAGCCCTTGGTTGGCCATCATAGTTTACCGCGGGCTCTCTGTGCCAGCAGGAGGCAGCTGCCCTAGGCTCGGCGTGTGCGGGGCGCCGGCGGGCATGTGCGTGAATCCGCTGCGCTTGGGCGCCCAGCGGGGGCGCAGCAGACTCGTGCTCATGGCCCGCAGCAAGCTTGCAAGCTGTCGTCTTCGCCTCGAGGCGACTCCTGGCTGCCCTTTTGATTGCGGCAGCTGCCCTTGCAAGCCCCAAAAAGTCCAGCACGGGATGGCTCTTTCGCTGTGCAGCTCCCCTTGCGCTGCGCTCGGTGCAAGGATCGGCTCTAGGCGTCGGGATGTGCGCGCACGGCCCGCGGGCCTGTGCGTGCAGGCGGTGCAGCAGGGCGGAGACGACCTGAGCCGGAAGTTTGCGGAGGCGGCCCGCAAGATGAATGTCAAGCTGCCCGAGGTGGAGGCGCAAAACGTGGCAACTCAGGCGCCGCCCAGGTGCGCCTGGCAGCTGCCCCCGCTGCTGCCGCCGCTCGCTCCCGCCGCCAGCCTCATGCGTGGTAGGGTGGCTGCCGCGGCAGGCCTTGCAGCCGGCCTGGCCTGCGTTGCCCACCCTTGAACCATCGATGTGCCACCAGTTTATCTGCCACATCTGCAGCACCTCGCCGCCTCTTGGGCATGCCGCTCATGCCCCCCGCTCTTCCTGCCCTCCCCTCCCTCCCCCTCTCAGGTTCTCTCAGCCCCGTGGCGGTTGGAACGACGGCTCTGCCGCTGCCGACAAGGTGCGGCGGCAGGAGCAGCAGGTGCTGAGTGCCTGGACGTCGGAGCGCGGCATGCAGCTGGCGGCGGGTGGCACCATCGTGCTGGTGCTGCTGCTGCTGTTTGCCGCTGGTGGCCCGCCCTCTGACGCGCGCTGCACCCTGCCCTGGTGCTGAGCGCTGAGCACCTGCCATCTTGCCTGACCCTCCCCCTGTTGCGCTGTGACGTTTCATGCTGAACACCCACCCGTTGTGGCTTGCTGCATTTCGTTGCGATGCTTGATGCTGCCCCATCTCATTTCACCTCATCAGCACGTGCGCGTCTTAACGCGATCTATGATTGCATGCTGCCTGCCCCCTTGCCTGTACACTACACCTTGAGAGCGTTTGCAAGCTCACAGTTTTTCATCTGATCTGATCCGTTTCGGGCAGCCAAGGCGCTGCATCACTTTGTAAGGCATAAAGAATGATTGGGCGAGGCAGCACTGATCGCTGCGTTCAGCAGGCCAGCCCGGAGGGGAACAAGTAAGGGACCAAAGCACAGTGTTCAGGCAAGGGGGGCGAGACAAGGAGGGTACGCAACAAGTCAATCTACGCTTACAGTGCAGCACCGGCGCTTCAAGCAGCCCAGCGGCGAGAGAAGGTAAAACTCTGGGCTGCTGCCGCCGCAATTCGATGGCAGTGCCAGCGGGCCGGCGGGCGTCACACACTGAACATTGGGGCAGCTCCACCCGCCGCTGTGCCACCGGGGGTGGCCCCGTCGTGTGCGTCTCTGAACAGATCTGACAGCGGTGGGAAGGCGGCGAGTGCACTGGCGCCCGGCCCATCTGAGGCAAACCAAGCATCCGAGGCATCCAGGCGCAGCAGGCCGCCGGGCGAGGCCTGCAGAGAGGAGGGACGGGAAGGCAGAGGGGTGAGCGAGCTGGCACAGCGGAGTGCTACTGATACCTATGGCCTGAAGCAGCCACAGCCTTGAAGGGCCTGAAGAGGCCGCAGGAATGGGGCAGAAGGCTGGTGCGCTGGGCAGAGCGAGTGAGACATCAGCAAGCGCTCCAGCATGCCACACGGCAGGCATGCCACACCAGTTCGACATGCTGAGCTGCAGCTCCTGCACACCCATAGACAGCCTGCAAGTGCGCACCTGTGCCAGCAGCGCGGGCGACAGTCCCGGCGACTTGTGGCTGCTGCCGTTGCCAGCCAGCGGCTCGCCGCCGCCAGCAGGCGCGCCGCCGTCTGGGGCGCCGCCCACCAGCGTGCCTGCTGCGCCTGCTGTGGTCAGCGACGGCGGCGCGGGCGGCGGCAGCGCGCCGCCGTGCAGCGGGTGGCCAGTCAGGAAGGGCACTGCTGGCGAGACGCCCATGGCTGGCAGGCCCTCCCACAGCATGCCGGCATCAGGAGAGGGCGCTATCGAGGGCGGCAGCCGCGCAAACGGCGGCCGCGGCGGCGAGGCAGTACCGTCCAGCTCAGCAGACATGTCCACTATGCCATCCTCATCCTCCACCTGCCCTCCCAAGGGCCCGCCGCCGCCCATGCCGCCGCCTGCTGCCGCTGCTGCTGCGCTGGCTGGCATGCCGGCGGCTGCTGCTGCCAAGCCGGCGCCCGCCGGCTCCTCCATCACATTCTGGATCTGCCACACCTCAATCGGCTCGCGCTCGCTGTGGATGACGACCCTGCGCAGGCAGGGCATGGGAATTACGGCAGCAACAGAGGTGAGCTGGGGGTGAAAGCCACAGCAGACATTGGAAGGGCCACGTGGCGGGCAAGGCAGCATGGCGGCATAGATGCTCAAGGTCAGTTGTCCTATGGCATGCCCTTAGCCAGCCGCACCTGTATCGCCGGCTGCCGGTCGCGTCTATGCCGTCGTCCGGGTCGGGCACAGTGAGGGTGGTGCCCTTGGGGGCCAGCACCGCTACCACCTGCGCATGCAGGAGGAGCACCAAGCAAGGTGAGCGCCCTGCGCAGGAGGCCAACCACCAGTGCGCCCAGGCCTGCCATCCACCTCGCACAGCAGCAGCGAAAGCGGCAGCAGTTCAGACCCCCGCCTGCAAGCTGGGCCTTGCCAACTGCGGTGCATGCTGAAGCAAAGCACGGCCAACACCAGCCAGCTCGCAGCGGCACCGCGCCCACCTGGTCTGTGGGTCGGATGGGCGGCAGGCCCATGACATCATGATCCGTGACGTACAGCCGCGCCTTGTTCAGCTCGTGCGCCGTCAGCTCCTGCAGCGGCAGTTGCACCCATGGGATTTGTGTAGCGGCAGGTGTGGAACGGCACCGTCGAGCTGGCCGAGAGGAGCGAACCCTGCTAGCTGCAGCGTGGACAACTCCATGGCAGCGCGGGCAGGCACAGCGCAGCAGCGGCAGGCAGCTGCATGCGCGTCTCATGCACGAAATGCAGCACGCCACCTGCTTGTTGAACAGAGCCTACCTGCATGCTGCCCCAGAGCGCCGCCAGTTGCCCATCCAGCCCTCGCTCTGCCGCTCGCATTGCCTCCAGCTCTGATGCCAGCGCCTCCAGCCCCATCTGCCCACTGCCTGCCTGCTGCTGCTGCTGGGCGGGCTGCTGCTGCTGCTGCTGGGCTGAAGCGGAGTCGTCGGCTTCCCGGCCGCCCTCGCCTGCAGAGTGGAGGGGCGACACTGCCGGGCTGAGGAGCACAGCACGCAGGCATGTGGCACATGGCGGGATGCCCAACCAGGGAGCGACTGTTGCATGACCTCCAACGAACGGAACACTTCTGTTGCCAGCAAGGATGCCTCTGGGTGCCAGCAGCAAACGTAGCTAGGGGCCGGCGCCATGGCCACCCCGCCGTCTGCCCACGCACCTGCCGCAGTGACGCACGCGCCCTCTGTGAACCGCACATTGTTCTTGCCGCACTTGCCGATCAAGCCGATGCCCTCCAGCACGTTTGTGATGTCGTAGATGCGCCGTTTCTGCTTGGAATTTGAGGTTGTGGGGCAAGATAACCAGTGTGATGCAGCAGGGGCGCCGCTTGGTGG
>VFQQ010001175.1_pt1 | contig 39267 bp, 30 predicted proteins | sample 3512341 | NCBI WGS metagenome assembly VFQQ01 (sample SAMN10412373, study PRJNA504923) | tailings metagenome | isolation source: Relicate 2 Philex TSF1 revegetated site | place: Philippines: Tuba, Benguet | collected 2017-08-29 | reverse complement strand
TACACCATCAATGCTGTTACGAATGCTACTTCATATACATGGAGTGTGAGCGGTGGCGGAACAATAGTTAGCGGGCAAAACTCAACTTCACTCTTAGTGGATTGGACAACTGCCGGAGGTCCTTACACAGTTTCGGTAGTGGCAAGTAATTCTTGCGGCAACGCTTCGGCAAGTGTGGATGTGGATGTGCGTCCTGCTGCACCAACTTCTGTTGGTGCGATTACGGGTGATATCAACCCTTGCCCAAGCCAGCAGACATACACTATCAATGCGGTTACTAATGCAACAAGTTACACTTGGAGTGTGAGCGGTGGAGGAGCCATAGTTAGCGGTCAAAACTCAACTTCACTCTTAGTGGATTGGACGACTGCCGGAGGTCCTTACACGGTTTCGGTTGTGGCAAGTAATTCTTGCGGCAATGCTTCTGCTTCGGTGGATGTAAACGTTCGTCCTGCTGCGCCAACTTCGGTGGGTGCCATTACAGGCGACATCAACCCTTGCCCAAGTCAACAGACTTATACTATCAATGCGGTTACTAATGCTACAAGCTACACTTGGAGTGTGAGCGGTGGAGGAACCATAGTTAGCGGACAAAACTCAACTTCACTCTTAGTGGATTGGACGACTGCCGGAGGTCCTTACACGGTTTCGGTTGTGGCAAGTAATTCTTGCGGCAATGCTTCTGCTTCGGTGGATGTAAACGTTCGTCCTGCTGCGCCAACTTCGGTGGGTGCCATTACAGGCGACATCAACCCTTGCCCAAGTCAACAGACTTATACTATCAATGCGGTTACTAATGCTACAAGCTACACTTGGAGTGTGAGCGGTGGAGGAACCATAGTTAGCGGGCAAAACTCAACTTCACTATTAGTAGATTGGATAACTGCCGGAGGTCCTTACACGGTTTCAGTAGTGGCTTCAAATTCTTGTGGTAACGCTTCTGCAAGCGTGAATGTAGATGTGCGTCCTGCTGCGCCAACTTCTGTTGGTGCGATTACGGGTGATATGAGCCCATGCCCGGGCGTTGAGAACTACTCCATTCCTTCCATTCCAAACGTAACTAATTACACATGGACTTTGACGGGTGGAGGAACAATCACTTCAGGTCAGGGAACAAATAACATCACAATCAATTGGACATCATCGGGAGGGCATTACACTTTAGAAGTTACGGCAGAAAATTCTTGCGGAAGCATTTCGAGAGACACGATTGTGAATCTGAAAAATGCAGCCCCTGCAAGCATCAGCGCGATTGCCGGAGACAATAACCCATGCCCGGGAGAGGAACTATATTCTGTTCAGCCTGTGCTGAATGCAACCGACTATTTATGGACAGTTTCGGGTGGCGGAGTGTTTACAACCATTCAGGGAGTTAACTCCATTGAAATTGACTGGACAACCGCAGGCGGACCCTACACTGTTTCGGTGGTGGCATCAAATGCTTGCGGAGACATTTCAGCAACCTTACCTGTTACCGTTCGCCCTGCTGCGCCAACAGCAGTGGGTGTAATTTCGGGCGACTTGAGTGTTTGCCCGGGTACGCAAACTTATTCTATCAACAGTGTGGCAAATGCTACCGATTATGTATGGAGTGTTGGCGGAGGGGGAACCATCACTGCGGGTCAAGGCACCACTTCCATCACGGTGAGCTGGACAACTCCGGGCGGTTTCTATCCGGTTTCGGTTGTTGCATCCAATTCGTGTGGCAGCGCAACAAATTCAGTTGATGTTACAGTGCGCCCCGCTGCACCAACTGCGGTGGGCGCAATCAGCGGCAACAACAATCCATGTCCGGGTGTTGAAACATACAGCATTGCAAGTGTTACAGACGCCACCGATTATGTGTGGACGGTGAGCAATGGCGGAGTGATTACATCAGGGCAAGGAACAACTTCCATCACCGTGAACTGGGCATTATCGGGCGGACCATACACGGTTGCCGTTACAGCATCAAATTCATGCGGCAGTGCAAACAATCAGGTTACTGTGAATGTGCGCGATGCTGCACCAACCACCGTGGGCAACATTGCCGGCAGCACATCTGTGTGTCCGGGTGCAGAAATTTATTCGGTGAATGCAGTTCCGAACGCTACCAACTACACATGGAGTGTGAGTGGAGGCGGAAGCATTGTGAGCGGACAAGGAACTGCTTCCATCACCATCAACTGGACAACACCCGGCAGCAATTACCGCATCAGCGTAACAGCATCGAACTCATGCGGCACTTCTGCGCTGCAAACATTGGATGTTACAGTGAATCCACAGCCAACGCAACCAACTATTAATGTTAGCGACAGCGAAATTTGCGAAGGCGAAAGCACCATCATCACTGCATCGGGTTCAACTGGCGGGAATGTTGCTTACAACATCTTTTCGGCAGCCACAGGCGGCACATTTGTTGGGGCAAGTCCGCTGACAGTTTCGCCAACATCCACCACCACTTATTACCTTGAAGTGATAAACGAATTCGGGTGCAAGGCATCGGCAACGCGTACACCAATCACCATCACAGTGAACCGCGCGCCTGCCGCACCAATTGTTCAAGGCAGCGGTGCAACCATTTGTTATGGTGACCGAGCAACCTTAACGGCAACATCCACCACACCGGGCGCAACCATCAGTTGGTGGAGCGATGCAACCGGAGGAACCTTACTGCACACAGGCAGCAGTTATGAAACCGATTTCTTGCTCGAAAGCACCACTTTCTATGTGCAATCAACTTCGGCAAACGGATGCGCCCAACTTACTGCAAGAACACCGGCAACTGTTACCGTGATTGACTTGCCTGTTATCACTTTAACGAGCGACAAGCAAGACAACACCATTCTGCCGCAGGGAGTAATCACTTTCACTGCCTCGCCTTCGGGTTACGACAACTATGTGTTTTATGTGAATGGCAAGGAGGTGCAAAGCGGTTCAGACAATACTTATTCCACCAAAAAATTCATGGATAAAGATTCCATTACTGTGGTGGTAACTGAAGGACAATGTGTGGCAGATGCAAAAACTGCGGTGGTGAAAGTTGCTGACTATCCGAATGCTTTCACGCCTAACAGCGATGGCAGAAACGATAAGTTTTTAGAGGGTTATGACCTTGTGGTGATGAACCGCTGGGGACAGGAACTTTACAAAGGCTTGGAAGGATGGGATGGCACCTACAACGGCTCGTTGGTTTCGCCCGGCACCTACTTCTATTTGCTTACCATGAAAGACATCAACGACACCGACACTGTGATTAAAGGCACGGTGATGGTGGTGAGGGATTAAACGCTGCCGCTAAGTGTTGCAGCATTGTGTTTTATTATGCCTTTGTTGATTATGCGTGATGTGCTGATTGCAGCCAGAGGATTTATGAATGATTAGTGATTATTGATTAGTGAAACAGCCTGATTAACGATTGCAGATTGGGAAATCAGACTTGAGATGTGAGACATGAGATATGAGAAAACAGCCGAAAACAGGGAAGTTGATTAGTGATTAGTAAACAGCCGGATAACGATTTGAGATTAACGATTGCAGATTGGGGAAGTGGGATACAAAATGTGCCTAATGAGAAAATGCGTTGATATGCCAATGAAAGCGCGGGGATAGAGTTGAGAGTTGAGGGTTGGGAGGGAATATGTTGCCGGGGTAACGATTGCAGATTGGGAAACCAGACTTGAGATGTGAGACATGAGATATGAGAAAACAGCCGGAACCAGGGAAATTGATTATAGATTATTGATTAGTGAAACAGCCTGATTAACGATTTGAGATTAACGAATGCAGATTGGGAAAGCGGATAGAGCAATGGAAGTAATGCAAAGCATTTGATTTGGCATGAAGAAGGCGATAGATTTCGCTACGCTGCACCTGATTTTTTTCATTTAGCTGAACAATCTCATTTGATTCATGTTATTGAACTAAACATTTTAAATGAGAAACATCATCGCCATTCTTAGTTTATTAACAGTAACCATTTCTTCTTGCAACAACTCTGCAAACTGTAGCAATCAACCGGTTACCACTGACCCTACTGCCAACAAAGCTCAATTCCTGGGTGTGTGGTACGAAATTGCAAGCATACCGCAGTTCTTTAATGTGGGGTGCAATTGCACGCGTGCAGAATACATTGACAATGGCGCTAACATTATTGTAAAAAATAGCTGTCGCTTAGGTGGCGCAACTATAGGCACGCCTAACAACATCACCGGAACAGCCACTGTTCCCAATCCAAATGACTTCAGTAAGCTGAAAGTGAAATTTCCTGTAAGCCCAACTGCTGCCGACTATTGGATATTATCATTTGACCCGAATGGACAATACATGTTAGTTGGCGACCCTCAGCGCAATAGTTTGTTTGTGTTAAGCCGAAACAGAACAATGCCTGCAAACATTTTCAATAACCTTATGGGCATTGCTACATCCATGTGCTACGATGTTTCGAAGGTGAAAACTACCGACCAGATTGCCTGCAACAACTAACAATGCACAAGCACTACTTGTAAGTGGCTGCTGAAAACTCTACATGCACTAAACCTGCCTAAGGCACGAAATGCTGTTTTGGGGCAGCCTACTGGTTAACGATTTGAGATTAACGATTGAAGATTAGGGAAGTGGAATACAAAATGTGCCTAATGAGAGAATGCGCTGATATGCTAATTACAGCGCGGTGATAGAGTTGGGAGTTGAGGGTTTGGAGGGAACAGCCGAGAAAAGATTTGAGATGTAAGACGTGAGATATGAGATAACAGCCGGAATACAAGTTGTTGCACATAGTTACGCAAAGAAGCACAGAGGGGCACGGAGGAATAGCCACCTAACCCCCTGCCCCTCTCTGAAGGAGAGGGGTGAAACAGCCGGATAACGATTTGAGATTTGGGATTGCGGATTTGAGAAGCGGATGCTTAACTTGTTTAGGCTTCAAATGTTTACTTTGTGCTTTCATCAAAATGCATCAACGCGGGTTTGCTGTTTTGTTTCTATGTTGTGTGGCTTGGGCTGCCCAAACGCAGGAGTTGAGCAACTTGCGCAGCAAAACTTTCACGGTTAGTTCTGATACCCTGAAAATTGATTCTTTCAGCTTAGTGCCCGGGCAAACGTTCATTTACCAAAACGGTGTTTCGCTTGATACCTCGGCATACACGCTTTTCCCTTTCACATCGCAACTGATTTGGAGGCGGCAACCTGAGGGTGAAGTTACCATTCGATACCGCGTTTATCCTTTTGCTTTTGGCGAAAGGAAATTTCGCAAAGATTATGCTGCCTATCAGCAATCGCAAAGCGATTTTGTGATGCGTCCGTTTGAATACAAAGCGGTGGAAACAACCGAGCAGTTTTTTGATTTTGGAACGCTGGACTACAACGGCACTTTTTCGCGCGGGTTGCAGTTTGGAAACAATCAGGATGTGGTGCTGAACTCGCAATTCAACCTGCAGCTAAGCGGTGAAATTGCCAAAGACCTTGAAATTACTGCTGCGCTTACCGATAACAACATCCCGTTTCAACCTGATGGAAACACGCAGCAAATTCAGGAGTTTGATAAAATTTTCATTCAGCTTGCTTACAAGAAAAAACACCGGCTTACGGCTGGCGACTTTGATTTATTCAACCCAACCAATGCGCATTTTTTGAGGTTTTCGAAGAAGCCGCAAGGTGGATGGTATGCCGGGGAATTTGACATGAAACGAAACGGGACGCTGAAAACGAATGCTGCAGGCGGCATCATGCGCGGCAAGTTTGCGCGCAACACGCTAACGGTGAGTGAAGGCAACCAGGGACCCTACAAACTTTTTGGTGCAAATGGCGAGGCGTTTATTGTGATACTTGCCAACACCGAGGAGGTGTTCATCAACAATGAAAAAATGAAGCGCGGTGCCGACCAGGATTACATCATTGATTACAACACTGCCGAAATCAGGTTTACACCAAAGCGCATCATCACCCGCGATTTGCGTGTGGTGGTGGAGTTTGAATACACGAACAACAACTTTTTGCGCTCGGTGGTGTTTGCCAATGCCGAATGGGAAACCAAACACACCAATGTGCGGCTGAACATTTACAGTGAGCAGGACAACCGCAACCAAACCATTGCGCAGAACTATGATGACAATAAGCGCGATTTCCTTTCGGGCATTGGCGACAGTGTGCAAAAGGCATTTTTCCCCACCATTGACAGCGTGGCATTTGATGCCAACCGCGTGCTTTACACCTTCACCGATTCGTTGGGTTATGATTCGATTTTGGTTTACTCCACCGATGCCAATGTTGCTAAATACACCGCAGCCTTTAATCTTGTTGGGGCGGGCAATGGCGACTATGTGCCCACGGCTTCCATTGCCAACGGCAGGGTGTTTGCATGGGTGAAACCCGACACCATTGGCGGGATTATTGTAAAGCGCGGAAACTATGCCCCTGCTGTGCTGCTGCCCGCGCCTCAGCTTAACCAAATGTATTCGCTGGCTGCCGATTTCAGGCTGAGCGAAAAGCATTTGATTACCACAGAGGGAGCGCTGAGCAACAATGATGTGAACACACTTTCGGGCATTGACAATGCCGATAACCTGGGTGGCGCAGCAAAGGTGAACTATAAAGGAATTGTTGCGCTGAAGCAGGACAGCAGCGGAAAGAAGGCGCAATTGCTGACCATAAATGCGGGTTATGAATATGTGCAGGCAAGGTTTAGGTTTATTGAGCGGTTCAGGGAGGTGGAATTTAACCGCGAGTGGAACACCGCAGCATTTGTGGCACCCGGTGATGAACACCTTGCAAACCTGAAAATGAACTATGCCATTGGCGCGGATGCCCAAGTGAACTTTACGCACCGAACCTACATTCAGCAAAATAATTTCACCGGTTTTGAAAACGGCATTGGCGCAACCATGAACAAAAATGATGTGCGCATGAACACTTTCACCAGTGTGATGAACGGCAGCGGTGGGGGGCAGAAGTCGCTTTTCGTTCGCCCGAGTTTTGATGTTAACTACGGCATAAAAAAGGCAAAAGGATTTAGGGTTGGCGCTTCGCTGTTTCATGAAATCAACAGCATCAGAAGCCAGACTACCGACAGCCTGACCGATGCCGCTTATTTGTGGCAAAACTACAAAGTGTATTTGGTTAGCCCCGACTCGATGCGCAACAAGTTTGGGGTGGAAGCCACCCTGCGCACCGAACAAAAGGCAGCCGGCAGGAGTTTTGAAAGTCCGTTTTTTTATGGGCAAACCGTGAATGTTTTCGGCAACATCAACACCCTGAAAAACCAAACACTGAACTACACGCTGAGCTACCGCTACGCGTGGAACCGCGATTCGCTGGCTTCGCCCGATTACAGCAGGCACTATTATTTGGGAAGAATTGACTACGCCTTCACTGCATGGAAAGGGTTGCTGCGCGCCACCACTTTGTATGAAATCAGCAGCGGGCGCGAGCAAAAAATTCAGATAACCTATCAGGCTTCGCCCACCAACACGGGCGACTATGTTTGGAAAGATGCCAATGGCGATGGCATTAAACAGTTGGATGAGTTTGTGATTTCGCCATTCAGGGAGGATAGTTCTTACATCAAAGTGTTTGCCGTTACCCCCGAATCGGTTCCGGTGAGCATCACCCAGTTTACCCAAACGCTGAACATCAACCCCGCAGTGCTGCTGGCGCGCAAAAGCGGCAAGTGGGCGAAGTTCGGTAGCCGATTTTCGGCTTTTGCCAGCATGGAAATTCAAAAGAAAACTTTTGCGCAAGGCGCGGGCAGCGTGGGCAACATTTTCAACCCCTTCCCAACTGCTTTAAATAACCCGCTGTTGGTGAGCATTACCAACAGCAACCGGGCTTCGGTGTTCTTTAATCGCTTAGACCCAAAATATGGTGCGCAGTTTGACTTCAGCTACATCCAAAGTAAAATACTGCTTACCAGCGGCTACGAAGAGCGACTTTCGCAAACGCAAAGCGCCACTTTGCGCTACAACATTATCACTCCGCTGATGCTGCAAACTGTTTACACCTATGGAACGCGTGCCAACACTTCGGATTTTTATTTCAATCAGCGCTTTCGGTTTAACTTTCACCAAACCAGCACTGAGTTTTCGTACCAATACAAAACCGATTTCCGCATTGGTGTGAATTATCTTTTTGCGCGAAAAGTGAATCCGACAGATTCGGTGGGCACACAAAGTGCAAACATCCACCAGGCGGGATTAACGGGCAGGTATAACCGCTCCGATAAACTTTCGTTTGAAACGCGCTTTACTTATGCTTCCATAAAATATGTTGACCGCGATTACCGAAACCAACAATTGGAATATGCCATGCTGGAAGGATTGCAAAACGGAAACAATTTGATTTGGAATGCCACGGTGGAATACAGAGTTATTCAGAATGTGCTGCTGACATTTATTTATGACGGACGCAAAACCGGAACTGCACAGGTGGTGCATTCGGGCAGGGCTGAACTGCGGGCGATTTTTTAGTTTCTCCGGCATGAATGCCGAAGCATTTTCGACCAAAGGATTATTTAAGTTTTTGATGGCGGGCTTAAGCCCGCAAAATCTCATCTATCCTACTTACGCCACCCGGTTTTGTTTCCATGCCGATTGTTTTGCGTTTGAAGTGGCTGCGGCAGCATGGGTTTTGCCGTTTTGCTCGAAATGCCTGGCGGCTACCAAGGCAGCAATGAGCGCTTCGTTATCGTTGGAAATGTGGAGTTGCTCGGGGGTGAAATGTTTGGCAACAAAATGGGTGTCGAAATTGCCCGAAACAAAATCGGGATGCAGCACCACAAACTTGCCGAAAGCAAGGGTGTTTTTTACACCAACAATTTTGTACTCCTCGATGGCGCGCACTAACCGCTGAATGGCATTTTGGCGGGTGTCGGCAAAGGCAATGAGTTTTGAAATCATGGGGTCGTAGTAAATGGGAATGCTCATGCCTTCCTCGTAGCCGTCATCAACCCTAATGCCCGGTCCTTCGGGTTTCACGTAGGTTTCCAACTTGCCGATGTCGGGCAGGAAGTTGTTCAGCGGGTCTTCGGCATACACACGCAGTTCAATGGCATGTCCGTTTACCTTCAAATCATTTTGCGCAAACGAGAGTTTTTCGCCTCGAGCAATTTTAATTTGCTCCTTCACCAAATCAATGCCGGTAATCATTTCGGTAACGGGGTGCTCCACCTGCAGGCGGGTGTTCATTTCCAAAAAATAGAAATTCAGTTGCTCATCCACCAGAAACTCCACTGTGCCTGCCCCGCGATAGTTGCAGGAGCGTGCCACATCCACTGCTGCCGCTCCAATAGCCATCCGTTTTTCCTGATTCAGGCATGAACTTGGCGCTTCCTCCACCACTTTTTGATGCCTGCGCTGCACCGAACATTCGCGCTCGAACAAATGAACGATGTTGCCGTGTGCATCTGCCAGCACCTGCACTTCAATGTGCTTTGGCGAGCCAACGTATTTTTCGATAAACACACTGTCATCGCCAAACGAACTGAGGGCTTCGCTTTGAGCGCGCTGCATTTGCTCCTCCAGTTCATTTTCATTTTGCACCACTCTCATGCCTTTTCCGCCACCTCCGGCACTGGCTTTTATCAAAATTGGGTAGCCGATTTTTGCACCCAATTTTTTGGCTTCATTCACATCGGTGATGGCGCCTTCGCTGCCCGGCACCATAGGGATGTTGAATTTTTTTGCGGCATCTTTTGCAGCAAGTTTACTGCCCATCACTTCAATGGCTTCGGGTGTGGGTCCCACAAAAATCAATCCTGCATCTTCCACCGCTTTTGCAAAAGCGGCATTCTCGCTCAAAAAGCCATAGCCCGGGTGGATGGCATCGGCATTTAGCTGCTTTGCCACGGCAATAATTTTTTCGCCCAGCAAATACGACTCCTTGGATGCCGGAGGTCCGATGCAAACGGCTTCATCGGCATATTTCACAAAGGGTGTAAGCCTGTCGGCTTCGGAAAACACGGCAACGGTTTTTATGCCCATTTCGCGGGCTGAACGCATGATGCGTAAAGCAATTTCGCCACGGTTGGCTATGAGTAGTTTTTTCATTTTAAAACAAGTAGATAGTAAATAGTAAGTAGTAAATAGATTTTGAGTTAATCGAGGTTGTATTCTTTGATTTTGCGGTAGAGGGTGCGCTCGGAAATACCGAGGTCGGCAGCGGCATCTCTGCGTTTGTTGCGGTGTTTTTTCAGTGCTTTAATGATGAGTTCCTTTTCCTTATCCACCAGCGAAAGACTTTCCTCAATGGTTTCGTGTTTTTCAAACGATGAGGGGTCTTGAATGATTACCGGACGTGCATCCTGCGATGAAGGCAGAATGATGGCTTGCGATGGGTGAGTGGGTGGCATGATGGCTGAGGGCGCTGTTGCCAAATCGGCTTCGGTAAAGCGATGTTGTGCGGGAACGCCTTTGGCAATGTCGAAAACAAACTGCTTGAGGTCGTTCAGGTCGTTCTTTAAATCAAAAATGAGTTTGTAAAGAATTTCGCGCTCGCTGAAACCTGCTGTGCCGCCACCATCCATGTTGTTGTTCAACAGTGCGGGGAGTTTGTTGGTGGCAATGTCGGGCACAATGTCAATGAGTTGCTGCGCAGTGATTTCGCGCTCTTGTGCAAGAATGGTTACCTGCTCGGCTACATTTTTTAGCTGCCGCACATTGCCGGGCCAAGTGTATTTTAAAACGAGGTAGCGCGCTTCATCGGTCAGTTTTATGGGTGTGATGCGGTTGCGCTCGGCAAAGTCGCCTGCAAACTTTTTGAACAACAGAAAGATGTCATCGCCCCTTTCGCGCAGCGGTGGAATGTTGATGGGCACGGTGCTGAGGCGGTAGTATAAATCCTCGCGGAATCTGCCTGCCGCAACAGCATGTTGGAGGTTTACGTTGGTGGCGGCAATCACGCGCACATCGGTTTTCATCACCTTCGATGAACCCACACGGATAAATTCGCCTGTTTCCAACACCCGCAAAAGCCTTGCCTGTGTGCCCACAGGCAACTCGCCCACTTCATCCAAAAAAATGGTGCCGCCATTCACGGTTTCAAAATAGCCTTTGCGTTGGTCGCTGGCACCGGTGAATGCGCCTTTTTCGTGCCCAAAAAGTTCCGAGTCAATGGTTCCTTCGGGGATGGCGCCACAGTTTACGGCAATAAAAGGATTGTGTTTGCGGCTGCCAAGGGTGTGAATGATGTGCGAAAACACCTCCTTCCCTACCCCGCTTTCGCCATTGATGAGCACCGTTAGGTTGGTGGATGCCACGCGCTCGGCAATGCTGATGGCGTGGTTCAGCGCGGGTGAATTGCCGATGATGCCGAAGCGGTTTTTTATTGATTGAATTTCCATGAATGACAAGATGACATTTCGTCATCAATGGCAAATTTTCACTAATTGTGGAAGAATGCAAAAGATTTACGCTTGGAATAAGGTTAAAACAAGCCCATTCAGCCGTTTGTCTGCGCGGCTCGGGCAAGTGTTTACTGGAATAAAAGATTTAATTTGCTATAGAATAATGCTGTTTGCTAATGGAAATCGTATTCATTTTGCGTGTATAAAACATACACCACTTATGGATTACCATGATAGATTTTGAGGAAAATTTTTGTTTAAGATGAAGTGAAGTTGTTTTATCAAATTACTTATCCTTCATTTGTGAAAGTGTAGAAAACTCATGTTTGTCTTTTTTTTAATTTTTTATTTTCTGTTTAGTTACCAAACCGCCTTTGATGGAGGTGTGGCAGATGCGAAAAATTGTATAAAGATTCAAAGTGAGTATTACTTTTTTGATGTTTCCTACATTGAAAATGAAGCGGCTTTCAGTGATTGTGCAATAAGTTCTTCGATTAGTTTCATTTCTCTCATACAAAAGAAAACTTCAAAAAAATCATTCTGGGCTTTACAAGGGATTGAGCAACTTTTCAGTACTGGCTCTATACAATACAATAGATGTTCAATAAAACTACTTCCAAACTCAATAAAGTCCTACCTCATCTACCCTACACATTACTTTTGGTAGCTCGTAATTTCAAAAGCATTCATGAGGTATGTAATGATTGAATGTTGATTAAGGGCGCAAGTACATTCTTAAAATTTTAAAAACAATCTTAAACATCATCATTTGATGTTGTGCAGGCTGTTGGCTCACTTAAAACACAAGTGGGGCAGGTTGTTACTTATTGATAACTCAAACAGCACTATTGTTTACCATAGCGTAAGTGATTAAACTTTAGTAATGATAAAATTAGAGTGAAATGAAAAGTCAATTCAAATACTATTTTAAATATATTGAGCGGTGCAATATGTGTGGGTCAACAACGAACACGCACCAAATTTTAGGCAAAAGGTTAAATGGAACACAAGGACTAAAACCAAGAAAAAAAATTGGTATCACCACCACTGTTTGTAAATGCTCGGATTGTGGGCTGATATATTCCAACCCGCAACCACTTCCGTTTGATTTGAACGAACATTACGGCATTCCGCCTGAGGAATACTGGGTTGAAAGCTACTTTGAAGTTAACAACACATACTTTTTAGGCGAAATTAAGAGACTCAAAAGTTTGATGAACTTCAGTGAAGGCATGAAATCTCTCGACATTGGCGCAGGAATTGGCAAGGCAATGTTGGTGCTTGAAAAGCATGGGTTTGATGCCTATGGTTTTGAGCCATCAAAGGCGTTTTATGATTGTGCCATTTCTAAAATGGGAATTAGCACAAGCAAGTTGCAGTTAGGGCAAATTGAAACAATAGATTACCCTGAGGAAACATTTGATTTTATATCATTTGGTGTAGTCTTGGAGCATCTTTACAGTCCATCCGAAGCAATTACAAAAGCAATGAGGTGGCTAAAACCCAATGGTGTCATTCATATTGAGGTGCCTTCGTCAAATTGGTTAATGAGTAAATTGATTAATTTTTTCTACAAGCTCAATTTTTCAGACTATGTTGGAAACATAAGCCCAATGCACAGTCCATTTCACCTTTATGAATTTTCGCTTAACTCTTTTTTAGCACATGCAAAAGCTAATAGTTATGAAGTGGCCTTTCACGAACATTATGTTTGTAAAACCTACATGCCTAAGATTGCTGATTATGTTTTGAAGCCCTATATGAAATGGACACATACAGGAATGCAATTGTGCGTTTGGTTAAGGAAAAAGTAGTATCAGCAATACAAAAAACTACTTCTCAGCCCTTATAGCGTCTAACACATGGGCATACTGAAACCGATAACCTGCTTTCATGATTTTTGCTGCGCTGCATCGCTGACTGCTGAGCAACATTTCTGCCATTTCGCCCATTGCAAGTTTAAGCGCAAAGGGTGGCGCGGGAAGCAGCACCGCTTTTTTCGCCAAACCTTCAATGATATTTTGCATCAGTGTTTTCAAGGGCAGTGGATTGGGCGAAACGGTGTTGTAAGCGCCCTGTATTTCGGTGTTTTCAATGGCATGAAGCATGATGCCGCAAACATCATCAATGTGAATCCAGGGATAGTAAAGCGGTGATTTGGCAAAATAGCCTGCCACACCCACCGCCATGCTTTTTGAAAGTTCGGGCAGCGCCCCGCCATGTTTTGAAAGCACAATGCCTATGCGGCAGCGCACTTCGCGGATGCCGAGGCTGGCAAACTGCTGCACTTCGTTTTCCCATTGACGGCACACATCGGCAAGGAAGGTGTTTGCAGGTGGGTGGTTTTCGTGAACCACTGTTGCGCCACAGTCGCCATAGTAGCCCACGGCAGAAGCAGCAACAATGGTTTTTACTTGATGTGGAACTTTTGAAAGTGTTTGAAAAAGCAAGCGGGTGGATTGCACCCTGCTTTGCAGGATTTCCTGCTTGCGTGCTGTTGTCCAGCGCGCATCGGCAACACCGGCACCGGCAAGGTGAATAATGGCATCCACATTTTCAAATGCGGCTTCGTCCATTTGCATGGCTTCCACATCCCAATGAAACTCGTTTTTGCGCTTGCGCTGCCCTGCCTTTTTTCTGCCAATGGTTGCCACTTCCACGCCTTTTGCGGCAAGCATTGCACACAGCCTTTTGCCAATTAAACCGCTTGCCCCGGTGATGAGAATTTTGTTGTTCATGTACAATACAACTGCAAAACTCTGATTTTGTTATTTGTAAAGGGTAAACAAAGCTAAATGCCAAAAGGAGTCGCAGTAAACTCAAGTTGAATTCATTGAAAAAGATGCTTTATGTGCTTAACAGCACATTCAAACCATCCTTCGCTCAATCCACCCTGCAACATCAATGTAACCTTGCAGCATCGAAACGCGGTTGCCCGAGACACTTGTTATTCGCTCATGCAAATCCTTCCAGTCATTGGCATCGTGCGCTGCTCGCTTCTTCAATAAGTTGATTAACTCCTTATCAAAATCGGTAAGCGCTTGTTGCCTTTTCAGGTAGCGGATGGTGGTTTCGGCTAAGTTGTCCAACAACTTAAACGCTCCTGTTTCATAATGCAAAATCAATTGAAAAATCCTGCTTACCAAATGCAGGTCTTTGCGCTGTTCGTTGTTGGTGTCGCGCAAAATGTTTTCCAAAAAGTCTAAAGCCCTGAGCGGGTTACCCGCCATAAAATGCGCGTGGGCAAGGTTAAAACTCAACTCAAAAAAGTAGAAGTTCCCCACCTTGAATTTATCCTTTCCAATTACCTTTTCCACATCGCCTTCAAGCGAAACTGCCTTATCAAAATTTTTGTTGTTGATGTTCAGCAAAATCTCAGCATTCAGCACTCCTGCCATCACCTCATTTTGTATTTCGCGTTTAATGCCCGCACTTCCTTGTATGTTACGCGTTTTCATTTGCTGAATGAATTGCTCAGCCTTTTTGAAATCGCTTATGCCAAGCAGTGCCTGGCACAGATTACTTGCTGCACTAAAATACATCCGCGGATTCATTTCCACAAAACCTGGGTTGGCGTGCAGCAAATCCATCACCTTTTGCGCATAGTGAAAACGCATTGCAGCATCCTTCAAAGCGCCATAGTAAAAGTTAAGGCAAGTGTAGTAGTAAAATGCACCCATCACACCCACATTTTTTGGTGGCGGATAGTCAAACAATGGCGCTACAATGGCGTGCAAATCCGCTTTATCTTTATCTGTTAAAATGTTGGCAATGTGTTGATTCAGCGAGAATATCTCCACTGCTTTTCGCCTGTGCTCCAAAACATACTTCCGTTTCCGAAGTTCTTGTAACTGCTCCAGGTCGTTATCTAAAAACGAATCGAATTCAAATCGTTTGATGTGTATTCTTCCCTCAACATCTCTGAGCCTATCCAGCAAATGAAAATCATCTACACTTTTCAAATCCTTTTTAATCAGTTGAATAAACTTTGAGCATTGTTCAAGCAATCCTTTTTCAAGTAATATCTCAGCTTCGGTAACCTGCAATGCAAGTTTCACTGAAATAGTACTCTCTGCATTTGATTGCACTAAGCTTTTCAAAATGATGCGATACAGATAGTTTTTGGCAACGCTCAACTGCTTGATAAACTGCTCATGCTTTAATTTTTCTTTTAGTACACCCTCATCATATTCATCCATCTCTTCAATGGCGTTAAACAAGCGCATGTAAGCGCTGTTCTCCTTTCCGCCAATGGATAGCGCAAACAATTTGAAGTATCGTTTCTCATTGCTTGTTAACGACTTAACCAATTTGAAAAGGTCATCAGTGGGTTTCATTTAACTTGGTCTTAACTACAAGTTTAGGTAAGCTATAGCTTTAAACATTCAGCTTTCTAAGAATGGAGTAGATTTTTACGAATAGCATTATCTCTTAGCACCCACCGCAAGTGCAATCTCAGCCGCATCAATTTCATTCAGGCACTTCAAATGTCCTTTCGGGCAACTGCTTCTGCCAAACTTTGTGCAAGGGCGGCACGCAAGATTATTCACTTCAACCACTATTGATTTTTTCCTGCCGATGGCAAAGTATGGTTCCACACCAAAAACAACACTGGTGCTTCCCCAAACGGAAACAACTTTTTTGCCAAAAGCCGGAGCTATTTGCGTTAAACCGGTGTCATTACCCACCACCACATTCGCCTGAGCCACTAAGGAAACCGATTGATTTAAAGCAAACTTACCGCATACATTAAAAACATTTTGCCCTTCAAACGCTGCGCAAATTTCATTTCCTCTTTGTTCATCTTCCTTTCCTCCAATCAACACAATTCTCGCTCCGGCATCATCCTTAAAAATCAACTTAATGGCTTCAATCACCTTTTGTGGCGGCAAAATTTTAGTGAAATGTTTTGCACCAATAACCCATGCAACATACCCGCCTGAGTAACCTTTGGGTAATGCTTTTTCTACATCTACCTTGTCTTTCTCCGAAAGAAAATAATCCAATCCTAAGCCATCGTTTTCAACCTCTATTGCTTTACAAGCAGCAAAATATCTGTCCACCAAATGAAGGTTCTTGGGCAACACGTTCCAACCCAAAGTTGTAAGCATCCATTTTTCAATGTTCAGCTTTGGGAAAGCATACGATTTTGAATTTAAAAACAGTTTAATGAAGAAGGTGCGGAGGTTGTGATGCAGGTCAATGATAACATCAAAGCGCTCGGCTGACAACTGCTGAATGGTATGCCAAAGTGAATCTTCAAGCAACCAAACTTTTGTGATGTTTGGGTTGTGAATTACCATACATTCAAACTGCTTTTTGGTCAGAAAATGAACCTCTGCATCAGGATACTTCTTCCGCACACAACGCACCACAGGTGATGTTTGCGCAATGTCGCCAATGGATGAAAAGCGAATAATTAGAATTTTCACTTGCAGCTAAACTAAATTTCTTTTGCATAAACGCTTGTTTGCATACGCTATTATTGCACCGTGAAAGATTTATTCAAAGTTGGCGACAGCAAAACATTCACACATAAAGTAACCGAAGCTGACACTGCAACGTTTGAATCGGGCAATGTGCATCCGGTGTATGCCACCTTTGCCATTGCGCGCGATGCCGAGTGGAGCAGCAGGCTTTTTGTTTTGGAAATGAAGGAACCGCACGAAGAAGGCATTGGCACTTATGTTGAAATTCAGCACCTTGCTCCTGCATTTGTGGATGAGGAAGTTTTGTTCAAAGCATCGGTGGCGGAACTTTCGGGCTACACCATCCATTGCAGCATCACCGCAAGTGTTGGCGAAAGGCTGATAGCAACCTGCAAAACCGGACAAAAAATCTTGCCTAAAGAAAAACTGAACGCACACTTTGAAAAGTTGAAAAATGCGCAGCTCCACAACCCATGAAAAAACCTAACGAAATAAAAATAGTGAACCGCGATGCACGTTTCGGCTTTGAACTCCTCGATGAGTTTGAAACCGGAATCATGCTGACAGGAACAGAAATAAAAAGCCTGCGCAATGGCGGAGGAAGTTTTAATGATGCCTACTGCCAAATGAAAAACGGTGAACTTTGGTTGAAAAACTTACACATCCCTGAGTACTCGCACGGCAACCTGAACAATCATGAACCAACCCGATTGCGTAAGTTGTTGCTCAACGCGCGGGAACTAAAAAAAATTGATGCCAAAATCCGCGAAAAGGGCTTAACGGTGGTGCCGGTTGAACTGTTTATGAGCGAAAGAGGTTTTGTGAAAATCAGAATAGCTTTGGCACGCGGAAAGAAAACATTTGACAAACGCAACACCATCAAAAACCGAGATGTGAAGCGCGAATTAGATAGGGTGAAAAAAACGTATCGCTAATGGGGAAAATTGCAGTGGAAGGTTTACAGTTTTATGCACATCACGGCTACTACAAAGAGGAGCAAGTGCTGGGTGGAAAATACACAGTGGATATTTACATGGAAGTTGATTTCAGCGAGGCAGCCGGCACCGATGATTTGCGCAAAACCATTGACTACGAAAAAGTTTATGCGTTAACAAAAGCAGAAATGGAACACCACAGCAAGTTGATTGAGCATGTTTGCCATCGCATTGCTCAATCGGTAAAAAATCATTTCAAGGAAATTTCTAAGTTGAGTGTAAGGGTTAGCAAACATAATCCGCCACTTAAAGGCAATGTGGAAAGAGTTTTTGTGGAACTTGAACTGTGAATGAATGGATAGCCAAACCAGACTTGCCAAACTAAAAGAAATGGAGGGCGCACAACCCAACGACCCATTCCTGAAATATGCCATAGCAATGGAATACATTGCGGTAGGTGAAAACGAAGATGCTCATACACTTTTCAATGAATTGCTCGAAAAATTTCCTGACTATGTTGCCACCTATTACCATGCTGCTAAAATGAAAGCGCAAAACAATCAGGTTCATGAGGCAATAACATTGTTGCGCAAGGGAATTGAAGTGGCTGAAAAAGCAGCCGACAAACATGCTGCAAATGAGTTAAGAGCCGCACTAATGGATTTAGAAGACTAATCATGCTTGAAAAATTCAACTATTTTTTTGCCGCAAACAATATATCAAACGCTAAAAAGCGATTTCTGATTGGCGTGAGTGGCGGGGTTGATTCTGTAGCGCTTGTACATCTTTTTCACGCTGCCGGAATAAGGTTTGCTATTGCGCATTGTAATTTCATGTTGAGGGGAAACGATAGCAACGAGGATGAAAACTTCGTAAAGCAACTTGCCGGAAAATTTGGTGTTGAATTTTTCAATGTGCAATTCGATACACTTCAGTTTTCTACTTCAAATAAATTGTCGGTTCAGGAAGCAGCGCGAAAGTTGCGTTACGATTGGTTTGAAAAAATTCGGGCAGAGCAAAAGTTTGATTACATAGTTACTGCGCACCACCACAGCGACAACATTGAAACCATTTTCCTGAATTTAATCCGCGGAACCGGAGTGAAAGGATTGCGAGGCATGCAGCCAAAACGTGATAAAATTATTCGCCCGCTGCTGGCATTCACTAAAGATGAAATTGTTGACTACGCCAGTTCCAATCAATTTGAATGGCGTGAAGATGCCAGCAATGAAAAAGACGACTACACCCGAAATTTCATTCGCCACAACATTGTGCCTTTGTGCAAAAAAGTCAATCCTTCGTTTGAAAAATCATTTCACCAAAACATCCGTGCATTTTCCGAGGCTGAAATGTTGCTGAATAACAGGCTGAAAAAAATCAGCGGCAGGTTGATTTATCACATTAAAGGCGAAGTATGCCTATCTATCAACACCCTGAAAAAGCTAACTGATGCTGCCAACATGCTGTTCCAAATTTTAAGTCCTTATGGATTTAATGCCGCTCAAATTGAAAACATTTTAGGTGGCTTGGCGAACGGCAGTGGGCGACAGTTTCTGAGCGAAAACTTCAGAGTCATTCAGGACAGAAAGTTCCTTATCATCACCCAAAAAGCCACAACCGATTCCAACCACATCATTGTGAATGAAAATGAAAAAGCTGTTGCCACTAAGGACTTTACCCTTCATATCACTCAAGTTACCCATCAAAACTTTTCTGCCGGCAACACACTAACAGAGGTTGTTGATGCCTCAAAACTTCAATATCCTTTGCTACTAAGGCGCTGGATGCCGGGCGACTACTTCTACCCCATTGGCATGGGCAACAAGAAAAAGAAAATCAAAAAGTTTCTGACGGACCTCAAACTACCACTTCATGAAAAGGAAAAAGTGTGGGTGCTGGAAAGCGATAAAAAAATAGTTTGGGTGGTGGGCTTGCGTTTAGATGAACGTTTTAAAATAAACTCATCTACAACTAAACCACTGCAAATTTCTTTAGGGCTTACTCCAGGTCAACATACTTAGAAACAACAGTTTGCTTCATGTAGTATGTTTTTGTATCAGGCACCAACAAAGTGTCCAACACCAAATTGTAAGGCGAAATTTGTACCAAGCCCAAAGCTCTTCCGGTGCATAAAGTTGCCATTTCTTCTTTTGTGAAAACAACTGAGCGCGCATTTGGACCGCGCACTTTACGCAAAGAAGCTGATGGTCCGTTTATCACAAAAATTGTAGAGTCGGCAACGATAGTATCCTTTGCAATAAGAATAAAACTTGCCTGAGTGTTAATCACTTTATCGGTAATCACCGGCTTACTCGGAAATGGCGAGTTATCGTCAAAAAGCATCGGCTCAATTCCGGTGTTGGTATCTCCGGTAACCACCCACGATGCGCGGTCGGTGTCAAAAGTTACACCTCCGGGTAGGTTATCAATAGATTTAAAAACGTAGTTGTTGCCTTCGTTTGTAAGTTCAAGTGTGTTTACTGTAACAACTCCTGCATTGTTTTTAAAACCAAATGAGTCCTTCAAAAATGCCATAGCATCGCCAAGCTGAAACTCAGCTGATGAACTGCTGCCTGCACGGGTAGTGAAGGTTTTGATTGCCTTGAAAAAGAATTGAGCATCATCAGGCTCTTGAATAGATGGCGCAACATTTTTGGGTGTTGGCGGATTGTATGGGTCATTCTTTTTGCATGAAGAAAATGCTATTAAAGCAACAAAGGGAATGGCAAAGAATAGTTTGTTCATGTTCTGTTTGGAAAATTTAGCGGTGAAAATAGCAAAACACATCACAGATAAAAGCCCCTGCAAAGTTTTCATGCACTTGCTTTGCACCTTCTTTTTTTATCGCACAATTTCCGACATATTGTACGTTGATTCGCAGGCATGGACATTTACTCCAAGAAAGGAAACTTTAAGCTCATTATTCTTTTCATGGCATTGCTAATTGGTGGAGCCACTGTGGCTTACACCAATTTTTTGGCAAACAAAATTTCAACCGAGGAAAAGCGCAAGGCAAAACTTTGGGCTGATGCCATTGAAAAACGAGCGCAAATGCTCAATTACACTTTTGACTTATTCAATAAGCTGGCAACGGATGAACGCCAAAAAGTGAATATATGGGCACAAAGCACAAAGTTCATTCTCACTATTGACGATAATGAGTTGCTTACCTTTTTCAATGATGTGGTAACTTCAAACGATAACATTCCGGTGCTGTTGGTTAATGAAAACGGCACTGTTGTTTCATCCAGAAATGTAAGCGAGCAGGAAACACAATTTAAGCAGGGTCAAAACTTGACTTACGAACAATTGCGTAGGTTTTCAGAGTATCCGCCAATTATTATTCAATACAAAAACATACCCGGTTTTGGCAGAAACTTTATTTACTACCGCGACAGCAAACTTTTTCAGGAGTTAAAGATTACGCTCAACGATTTTGTTGAAAAATTCATTGCAGAAGTGGTAGTGAATACCACTGCAGCACCTGTGCTGCTTACCGATGAAGCCGGAAATCTGGAAGCCTTCGGAAACATTGACAGTGTTGACATTTCTACTAAAGAACAGATTGAAGCCACACTTAAAAAGATGCGCAAACAACACGAGCCTATTGTGCTGAGTTTGGGCGAAAAGCAAAAGAAGTATATCTATTTTGATGAGCCATTGCTGATTAAACAATTGCGCTGGTTTCCTTTTGTACAATTAGGGATTTTTACGGCATTTATTTTGCTATCCTATTTGGCATTCAGCAGTGCACGTAAAGCCGAGCAAAACTTAGTTTGGGTGGGCATGGCAAAAGAAACTGCTCATCAGTTGGGCACACCGATTTCCTCGTTGGCTTCGTGGGTGGAATACATGCGCGAAAAAGGCGTTGACGCTGAAAGCCAAAACATTTTAAATGAAATTGAAGCCGACATTAACCGATTGACTTTGGTTGCCGATAGATTTTCAAAAATTGGAGCCATTCCAAAACTAACTCCCGAGCCTGTGGCAGCAACCATTGCCCGAAATGTGAACTACATGAGTGCAAGGGTGAGCAACAAAGTGAAAATAAGCTTTGAAGTGAAAAATCCCGATGCATCTATTGCCATAAACGAGCACCTGTTTGACTGGGTTTTTGAAAACCTCTTTAAAAATGCCATTGACGCCATGGATGGCGAAGGCTTTATCACCGTTAACTCGTTTGCTGAGCGCGGCAAAGTTATCATTGATATTGCCGACACCGGTTGCGGTATTCCGCGCCAAAAACTGAAAACCATTTTTGAGCCGGGCTTCAGCACCAAACGAAGAGGATGGGGACTTGGGCTTTCGCTCACCAAGCGAATTGTTGAAAGTTATCACAACGGCTCCATTTTTGTGAAGGAAAGCGAAGTGAATAAAGGAACTGTTTTCAGAATTGAAATGCCAATGGCTTAGCATCAATCGCTCATGGCTGACTTTACCATCACAGTTTCCAAAATGTTTTCAGCTTCAAGCACGCCCACAAAAACACCCTTGTTGTAAACCATTGCAAGTGCATCGCGGTTAGCAATCATTTCAAGGTAAGTTTGTTCCAAAGGCTGCTCGGCATCAAAGCGCAACAGCTTTTCGTTCATCACATCGGCAACAGTGCAGTTTTCATCGCGTTTGCTCACACCCTTGATGATTTCATCGCGGCTTACAGAACCCACGGGTTGATTGCCCGAAAGCACCAAAAACAATTTCGATTGTCCATTCAGCAATTTTTCTACCGCCAACGAAATTTTGTCGGTGAGTTGAAGTGTTTCAAAATTTTTCATTGCCACATCACCGGTTCGCACACCGCGCAGCAAGTAGTTTGATTTGGTAAGTTCCGATTCAGACTGCGCACCTACGATGATGAAAATGCCAATGAAAATCAAAAACGGATTGCTGTAAAACCCAAGAATGATAAAGCCTACAGCAATTAGCTGCCCAACTCTTGCGGCAATAAGTGTGGCAGTATGCCGCTTAAATTTCAAGCTCAGCAGTGAACGAAAAATCCTTCCGCCATCCATTGGAAATGCAGGCAACAAATTGAAAACTGAAAGCCAAATGTTTACGATGAAAAAATTAAAAAAGAAGTTATTGGCATTAATCCCGCCAGACAAGAACCCCTGAATTTGATCCATGTCAGGAATGGTGATAAAAAAATAAGTAATGAGTGCTAAGCCAATGTTCACCAAGGGTCCGGCAATGGCAACCACAAATTCCTGCATCGGCTTTTCAGGCATTTTTTCTAAGCGGGCAAGCCCGCCAATGGGTAAAAGTGTAATGTCTTTTGTGGCAATGTCAAATCTTTTAGCGGCAAGTGCATGCCCAAGCTCGTGCAGAAAAACAGTGAAGAAAATACTTAGAATAAATGCAACACTCCAAAGTATCTGTTCGGTGTTATGCCCTGCACGATAGTTTGTGAAAACAATAAACAGCAGCAGCAGTGAAAATGTCCAGTGAACAAAAACGCCAATGCCTGCAATGTTGCCGAGTTTAAACGAGCCTTTCATTTTATCTGTTTTATTTAGGTGAATTTCTTTCGCTCACAAATTTGATATTTCTCATCAAGCCATGATACTTTGTTCGCTTAACTGCCGAGTTTTTAAACAACTTTTTGAAGGCATCTTCGCTTAGTTGTTGCCAATCGTTCTTACTCATGTACAACAATTCCTCTTTTGGTTCAAAAAGCGGTTCGCTGTGTGGTTTAGCTCTTGCATTGATTGGGCAAACATCCTGACAGATATCGCAGCCATACATTCGATTCTCAAATTGGTCGCTAAGTGTATCAGGTAAATCAATATGGTGTTTCAACTCAATGGTGAAATATGAAATACACTTTGAAGCATCAAGTTGATAAGGTGCAAAAATGGCATTGGTTGGGCAAGCGTCAATACACTTTGTGCAGTTGCCGCAGAAATCTTTCACCGGACTGTCATATTCCAATGCTACATCGCAGATTATTTCTGCAAGAAAAAAAAATGAACCTGTTCCTTTGGTAAGCAGATTGGTGTGTTTTCCAATCCAGCCCACCCCCGCACGTTTTGCCCAAGCCTTTTCCATCACAGGCGCACTGTCCACAAAGCAACGAGCATACACATCTCCAACTTCCTGCTTCAAAAAACTTAACAGTTGCGCTAACTTTCCTTTCACAACCTCGTGGTAATCTTCCCCAAAAGCATAGGTCGAAATTATGGGCGCTTCGGGGTCTGCTTGTCTTTTCTCAGTAAAGTAATTGTAGCTCAATGAAATAACACTCTTTGCGCCATCCACCAATTTTCGCGGGTCAATGCGCTTATCGAAATGGTTTGCCATGTAAGCCATTTCGCCCTGATAGTTTTGATTAAGCCAGGCTTCAAGCAACCTTGCTTCTTCGGTAAGTTCCTCAGCTTTTGCAATGCCACAGTTTTGGAAGCCAAGCAGCTTTGCCTGTTGTTTTATCTTTTGTGTGAGCGATTGCTGCATGTTTTTAAGTGAAAGAATAAAACATCAATTCACCTTGTAAATAAAGCTGATAGTTCCGGTTTGCAATTCGGCAGCATTGGGGTTGGCATCAAAACGATATTTGTATGCTGCTTCAATGGAAGTTTTAATCAAGCCCTCATCCGAAGTGGTTGAACCAGCCTGAGTGTAGCGTGCATCTTTCACAGTTCCATCTCTTCCCACTTTAATTTGAATCACCACTTTGCCACGCGCCTGCGATTTTTCATTCACCACCGGCTTTTCGCGCAGTTGCCTTCCTGCAAGGCGCACATTTCCATCGCCAATGCCGTCACCGCTTCCGGTTCCATAGCCCGTTCCGCTGCCCTGATAGCTTTTTGAATTCGGGTCACCACTTAAATCACCTTGGTCGCCTTTCCCGCCACCTTCGCCATCACCTGTGCTGCTGTTGGGCTTGCCATAGGCTCCGGGCTTAAACAAAGCATTTTCATCTGCCTTGGGTTGCGGTGGTGTGGGTGTTGCTGCCACAAAAGGTTTAGGTTTTTCAACCGGCTTGGGAGTTTCGGGTGTAGGCTTTGGTGTTTCTTTTTTCTTGGGTTCAGGCTTTGAAATCACCGGTGCGTCTTCTAAATCCTGAGTGGCAATTTCTTCCTCATTGGAGGTGGAGGTTGGCGTGGGTGCCGGTGTTTCCTGAACAGGGGCTGCTGCAACAGGGGTGTAAGTAAATGCCTGCTCATCGCCTTCCCCAACATCACTTGTGCCAAAGTTCACGCTCATGCCACCTTCATTATCGGCATAAGGCGGATTGGGCAATTGCAGCGTGCTCCACCACAATAGCAACATCAGCAAACCATGAATAAGAAAAGTAACCAATGTGGAGGTTGCTTTCTTACGGTTTTCAAAACTGTTGTTATCTATATCAAATGAATCTGAAAACATTTTTTATGGTTTGATGCAAGACGAGAAAGTTTCCATAACTCAGCGCTTAATCCTATTTCTAAAATCTAAAATCATAAATCCTTCTTATCAACTGTTTTTTGTAGCCAAAACCATTTTCACCTTCAGCTTATTGCCAATCGAAATTAAATCAACCACCACCTGAACTGGCAAAGTGTTATCAGCCCGCAACACCACTGTTGCTTCTTCCATGCCACCCACTAATTTTCCCAACTCACCTTCAATGGCTTCAACTGCCACAGGCGCATTATTGATGTAATGACGCTTTTCAGCATCCACCGAAATGGTGATGTTTTGTTTGGTAACCGTTTGCCCGGCTTGCGCGCGGGGCAGCACCAATTTTATCACCGATGGATTCACCATGGTTGAAATAATCAGAAAGAACAGCATCAGAAAAAACATGATGTCGCTCAACGATTCTGAGCGCATCTCTGAGTGCATTCTGCTTTTTCTTAACCGCATACCTTATTCGATTTTAGATTTTAGATTTCGGAATTGAAATTCGATTTATGATTCATTGATTCCAATTTTCAGTACTTCATTAACCATTCATAACTCATCATTCATAACTTACTTTGCCGGTTCCTGCAACAAATCAATGAACTCAACCGCAGTGCTTTCCAACTGAAAACTCACGCGGTCAATCATGGTGTTCAGGTAATGAAAACCAATGTGTGCAATGATGCCCACCACCAAGCCCGCAGCCGATGTAATCATCTTTTCATACAACCCACCGGCAATAATTCCTATTGAAATGTTATCAGCCAACGAGATGTTGTAGAAAATTTTGATTACACCCGAAATGGTTCCCACAAAACCGAACATGGGCGCAATGCCCGCAATGATTCCAAGATAACCAAGGTTGCGTTCCAACTTGTAAATCTCAAGTTTGCCGGTGTTTTCCACCGCACTTTCAATTTCTTTAATCGGCTTGCCCAAGCGCTTCAACCCTTTTTCAAGCAGGCGTGCAATGGGCGTGTTGGTGCTGCGGCACATGGCAAGCGCAGCATCCATTTTCCCTGCCAGCAAAAACTCTTTGATGTTGCGCATGAAGTTTGGGTCAACTTTTGAAGCCCGCTGAATAACCATGAAACGCTCCACCATCAGAAAAACGGCAATCACACTTAATGAAAGGATTGGAATCATTATCCAGCCCCCCTTCATAATTAAGTCTAAAAGCGAAAGCGATGGTTGGCTTGTGGCTGCTGCTGTGGCTCCGGCTGCGGAATCAATTGCGATTTGTAGAAGCATAACTGTTGATGTTGTTATTGTTTAAACGTAGGTGTGGCTGATTTTATTATTCAAAACTCTATTAAAGCGCACTTTCTTTTTTGTTACAGTAAACAATTGGTTTGTGAAGTGTATATTTCACTGACTCGTCAGGCACAAACTTTTAGAATACCTTGCTCACTCCGTTTCCATGAATAGCTTTGTCGGCTTAATCATTCTGAAGTGATAAAATTTGAAACGCATACCCTGAATAACGGATTGAAAGTGATTGCTCACCGCGATGCTTCAACACCCATTGCAGTTGTGAACACACTATACAAGGTTGGCGCGCGCGATGAATCGCCCGACAAAACCGGCTTCGCACATTTGTTTGAACATTTCATGTTTGAAGGCTCGGTAAATATCCCTTCGTTCGACACTCCATTGCAATTTGCCGCTGGCGAAAACAATGCTTTTACCAACAACGACATCACCAACTATTATGATATCGTTCCTTCAAAAAACCTTGAAACTGCCTTTTGGCTTGAAAGCGATCGCATGTTGAGCCTTAATTTCGATGAAGAAAGTTTGGACACGCAGAAAAAAGTGGTGATGGAAGAATTTAAGGAGCACTACATCAATCAGCCCTATGGCGATGTGTGGCATAAAATATCTGCGCTTGCTTATCAGGTTCACCCCTACCGCTGGCCCACCATCGGTTTGGAACTCAGCCACATTGAAAAGGTAACAATGGATGATTTCAAAAAGTTCTTTTTCCATTTCTACCGCCCCAATAATGCAACACTTGTTGTTGCAGGGAATGTTAAACCTGATGAAGTTTTCACGCTTGCCGAAAAATGGTTTGGCAACATTCCGCGCGGAGAAAGAGAGGTGGTTAGAAACTTACCAAAAGAACCAATTCAAACTGAGGGTAGAGTACAGGAAGTTCGGGCAGATGTTCCTGTTCATGCCATTTACAAGGCTTATAAAATGTGTGCGCGAAACCATGCCGATTATCACGCTGCCGATTTGCTGCGCGACCTGCTAAGCACCGGTGATTCATCGAGGCTTTACAGGGCTTTGGTGAAAGAACAAAAGTTGTTCAGCAGCGTGGCTGCTTACCTTTCAGAAACCGTTGACGAAGGTTTGTTTTTTGTGGAAGGCAAGCTGAACCCCGATGTGAGCATGGAGCAGGCTGACACCGCCATTCAAAATGTGCTGCGCGAAGTTGTTGAAAGCAAAATTGAAGATAGCGAGCTAACGAAGGTGAAGAACAAAATGGAAAGCTACCTCGCCTTTGGCGACACCAATGTGATGAACCGCGCCATGAACCTTGCTTTTCATGACATGCTTGGCAATGCTGATAGCATTAACCATGAAATTGAGAAGTATTTGAGTTTAAGCAGCGCCAAATTGCAGCAAGTTGCGGGTGAATTGTTTCAAAATAATCACTGCAACACCATTCATTACTTTGGAAAGAATTAGAAGTTCAGTGTTGGGCTAAAACGACACCTCCTAATAATGACATCAATAGCTTTAAGTTTGACAAATGAACATCACAGGGAAAATCACTGGCATAAAGTACAGCGTTCATCTTGCTGCCGACATTCAAAAAATTGAGGCGCCAAACTTCAACATCAACACAGCCCCAACTGCATGTGTAATCAATGACGGCAAACACTCATTTGCCATTTCAAAATGGGTGTCGCCAAAGCGCACCCGTTCTTATCCTTATGAAAGAGTTTACAACACCCTCAACATTTCAAAAAAGATTACTGTGATTCCAATAGTAAAAGATGAGGGTGAGGCAGGCGACCGTGATTTTATTCAGTGGGACACTGTTTCGCTAATGAGTCTGCTTGATGTGTTTGTGATTTTTGCTTATTACAACAAGGCTGAAAAAGTGGGTAAGAAAATTACCCGACAGCAGTTTGACAATAAATATGTTTTGTCAAAAATCAAAGAAATCGAGCAGTATCACAGTTCGGCATTGCATTGGAATTTGAATGAATTGAACACCAACCTTCACAACATCATTGACAAGGTGAAAGTTGCTTACGCTAAGATTGAAACCACTACAGGCATTAAACTTCATCACCCAAACGGCTTGGATAATTTTAAAAGCAAAATTGGCAATGATGTTTCATTGTTCCTGAAGTTTTCGAGAGGCAAAGCAGCGCAGGCACAGTCCAGAGAGTACGTAACGATTCAGCCCAAAGAAAATTTATCAACGCTTTCAAAAGCAAAAATCACCATCAATAACTATTTGGGCGGTCAATACTTTTTCACCGTTGATGAGGTGAAAATTTCAAAAGAAAAACTGCTACTGATTGAAGCAAAACATAGTGTAAAAGCACTGTTGCCAAGCAAAGGCGATATAAAAGATGGCTTAATCAAAATGATTTTGTATTGCAATTTATCCGACACTAAAGTGGATGGAATGCAAACAAACTGCGAGCCGGTTTTGGAGTTGACATCCACAAAGCTGAAGGGTGCAATCAGTTCTAAATCCACAATAAGTGAAATTGAGCGATTCTTCGCAGATAACAAGTTCAACGCTTCACGGAAAACCTTGATAACATCTTTGCTTACCGAAGCAAAAAGCAATAAATTCACGGTTAACATCAAGCAGGTGAAATGATTAAAAGTCCGTTGCGATACCCCGGAGGCAAGAGCAGAGCAGTAGATTTAATTGCCACGCTCGTTCCAAAGTTTGATGAGTTTCGCGAACCTTTTTTGGGAGGTGGTTCGGTTTTTTTATACCTGAAACAGCGATTCCCAAACAGAAAATTTTGGGTGAATGATTTGCACTTTTCCCTTTTTAGGTTTTGGGAAATGTGTCAGCACGATGTGGGTGCAGTAACAGAGAAAGTTTACGAATGGAGAAATCAATTCAGTGAAGGAAAAGAACTGCACAAGTTTCTAACTGAAAACATTTCTAGATTCAACAACCTTGAAACAGCAGCAGCTTTTTTCATTTTTAACCGTATAACATTTTCAGGAACAAGCGAAAGTGGCGGCTACAGCGAACAAGCATATCATGGAAGGTTCACCGAAAGTAGCATTCACCGCCTCGCGCAGTTTAGCAAAGTCATTCAAGGTGCAACAATAACCAATCATGATTTTCAAGAAGTGATTGAAGCCCCCGGAGAGCAGGTGTTTTTGTTTCTTGACCCGCCCTATTATTCAGCCACCAAATCTGCTTTGTATGGCAAAAATGGTAATCTTCACAAAGGCTTCGACCATGTTCGGTTTGCAGAAACAATGAAAAATTGCGAGCACAATTGGTTGATTACCTATGATGACAGTGAATATATCCGCGAACTGTTCTCATTCGCAAACATCATAGCATGGGACTTAACCTATGGCATGAGAAATGTTACAGAAACTTCAAACCAAACCGGAAAAGAACTTTTCATTTCAAACTATATCACCAAGCTGCCCAATCAGGTTGCGAAAGAAAGTCAGTTTGTATTGTTTGAACCGAAAGTGGAATACAAGCCGACAAAAAAGGGGGCGTCTGTTTAGGATTTTCAATCCAACCCCGTTTCAGGATGAAAGTGCCCGTGCATGGGCTTAGCCTTGGTTTTCCAAGCCTTTTCTTCTTCTTCCAATTCTTTCCGCTCTGCATCTGTTAGCGGCAATTCTCTTGCTTCGTTCAAAATTGGTTGCCCCGCATCCACCCATGCAGTGTACAAAAAATCTGCTACCATTTTTATGGCTACACGCATCCTTCGTTCAACCATGCCTTGCATCATATCGCTATAAGCTTTCGAGAACTCTTTGGAGTAAACACGCACAACCGATTGCCCCCGGCTTTCATAAGCATACTTTTGATCTGATGGAAATCTATTTCCAAGTTCTTTTTCAAACGAAAGCACTGTGTCCAATGCCGCATGGCTTTGAAGAATGGTGCGCCATGTGTGGTCTAATGGCTTATCTATCACTTCCGCTTTGCCAATAAAATAGTCATAGTCTTCGGCAAACAATTCCGGAATCCTACTTTCCCAAAAACCATGAATGCCAACTTGGTCGGTAAGTTGTCCGTTGTAATTTTCGGTGGTGTGCAGGGGCACGCATGCATCGCCAATGTAATGACCGAGGTCAGCGCTCAGTTTTAGTATTCTGTTTTTGTCTTTGGCTTTAAACGCATCGGTTAGGCGGTGAAGCATGGTTTGAATGTGCCAGGGAACAATGCCATAAGCCTTTAGTGTGTCTTCCGAATATCGCGCCACAGCATCACGCCATTTGCGCGGAAAATCATCGCATGGATAAGTGCAGTAATGATCTAAGTCAATGTAATGCCGCGGAGCTTCATCGGGTAATGCATAACGCCTTTTGTCGGGGTCAACGGCATGTTCGGTGATGTATTCAATGTTTTGTTTGTAAAAATCTATCATGCCAGGCGGAAGCAAAAACACCGCAATTCGATTGATGCGCTTGTGCGCCCAAAAGCCCCACCCGAAAGAAGATGCGCTTATCAGCATCAGCAAAAAAACAGCAATTACACGGCTAAAATTCATGCGGTGAAACTATGCTTTTCGGCTCACAAACCGTTGTTAAGGATTCGTGAAATACAGCTTAATATCCATACTTTTCTTTCCACCATTGCCGCAGTTGTTTTCTTGTTTCGTTTTCGCGTGGGTTGTTGGAAGGCTCGTAAAACTTTTTGCCCGAAATTTTTTCCGGCATTAGTTCTTGCGCAGTGAAATTGCCCTCAAACTCATGGGCATACTTGTATTCACTGCCATATTTCAAATCTTTCATCAGCTTGGTGGGCGCATTGCGCAAGTGCAGCGGAACGGGCAAATTGCCTGTTTGGCGAACCGTTTGCTGTGCTGCGCGAATGGCAGTGTAAGCGCTGTTTGATTTTGGCGAAGTGGCAAGGTAAATCACTGTTTGTGAAAGAATTAAATCGCATTCAGGGTAACCTATCATTTGCACCGCCTGAAAACATGATGTTGCCAAAAGCAATGCATTAGGATTGGCATTTCCAATATCCTCACTTGCCAAAATCAGTAATCTGCGGGCAATGAAACGAGGCTCCTCCCCTGCTTCAAGCATTCGCGCCAAATAGTAAAGCGCGGCATTGGGGTCGCTCCCGCGAATAGACTTGATAAAAGCTGAAATTATATCATAGTGCATTTCACCGCTTTTGTCATAAATGAGCAAGTTTTGCTGAACCACCTGCTCCACAACTGCATTGGTGATTTCAGCATCCTTATCTTGAAGTGCAATGGCGCAAAGCTCCAGCACATTCAACAATTTTCTTGCATCACCTCCACTGAATTTCAGCAATGCTTCTGTTTCCTTCAGTTGCAGGTTCATTGCTGAAATTCTTTCATCAGTGTTGATGGCACGCCTAAGCAAATGCTCTAAATCTTCCCGCTCTAAATGCTGTAAAACATACACCTGGCATCGCGAAAGCAATGCTGCAATAACTTCAAACGAGGGATTTTCGGTGGTAGCGCCAATGAGTGTGATAATACCTTTCTCTACTGCGCCCAGCAGTGCATCCTGTTGCGCCTTATTAAATCTGTGAATCTCATCAATAAACAATAAAGTACTACCCGATTCAGCAGCACGCTCAATCACGGCACGCACCTCTTTCACACCGCTTTCAATGGCGCTGAGTTGGTGAAAAGGTAAATTCACCTTGCCTGCAATAAAACGCGCAAGCGAAGTTTTTCCAACACCAGGGGGTCCCCAAAAAATCATCGAAGGAATAGAGCCTTGCTCAATCAGCCTTCGCAGCGGCTTGCCCTCGCCAAGCAGATGTTTTTGCCCCACAAAATCATCAAAACTTTTGGGGCGCATTCGCTCAGGCAATGGAGGAAGATTCATAAAGCATTGATTTTGTTGAAACTAAAGATGGAATGGATTGAAAAATAGGGGGTAAAATTACTGTTGCCACAAATGAGCAGAAAACGATTGTAAAAGTGAAACTTAACATTATATTTGCGCTCCTTTTTCAAAAGCAAAAAGATATAGATATGAATCCCATCGTTAAAGAAGTTACTGATACATTGTTTGCGGAAGCGAAAAAACACCCTGATTTCGGTCCGGGCGACAACGTTACTGTGTCTTACAAAATCACTGAAGGCAACAAAGAGCGTATTCAGGAATTTCGCGGTGATGTGATTCAGGTTCGCGGTGCCGGAACTTCAAAAACATTTACGGTGCGTAAAATTTCTAACGGAGTTGGTGTGGAGCGTGTTTTTCCGCTTTTCTCACCTTTTGTTGACAGTGTAGCTGTGAACAAAGTTGGTCGCGTACGCAGAGCCAAGTTGTTCTACCAACGCGAAAGAAAAGGTAAGGCTTCGCGTATTCAGGAAAAACGTGGCGCCACAGTTGAGGCAACTGCTTAATTCAGCAACCTCTTTTACACTTTAGTTTTTATTCTTGTCCGATGATGTATGATTCGGAAAAAGCAGATTGGCTGTTGAAGCTTACAGCACAGTTTGTGTTATCGGATGTTACTGCAAACAACATAGCCGAATGGAAGGATGTATTGCGCTTTCATGAGTGGAGATATTATGTGTTGAGCGAGCCATTGATTTCTGATTTCGACTATGATGTTCTGTTTTCCAAACTCAGGAATTTTGAAGAACAGCATCCGCAGTTCATCACACCCGATTCCCCAACACAAAGAATAGCCACTGCTTTAACTGAGGATTTCCCATCGGTTCAGCACCTTGCAGCCATGCTGTCGCTCGAAAATTCCTACAACGAGGGAGATGTGGCAGAATTTGATCGCAGGGTGAAAGAGTTAACGCGCACAACTGAGGTGGAGTATTGCATTGAGCCAAAGTTTGATGGTGCAAGTATTGCGTTGGTATATGAAAACGATTTATTGCAGCGTGCTGCCACGCGTGGCGATGGCACCATGGGCGAAGAAATAACTACAAATGCACGTGCCATAAACTCCATTCCGCTTAGTGCTCCATTCTCAAAATTCGGCATCGCAAAAATTGAAATCAGAGGTGAGATTATTATTACAAAAGCAAAATTTGAAAGCATCAACCGTCAGCGTTTAGAGGCAGGTGAAAAAACATTTCAAAATGCACGCAACACAGCCAGCGGCTCACTGCGCATGAAAAACCCAAAGGAAGTTGCAGAGCGGGGACTGGAGGCAATTCTTTACCACATCAGTTATGCCACTGATGCCTCAGGAAAAAATCTGTTAGGCGAATCTTTAAAAACGCATGATGGGAACATAAAAATGCTGCATGAATGCGGCTTCAAAACGCCACTCAATGAGCTTTGTGTTTGTTCATCGCTGCATGAGATAAACAACTTTCTAACAGTTTGGAATGAGAAGCGACACGAATTTCAAATTGAAACCGATGGCATGGTGGTGAAGGTGAACAAACTTTCCCAGCAGCAACTTTGCGGCAGCACATCGCATCATCCACGTTGGGCAATTGCCTATAAGTTTGCAGCAAAGCAGGCTTTTTCAAAATTGCTTTCGGTTGAGTTTCAAGTGGGCAGAACAGGCGCTGTTACCCCGGTTGCAAAAATTCAACCGGTTCAACTTTCGGGCGTTACCATTTCTTCCATTTCGCTGCACAACGAGGAAATGATAAAAGAAAAAAACATCCACATCAACGACACGGTAATTGTGGAGCGTGCCGGGGAAGTGATTCCATACATTGCAGGTGTGGTGGAAGATTTGAGAGGCGAAGACGCTGTTGCAATAAAGTTCCCTGCCACTTGCCCAAGTTGCAGTGCAGTGCTGCAAAAGCCTGACGAAGAAGCCGTTTGGCGATGCATCAACACCGATTGCCCCGCACAAATTGAAGAGCGCTTGATTCACTTTGTAAGCAAAGATTGCATGGATGTGGAAGGCTTGGGCAGAAGCATTGTTATTGATTTTTTACAACGCGGATACTTGAAATCAATTGAGGACATTTACAGGCTTCCGTTTGAGCGAATTGTTGAGTTAGACGGCTGGGGTGAGAAGAGCATTCAAAACCTGCGCCAAAGCATTGAGCAATCGAAACATCAACCGTTGTGGCGCCTAATTAACGCGTTGGGCATCAGGCATGTAGGCGCTTCCACTTCAAAAGACTTAGCAAGTCATATTCAGCACATTTTAGATTTGAAAAAATTCAGTTTAGAGGAACTGCAACAGATTGAAGGCATTGGTGAAAAAGTAGCAAAATCTATCCATGACTTTTTTCAAAACGAAGGGAATATTCATCTGCTTTCAGAATTGGAGCAGCTTGGTGTAAGACTTGAAAAAACTGAGGACACCAATCGTTTATCATCTGATAAGCTTGGCGGCAAAACTTTTCTGTTTACTGGCACCCTGCAAAAATTTACGCGCGACAGGGCTAAACAACTTGTGGAAGAAAACGGAGGCAGATTGTTGAGTGGTGTTTCAGCCAATTTAAACTATTTGGTTGCGGGCAGCGATGCAGGCAGCAAACTTGCAAAGGCACAGAAAATTCCATCAGTGACAATTTTAACCGAAGATGAATTTTTGAAAATGATAGAGTAAAGCATCTTTACACCAAAATTTAAAATCAAATGATAAACAAAGTGGTGGCTAATGCCGATGAGGCAATAAAAGATATTCAGGATAATGCCGTGCTGATGCTTGGCGGGTTTGGGTTGTGCGGCATACCCGAAAACTGTATTGCGGCTTTGGTGCGTAAAAATGTGAAGGGATTAACCTGTATATCAAACAATGCAGGGGTGGATGATTTTGGCATTGGGCTGATGTTGCAGCACAGACAAGTGAAGAAGATGATTTCAAGTTATGTGGGCGAAAATGCCGAGTTTGAAAGACAGCTTTTGAGCGGTGAACTTGAAGTGGAGTTGATTCCGCAAGGCACTTTGGCAACGCGCTGCATGATGGCGGGCTATGGCATTCCGGCTTTTTTTACGCCAGCAGGAGTTGGCACCGAAGTTGCCGAAGGCAAAGAAACCCGCATTTTCGATGGAAAGGAGTATTTAATGGAACATGCCTTTGAATCAGATTTTGCCATTGTGAAAGCTTGGAAAGGCGACCACTCAGGCAATTTGATTTTCAGAGGCACCGCAAGGAATTTTAACCCGCTCATGGCAATGGCAGGAAAAATCACCATTGCAGAAGTTGAGGAATTGTTGCCCACAGGCGAACTTGACCCTAATGAGATTCACACCCCAGGCATTTACGTAAACCGAATATTCCAAGGGGTGAATTACGAAAAACGCATTGAGCAACGTACGGTTAGGAAGTAAAAAGACTTTCCAAGTTTTTGAAACTTGGAAAGCCTAAAACCTATGCCGTAAAAATTAAAACCTACCCTGCAGCCCCACCACAAAGTTTACGCCCGGAGCCGAAATTCCCGAAGCATAAGTGCGGTACCGATTGTCGGTAAGATTTTCAATTCCGGCAAGTGCAGTCAGATAGCTGGTTATGTTGCAAGTTGCTTTAATGTTGAGGGTAAACCATGCCGGAGAATACAACTCACCCAATTCATTGCGCGGGAAAAGCGTTGGAGTTTCCAAAGTGCGCACTGCAAGTTGGTTTGGGGCTACGCTGCCACTGAAATCGCTGTAAAAATCAACAGCCCATCTTCCGCGCTTGTAAGTGAGGTGTGCAGTGCCAAACATGGGTGCCACATGGCGCATGGGATAAAGTGTATCTCTTCCCCCTACATTCAACAATTCTCTGCCGGTTTGATAGTTGTAAGTGATGAATGCGCCAAACCCTTTTCCAAAATCAAATTTAGCAGTTGCCTGAAAGCCCCACACATAGGCATAGCTGCTGTTTTGAATGGCACGCAGTGCATTCATTTCACCATTGAAAAACAAACTGTCAGCGCCTTCAATTTGGAAAGGTGCATTGGTAAGCGCATTCAGCAAATAATTGTAATAACCGCCAACATAAAGTGCTGCAACTTTGCCGAACCGCTTTTCAACTCCCGCCTCGCCATTCAAAGAAAATTCAGCTTTTAGATTTTTGTTTGGCACCACCAAAATTCCCGGACCCGATTCAAACACCTTGCCAATGTCGTCCACATTAGGTGCGCGAAAACCGGTTGAGAAGTTTAGAAAAATCCTCCATGTGGAAGTAGGCAAAAATGTAGCACCCAAACTTCCTGTTGCAGAACCGAAATTCAAATCGGCTCTGTCAAAGGGCAGCCACTTGATGAGTGTGGTATCAAACTTTGAGTTGATTACAATGTGATTGTATCGAACACCTGCATTTAAAATTATCTTTTCGCCAAATTTCACACGCCCCGCAAGGTATGCCGCGTATGATTGCCAAGTAGAATTAGGATAACGCGGAGCAAATTTTTGTGTGGTATCATTAAACACATCTAAGCGGTCGGTGAAAGATTGGTTGAGGTTCACCACAGCTTCCACGCCATAAAACAAGTAGTATTTGTTATTGAAATTCTTGTTGAAATCAACATTGGCGGTGATGGCATGAACAGTTTCCTGCTGCCTGCGCAACCATCTGTTTTTATATCTGCGGTCGTTTCGGCTTTCCTTATTTTGCTGGTAAGCAAGGTTCACCTTCACATCATTGAATGCAGCATTTGGTTTGCTGTATAAGTATTCCAAATGCCCCATCATCCATTGTTCGGGTCCGTAGTACCACTCAGAAAAAACCGGAACACCTGCCGCTGTAAATTCAGTTAACCTGTCGTAGCGCGGAACATCACCCGAACGCGACATGTGGAAGGCAGCAGTTAAACGGTTGTGTTGATTGGGTTGAAAGCGTACCTTCTGCAGCAAATTCCATTGATTAAATCCGCTACCTTTTTGCACCAAGTTGTTTTGGTTTTTGTAAAAAGTATCTACCACTTGCTTTTTGCCAAGCGAATCATACTTAATGTGCGTTCGCTGATAGGCAGTTCGCAAATAACTATTAAAAGCACCGTTGCTGCCCATGCGCGTGTCATCGTAATCACTGAAAGTGAATGAGGTGAGCAATGCCACTTTTTTCAAACCGATGTTCACATCCACATGCCCCATTTTTTCAAGGTTTGCCGAAGAAAATCGCGCAAGTGCATTGCCCGACACCTGTGGTTTTCCGGTGTTTGAAAGTTTTGGTGAAAGCGTGTGGTAATCCATCACACCGCCAATGGCATCGCTGCCATAAATCAAAGAGCCGGGTCCGAAAACGGTTTCGGCAGCTTCGATGTTGTTGGCATCCAGCCGCAGGGCATTTTGCACATTTCCTGCCCTAAAAATGGAAGTGTTCATGCGCACACCATCCACCACCAGCAAAATGCGATTGGTTGAAAACCCGCGCAGCATGGGGCTTCCACCGCCTTGCTGACTTTTTTGAACAAACACAGCACCACTCAAAGCCAGCAAATCGGCAGCAGTTTGAGGATTAAGCAATGCCACATCCTTTTTGGTTACAGTGGTGGCATGACCCGAAAGTTCGCGCCTGCGCTGTTCCCATTTATTGGCAGAAATAACCACTTCCTCTGCCACTAAACTTCCGGGCTGCAACCTAAAAGTTTGCTCAGCCTGCAAATCGGAAAATGCAACTGAAGCGATTTGATAACCCAATTGACGGATAAAAACAGAATCGGAATTTTCAAAAGCGCTGATGTTGGCAAAGCCTTTCCCATCGGTGTAAACAAAAGATTTTCCGTCTTTAGTGTAGAGAAGCACCTCCGATAGTGGTTGGTTGTTTTCCGCATCCACCACCCGAAGTTGTTGCCCAAACGATATATAAATTGATAGCACAGCAATAGCTGTGAAAAGTTGTTTCATTTTGAAAAGTATTTTTTGAAAAAGTAAATAAGAATTGTCCTTGAAACTGATGCAAGAACTTCGAAATTGCATGGTGAAACGCTATGCAGTTTCTGGTGGCTCAACAAACACTTGCAATGTGCGCGTGTGAATAGCAAAGGCTGAGTGATGTAATTTACTACTAACGATACGTGTTTGAAAAAACACTTCTAATCTACCCGAAACATACTGCTGCTTGAACACATCGTTAAATGCTTTTCCTTTTGATGATTGGTCATTCTGTTTCCCGAAGTTGTCGTGCATCCATCGGTTGATGTTCTGGAAAATTTCGTTTTCGGCATGGTCGTGAAAGCAGAAATAGTAAGTGGTATCTCCCAATTCTTGCTTGCGAACTATGTCATACATCTGCCCTTTAAAACTAAACTCCTTTCCATGAATACGCTTGAAATGCTGATTTGGTTTATCTTCCAGACATTTCGCCACCTTCACTAAAGTCAACTTTTCATCGGGTAAACTCAGGAGCGTATCCCACTTAAATTTGCGCTTGTGGTTTTTCAACTGAAAGTCGAAAACGAAAATGCTGAGTAGCGATTGCACTGCCAATAAGGCAACAAACATCACCGCAAAAATTTTCAGCAAACCGCTCTGCATTTGGCACAAATGTAACTATGCGGTGCATTTCATTGTCATCAAATTGCAATAGTGTTTGTTCAACCCGAATTCAGCATTAGAAATGCTGAAACAAAAAAGTGGGTGAGATGAAGGAATGATGAATGATGAATGATTAGTGATGAACGATTAATGAATAGGCGGGAGAGGACGGATGTCGGAGGTGAACAGCCGGATTAACGATTTGAGATTAACGATGGCAGAATTGAGAAGTGGAATGCAAAATGTGCTGATCAGAGACTTGAGCGAGCCACCTCGCCCCCACCCCAAAGGCATTAGTTTTAGCTAAAAAGGAAAACAGAACGCGGGACGCATAGTAAAAGGGCACTGGCAAGATGCGAGCGCAGGCGGTGTGAAGTAGGTTTCGGGTAGTTATCTTCTGATTGCTGACACAACTGTGTGTTTTGTGTTAAAAAATCGGTTTAATGCATAAAAAGTTTGGTTTCCCAAAAAAATAGAGTGCCATTTTCTTGAGCAAATGCCCCTCTGTCAGTTGCAGAGATGGCATTTTCTTGAGCAAACGCTCCTCTGTCAGTTGCGGAGATGGCATTTTCTTGAGCAAACGCCCCTCTGTCAGTTGCGGAGATGGCATTTTCTTGAGCAAACGCCCCTCTGTCAGTTG
>VFQQ010001174.1_pt1 | contig 39286 bp, 50 predicted proteins | sample 3512341 | NCBI WGS metagenome assembly VFQQ01 (sample SAMN10412373, study PRJNA504923) | tailings metagenome | isolation source: Relicate 2 Philex TSF1 revegetated site | place: Philippines: Tuba, Benguet | collected 2017-08-29 | reverse complement strand
AGCCAAGTGCAATGTACGCATGCCTGATGGCCGGTTCACGGAAGGATGCAGGTGCAAAGGTGGTATGGCCCTCTTCTGGCTGTTGCCTCCAGCTGCATGGCAGGATGGTGCTTGGCGCGCCAGCCGGTTGTGCTACCGCACCCAGCTGTGCCTGCTCAGGTCATCGTTGCACAGCAGGCACCTCTCACCCTCCTTCGTCCCCATGCTGCACAATCCCCTCCCGCCCACGCAGCTGGGCCCTTACTACGCCCGACTGCCCGACGGCGGCAAGAGCCTGTTTGCGGCAGGCGAGAGCGGACGAGGCACGCTGCTGGCGGGCCTGCGAGTGTACCTGGCAGAGGGCGGTCCGGAGCAGTGGGAGCTGGACGGCATTGTGTGGAAGACCAAAAGGAGCTGAACCCTCCAAATGTGGACCTTGGAAGGCCCCTTGCCTTCACTGATGTTTTTCCAGCCTGCCTGCTCACCGCCGCCAACACTGCGACCAGCACTGCTGAAAACCAGCCTGCGTCTGCGATACTGCTGCTCATCAGTTGTATTATAGAACTGCTGCACATTGCGTGCAAGCGCAGCAGCGAGGTCTGATGCCCACGGCACCTGGATTGCCACGTGGGCTGTTCCATTGCGTAAATCACAGTGATGCAACAGAGAAGGAGATGGGTGGCGATCGATTCTGCATGTCAATCAAATGGCTTGTCGCAGGGTGAATGGGGGGTAGTGGTGATGATACACAGGCCAGAGTCGTAAGCCTGCTGCGTCGGCATCAGGCTTCTGAAATGAATGAACACACCAACAGACGAGTATGGCTCCGCAACATGCATACTGGTATGCAACATGGGCAGGGCAGGCGAGTAGGCGACGTTACCGGCGCGGCAGGCGCAGGCGGCGCATCTCTGTGACCTGGTTCAGCCCCTCCTGCCACACAAAGCACAGGCTGCCGTCCTCAAACACCAGCAGGCGGCCAGCCACCCACTCAGGGTGCTGGAAGCCGGGTCCCGCCACCTGGCCGCTGCCCTCGTGCACAGCCACCACGCGGGGCGGGCCCCTGGGCGAGCCAGGCGGCCGTGCATCGCCGCCGCCGCTGGCCGTGCTGCCGGCGCTGCGGCTGCGTGGCAGCTTGGCTGCGGGGGAGGGCGTGGCGCCAGGCACGGCCCCGCGGCTGCTGCCCCCTCCGTCGCTGTCGCTGTCCTCGGCGTCTAGCAGCCACTCCCACTGCGCCAGCCAGCGCTCCTCCTGCTGGGCCACCAGCTCGGCGTCCTCGGGCGGCAGCGGCGGCCGCAGCGGCGCCGCCTTGGCGCGCCAGCTGCACTGCCCCGCCGGCACGCACTCGTCGCCCGTCACCTTCCACGCCTGCAGCTGCGCCGCGCGCCCCTTGAAGTCGTAGCGCAGCTGCAGTACCTGCAGGTGGGTTTAGCCAGGGCGGTCGGAGTGGTTGGGCAGAGCGGCTGGGACCGGCGGCAAGGTGCTGATGATTGAATGATTCCATTGGAATCAAACGCACAACAGCCCAACCACGGCAGCAAGGCATGCGCTCTCGACTGGCATGGCACAGCAGCCGCAGGTGCAGGTGTTGGCAGCGGGGCCCTGCCTCGCACTCACCTCGAGCCCGCTGGGGCCGTAGTCGCCCGCCCACAGGCCGCAGTGCGGGTGCTTGGATGACGGCTGCGGCTGCTCCACGCGCTTCAGGTGGTAGATGGCGGGGCCCTCGGGCCGTGCTGCAGCGGGGCAGGGGGGCGCAGGTTGGGGTTGGGCATGCTCACCAGGCAGGTGGGGCAGCTGCCTGCACCCAATCGTCAACCAAAACAGCAGCTGCGATGTAACAGCAGCAGTGGCAGCAGTGCACACTGCCTCCAAGGCTGCACTTGCCGCACCTGGGCCGCCCATGCCGCGCTGCGAGCGCTTGCGCTGCTTGGATCGGCCGTGGGAGATGGAGCTGGTCATGAAGGCCAGCCACTCGCTCTCAAACGAGCCCAGCGGGGAGCTGCCCAGCGGCGAGGAGCTGGCCTGCAGGAGGCAGGCAACGGGCGGGATGGGGCATGAGGACAGCGGCCGGCCTTCCAGGGGCAGCAGGGCCACAAGGCGACTTGCCAGCCAAAGTGCAGCAGGGGGCTGGTTTATAACTGTGCAATTAGTCTACACAACACATTGCCTCCTCCAATTCCCCTCCAGGCTGTTGGTGCAGCCCCACCCTGCACGCAGCCCGCGCACGCACCTGCGAGTGCGGCAGCGCCACCGCGGCGGCTGCCTCTGCGGATGGGCTGCGCAGGATGCGCTGCCCCTGTGCACCGTACACCGTGACTGCTGCGTAGGCGCCCTCCTGATCCACCGTCACCGCTGTGGTGAGGCCGCGGGCGGGGCAGATGCGTGCCCAGGGCACGGGGTCGGTGCGCCCCGACAGCGGCTTGCGGCACTCCACCTCAACCCCTTCAATGCCATCTCGCGTCCACCTGCGCACATGGGGTATGGCAGACCAGCTGGTGGGGTCAGCTGTGTGATCTCAGATGCCACAGATGGGCGGCAACCACCGCATGATGCAGCCACCCCTTCTGAACGCTGCAGGCAACGATCAAACCATTCCCGCTGACGACACTGCAAGTCTCACCGGAAACAAATCAGTGCGCCGCGGGGGCCCTCGCCCACCAACCGCCACAAGCCCACGACGGGTGCGGTCTCGTGCAGCAGCACATACAGCTTGCTGCAGCAGGGACGAAGAGCAGTCATGTGGGTGGGCAACAGGCGCCGTGGCAGATGCACAGCTGGGACAGCCATGACCATCAAAGCACCTGCTGCTAGCTTCAGCACTCGAGCCTCTTACCGGAATGTCTGAGGCAGCGGCAGCGTGACACGACCGGGCGTGCCAGGGGTGGTTGGTGGCAGCGGGGGGACGACCCAGCGCTGCACGTCTGTGAGGGCGCCCCAGCGCGAGATGCACAACGTGTGCCAAAGCGCATCGTCCAGCAGCGCATCGTGCAGGCCGCGGGACGCCGCAAGCAGGTTGTGTATGTCTGCTGTGCTCAGGTGCTGCACAAGGAGGGCAAAAAGAGGGCAAGATTTATCAGAGAAAGCGATGGCCCGGCTGGTAGTGCCGCGTAGCAGCCAAAGCAGTGCGAGGCAGGGCCCCGCTCCTCCCCCACCTGGATGATCTTGCCGAGCACATCGCTCGGAAGCTCATGCAGCGGCAGCGGCCCCTGCTCCCCGCCTGCAACCTCTGCGGAGCCGGGCTGCTGCGCTGCTGCCTGCTCCTGGGCCGCTTGCTGCACGGCTGCCTCGGGGCGGGCATGGTACCCCTCCAGCTGCAGCCGCGCCAGCGCTTCCAGGCCGGCCTTCAGCATGTGCTGTGGTGCTGGCTGGAGCCAAAAGTAGTTTGCGCTGGCAGTGAAGTTCCTGCATGAAGGCCAGGGGTTAGGGCATGGGTTACACGGGGCTTGTGCGGGAGGTGCAACTGGCCGGCGTTGAGCGGCGTGCGGGGCGGTGGCCTCAGCACCAGCGCGCGTCCCGGCATGCCCGCCTGAGGTGCTTGGCGGCACCTCTAGAACTGCAGAAGCCAGCAGCCGCTCAGCTCAGGCCGCAGGCGGGGAGGCGCATGTCCGAGCGGTGGCGCTGAAGGTCCCAGCGCGCACTCACCACTCTCCTGCTGTCCTGATGTGTCTAGTGCACGCTCAAACGTGTCGCGAGGCCTCAGCTGGTTGGCCACGGCTTGGACGGCTCGCAACAACGAGCGCTAGGGCTGGTGTATGCCGTCGAGATTATGTGTTCAAGATATTCGTGTCAATTGAGTGCCAAGCAAGATCTCGGAAGCGGCGGAAGAGGAGCAGCTGGCGGCGAGCGCATGGGCATCCAGGCTGGCGGGAGGGCTGGAGTCGCACCGCTAGCACCCCATCTCAAAGCCGGCTCGATCACAAAAGGCCTGTGTTATCAGCTCAGATCACGCCAGGCTGCAAAAGAGGGCAATCTGGGGCGCGCCTGTCCTGCCTGCCGTCACCGGAAGGCCGCCAGGAACTGCTGCGCCGAGGCGGCCACCGCAAAGCCGTGCCCCGCCGGCAGCGCCTTGTTGCCGGGGCGGTCTGCAACCACCACCTGCCAGCCGGCCTCCGCCGCCGCCTGCGCTTCCGCCAGGTTGTCGGTGGCGAACAGCAGCTCGGAGGGCGAGTCGACGCCCAGCGAGGCCGCGATGTTGCGGTAGCTGGCCGCCTCCACCTGCAGGGCACGGGGCATTGTGACGCATGGGAGGGCTAGGCAAAGCAGAAGTTTTCTCCCTTGCTTTGGCTGACCGAAGGGGTGCAGGCAATGACCCACCTTGGGCCCCGAGGTGGTGTCAAAGAAGCCCTGCAGGTACGGCCGCAGGTCGCCCACCGTGGTGCAGCCCAGCAGGTCCTTCTGAGCGCCCCTGCACCGGAGTGGCAGGCGCCAAGCAGCAGCCGAGGGTGCAGGTAAGGGGGCGCAGCACGGCAGGGACCCATCTGTGCTGCTCCTGAACACCGCTCCGCACCGCAGCACACCACACCGCTCCGGAGAGCCCCCGCTGCTGCCACCCTTGCAGCACCCTGTGCCACCCCACCGCCACCCGGCACCGCCCACCTGCTGCCGCTGGAGTAGATGTAGGTCTTGATGCCCGCCCCGCGCCACTGCGCCAGCGCGTCGGGCACGTCGGCAAACAGCTCGCCCTTGAGCTCGCCGCGCGCAAAGCCGCCCGCCCAGATGTGGCCCTGCACTCGCCCGGGTTGCAAGGGGTGTACGACTGAGTTAGAGGGCCCTGGTCAGTGCCGGAAAGGTGTCCCCTGTTGCTCACCAACAGCATGCAGCTGCAATTGAGGCACAAGAGACACCCACAACAACAGCCGACAGCGAGATGTAATGAAGAGAGCCCACCACCCGCCGCCGCAACCAGTGCGCTCTGAGCTGTGCCCTGCCCTGCCCTGATCCACACCTGCAGGCTCTTGAGCGCTGTTGTCTTGCGGTCCCCGTCCATCTGCGCCTCGCAGTTGGCCACCGCCGCCGCCACCACGGCATCGCGCCCCGCCTCCGGCCCCCTGCCCCAGCAGAGCACAGGCCAGTTCAGGCAGGATACAGAGCACGGGCGGCAGTGGAGAAATAGGCATGGGGAAGAGCATTGCACTGGCCGCTGACATACCCTGCTCATCGAGGGTGCTTGAGCAGTGCTCCGTGCACTACAACCCGTGCCGCATGCGACACAGCCCAGCCTGCAGCCCCAGGCAGCAGCGTGGTGGTGGCACTCACGGGATGGGCGGCACCGTCAGCCCAGCGGCCGTGTCTTGGGCCGCCTGCTGGCGCAGCAGCTCCAGGTCCGCCTGCGTCTCCTGGCTGTCGTAGGTGGAGGCCAGGTGGGAGCTGGGGCAGGTAGGAGGGCAGGACAGGGGCCAGAGGGACGTTGGTGCCGGATGAGTTCGGAAGGGGTTGCGCAGTTGTTCATGGACATCGCAGACATGGAGCAGATGGGCCTGGCACTCTTGTTCCAGGTTGCACAGGTGCAGGGCAGGGCAGGATACCAGAGCGTAAGAAGCGCGTAACCATCCGGCAACCTGCCCACACCTGAGCCGCTGGCGTGCATACGGGAACAGCACGTCTGTGACAAAGGAGATGGCGGCGATGGTGCCCTCGATGTCCAGAACCACGGCCGTGGGCAGGCGCCCGCTGGCAGTGGCGGTGGCCGAGCCGGCAGCCACTGTGCCGCTCTCCACCCGCGCCTTCTTGGCCGCAGGCTCGCCACCCTCGGCCGCCGTGCCATTGGCGGTCGCTGGCTGCACCGCTGCGGGCAGGGGAGGGGGCGGGGCGCGCGAGGCGTCCAGGCCCAGCTGCCGCATGCGCACCGCCGCCTCAAACAGGTACTCGTAGCACTCAAACTGCGGGGGCAAGGGAGGGGTGGAGGCGTGGGTGAGCGGCTGGGCTTGCACTTCACTGTGATTAGTAGCGGCCACATAATAGGCACAGCTGGCGCAGCAGGGTAGTGGAGTGCATTCAAATCCAGTCTGCTGGGCACTGTGGAAACGAATACACTGCCCTGCCTAACCACTGGGCAATTCATGCACCCCGCTGCGCCACAGGCATTCTCGTGTGCCCCACCCTCCAGCCCGCCCCCACCTGCGTCTTGGCCTCGATCCAGTTGCGGCCCCACACATACACGCCGTGGCGCCGCACCAGCACCGCGTTGGCCTCGGGATACCTGCCGCAGGCGGGGCAGGTGGGCAGGGAGCTGGCTGCTGGAGACGATGCACTATGGGGCAACAGATGGCGCAACAACACGGGCTGCAGCGAGCACAGGCAGGGCATCGTTAATTCTATGGCTGGCATGGCAGCTGGACACCTGCTCACCGCTGGATGGCGTCGCGCAGCCGGTCTGTGAGCTCACACTCGCGCGCCGTGTTCTCAATGATGGGCACCGTGTGCACGCTGTAGAAGCCCTGCAGTCACAGAGCGACCAGCCAGCAAGGGGCTCAACATGGCACTGCCAATCAGGGCCAGGTGCTGCCCTGGGCTGCGGGCTGCGGCGGGACCTGGGCACTGCGACCCAATGCTGCTGTAGCCAGCCATTGGCAAGTGGCATGCAGGTGCCCACTGCAGGCAGTGCAGGGCAGCGGGCGCAGACACAGGCACAGCCGCCGCACCTGGCCCACAATGCCCTTGATCATCTCGATGTGCGTCACCCGGAACTCGGATGCGTGCGGGTCCAGCAGCGTGGCCAGGAAGGCGTTCATGGAGTGGCCGTGCAGCACGGCACGTGCGCCCCGCAGCTCAAACGCCTGCCAGAGGCAAGGGGGAGGTGTGGCAAAGGCAGTGAGCAAGTGTGCAGGATGGAGGGACGCCAGCTGCAATGACTTGGGTGAGAAGCGCGCCCTGTCAGGCCAGCACTGGCATGCAGCACATGCAAGTACAATCTTGCGTCATGCTACACCCGCTCACCAACTGAAGCTGCTTGATTCTGATGCCGCCATGCAGGACCAACCCCAACACTAGCCCCATGCCGGCACCCAGCGCACGCACCGACATGAAGAGGGGCGCGCACTCGGACAGCTTGGGCGCCTTGTACGGCGGCGGCCGCGCCTCGGGCGTGTGCACCACCTCCCCAGCCGCGTCCAGCACAAACATGTCCTCCGCACGCATGCGCTCCTTCTGCGGCACCGGGTGCGGGCTGGAATGGTTGTACCTATGCACCGGTGCGCAAGGCAGTGCCCGGGCTGCGACCACAGGCTCAACAGCACTGCACAGCTGCTCATAACAGCACATATCATTTGCGTGCTGCCCAGAAACGCGGGGCAGCAGCACAGCCACAACCAGCACCGGCATGCATCCTGCAGTGACAAATGCAGCCCCACCGTCCCCACCCGGGCCCCACCCTCCCATTCCCACCTGCACGCCAGAGGGCGCCATGACGATGCGGTCCCCCTGCGGCGTGTCCACCTTGATGGAAATGCCGCCCCCGGTGCCGCTGACGTGGCCCTGGCTGTACAGCCCCGCGCACAGCTCCGCCACCAGCGCCTTGGCCTTGCCTACAGGGTCCTGCGCCATGGCTGCGGCTGCCCCTGCTGCTGCGGAACGGGTGGCCAGCAGGCGGCGGAGTGGTGCTGGAAACCGAGGCCTGCGGATTCAAAGTGGTTGCAGGGAGGGGCAAGGTAAGAGATCAGGGTAGTGGGTGAGCGTGCACGGGCGAGGCGGAAAAACAAAGGGTGCTGGCGGCGGCTGAGCGGCGGCGGCGCGCGGTGGGGGAGCTGCATGCTGCCTGCATCGCCAATCATCAATCTGACAGTGCTCACGCGAAGGTGTGCACGAGCTGACGAGCGGCAGAGAAGGCAGGGAGGGCTGGGAGCAGCGAGGAACCCCTCAACATGCACCTTCTGGGGGCAAGGAGCGCTTCTGCGCGAACCTCCAAGTGAACACAGTTGCCCAATCGCGCCGCTAAGCGGCGGAATGTGCGGCGAGCAGGCGCAGCAAGCGCAGCGTGGGCATGGGGCGCAGGAGGCGGGCTGGATCGCATTCCGGGATTGCCTTGCGCAGTTTCAGACACGACCCAACTTGATCCCGCTGCACGCACAGCCCAGCACCGGCTCCAGCGTCCCGCGGCAACTGTTCCACGGCGCCAGGCCCGCTGTGCACGCCTCTTGCACCCCCAGCCGAACACCCAGTGATCAGGCGCAACAGATCAGCCGACAGGTACATCGCAGGAACAGGCTTGACCCGCCAGTGGCGGCAGCTGGCGGCGGCAGCGGCGGCACGATGGCAGACCTGCAGCAGCTGCACACGCAGGCCAAGAAGCTCATCCTCACCATTCGAGCTGGCCTGGAGCGGCTAGAGACTGCAGAGCAGGTGCGCTGGTCATGCTGAGGCTGGGCCGCAGCTGCAGGCAACAGTTGGGCTGGGCATGGCAGTAATAGTGCGCACTCGTGTTGACGCTCCCTCTCCCGCGCCTGCCTGCCGTTGACCTGCAGAATGCGCGAGCCATAGTGCCTGCCGGCCTGGCAGCGGAACTACAGCAGCAGTTGCAGCAGCTACAGGTGCGGCGGGCTGGCTTGAAGTGGCCAGAAGGGGGAGGTGGTTGCGCTGCGGTTGGTCACGGCAGGCAAGCCTGCAGCCGATGAGCTGGGCGCAAGGCTGTAGTCACCCACGATGCGTCAGGCAGTGCCTCTGCTGCACATGATGTTCCATACGACCCTCCCAACCCCTGCGTGCCGCTTCCCCTGCAGCGGCTGAGTGGCGAGCTGGATGCTGTGTGGCGCATGCAGTCGCTGCGCGAGCCGGCGGCCAAGCGCGACCTGTGGAAGCGCAAGGTGGAGCAGGTGCGAGGCAGGGTGGACTGGGCGCGCAGCTTTGCTGACCCATGGCGGAATTGTCATTTATGACTTGCAGCTGGCTGCCGCTGCTGATGTGACTGCTCTGGTTCAGTGCTTGATCTGATTGCAGGCCTGAATCAGTGTCAAAGCCGCGCACCTAGGCTGCCCCTGCTCCACTGCCCAGGGCACCTTGCACATGCTGTGCCTGCCTGCCTGCCTGGCATCACTCCGCTGCCCGATCTGACCCCTGACGCCAGGTAGCCGAGGAGGCGGATGCGCTGCGGGCGGGGATGGACCGGTTTGGGCACCGCCAGCAGCGGCGGCACGTGGAGGAGGCGCAGGTGCGGCTCGGCTGCTGCATGCGTGTGTTGCTGTGGGAAGCTCTTGCGCTGTAGTGGGTAGTGTCACGACCGCTGCTGCTGATGTGCGAGCTCATTGTGTGATGCCGTGCCGCTCACTCTATAGCCATGCGTCAATCTGCTAATTTGCCCGTCCATACCATGCCGCCTACTTGGGGGCAGCGGCGGGAGCTGATGGAGCGGCGAGCAGGGGGCGGCGGCCCGCTGATGGACGTGGATGCGGAGATGAAGGCGGCGCGGCACGTGCACCGCTCCAAGCAGGTGGGGGCGCTGTGCCGGCTGCTGCACGCTTGTCGTGTGCAAAAGGCAATGCACGGTGTGGGCTGGTGCCCTGCTTGCAATGAGTGCAAATGCATGTGAAATGGTTTCTTAGTGGTGCTGTTGAGCAGCAGTTGTGAAACAGCAGTACGGCCCCAGCCTCCTCCTCCCTGCAGGTGCTGGAGGAGGCGTACGAGACGGGGGTGGGCATCATCGGCGCCATGTCGGGCCAGCGGGACCGCCTCAAGGCCACGCACCGCAAGGTCGGGCCCAGGGCTGGGGTGGACAATACGGGTGGAGCGGCGCAGACGGCTCGCAGCGGGCAGTGGCCCAAGGAGTGCAAGGCCAAGGCTGGACCACAGCACTGCCTACATCACGGCAGTCTGCCCAGACCCCATCCAAGCTGCCGCCAACATCTGTAGCCGGCCCCACACCCACCCCCTCCTCCTGCATGCTGCCCCCAACCCACAGGTGCTGGACGTGCTGAACCGCATCGGCCTGTCCGACTCGGTGCTGCGCCTGGCGGAGCGGCGGCAGCGGCTGGACAAGCTGCTGGTGTACGGCGGCATGCTGCTCACGCTGCTGCTGGTGGTGGGCCTGTACTGGTGGAAGAAGATGTAACGCCAAAGGGCAGTGGAGGGCGGAGCTGTGCACAGGGGGGAGGCACAGGTCGAGGTGCGCTCCGCAGCACATTGAGCGCCTGCAGCCAACCTGGACAAGCAGGTGCCGAGGGCTGCGCCGTTGAAAACATCCTGCCAGCCTGCCGCTGCTTGGCACGCACTTGATGTGAATCACGGCCTCGGTATTGCAGAGGGGCAGCTGCCTAGGAACTGAGTAAGCTGGGGAACGTGCGGGCGCAGCGGTGGGACAGCTAGCGAGGAAACAGTGTCGGAGTGTGATGGAAGGTGAGAACAGTAGCAGGGCACGGTGACAGCAGCAAGCTGCGACGGGAGAGGCGCACACTAAGAGGGAGCTGCCAGAGCGGCGGGCCTGCATCAGCAGCCCAGCACAAACTCGCGGACGCGCTGCGCCAGGCCCTTGGTTGCCAGCGGCACCCCCGCCCCCGCGCCGCTGGCCGCCTCCAGCGTGTACGGCCGCTGCTGCTGCAGCTTGGGGAAGGCCATGGCAAAGGAGGCGCCCCCGGCTGCTGCGCCCGCCTGCCGCTCCACAGCGGCGCGGTGGCTGGCGTCCAGCGGCTTCACGCCCACCATGCACGTCGCGCTCAGCTGCTCGCCGTTGTGCAGCAGCGCACGCTGCGCCGCGTGCTTGTTCTGCAGGGCACGAGTGGGGTGAGGGAGGGTGTGGGATGAGGCGTGCGTGCGCAGGCTGGAGCAGGGTGCAGCGGTGGGTGTGCAGGCACTGGGCCTGGATTAGCAGGCGCCAACGGCATGCAGCTGGTTGGCCACACTACCAGCTATGACTGGAAGGCCTGCATGCACGGTGCCGCGCACCTGGTACTGGATGTGGATCCAGTTGACCGAGGAGGCCTCCCCAAACGTCCCAAACTGCGGAGAGGCAGGCCAGAATACGTACTCTTCAGCCGTGCTCCAGCTGCCGGCTCAAACATGGCTGCACCCACTGCTTCCACAGTTTGTGCAGACAGGCAGCCAACCACTTTTTCCACATCAACCATTGACATTTGAGCTACTTGATTTGCAGCACAGTCGCCAAGCCTCAAAAGGCGCAGCCCTCGCCGCCGCCAGGCACGGCGGCCTCACCTGCGCAATGTCCCCCGCCTTTGAGAACTCGCGGATGACGAGCGGCAGGTCGCTGGGCCCAAACCCAAACACTGTGACCCACGTGTCCTGCAGGGGCGGCGGGCGCCAGCACATGACTCAAGGCGTGAGCTGTGGCTCGTAGAAAACTGCCGCATGCATGCAACGACATGAAGCCATTGCCGGCTGCAACGACGTGAAGCATGCCTACTGGCAGCAGCTGGATGGTGCTCTGTACTGCAGCCGCTGTTTGCTCTGCGCCCCACCCCCACCAGAACAATGCCCAAGCTGCCGGCGCCCTGCCCCACCTCGTACTGCTCCAGTGCGCGGGCGGCGCGTGCAAGGTCCCGCCCTGCTGCCGCGGCGGGGGCTGCAGCGGCTGCGCGGGCGGCTGCGTAAGGCGAGGTGCTGACCTGCATGTCCTCCACTGCGGGCCAGAAGGGCAGGGAAAGGGGCAGCGGGGAAGGGGTGACAAGTGTGCTGGTGCAGCAAGAGGGTCGGTTGGTGGCGGTTGGCTTCAGGTGGCCACCAGCAGGCACACACCATGCGGCCATCAGCGGCTGCAGACATATCAACTGCTGCATTGCCACCTTAAAGCCAGTACACGGAAAGTGGGCAGCCTGTTCTCTGCAGCGGCAGTGCAGCTGTGGGGCTGACGCTGCAGCCTGCCGGTGCTCCACCCGCTGGCTCCTCCCCACATGGCACCACAGCCTCGACATGGCCCTCCACACCACTCACCGCCATCTGCAGCCTGCCCCCAGGCAGCGGCGCCGGTGCCCAGGCCCCCAGGCGAGTCGAGCAGGCTGTCCATGGGCGGCGGCGGCGGCGTGTCCATCTGGCGGCTGCTGGCGGGGGTCAGGCTGCGGCGGCGGGAGGGCGGCGTGGGCCCTGCCGCGCCGCCGGGGCCGCCAAAGGCGCGCCCAGCGCTGGCAGGCGTGCGGCCCAGCCCAGAGAAGGAGCGGAAGTCTGCCGGGGTGGTGCCCTTCTGCCCGTCAGCCGTCTTGCTGAGCGGCGTGAAGAGCAGGGAGACGCCCTGCTCCCGCGGCGCCGTCGACGGCGTCGGGAACGCCATTCTGGCAGCGGGCGGCGCTGGGGCGCTCCTGATGGCTAGTGGGGGATCGGTTGTGCGTGCACTCGCCCTCACAGGGCCGCAGAAGGCGAGCTGGCGCTACAGACGATTGAAAGGCAGCTCGCTGAGCAGCGGGGCTGGTTTCGGGATGCGGGTATGCAACCAGAGCAAGATGCTAAAGCGGCTGCGATAGCAGGGCGCCGAATGCGACGCACTGGTCGCCCGCATTTGGCTGCTTTGCCCTGCTGGGCATTGGCGCGGCGCCTGAGGAGCCCCTCGCCTATGCGTATAGGTCGTGCAATCGTCTGCTTGCACTCGAGCACGCAAGGGCTTGCATCCGAAGCTGCTTCACGCCAGTCCGTCTCCGTTCTCACTGTCCCCGCCTCCGCAAGGTGACTGTGGCCAAGTGGCTGTATTGCCGTGCTCTGAGGAGGTGCTGCGACCCGTCCCCCGCCGTACTGTAGCCGCACGAGCGCCCGCTGCCCACCGCCGCCGCCGCTCCCTGCTGCAGGCTGCCACACTCCAGCTGCGGCACCCTCAGCCACCCAGCAGCCATGAGCGGCTACGGCATGGGCGGCTATGTGGGTGAGTGGCTGGCGAGCCCGTTTATCCAGCGCTGGGCTCAGGCATGTGCACGCCTCGGTGGAGTTTGGACCTGTGGCCTGGTGTCACATGCGCCTCGTGCCCCACAGCTCCTGCTGCCCCTCCCTTGTGCCTTTGCAGGCTCTTCCAAGGACAAGAAGCGCATTGAGCAGCAGCTGAAGGAGCGGGAGGAGCAGCACAAGAAGTTTGAGGAGGCCAAGAAGGCGGCGGCGGCGGGGGCGGGCCTGCGCCAGTTTGGCGCCGCGTCGTCCGAGGTGCGCTGCGGCTGCCTGTACGCAGCTGGTCTGTTGCCTTCTCTGCTGCTGGCAGTTGGTGTGCACCTGCGCAGCCGCCGCGTGCAGATACATACCCACCTCTGTTTCGTGCCCATCTTGCCACCGCCCGCAGGCCATCGAGGCCGCCTTCAAGAACGAGACCGTCGGCCTGGTGACGCGCGAGCAGTTTGTGGAGAAGCGGCAGACGATTGAGGAGCGGCTGAAGGAGGAGGAGAAGCGGCGGCGGCACGAGGCGGAGGAGGAGGCGCTGCGGGTGCGGCGCTTTGTGAGGGGGGGGTTGCTAGGGGATGCCCAGGGTTGCCGACAGGGGAGGCTGCACCTGCTGCTTGTGATGTGGGGAGGAAGTGGTGGCAGGCAGGGCGCCAAGCACCTGCAGAGATGGCAGGACTGCCCAGCTTGCTGTGCCGTCTTGGAAGCGTGCCTGCAAGCATGTACGGCTTTGCTGCCAGCCGATGAGAGGCGAAGCTAAGAACTTTTTGGTTCCCACTTGACATGATGACATGCATTGCAGGAAAAGGAGCGGCAGCGGGCCAAGAAGGCAAAAACGGAGCAGAAGCACAAGCTGTCGTTTGACGACGGGTTTGGGGACGAGGAGGAGGACGAGGAGGAGGAGGCAGCTGAGGCAGTCAAGGTGCGGCGCTGCTGCAGCTGGGGCTGCAATGTGCAGCAATGTGATGCAGCTGCCTGAGCTTCCTTCCATCCCTGCAGCCTGCCAGCGGTCGATCCGGCCTGGCCGGCTGCTGCCGCCATCACCCTGAAGCTGTGGACAATAAGCAGCTCCACCGCGCATCCCCTGCCTGTGCAGCCCTCCACCAGCGGGCGCAACGGCGGCGGCAGCAACGGCGGCGGCGGCAGCGGCGGGGAGGACGGCGAGGGGGCGTCACGGCCGCGCTACTCGCGGTTGGGCAAGGACCCCAGCGTGCGCACCGACTTTTTGCCGGACAAGGACCGGCAGCGGGAGGAGGACGAGCTGCGGGAGAAGCTCAAGGTGGGGGGCGCTGGGTGGGGAGGGTGCGGGAAGGATGTGAGGAGGGGGACAGGGCTGGGGACGGTGGAGTGTAGCAGCAGCGCATGTGGGTGGTGATACGGCGAGAGGCGAGGGAGACTGGCTTTGCAGGTTGTCCAAGGTTTGCCGCCGCCCCCCACACCTACTGTTTGCTCCTCACCAGCTTGCTGCGTGCTGCACCACCCACCCCCATTCCGCAGGAGGAGTACGCGCTGCGGCAGGCGGCCATCAAGGCGGAGCCACTGGAAATCATCTACTCGTATTACAACGGCACGGGGCACCGCCGCGCCATCACCGTGAGTGCAGGCGGCGGGGGCCTGCCTGGCCGAAACATCGGCAGGTGCACTGCTAGCATGCGCCGTGCTTGGGCAGCAGAGTAGGCTGCAGCGTGTTTACGCCATGCACCCCTTGGCAGCAGCAACATAATGCGCTTGCGCCTGCTGCCGCTGACCATTGCTTCTGCACTGGCGCGCCACTCTGTGCAGGTGCGCAAGGGCGACACGGTGGGCCAGTTCCTCAAGGCGGTGGTGGAGCAGCTGATGCCGCAGTTCCGGGAGATGCGGTGAGGCGGGGGCAAGGCAGCTTGCTTGGTGGGGGCAGTGAAGGCGCCATGCGCCCGACAGCTTCCTGGCCTGCCTTGTCCTTGGTCCCACAGTGGCACAGCTGCATGGCTGCTGCTCACATGCACATGGCTCCGCAGCCAGCAGCTGTGCAAAGGCTTTGCTGTGCCTCGCGCCCGCCTGCCGCGCAGCACTGCGAGCGCGGGCAACCTGATGTACGTGAAGGAGGACATCATCCTGCCCCACACCATCTCCTTCTACGACCTCATCGTCAACAAGGCCATGGGCAAGAGCGGGCCGCTGTTCCAGGCGAGCCACAGGGGGCAGCGGGGCTCAAAGTCTGCGGCGATGCGTGCAAGCATGCATTCTGCTGCATTGATTGATTATGCAGCTGGGGGCTGGTCAAGCTGCTGCCATCCTTGCTGTTAGTCGTGTATCGTTTGCTTGCCTTTGCGGCCCCCACTTACAAGCGGTTTCCCGCCCCCGGCCACCCCTCCTGCCTGCAGTTTGACCTGCATGAGCACGCGGCTGTTGCCTTTGACCCACGCGTCAAGTCGCAGGACTCCCACGCAGGTAAGGGCTGCTGTGGGTATCGCTGCACGTTGGGAGGTGTGGAGAAGCATGCAGGCATTGGACTGCGTCTGGTGGCACATTGCATGCTTGTTCTTTTAAGTTATAACTGGTGCCGCTGCCCCACTGTCCGTGCGCCCTCACCGCCTTCCCCGCTCGCCCCGTGCTACCCAACAGGCAAGGTGGTGGACCGGCACTGGTACAGCAAGAACAAGCACATCTACCCCGCCTCGCGCTGGGCGCCCTTCGACGAGGCCAAGCAGTACCCCAAGCACGCGGAGAAGCCAAACTGCTGACCAAGGCGGGGCTGGCATGGCGTGGGTCAACGCCGGGCCGGCATTCTTATGACGTGCATTTATCACTCCTGTATGACTCTTGACTGTAATGACACTAGCAGCTAGCACAAGCTCAAGACTCCAGCCGTCACGCCCAGGTGGCGGCAGCGGCAGCACAGGGGCCAGGTGCAATGTGCTGTCCTGCACCATCTCAAAACCCAATACTCCATTTCGGTAGCGAGCAGCCGCCTGCGCAACCTCACTAGCGAGCGGGAGGCGAGCCGGGTGGAGACGGCCCCAGCGCGCCGACCGGCACTTCCCACCGTAAGCAACACATCACCTAAATCCATTGGACATGCGGCATCAGACGATGCATGCGTGGCGTGTCCTCAGCTGCCACCGCCGCCGCTGCCGCCGCCGCCGACCGACCCTGCCCTTCCTGCCCGGAGCTGCAGGTCGCTTCCCAGAACCTACTAGTGCCACACCATGGGCAGCGGACGGTGAGAAACGCACTGGCTGCGCTGCTGTGTGCACCCCACCCGTCTGCTGGGCTTCACAAGCACGCCCACCCCTGCCCCCCTGATGCCTCAGCGACAAGCGAAAAAAGGTGAAGGGCAAGAAGCCGGGCGCGGGCGCCGACAAGACGGAGCGCAAGACGGAGAGGAACGAGGAGAAGCGCGGCCGGCGGATGGAGCGTGCGGCGCAGGTGTGCTGGGTTGGTTGCACGGCCTGTGGACGACGGTTTGCGCTGCTGATGCCTGCTGGGTGAGCGGTGCGATGCTACTCTGGGCATCACATGGAGCACATCATCCAAGGAGCAGCTGCTTTGGGCGCCATGTTCATCTTAGCCCACCTGCTGCACTGCGCACTGCCCGGGCGCTGCAGGGCGGTGAGGACGACATTGACGCGCTGCTGGCGGCCTTCAAGCTCAAGGACGAGCGGCACAGCCGGGTGGAGGTGCAGGAGGGCTGCGCGGCGCCCTCCCCCCGCGTCTACGCCTCGTTCACCCCCATCCCCTCGCAGGTGGGGGGCCCTGGATGGGGTGGGGCATGGGGCATGGGCTGGCAGGCCGCTGGCAAGCTGCTGCAATCACAGCTGTTGTAATGCTTGCACGGGGTGCGCCGCACAGCTTGGGCAGCCATGCAGCTCACTGGGGTCCTGGTACCTACTCTTGCCTGCGCCCACCCACACCCTGCTGCACCCCGCAGAAGGAGAACGAGGTGATCCTGTTTGGCGGGGAGTGGTACGACGGAGACAAGGACAAGACATACGTGTACAATGTGAGGCGCGGGTGGGGCCGCCCTGCACCCCCGGGATGCTGCTGTTCATTGATGTGCGGTTGTAGATGACCGGACATGCGACTGCCTTGCATTTGGCTGGTGTGCCGCCATGCCCATCGCTGTTGGTCGGCTCTACATTTGGACTCAGCCGGCAGGCCAGGTGCCACCACAAGCATCAATCTCCTGTGCAGCTGCATGTTGAGCCTGCATGGCTGAGTGCTGGCATCGTGGTGCTGCCACCAATTCAGCTGTCCTGTTGCTTACCTGCCCGCTCACCCCCTTGGGCTTTCAGGACCTGTACGTGCTGAATGTGGAGAAGCAGACGTGGAAGCGCATCATCAGCCCCAACGGGTGCGCCTGCCGCAGGCAGCAAGCAGGCGTGATGTGTGGTATGGGGCCCAAGGCGGGGTGCTGGGGCGGGGCATGCATGCATGCATGTGCCTCACAGTATGTCCCACCGGCCCCACCTCTGCCATGCAGGCCGCTGCCGCGAACCAGCCACCAGGCTGTGTGCACACGCACTGCGCTGTGGGTGTGGGGCGGCGAGTTCACCAGCCTCAACCAAGAGAAGTTCAGGCACTACAACGACATGTGGTGAGCTGCACCCTGCAATCCAGCTGCAGCCAGTCAGGTGGCTAGAAGGGCAGTGTGGCAGCTTGCAATTTTCTGCTGCCTCTCAGCTTTCAATGACGAGAAAGGCCACCGAGTTGGTATCGACCCCTGTGCCTCCCCACCACATCATCCCTACCCCCCCCCCTCCCCAGGCGGCTCAACCTGGCGGACTGGACGTGGGAGAACATCCCCAGCAAGGGCGGCCCGTCGCCGCGCAGCGGGCACCGCATGATCCTGCACGGTGAGCTGCGCCGTACAGCAGCAATGCTGGTGGGCCGCCCCATGTGCCCCTGCGTCAGCCATGGTGCTGCGGTGTCTTGCCTGGCTGCAGCCATCCCACATGGCTGTGCACATGACCGCTCCTGTCCCACGTTATTTCCCTGCTGCAGGCAAGCGCATCATCTTGGTGGGCGGCTTTTACGACAGTGGCCGAGAAACCAAGTGAGGGACTGCACCAGGGGCGGTGTTGGCTCAGCCAGCACCGCGATGCACTGTACACTGATTGCCTGCTGGAAACCTGCTGTGCTATCCAGCACTGATGTGCGCCCCTGTGCTGCCTGCTTGCAGGTACTACAACGATGGTGAGCGCCTGCACCTCAGAGCACCTGGGACGCTGGTCTGGGGGAGTGCAACCATCCCATGCCCATGTCCTGCCCGCCCTTCCCCACCCTTTGCTGTCCTGACATTGCAAGCTCCGCTTTGCCTCCCCTCGTATTGCAACCCCCATGGCCCTTCCCTCCCTCCCAACCAGTCTGGGCCTTCGACCTGGAGGAGCTCAAGTGGACGCCGCTGGGGCCCAAGCCGGGGCACAGCGCCCCGCCCCCACGCGGCGGCCACCAGCTGGCGCTCAACGGCGACCAGCTGTTCATCTTTGGGGGCTACTACGTCAAGAAGGACGCGCCCGACCCAGGTGAGGGCAGGTTGGTGTGAGCAGGCCTGTTGCTGGTTGGTTGTGGGCTGGCTGTGCAGTTGGGCTGCTCGCCTAAGCTGCCTGCAGCTGGGCAGCCACAGCATCATACATGCCCCTGCGGCCCCTGCCTGGCTTGTCAAACTGCACTGTCTAGCTGTTCTTGGGTGCGTCCCCCTCATTTTTTTGGCCGCAGACAGCTTCATGCCCAAGCGCGGCAAGAAGGGGGATGAGGAGGAGGAGGGCAAGGGCGTGATCCACGAGGAGTGAGGGCCCCCAGGGCGGTGGGGCTTGGGGCAATGGCGGGCTGGCCTCTCCAATCCTCATGCATCCATGTTGTACTGCCCGCACGTTGCCACAGCCTGTGAGGCATGCATGCGCAGCTGCCATGGCCCAGCTGTGGCATGCCTGCATTGCCACTAAAAAGGCACCGCCCTCCGCCTGGCTGCCCCGCAGCGTGTGGGTGCTGGACCTGAAGACGCTGGCCTTTGAGCGCGTGAAAAAGCAGGGTGCGCATGGCAGTCAGATTTTGCTTGGTTTGCACCATTTGTGAAGCAGTAGTATGCCCACAGCTGGCAGCATCCCCCACCCTGGCGCACCATGCCATTTTCCGCTGCCAACCGCCGCAGGCATGGCACCCAACCCACGCACCGCGTTTGGCCTGGTGACCCACAAGAAGCGAGCTGTGCTGTTTGGAGGCATCCTGGACCAGGAGGGCAAGGTGGGCTGGGCGAGCTCGAGGGGGTGGAAGGCAGGACGACACATAGCCACTGGGTGGTGGAATGCATGAGGCTGCTGCCTTGCATAGCCTTGGGAGCGCTTGGGCAAGTGTGGGCCTGCAAAACTGGGCCATGCCATGCCATGCCTGCCCTGCCATGCTGGAACACATGACATGACTTGCATGCTGTGGCATGGCATGCATGGCACCCTTGGATCACATGACATGACGTGACATGCCATGCCATGCCATGGCACGGCTCGGGCTTGGGCATGGGCATGGGCATTGCCCTGACATGCTGATGTGCCATGCCCCTGGTGCACCCTTGCACTAGCCTATGCAATGCCGTGCAGTGCCAAACCGTGCTGGACATATACACCATGCCCTTGCCTTGCCAGCCATGCCAGGCATGCCTCATGCCATGCCATGCCATGCCAAGCAAAGCCAGCCGCTTATTTGTGTGTACAATCGGCCTGCCCCTGCTCCCCCGCCGCCCATGTCGCGCAGGGCGACCGCCTGTTCAGCGAGCTGTTCAACGAGCTGTACCAGTTCAACCTGGACACGCGCCGCTGGTACCCCGTGGCGCTGCGCCCGCCCAAGAAGAGCAAGGCGGAGCAGGAGGCGGCCGCCGCAGCAGAACAGGCGCAGGAGCAGCAGGCGGCAGACAATGGCAGCAGCGATGGCGCGGCAGCGGGCGGCACGGCCGACCAGCGGCAGCAGCAGCAGCAGGGCGGCGAGTTGCCGCCGGGTGTGAGCCCCGAGATGCACGCCAAGCTGCAGCGCATGCTGGCGGAGAAGGGAGGGGCGCTGCATGCCGCAGCCGCCCGCATCCAGGCCAACTACCGCGGCTACCGAGTGCGCCAGGTGGGCAGGAGGTGGGTGGGAGGGTGGCTGGCTGGTTACCTGGCTGCCCGTTTCCCTGCCAGCATGCCCCCACCTTGCTTGGTAAACAACCCAACTCTGCTCCCCCGGGGATCCAACCATGTCTGCTGACCCCAAGCCCCACCCACCCACCCACCCCGCCCCTGCACCACACAGGCGTACAAGACGTACAAGCTGGGCGGCGAGATCAGCGAGCTGCTGTACAGCCCAGCCACCTACGGCATCGACTTCAGCGCCAAGGTGGGAGGGCAAGCGGTTTTGGCTGGCATTACCCATGTTGATCTGGTGGCATGGGTAGCATGGCATGCAGCTCTCCTACACTGCCTGCACACCTGCCCACACCGGCACGGTGCCCGCCCCGCCGGCCTTGCAGGACATGATCAAGCCACGTGCCCGTGCTGCTCCAATGATGTGCGTGCTGCGCAACACGCTGTGGATGCTGGGCGGCCAGGTGGAGATTGCGCACACCGACATCGTGCTGGGTGAGGGGGAACCTGTGGCTGGGCAGTGGCTGGGCAGTGGCTGGGCGTGGCGGGCTGGACAAGCTGGGCTGCACCTGGGGTTTGCAGGCTGTGTAGATTGAGCTATTGAGCAATACCCAACCATATGGACGGCTGTTGATGCACAGTTAGCGGTTGCACCACGTTTCTTTCCATGCGCTTGCCCCCTCGCACACATTGCGCTGCTGTTGACGCTCCCCCACACCCCGCCAGACGACCTGTGGAGCCTGGACCTGAACAAGCTGGACGGGTGGCGGTGCGTCAAGGAGAACACGGTGGGGGAGGACGCCTTCAAGGACCTGTCCAGCGATGAGTGGGAGACCGGGTCGGACAGCGAGTGAGGGGCGGACGGGGCGCACGCCTGCACCCATCAGCTGTCCTGCCTGCGCCATCCCCATCGCATGACAAGGCACAGGCCGCGCTTGTGCCAGCACCTGCCAATCGCTGCGCACATGCACACAAATGGCAAGCTTCTCGGCTCCTTGACATTGGCACCCCAGTTTATGATGAACCTCATTTAATGCCTTTCTGAAAGAATAGTTACAGCCGGTCAAAAGGGAGGCGCAGGCATGTGCTGTCGCGCCGGCCTGTCAAGTCACGAGGGCGGCGCGTTGAGCCGCTCCATGAGGATTCGGTTCAGCTCTGCGGGGTTGGCGCGCCCCTTGCTCTCCTTCATCACCGCCCCCACAAAGAAGCCCTGCAGCTTCGTCTTGCCTGCAGCCAAGAGAGTTGGGGAGGGTGGGGGCAGGGGGGCAGAGCTGGGAAGATTCCTGGCGGGCACTTGCGACAGACGTGTGCGCAGCATACCACCCGTCACCGCCCGACAGGCACACAGCCATCCAACCTCTGCCTGCCAGCGGCGCGCACCTTCCCGGTACTGCTGCAGCTGCTTGGGGTTGGCCTCCAGCACCGCGTCCACAATGGCCGCCAGCGCAGCGGGGTCGCTGATCTGGATGAGGCCCTTGGACTCCACCAGCGCACGCACGCTGCCGCCGCCCGCGCCGCCCTCGCCAGCCAGCAGCGCGGGCAGCACCTGCGGCAGGGCGGCAAGGGGGAGGAGGGCCACATTGTCAGGGGTCCCAGTACGATAATGCGGTTCCAGAAAGGGGCCAGCTGCTCAGCCTGCCTTGCAGACGTGTGAGTGCTACAAGATGGAAGCGCGCGCCAACAGAACAGGGTTGTTCATATTCCACACGAACCTGCAGGCAGGTGCTGGGCACGTAGTAACGCCACCCCACACCCACCCACACCCGCCCACACCCCCCCAGCAAGCTCGCCTGCTTGCCGATCTTGCCGCTGATGGTGCCGTCCTCGATGAGGGCAATCATCTCGGCCAGCGCCGCGGGCGCCATGGGCAGCGCGTCAAAGCCGCCGGCCAGCTCCTTGGCGGCGGCCATCACGTCGCCCATCACCCAGTTGGCTGCGGGCTTGGGCGGCGCGCCCGCGGCCAGCACCGCGTCAAAGTAGCGGCACACTGCCAGCTCGTCGGCCAGCACCAGCACGTCGTACTGGCTGAGGCCCAGGGCCGCGTACCGCGCACGCACCGCCGCCGGCAGCTCCGGCATCGATGCCTGGCAGGGGGGGAGCGGTGCGGTGCAGGAGCGAGCGATGGGTGGGAGGGGCGAGGGTTGTGGGGGTGCTGGCTGGGTCATGAGCAGATGACACCAGCCGGGGTCGATGCATCCCATATCACGACACAAGCCGCTCATGCAGAGCCTTGGCTGGCCTAGGGTATGCTGCCAGGTTTGCCCTTTTGAAAGCAGACCTGCAAAAAGGAGCAGGCCCACCCTCTTAACCGTGCCCAACTGGCTGCCCACCTGCAGCCCGTCCACCTGCTCCTGACTGAGCAGCACGGGGGGCAGGTCGGGCTCGGGGAAGTAGCGGTAGTCGGCCAGGCCCTGAGGGGAAGGGTGGGAGGCAAGGGCAGCCAGGTGCAATATGGCGCAGCTGGGGGCAGCGAAGGGCGAGGGGCTGACAGCAGCAGGCAATGCAGCAGGCTTCCACGATTGATGAGCTGCAGAGTGCATGGCCAGGCGCCCTGCTTTCTGCCAACCACCTTGCCACCAGCCGCCCCCTCCTGCAGCCCCTGAGAAGCCGCCCACCTCCTTCTTGCGCATCGAGTAGGTGCACTGCCGCCCCTCGTCCCACAGCCGCGTCTCCTGCACAATGTCGCCGCCCCGCCCCTCCTCCAGCAGCTCCACCTGCGGCAGCAGCGTGGCATGGCAGCGGTGTCATGACCAGCGAGCAGCAAGGCATCCTGGCTGCCTGCCAACGTGACGAGTCCATCGTGCCTCACCTGCTCGCGGCACATGCGGCAAAATTCGACGCGCAACATGAAACCACCCCAGCCATGCAGCGCAGCAGCAATTTCGGACAGGCATCCCAGCCCGCAGCCTACCTGGCGCGCAATCTCAAACTCGATGGCTCGCTGCATGGCGCTGAAGGAGTTCATGTTCTTGATCTCCACCTTGGTGCCAAATGCTGCCTGGCCCCGCGGCCGCACCTGCGACAGCAAAGGGGGTTGGGGAGTGCAAGCAGACGGTGAGCAGCAGCAGCAGTGGCAAGTTTGTGCAGGCTCTGCAGGCCTTGTGGCACGGCAGCAGCTGTTGGACAGAGGCAATAGGAACATGGCGATAAGCCCTACAGCATGCATGTGTCAGGGGCACTTGCTGATCACAGCGCTACTCTGCAGCCATCACAAGAGCAGTTACAGCTGATGGCAGCAAGCGCAGCTGCCCCCTTGCGCACCGAGATGTTGACGTCGCAGCGCATGGACCCCTCAGCCATGTTGCCATCTGCGGGGAGCGGTTGGGCGGATGGGGGTGTGGGGGCTAAGCATGGAGTGGGCCTGGTGGTGGCGTGCCTCCGACCACCAAGGGAAGCTGGTTTGGTGGCGTCATCAGAAGCAACCATTGGCATCTCGCAACTCCCACCACACCAACCCGTTTCTGCAGCTGCACATGCACAACTGCCCCTCTGCCGCACCCGACACGTCCAGGAAGCGCATGATGCGGCGCAGCTCGGCACCGTAGGCCGCCGCCTCCGCCCCCGTCCGCATGTCGGGCTCCGACACAATCTCCAGCAGCGGCACGCCGGCGCGGTTGTAGTCGACCTGCAGCTTGCGGGCAGGCAGGCGGGCAGCTGGAGCGCCTGCCGACACGTCTGCGCAGTGTGCGGGCAGCTGCTCAGGCTGCCACCACACATTGCTCACAGCCTGGCAGCTGCAGCATCGGCCCTTGTTCCTCAACGCATGAGCAGCCACGGCTACCCACAGGCACCCACCAGCGAGTAGTTGGAGCCAGACAGCGACGCCGCTCCTGCGTGCACCAGCTTGCCAGCATCCTCCTCAATGTGCGCCCGAGTGATGCCCAGCCGCCGCACCTGCGGGGGAAAGCAGGACAGGGGACATGCGGCAGCAAGCGGTGGGCCACGGGGCGTCAGCTTTCCAGTGCAAACAGCAAGAACGCTGCTCATTTGCACGGCCCTTGCTGCCCTCCACCCGGCATGCAGTACCCGCACTACTGCTCGCACCTCTCCAGTGCCGCTGGTGGCTGTGTCGGGCACCACCACCTCCACCCAGCCACCCTCGCACAGTGGCACATCGTATTGCGAGATCTGCAGACGGCAGCGGGCAGGGCAGGGCAGGGCAGGGGGTTGCAGGGGACGGTGAAATGCAAGGGACCATCCTGCTCAGGACCTGCAGATCTCGCAGAGCAGACATCTTTGCAAGCTAGCCACCATGCGTAAATGTCATCAACAGCCAGCATCGCCAGGACAGCAGCCCTCCCCCCGCCGGGCATGTGCATAGCAGCAGCGCATGCAGCACCGCCATGCACCCGTGCAGCATGCCGCCGGATCAGCAGCACCCTGCCCCCGGTCTGCACCTGGTATCCCTTGGGCAGGTCTGGGTAGAAGTACTGCTTGCGGTCAAACTTGGAGCGCAGCGCGACGCGCGCATTCAGCGCCAGCCCCGCCAGCACCGCCTTGCGCACCATCTCGGCGTTGAGCACCGGCAGCGTGCCCTGGTACATGGAGGGTGGAGGGGCGGTGTCAGCACAGAGCTGTGCTGCACCAGCAACTGGCATGCCCCTGTGCAAGCAGCGGCACGCTGGCCTCCCCTCGCACCGGGTGGCCGAGGCACACGGGGCAGACGTTGGTGTTGGGCTCCGCCCCAAACTCAGAGGGGCAGGAGCAGAAGGCTTTGGTGTGCGTGTTTAGCTGCACATGCGTCTCGATGCCGATGACCGCCTCATACTTGTCCACCTGGCGCACACGCAGCGGCAGGGGCAGGGTTGGGGACAGTGGCGGCCAGCAGGCATGCACTTTGGAGCCCGCTGCAGGCACGCAACCCTGGGCAGTCACACTTGCATGCACTGTGCCTAGTAGCCACAGGCAATCGCAGCAATGAGACAAAGCAACAGCAGCTCCTGCGCCTCACCACAGCTGCTGGCGGCGCGCTGCTGCTGCTGCTGGCGGCACTGGCGGCGGCGGCGTCAGTGGCTATGCCAGCCGCAGCAACGAGCTGTGAGCGACCGCCTGCACGCTGCGCTCTGCTCAGGCTAGCATGGCTGCTGACCAGCCGGGTGAACAGCCGGCCCACCAGGCCGGGCTGGGCGGCGGGGCAGCAGCGCAGCTGCAGCACCACCCGCGCCATCCTGGAGTGTTCCGACACAAATGCAATTGATGGTTGCCCGCATTGAGTGCCCCCTCCTGTTGCTGCATTGGCTGCTGTGTGCTGGGCTCGCCTCGGGCAGCCGACTGCGGGCGTTTGGGATGTTGTTTGCACGCGATCAACACTTGGATCGAGCCCACCAATGCGCTGAAGCAGCAACGATGCCCTGAGCGTCAAACGCAAACCCGAACGCTCACCTGAGGCGCCGTCGGACCCCCAAACAGGTCAGGGACCACGATCGTGCGGGTAGGGGGTGATTAGATCGCTGATCTGCCCCTGGCCGCCACCCGCCTGGCTGCCGCCACCCGACCGCTGTCTGGCCGGCGCTGTTGCGGCCCTTGGTTCGTGCTGCTGACAGCGTCTCTGCCGCCCTGTGGTGCCGCAGCTAGCACGTCGGCATGGAGGCGCTGCAGCACCTGAAAGCCGAGCTGGCCAAGGCCAGCAGCCCCGCAGTGATGGTGCTGGCCTCGCCCGCTGTCGACGCCGCGTGCGGCAAAAACGGGCTGTCGCTGGCGGAGCTGCTGCGGCCCTTTGGCATCATCCGCCAGCTCAACGGCACCGTGGGAGGTGGGTGGGCAGGCCTGGTGTGTGGGATACAACAGTTGAAAGGCACCTGCATTGCATTACAACCGCCGTAGCCACTGCACGATGGGTTCCTGCGCTGCCGCCTGCAACAACCCATCACCTGGCGCCTGCCCTCTCCGACCCCCTCCTCTCAGTGCCGGTGCGCACTCCAGCGGAGCACCCCCTGCGCCTGCACAGCTGGCGCCTGCGCTTCTATGGCGCGGCCACCATGTTCCAGCCCAGCCCAGAGGCAGCGGACGCCCACCTGCGTGCCGTGTTGGCGGGGGCAGCCGGCGACGAGGCGGCCGCCGACCCGCCAGACCTGCAGGAGCTGCTGGAGGCCGCAGCAGCCGGTGAGGCAGCTGCCTTGTTGCCCCTGCTGCCTACATCCGCCTGTGCTGGCTGCTCCCGGCTGCTGCTTGTGCCCTGCGCCCTCCCAGACTTGTCTCGCTCAACCAATGGCTAGAATGCAGACGAGTGGCAGTCAGCAGTGTTGAGTTGCTCGCGCTCCCTCCCTTGCTGCTCAGGTGGCGGTCGTGCTGCTGATGCCACGCCTTGGTTCCGTGCCTACCGGCGCGAGTACTTGCGCCTCATGCAGTTTGGGGAGCACGAGGCCACAGACCACCCCGTGGCATGTGAGCAGCGCACCTCACTGCTGCTATGGCTGCTGCTGCTGTTGTATTTTCACCTTTGCTGCAGTCGTCGCTGGTGGCTGCTGCCTCCGTCTGCCACCCATCTGTGCTGCTGCCCTGCCTGTCCTGCCCTGCTGATGAGTGGTGTGCGTTGCCGGTCACTCACCGAGCTGCTGCCGTCCCCACACCTGTCCTGCCCAGGCGTGCTGGCGCTGCCCTCCGACTACGAGGGAGACCTGGCGGCCGGCTTTGCAGCCCTGTGGCGCATGCCAGCGCTGCCGCCGCTGATGCAGGCGGGGGCGATGGAGTCAGCCGCAGTGCTGCGGCATTATGTGCTGGTGCACGACGCCAGCTCAGCGGCCCCAGCAGTGGCAGCAGCAGCCGCAGAGCGGGCACGTGCAGCAGCTGCCGCCCTGGGCGCGCCCTGCCACCTGCTCACCATCAACAGCGGCAGCGGCAGCGGCGCGCCCGTAGCGCCGCGGCTGTGGGCGGATGCCCTGCATGCCTGCGTGGCGGGCGGCGGCGCGGGGGAGCCGGCTGAGCGCCCGCCTCCACCGCCCGCCGGCCTGGGCGCCTGGCTGAGCGAGGGCGACATCTCGGGGCTGGCTGCCTTTGTGCACGAGCTGGCGGTGCGGGGCGTCATCTCGCACATGGAAGCCCGCCTGCGAGCGCTCAACGCGCAGGTGGGAAGCAGGGCGGGGCGGAGGGCTGGGAACTGCGCTATGGGCTTGGCGCCGGGCTGTGCTGCAAGTGATGGTTGCTCAAGTGGTGAGCGGCAGGCTACCAGCGCCGGCTGTCATCGCCTTTTTGCTTGGCTTGCCCACCTGACTGTGCTACCGTGCTGCCCGGCAGGTCACCGCCAACCGCAAGGGCCTGAAGAACCAGCTGAAGAGCCTGCTGTGGCGCAAGGCCGGCCCTGCGTCCGGCGGCGGCAGCGACAGCCCTGCCACCTCTGCACCTGGCACACCCTCTGCGGCGGCAGCGGCAGGCAGCGGGGGCAGCCCGGCAGCGGCGTCGTACACGCCAGGCAGCGTGGAGGCGGCGATGCGGCAGCTGTCTGACCTGGCGCTGGCGCTGGGCGACTACGACACCGCCGCCTCCACGCTGCGCCTGCTGGCCTCCGACACCCGCGCCGACCGCGCCTACAAGGCGTACGCGGGGGTGCAGGAGGCGCTGGGCGCGGCGGCGGTGCTGGCGGGCGCACCACCCTCCGAGGCGGCCGCCTGCTACAAGGAAGCGCTGCACCATCTCAAAACCCAATACTCCATTTCGGTAGCGAGCAGCCGCCTGCGCAACCTCACTAGCGAGCGGGAGGCGAGCCGGGTGGAGACGGCCCCAGCGCGCCGACCGGCACTTCCCACCGTAAGCAACACATCACCTAAATCCATTGGACATGCGGCATCAGACGATGCATGCGTGGCGTGTCCTCAGCTGCCACCGCCGCCGCTGCCGCCGCCGCCGACCGACCCTGCCCTTCCTGCCCGGAGCTGCAGGTCGCTTCCCAGAACCTACTAGTGCCACACCATGGGCAGCGGACGGTGAGAAACGCACTGGCTGCGCTGCTGTGTGCACCCCACCCGTCTGCTGGGCTTCACAAGCACGCCCACCCCTGCCCCCCTGATGCCTCAGCGACAAGCGAAAAAAGGTGAAGGGCAAGAAGCCGGGCGCGGGCGCCGACAAGACGGAGCGCAAGACGGAGAGGAACGAGGAGAAGCGCGGCCGGCGGATGGAGCGTGCGGCGCAGGTGTGCTGGGTTGGTTGCACGGCCTGTGGACGACGGTTTGCGCTGCTGATGCCTGCTGGGTGAGCGGTGCGATGCTACTCTGGGCATCACATGGAGCACATCATCCAAGGAGCAGCTGCTTTGGGCGCCATGTTCATCTTAGCCCACCTGCTGCACTGCGCACTGCCCGGGCGCTGCAGGGCGGTGAGGACGACATTGACGCGCTGCTGGCGGCCTTCAAGCTCAAGGACGAGCGGCACAGCCGGGTGGAGGTGCAGGAGGGCTGCGCGGCGCCCTCCCCCCGCGTCTACGCCTCGTTCACCCCCATCCCCTCGCAGGTGGGGGGCCCTGGATGGGGTGGGGCATGGGGCATGGGCTGGCAGGCCGCTGGCAAGCTGCTGCAATCACAGCTGTTGTAATGCTTGCACGGGGTGCGCCGCACAGCTTGGGCAGCCATGCAGCTCACTGGGGTCCTGGTACCTACTCTTGCCTGCGCCCACCCACACCCTGCTGCACCCCGCAGAAGGAGAACGAGGTGATCCTGTTTGGCGGGGAGTGGTACGACGGAGACAAGGACAAGACATACGTGTACAATGTGAGGCGCGGGTGGGGCCGCCCTGCACCCCCGGGATGCTGCTGTTCATTGATGTGCGGTTGTAGATGACCGGACATGCGACTGCCTTGCATTTGGCTGGTGTGCCGCCATGCCCATCGCTGTTGGTCGGCTCTACATTTGGACTCAGCCGGCAGGCCAGGTGCCACCACAAGCATCAATCTCCTGTGCAGCTGCATGTTGAGCCTGCATGGCTGAGTGCTGGCATCGTGGTGCTGCCACCAATTCAGCTGTCCTGTTGCTTACCTGCCCGCTCACCCCCTTGGGCTTTCAGGACCTGTACGTGCTGAATGTGGAGAAGCAGACGTGGAAGCGCATCATCAGCCCCAACGGGTGCGCCTGCCGCAGGCAGCAAGCAGGCGTGATGTGTGGTATGGGGCCCAAGGCGGGGTGCTGGGGCGGGGCATGCATGCATGCATGTGCCTCACAGTATGTCCCACCGGCCCCACCTCTGCCATGCAGGCCGCTGCCGCGAACCAGCCACCAGGCTGTGTGCACACGCACTGCGCTGTGGGTGTGGGGCGGCGAGTTCACCAGCCTCAACCAAGAGAAGTTCAGGCACTACAACGACATGTGGTGAGCTGCACCCTGCAATCCAGCTGCAGCCAGTCAGGTGGCTAGAAGGGCAGTGTGGCAGCTTGCAATTTTCTGCTGCCTCTCAGCTTTCAATGACGAGAAAGGCCACCGAGTTGGTATCGACCCCTGTGCCTCCCCACCACATCATCCCTACCCCCCCCCCTCCCCAGGCGGCTCAACCTGGCGGACTGGACGTGGGAGAACATCCCCAGCAAGGGCGGCCCGTCGCCGCGCAGCGGGCACCGCATGATCCTGCACGGTGAGCTGCGCCGTACAGCAGCAATGCTGGTGGGCCGCCCCATGTGCCCCTGCGTCAGCCATGGTGCTGCGGTGTCTTGCCTGGCTGCAGCCATCCCACATGGCTGTGCACATGACCGCTCCTGTCCCACGTTATTTCCCTGCTGCAGGCAAGCGCATCATCTTGGTGGGCGGCTTTTACGACAGTGGCCGAGAAACCAAGTGAGGGACTGCACCAGGGGCGGTGTTGGCTCAGCCAGCACCGCGATGCACTGTACACTGATTGCCTGCTGGAAACCTGCTGTGCTATCCAGCACTGATGTGCGCCCCTGTGCTGCCTGCTTGCAGGTACTACAACGATGGTGAGCGCCTGCACCTCAGAGCACCTGGGACGCTGGTCTGGGGGAGTGCAACCATCCCATGCCCATGTCCTGCCCGCCCTTCCCCACCCTTTGCTGTCCTGACATTGCAAGCTCCGCTTTGCCTCCCCTCGTATTGCAACCCCCATGGCCCTTCCCTCCCTCCCAACCAGTCTGGGCCTTCGACCTGGAGGAGCTCAAGTGGACGCCGCTGGGGCCCAAGCCGGGGCACAGCGCCCCGCCCCCACGCGGCGGCCACCAGCTGGCGCTCAACGGCGACCAGCTGTTCATCTTTGGGGGCTACTACGTCAAGAAGGACGCGCCCGACCCAGGTGAGGGCAGGTTGGTGTGAGCAGGCCTGTTGCTGGTTGGTTGTGGGCTGGCTGTGCAGTTGGGCTGCTCGCCTAAGCTGCCTGCAGCTGGGCAGCCACAGCATCATACATGCCCCTGCGGCCCCTGCCTGGCTTGTCAAACTGCACTGTCTAGCTGTTCTTGGGTGCGTCCCCCTCATTTTTTTGGCCGCAGACAGCTTCATGCCCAAGCGCGGCAAGAAGGGGGATGAGGAGGAGGAGGGCAAGGGCGTGATCCACGAGGAGTGAGGGCCCCCAGGGCGGTGGGGCTTGGGGCAATGGCGGGCTGGCCTCTCCAATCCTCATGCATCCATGTTGTACTGCCCGCACGTTGCCACAGCCTGTGAGGCATGCATGCGCAGCTGCCATGGCCCAGCTGTGGCATGCCTGCATTGCCACTAAAAAGGCACCGCCCTCCGCCTGGCTGCCCCGCAGCGTGTGGGTGCTGGACCTGAAGACGCTGGCCTTTGAGCGCGTGAAAAAGCAGGGTGCGCATGGCAGTCAGATTTTGCTTGGTTTGCACCATTTGTGAAGCAGTAGTATGCCCACAGCTGGCAGCATCCCCCACCCTGGCGCACCATGCCATTTTCCGCTGCCAACCGCCGCAGGCATGGCACCCAACCCACGCACCGCGTTTGGCCTGGTGACCCACAAGAAGCGAGCTGTGCTGTTTGGAGGCATCCTGGACCAGGAGGGCAAGGTGGGCTGGGCGAGCTCGAGGGGGTGGAAGGCAGGACGACACATAGCCACTGGGTGGTGGAATGCATGAGGCTGCTGCCTTGCATAGCCTTGGGAGCGCTTGGGCAAGTGTGGGCCTGCAAAACTGGGCCATGCCATGCCATGCCTGCCCTGCCATGCTGGAACACATGACATGACTTGCATGCTGTGGCATGGCATGCATGGCACCCTTGGATCACATGACATGACGTGACATGCCATGCCATGCCATGGCACGGCTCGGGCTTGGGCATGGGCATGGGCATTGCCCTGACATGCTGATGTGCCATGCCCCTGGTGCACCCTTGCACTAGCCTATGCAATGCCGTGCAGTGCCAAACCGTGCTGGACATATACACCATGCCCTTGCCTTGCCAGCCATGCCAGGCATGCCTCATGCCATGCCATGCCATGCCAAGCAAAGCCAGCCGCTTATTTGTGTGTACAATCGGCCTGCCCCTGCTCCCCCGCCGCCCATGTCGCGCAGGGCGACCGCCTGTTCAGCGAGCTGTTCAACGAGCTGTACCAGTTCAACCTGGACACGCGCCGCTGGTACCCCGTGGCGCTGCGCCCGCCCAAGAAGAGCAAGGCGGAGCAGGAGGCGGCCGCCGCAGCAGAACAGGCGCAGGAGCAGCAGGCGGCAGACAATGGCAGCAGCGATGGCGCGGCAGCGGGCGGCACGGCCGACCAGCGGCAGCAGCAGCAGCAGGGCGGCGAGTTGCCGCCGGGTGTGAGCCCCGAGATGCACGCCAAGCTGCAGCGCATGCTGGCGGAGAAGGGAGGGGCGCTGCATGCCGCAGCCGCCCGCATCCAGGCCAACTACCGCGGCTACCGAGTGCGCCAGGTGGGCAGGAGGTGGGTGGGAGGGTGGCTGGCTGGTTACCTGGCTGCCCGTTTCCCTGCCAGCATGCCCCCACCTTGCTTGGTAAACAACCCAACTCTGCTCCCCCGGGGATCCAACCATGTCTGCTGACCCCAAGCCCCACCCACCCACCCACCCCGCCCCTGCACCACACAGGCGTACAAGACGTACAAGCTGGGCGGCGAGATCAGCGAGCTGCTGTACAGCCCAGCCACCTACGGCATCGACTTCAGCGCCAAGGTGGGAGGGCAAGCGGTTTTGGCTGGCATTACCCATGTTGATCTGGTGGCATGGGTAGCATGGCATGCAGCTCTCCTACACTGCCTGCACACCTGCCCACACCGGCACGGTGCCCGCCCCGCCGGCCTTGCAGGACATGATCAAGCCACGTGCCCGTGCTGCTCCAATGATGTGCGTGCTGCGCAACACGCTGTGGATGCTGGGCGGCCAGGTGGAGATTGCGCACACCGACATCGTGCTGGGTGAGGGGGAACCTGTGGCTGGGCAGTGGCTGGGCAGTGGCTGGGCGTGGCGGGCTGGACAAGCTGGGCTGCACCTGGGGTTTGCAGGCTGTGTAGATTGAGCTATTGAGCAATACCCAACCATATGGACGGCTGTTGATGCACAGTTAGCGGTTGCACCACGTTTCTTTCCATGCGCTTGCCCCCTCGCACACATTGCGCTGCTGTTGACGCTCCCCCACACCCCGCCAGACGACCTGTGGAGCCTGGACCTGAACAAGCTGGACGGGTGGCGGTGCGTCAAGGAGAACACGGTGGGGGAGGACGCCTTCAAGGACCTGTCCAGCGATGAGTGGGAGACCGGGTCGGACAGCGAGTGAGGGGCGGACGGGGCGCACGCCTGCACCCATCAGCTGTCCTGCCTGCGCCATCCCCATCGCATGACAAGGCACAGGCCGCGCTTGTGCCAGCACCTGCCAATCGCTGCGCACATGCACACAAATGGCAAGCTTCTCGGCTCCTTGACATTGGCACCCCAGTTTATGATGAACCTCATTTAATGCCTTTCTGAAAGAATAGTTACAGCCGGTCAAAAGGGAGGCGCAGGCATGTGCTGTCGCGCCGGCCTGTCAAGTCACGAGGGCGGCGCGTTGAGCCGCTCCATGAGGATTCGGTTCAGCTCTGCGGGGTTGGCGCGCCCCTTGCTCTCCTTCATCACCGCCCCCACAAAGAAGCCCTGCAGCTTCGTCTTGCCTGCAGCCAAGAGAGTTGGGGAGGGTGGGGGCAGGGGGGCAGAGCTGGGAAGATTCCTGGCGGGCACTTGCGACAGACGTGTGCGCAGCATACCACCCGTCACCGCCCGACAGGCACACAGCCATCCAACCTCTGCCTGCCAGCGGCGCGCACCTTCCCGGTACTGCTGCAGCTGCTTGGGGTTGGCCTCCAGCACCGCGTCCACAATGGCCGCCAGCGCAGCGGGGTCGCTGATCTGGATGAGGCCCTTGGACTCCACCAGCGCACGCACGCTGCCGCCGCCCGCGCCGCCCTCGCCAGCCAGCAGCGCGGGCAGCACCTGCGGCAGGGCGGCAAGGGGGAGGAGGGCCACATTGTCAGGGGTCCCAGTACGATAATGCGGTTCCAGAAAGGGGCCAGCTGCTCAGCCTGCCTTGCAGACGTGTGAGTGCTACAAGATGGAAGCGCGCGCCAACAGAACAGGGTTGTTCATATTCCACACGAACCTGCAGGCAGGTGCTGGGCACGTAGTAACGCCACCCCACACCCACCCACACCCGCCCACACCCCCCCAGCAAGCTCGCCTGCTTGCCGATCTTGCCGCTGATGGTGCCGTCCTCGATGAGGGCAATCATCTCGGCCAGCGCCGCGGGCGCCATGGGCAGCGCGTCAAAGCCGCCGGCCAGCTCCTTGGCGGCGGCCATCACGTCGCCCATCACCCAGTTGGCTGCGGGCTTGGGCGGCGCGCCCGCGGCCAGCACCGCGTCAAAGTAGCGGCACACTGCCAGCTCGTCGGCCAGCACCAGCACGTCGTACTGGCTGAGGCCCAGGGCCGCGTACCGCGCACGCACCGCCGCCGGCAGCTCCGGCATCGATGCCTGGCAGGGGGGGAGCGGTGCGGTGCAGGAGCGAGCGATGGGTGGGAGGGGCGAGGGTTGTGGGGGTGCTGGCTGGGTCATGAGCAGATGACACCAGCCGGGGTCGATGCATCCCATATCACGACACAAGCCGCTCATGCAGAGCCTTGGCTGGCCTAGGGTATGCTGCCAGGTTTGCCCTTTTGAAAGCAGACCTGCAAAAAGGAGCAGGCCCACCCTCTTAACCGTGCCCAACTGGCTGCCCACCTGCAGCCCGTCCACCTGCTCCTGACTGAGCAGCACGGGGGGCAGGTCGGGCTCGGGGAAGTAGCGGTAGTCGGCCAGGCCCTGAGGGGAAGGGTGGGAGGCAAGGGCAGCCAGGTGCAATATGGCGCAGCTGGGGGCAGCGAAGGGCGAGGGGCTGACAGCAGCAGGCAATGCAGCAGGCTTCCACGATTGATGAGCTGCAGAGTGCATGGCCAGGCGCCCTGCTTTCTGCCAACCACCTTGCCACCAGCCGCCCCCTCCTGCAGCCCCTGAGAAGCCGCCCACCTCCTTCTTGCGCATCGAGTAGGTGCACTGCCGCCCCTCGTCCCACAGCCGCGTCTCCTGCACAATGTCGCCGCCCCGCCCCTCCTCCAGCAGCTCCACCTGCGGCAGCAGCGTGGCATGGCAGCGGTGTCATGACCAGCGAGCAGCAAGGCATCCTGGCTGCCTGCCAACGTGACGAGTCCATCGTGCCTCACCTGCTCGCGGCACATGCGGCAAAATTCGACGCGCAACATGAAACCACCCCAGCCATGCAGCGCAGCAGCAATTTCGGACAGGCATCCCAGCCCGCAGCCTACCTGGCGCGCAATCTCAAACTCGATGGCTCGCTGCATGGCGCTGAAGGAGTTCATGTTCTTGATCTCCACCTTGGTGCCAAATGCTGCCTGGCCCCGCGGCCGCACCTGCGACAGCAAAGGGGGTTGGGGAGTGCAAGCAGACGGTGAGCAGCAGCAGCAGTGGCAAGTTTGTGCAGGCTCTGCAGGCCTTGTGGCACGGCAGCAGCTGTTGGACAGAGGCAATAGGAACATGGCGATAAGCCCTACAGCATGCATGTGTCAGGGGCACTTGCTGATCACAGCGCTACTCTGCAGCCATCACAAGAGCAGTTACAGCTGATGGCAGCAAGCGCAGCTGCCCCCTTGCGCACCGAGATGTTGACGTCGCAGCGCATGGACCCCTCAGCCATGTTGCCATCTGCGGGGAGCGGTTGGGCGGATGGGGGTGTGGGGGCTAAGCATGGAGTGGGCCTGGTGGTGGCGTGCCTCCGACCACCAAGGGAAGCTGGTTTGGTGGCGTCATCAGAAGCAACCATTGGCATCTCGCAACTCCCACCACACCAACCCGTTTCTGCAGCTGCACATGCACAACTGCCCCTCTGCCGCACCCGACACGTCCAGGAAGCGCATGATGCGGCGCAGCTCGGCACCGTAGGCCGCCGCCTCCGCCCCCGTCCGCATGTCGGGCTCCGACACAATCTCCAGCAGCGGCACGCCGGCGCGGTTGTAGTCGACCTGCAGCTTGCGGGCAGGCAGGCGGGCAGCTGGAGCGCCTGCCGACACGTCTGCGCAGTGTGCGGGCAGCTGCTCAGGCTGCCACCACACATTGCTCACAGCCTGGCAGCTGCAGCATCGGCCCTTGTTCCTCAACGCATGAGCAGCCACGGCTACCCACAGGCACCCACCAGCGAGTAGTTGGAGCCAGACAGCGACGCCGCTCCTGCGTGCACCAGCTTGCCAGCATCCTCCTCAATGTGCGCCCGAGTGATGCCCAGCCGCCGCACCTGCGGGGGAAAGCAGGACAGGGGACATGCGGCAGCAAGCGGTGGGCCACGGGGCGTCAGCTTTCCAGTGCAAACAGCAAGAACGCTGCTCATTTGCACGGCCCTTGCTGCCCTCCACCCGGCATGCAGTACCCGCACTACTGCTCGCACCTCTCCAGTGCCGCTGGTGGCTGTGTCGGGCACCACCACCTCCACCCAGCCACCCTCGCACAGTGGCACATCGTATTGCGAGATCTGCAGACGGCAGCGGGCAGGGCAGGGCAGGGCAGGGGGTTGCAGGGGACGGTGAAATGCAAGGGACCATCCTGCTCAGGACCTGCAGATCTCGCAGAGCAGACATCTTTGCAAGCTAGCCACCATGCGTAAATGTCATCAACAGCCAGCATCGCCAGGACAGCAGCCCTCCCCCCGCCGGGCATGTGCATAGCAGCAGCGCATGCAGCACCGCCATGCACCCGTGCAGCATGCCGCCGGATCAGCAGCACCCTGCCCCCGGTCTGCACCTGGTATCCCTTGGGCAGGTCTGGGTAGAAGTACTGCTTGCGGTCAAACTTGGAGCGCAGCGCGACGCGCGCATTCAGCGCCAGCCCCGCCAGCACCGCCTTGCGCACCATCTCGGCGTTGAGCACCGGCAGCGTGCCCTGGTACATGGAGGGTGGAGGGGCGGTGTCAGCACAGAGCTGTGCTGCACCAGCAACTGGCATGCCCCTGTGCAAGCAGCGGCACGCTGGCCTCCCCTCGCACCGGGTGGCCGAGGCACACGGGGCAGACGTTGGTGTTGGGCTCCGCCCCAAACTCAGAGGGGCAGGAGCAGAAGGCTTTGGTGTGCGTGTTTAGCTGCACATGCGTCTCGATGCCGATGACCGCCTCATACTTGTCCACCTGGCGCACACGCAGCGGCAGGGGCAGGGTTGGGGACAGTGGCGGCCAGCAGGCATGCACTTTGGAGCCCGCTGCAGGCACGCAACCCTGGGCAGTCACACTTGCATGCACTGTGCCTAGTAGCCACAGGCAATCGCAGCAATGAGACAAAGCAACAGCAGCTCCTGCGCCTCACCACAGCTGCTGGCGGCGCGCTGCTGCTGCTGCTGGCGGCACTGGCGGCGGCGGCGTCAGTGGCTATGCCAGCCGCAGCAACGAGCTGTGAGCGACCGCCTGCACGCTGCGCTCTGCTCAGGCTAGCATGGCTGCTGACCAGCCGGGTGAACAGCCGGCCCACCAGGCCGGGCTGGGCGGCGGGGCAGCAGCGCAGCTGCAGCACCACCCGCGCCATCCTGGAGTGTTCCGACACAAATGCAATTGATGGTTGCCCGCATTGAGTGCCCCCTCCTGTTGCTGCATTGGCTGCTGTGTGCTGGGCTCGCCTCGGGCAGCCGACTGCGGGCGTTTGGGATGTTGTTTGCACGCGATCAACACTTGGATCGAGCCCACCAATGCGCTGAAGCAGCAACGATGCCCTGAGCGTCAAACGCAAACCCGAACGCTCACCTGAGGCGCCGTCGGACCCCCAAACAGGTCAGGGACCACGATCGTGCGGGTAGGGGGTGATTAGATCGCTGATCTGCCCCTGGCCGCCACCCGCCTGGCTGCCGCCACCCGACCGCTGTCTGGCCGGCGCTGTTGCGGCCCTTGGTTCGTGCTGCTGACAGCGTCTCTGCCGCCCTGTGGTGCCGCAGCTAGCACGTCGGCATGGAGGCGCTGCAGCACCTGAAAGCCGAGCTGGCCAAGGCCAGCAGCCCCGCAGTGATGGTGCTGGCCTCGCCCGCTGTCGACGCCGCGTGCGGCAAAAACGGGCTGTCGCTGGCGGAGCTGCTGCGGCCCTTTGGCATCATCCGCCAGCTCAACGGCACCGTGGGAGGTGGGTGGGCAGGCCTGGTGTGTGGGATACAACAGTTGAAAGGCACCTGCATTGCATTACAACCGCCGTAGCCACTGCACGATGGGTTCCTGCGCTGCCGCCTGCAACAACCCATCACCTGGCGCCTGCCCTCTCCGACCCCCTCCTCTCAGTGCCGGTGCGCACTCCAGCGGAGCACCCCCTGCGCCTGCACAGCTGGCGCCTGCGCTTCTATGGCGCGGCCACCATGTTCCAGCCCAGCCCAGAGGCAGCGGACGCCCACCTGCGTGCCGTGTTGGCGGGGGCAGCCGGCGACGAGGCGGCCGCCGACCCGCCAGACCTGCAGGAGCTGCTGGAGGCCGCAGCAGCCGGTGAGGCAGCTGCCTTGTTGCCCCTGCTGCCTACATCCGCCTGTGCTGGCTGCTCCCGGCTGCTGCTTGTGCCCTGCGCCCTCCCAGACTTGTCTCGCTCAACCAATGGCTAGAATGCAGACGAGTGGCAGTCAGCAGTGTTGAGTTGCTCGCGCTCCCTCCCTTGCTGCTCAGGTGGCGGTCGTGCTGCTGATGCCACGCCTTGGTTCCGTGCCTACCGGCGCGAGTACTTGCGCCTCATGCAGTTTGGGGAGCACGAGGCCACAGACCACCCCGTGGCATGTGAGCAGCGCACCTCACTGCTGCTATGGCTGCTGCTGCTGTTGTATTTTCACCTTTGCTGCAGTCGTCGCTGGTGGCTGCTGCCTCCGTCTGCCACCCATCTGTGCTGCTGCCCTGCCTGTCCTGCCCTGCTGATGAGTGGTGTGCGTTGCCGGTCACTCACCGAGCTGCTGCCGTCCCCACACCTGTCCTGCCCAGGCGTGCTGGCGCTGCCCTCCGACTACGAGGGAGACCTGGCGGCCGGCTTTGCAGCCCTGTGGCGCATGCCAGCGCTGCCGCCGCTGATGCAGGCGGGGGCGATGGAGTCAGCCGCAGTGCTGCGGCATTATGTGCTGGTGCACGACGCCAGCTCAGCGGCCCCAGCAGTGGCAGCAGCAGCCGCAGAGCGGGCACGTGCAGCAGCTGCCGCCCTGGGCGCGCCCTGCCACCTGCTCACCATCAACAGCGGCAGCGGCAGCGGCGCGCCCGTAGCGCCGCGGCTGTGGGCGGATGCCCTGCATGCCTGCGTGGCGGGCGGCGGCGCGGGGGAGCCGGCTGAGCGCCCGCCTCCACCGCCCGCCGGCCTGGGCGCCTGGCTGAGCGAGGGCGACATCTCGGGGCTGGCTGCCTTTGTGCACGAGCTGGCGGTGCGGGGCGTCATCTCGCACATGGAAGCCCGCCTGCGAGCGCTCAACGCGCAGGTGGGAAGCAGGGCGGGGCGGAGGGCTGGGAACTGCGCTATGGGCTTGGCGCCGGGCTGTGCTGCAAGTGATGGTTGCTCAAGTGGTGAGCGGCAGGCTACCAGCGCCGGCTGTCATCGCCTTTTTGCTTGGCTTGCCCACCTGACTGTGCTACCGTGCTGCCCGGCAGGTCACCGCCAACCGCAAGGGCCTGAAGAACCAGCTGAAGAGCCTGCTGTGGCGCAAGGCCGGCCCTGCGTCCGGCGGCGGCAGCGACAGCCCTGCCACCTCTGCACCTGGCACACCCTCTGCGGCGGCAGCGGCAGGCAGCGGGGGCAGCCCGGCAGCGGCGTCGTACACGCCAGGCAGCGTGGAGGCGGCGATGCGGCAGCTGTCTGACCTGGCGCTGGCGCTGGGCGACTACGACACCGCCGCCTCCACGCTGCGCCTGCTGGCCTCCGACACCCGCGCCGACCGCGCCTACAAGGCGTACGCGGGGGTGCAGGAGGCGCTGGGCGCGGCGGCGGTGCTGGCGGGCGCACCACCCTCCGAGGCGGCCGCCTGCTACAAGGAAGCGCTGCA
>VFQQ010001173.1_pt1 | contig 39295 bp, 35 predicted proteins | sample 3512341 | NCBI WGS metagenome assembly VFQQ01 (sample SAMN10412373, study PRJNA504923) | tailings metagenome | isolation source: Relicate 2 Philex TSF1 revegetated site | place: Philippines: Tuba, Benguet | collected 2017-08-29 | reverse complement strand
ATCTCTTCCACCAGGCGCTTGTGGTGCGCGTAGGCAAAGGCCTCGTGGCCGCGCAGCGGGTGGTCTTCGGTGAGCCAGGCGGGGTTGTCGGCGTGGTAGCCATACGCCGCGCCGCTGGACGACACCACCAGGTGCTTCACGCCGTTCGCGAGGCAGGCGCTGAGCACGTTGCGCGTGCCACCCACGTCCACCGCGTACTCCAGTTCGCGTGTGGAGCCTTTGCCGGGCGTGACGATGGAGGCCAGGTGCACCACGGTGTCGATGCGGTGTTCGGCGAGCACACCGCCCAGGCCCTGGTCGCGCACGTCGAGCACGCGGTAGACCACGCCGGGTTGCTGGCGTGCGGGTTCGACGGCACGCACATCGGTGGCCACCACGTACGTGCCCGGCCGCCGTGCCAGTGCAGCCACCAGGCCACGGCCGAGGAAGCCGTCGGCGCCCGTCACCAGAATCCGCTCGGCCCTCATGCCGTGGTCTGCCCCGGCACACCGCCCTGCAGTGGCTTGCGGCCCCACCAGCCCGCGAGCGCCATGCCGGCGATGATGTCCCAGAAGCCCCACACGCCCGCCACCACGGCCATGCCGCCCAGGCCACCGAAGAAGCTGAAGATGAGCACCAGGCCCAGGCCCGCGTTGCGGATGCCGACCTCGATGGAGAGCGCGCGGCGGTCGTAGTCGGGCAGGCCCACGGCGCGCGCGCTGAGCCAGCCGATGAGAAAGGCCAGCGCGTCGTGCATGGCCACGGCCACGATGACCAGGCCCACGTAATCGAGGAAGTAGCGCCAGTTGCCCGCGATGGCGCCGATGATGAAGCCGATGAGCGCAAGGAAGCTGATGATGCGCACCGGCTTCTTGAAGCGCGCGGTGAGCACCGGGAAGCGGTGCGCCACCCACAGGCCGAGCGCGAACGGGATGCCGATGATGAGCAGGATGTGGCCCACCATTTGCACCGGGTCGAGCGCAATCGTCTTGAGCAGTGCCGAGGCTGTGGGGTGCATGCCGCCCCAGAACGCGAAGTTGAGCGGCATGGCGACGATGGCGATGGCGTTGGACACCGCGGTCATCGACACGCTGAGCGCGACGTTGCCGTTGGCGCGGTGGGTGAGGATGTTGCTCACGTTGCCGGGCGGGCAGCAGGCCACCAGGATCATGCCGAGCGCGATGCTGGGTGCCACGCCCAGCCACAGCGTGAGCACGTAGGTGATGGCGGGCAGGAACAGGAACTGCGCCACGATGCCCACGGTGAACGCGAGCGGCATGCGCATCACGCGCTTGAAATCCTCGATGCGTGTGTCCAGCGAGATGCCGAACATCAAAAAGGCCAGCACCGCGTTGAGCACCGCGAGCGAGGCGGGGTTGAAGTTCAGGCGGATCTCGTCGATGGGCAGCATGCGGTCTCCTGTTTGTTATCGGTCGAAGGCCTGCGCGGCGGCGCGCACCGCCTTGCGGTAGGCGTCCTTGTTCACGTAGTACGCCATGCGCTCGAGCTGCAGGTACTTGTAGCCGCCCGACAGATCGGGCGGCGGGCCGGCCTTGGCCGCGTTGAGTGCTGCAGCCTGCGGGGTGCCGGCATCGAGCGCCTTGAAGTAACGCGCCACCAGTTCGGCCTGTTCGTAGCGGCCCTGCCAGCCCAGGCCACTGGCCTCGACCATGCCGAGCACGGCCACGCGGTGAAAGCGCGGCGCGAAGATGTTGAGGTACAGGCTGGGCGCCATGCCCTGCCAGTTGAGCAGCGCGTGGTCCATGAAGGGGTAGTGCAGCTTGTAGCCGGTGGCCGCGAGGATGAGGTCGTACTCGCCGTGGCTGCCGTCCTGGAAGTGCACGGTGTGGCCGTCGAGGCGGGCGATGTCGGCGCGCACGGCCACGTCGCCGTGGCCGATGTGGTACAGGATGAGCGAGTTCACCACCGGGTGCGATTCGTACATCTTGTACGTGGGCTTGGGGAAGCCGAAGCGCACCGGGTCGCCGGTGAACCACTTGAGGATGGTGCTGTCGATGCGCTGCTTGAGCCAGGGCGGCAGCGTGATCTTGCCGCCCACCGAATCGGCCGGTTTGCCGAACACGTACTTGGGCACGAAGTAGTAGCCGCGCCGCACCGAGATGTGAATGCTCTTGGCGTGGTGCACGGCGTCGACCGCGATGTCGCAACCCGAATTGCCCGCGCCCACGATGAGCACGCGCTTGCCGGTGAGCTGCGTGGCGGATTTGTACTGCGCCGTGTGCCAGATCTCGCCGTTGAACGATCCCTCGAAGCGCGGCAGGTTGGGCTCGGCCAGCGTGCCGTTGGCGATGACCACGCCTTTGTAGAGCGCGGTCTCGGGCGCGGCGTCGCCGGTCTGCGTGGTCACGCGCCACAGCGTGTCGGGCGCGTCGCTCACTGGCTCGGCTTTCAGCACGCGCGTGTGGAAGCGGTAGTGCGCGTTCAGCCCGAAGTGCTCGGCGAAGGCGCGGAAGTAGTCGAGCAGTTCGCGGTGGCTGGGGTAGTCGGCCACGTGCTCGGGCATGGGGAATTCGAGGAACTCCGTCATGCGCTTGCTGGAGATGAGGTGTGCCGATTCGTACACCGTGGAGCGCGGGTTGCCGATGTTCCACAAGCCTCCCAGCTCGCCGTGCGCCTCGAAGCCTTGAAAGGGAATGCCGTGTTTCTGCAGGCAGCGTGCGCCCGCCAGGCCCGACGGGCCGGCGCCGATGAGGGCGATCTGTTGTTCGGTCGGTGTGGTCATTTCAATCCGGGGATGTCGGTCGCGCCGGGTTCGCCCGCGCGCGGTTTGCGCGGCTGGCCCAGCAGGATGCGGTCGTGCAGTTTGTCGGGCAACAGGTTCAACAGGCGCGAGAGCCAGCCGATGCGCCGCGGCAGCACGATGTGTTCGGTGCCCTTGGCCACGCCCGCGATCAACCGGCGCGCGGCTTCGCCGGGCTCCAGCAGGCCGGGCATGGCGAAGCGGTTGCCCGCGGTGAGCGCGGTGCGCAGGTAACCCGGGCTCACGGTGTGCACGGTGATGGGCGTGGGCCGCAGCTCGGCGCGCAGGCTCTGCAGGTAGGCGATGAGACCGGCCTTGCTGGCGCAGTAGGCGCCGTTGCCCGGCATGCCGCGCCAGCCCGCGATGCTGGCCACGCCCACCAGCGCGGCGGGGCGCGCCACTTCTTTCATGGCGGGCAGAAAGGGGCTGAAGCTGGTGGCCACGCCGAGCAGGTTGATCTCCAGCATGCGGCGCATCACGCGCAGGTCGCCGGGTTCGCTGGTGTCGAAACCGCCGGCCACGCCGGCGTTGGCGATCACGAGATCCGGCACGCCCTTGCGCACGATCCAGTCGCGGCCCATGGTGGCCATGGCCTCGGCGTCGCTCACGTCGGGCGTGTAGGCGATGCAGCGCTCGGGCGCCAGCGCCGCCAGCGCGTCGAGGGCAGCGCGGTTCATGCCCACCAGCGCCACCTGCGCGCCGCTGGCAATGAGCTCGCGCGCCAGCGCCTGGCCAAAGCCGCCGCAGGCGCCCGTGATGACGGCGTTGTGGAATCGCAAGCCCCGGTCTCCTCGTTTTCTCTGTTGGCGGCGACTGTAGGTGCCCCTACAGTTTGTCTCGAAAACTTTTGCTTCTTCGTCTCGGAATTCGAGATATCGATATGCGGGAACCGCCTGAACCCACCAGCCCCGCCCTGCGCCAGATGGAGCTGCTCGAGCACCTGGTGCGCGAGGGCCGCCCCCTGAGCCTGCCCGAGGCCGTGGCCGCCTGCGGCTGGCCCAAGCCCACGGTGCACCGCATGCTGGCGCAGCTGGAGGCCGGCGGCTGGCTGCAGCGCGAACCCGATGGCCGACGCTACGCGCTGGCGCCGCGCCTGTTGCGCCTGGGCGAGAACGCGCTCGGCGCGAGCACGCAGCACGGCGTGCGCCACGCGGTGCTGCGCCAGTTGGTGGCCGATCTGGGCGAGAGCTGCAACCTCACCGCGCTCTCGGGGGCCGAGGTGGTCTACCTCGACCGCGTGGAGTCGGCCTTTCCGCTGCGCCTCGAATTGCGGCCCGGCACGCGCGTGCCCCTGCACTGCTCGGCCAGCGGCAAGCTGTTCCTGGCGCACCTGGACGCGACGCGGCGCCAGGCCCTGCTCGACGGCCTGGTGCTGAGCCGCCACACGGCCACCACGCTCACGCGCCGCGACGCGCTGGAAACCGAGCTCGCCACCATCCGCCGCCAGGGGCACGCGTTCGACGCGGAAGAGTTCGTCGATGGCCTGGTGTGCATCGCGGTGCCGGTGCGCGCGCACGGCGAGCGCAGCTTGCGTTGCGCGCTCGCGCTGCAGGCGCCGTCGGCGCGCGTGGCGCTGGCAGAGCTGCCGCAGTTCCTGCCGCGCCTGAGCGACGCCGCGCAGGCGATCGCGCGCACGCTCTGACGCGCACGCCCTGAGACACCCCGCGCGTCAGCCGCCCGCGCGGCACCCGCGCAACATGTCCTTGCCCGGGTCCACCGCGCGGGTGGACACCTGCACCAGCCCGGCCACGGTGTGGAACAGGTTGTCGTGGCTCCAGGGCCGGTGTGCGAGCGTGTCCAGGCAATCGCCGCGCAGTTGCAGCCGCTCGCGCATCGCGGGCGACAGCCACAGCAGCATGGGCACCTGCTTCTGTTCATCCGGCGCGATCGACCAGGGCATGCCGTGCAGGTACAGCCCGTTCTCGCCGAGCGATTCGCCATGGTCGGACACGTAGAGCAGGGCCACCGGGCGTGGTGTCGCCGCGAGTTGTGCGATGAGCTCGCCGAGCAGGTGGTCAGTCTCGCGCACCGCGTTGTCGTAGGCGTTGACGATGCGATCGCGGTCGCAGCGCGACAGCGCGTTGGTCTCGCACTCGGGCAGGAAGGCCTTGCGCGCGGGCAGCGAGCGCAGGTGGTAGTCGGGCCCGTGGTTGCCCATCTGGTGCAGCACCACCACGCTGCCGTTCGCGCGGCGTTGCGCGTCAAGCGATGACAGCACCTCGGGCAACAGTGGCGCGAGCGCGGCGTCGGGGCATTCGCCCGCGGGGCAGGCGTCGGCCAGCGCGAACTCACTGGCGAAGCGGTGCGGCACGCGCTCGCACACGCCCTTGCAGCCGGCCTGGTTGTCAAGCCAGTACACCGCCAGGCCCGCGTGTTGCAGCACATCGAGCAGGTTCTCCTCGCGCGGGCCGTCCAGCCCGGCGCGGCCCAGGCGCGAGAACATGCAGGGCACCGACACCTGCGTGCTCGTGCCGCAGGCGGTGACGCGATCGAAGTAGGTGAGCTCACCGCGCGCGGCGAGCGCGCGCAGGCGCGGCGTGGTGTCGCGCACATAGCCGCCCAGGCCAAAGTTCGCGGCCCGCACGGTCTCGCCCACCACCACAACAACAAGGGGTGCATGTGCTTGGTCGGTGGCGGCCGGGGCGTGTGCGTCCAGCCCCACGGCCTGCAGCGGTTGTGCGGCGTGCGCGCCTTCGCTCGCGCCCTGCAGCGCCAGGGCGTAGACGCTGTTGTAGGGGTTGACCATGTAGCGCAGGGGCTTGTGGTTGCGCATCAGCGAGGCCAGGTCCTGAAAGGCCAGCGGCAGCAGCGCCGCCACCAGCGCCATCGACACCGCCACGAACGCGCCGCGCTGCCACAGCAAGCGGCGCCAGGGCATGGGCCGCGCGCGGGCACGCCACCACAGCGTGCCGGGCAGCAGAACGCCCGCCAGCAGTGCCGCGAACAGCGGCCAGCCCAGCAGGCCGTTCACCTCCAACGCGTCGGTGTGAAAAACGTTGGCCAGCATGCCGGGGTCGACCACGATGCCGTAGGCCAGCATGAAATAACTCGCCAGGCCGGCCATGGCGATCAGCGCCAGCCCCAGCGCGCGCCGCCACGGCCCCCACATCAGCAGGCCCAGGCTCACCAGCAGGGCGCCCGCCAGCAACAGCACCAGGCCGGCCACCGCCACCCAGCCGCCGGGGCCTTGTGTCTCGGGCAGGCGCAACACCGCCAGCCACAGCGGCAGGTTGCCGGCGCTGGCCAGCCACGCGGCCAGCACGGCGTCCAGCATCAAGGGGTGCCAGCCGCGGGTGGCGTTGTCGGGGTGGGGTCGGGTGGGTGTCATGGGGCGCGATGCTCGGCACCACGGCTTAACCGCAGATGAAGCGCGCGCACCACACGCTAAGCCGCGCTTAAGGTGCGTCGGTTCTCATGCCCGCATGCCGACCACCGCGCTCGTTCCTTCCTCCGCGTTGCGCCCCGCCACCCTGGAGTGGTGGACGCTCACGCTCGCCACGTTCTACCTGCTGGCCTTGTGGGATTTCAGCGGTACCGATCTGCTGCTGATGCAGGCCATCGGCAGTGCACAAGGCTTCACGCTGCGCGACAACTTCTGGCTCTCCCGCATCGGGCACGATCTGGCGCGCCAGCTCGCCACCGTGCTGTGGCTGCTGCTGTGGGTGGCGGTGCTGCGCCCGACGCGCTGGCTGGCTGCGTTCGACCGCGGCGAGCGCCTGCAGATGGCGCTGGGCGCGACGTTGGCACTCGTTGCGGTGAACCTGATCAAGCGCAACAGCGCCACCAGCTGCCCCTGGGATCTGGACTTGTTCGGGGGCACCGCGCACTGGGTATCGCACTGGTCGTGGTGGATCGTCAGCGATGGCGGGCCCGGGCACTGCTTTCCGGGCGGGCATGCCTCGGCGGCGTTCGCCTTTCTTTCGCTGGCGTGGCCCGGCCTGGCCGGCCCGCCCGGCTCGCCGCGCTGGCGCGCCGGCGCCATGGCCCTCGCCGCGGTGCTGGCGGCCGGTGTGTTGCTGGGTACGGTGCAGACGCTGCGCGGCGCGCACCCGCCCAGCCATACCGCCTGGACCGCCTGGTTGTGCTGGACCACCACCGGCCTGGCGCACGCGCTGCAGGCGCGCTGGCGGCGCCGCCAGCTCAGACCAGCGTTTCCACCGCCACGTTGAAGCGGTAGCCCGCGCCGCGCTCGGTCACGATCAGGCGCGGCTTGGCGTGATCGACCTCGATCTTGCGGCGCAGCCGCAGCACCTGCACGTCGATCGCGCGGTCGTAGACCTCGGCGTTGTGCAGGCGCGAGAGATCGAGCAGCTGGTCGCGGCTCAACACGCGCTGCGGTGCGCTGCAGAAGGCCACCAGCAGGCTGTACTCGTTGTTGGTGAGGTCGAGCTTGCGGCCGTCGGGCGCGCTCAGGCGGCGCGTGCGCAGGTTGAACTCCCAGCCCGCGAAGCGGAAGGCGCGGCGCTGGTCGCTGCGCACCTCTTCCAGCGCGGGCCGCTGCTGCGTGCGCCGCAGCACCGCACGGATGCGCGCAAGCAGTTCGCGCGGGCTGAAGGGCTTGGTCACGTAGTCGTCGGCGCCGAGCTCCAGGCCCATCACGCGGTCGGCCTCCTCGGCACGGCCGGTGAGCAGGATGACCGGGATCGGTGCGCGTTCGCGCAGGCGCCGCGCGAGCGAGAGCCCGTCCTCGCCGGGCAGGCGCAGGTCCAGCACCACCAGGTCGACCACCTCGTCGTCGATCACCTGGAACATCGGACGGCCGCCGTCGACGGCCGTGACGCGCATGTCCGACTCGGCGAGGTAGCCCAGCAAGAGCTCACGCAGCGCAGGGTCGTCGTCCACCACCAGAATGTGCGGCTGCGCACCCGGTGCGGGGTTCTCGTCCTGGTCCGGCATCCATCACTCCATTGCATTGCGCGCGAACGATGGTAGCGTGAACCCCTTCATGCAGACACCCGAACTCTTCCTCGACGACAGCGAGGCCGACAGCCCACCACCGCGCTGGCGCGACGTGGTGCTGCACCGATCGGTGCTGCTGTCGGTGGCGCTGGCCCTGTTGCTGCTGCTTGGCCTGGCCGCTGGCCTGGCCACGTTGCGCCAGCAAACGCTGGATGCCGAACGGCGCACGCTGACCGCGCTGGTGGCTGCGCTGGCCGACCAGGCCGACAGCGCGCTCGCGGCCTCGCAGACCGCCATGCAGGCCACCGCGGAAGAACTCGCGAGCGGCGCGTGGAGCGCCGACGACGAGGTGGCGCAACCGCTGCTGCGCGCCCGCGCCGCGGCCCTGCCCTGGGTGCGCCAGTTGCTGCTGGCCGATGCCGGTGGCCGCGTGGTGCAGGCGGCCGACGAAGACGTCGACCACCCCGTGCTCGCGCAGGCCGACTACTTCCGTGCTGCGCTCGGCGCCGCACCCGGCAGCGCTGGCCTGGGCACACCCGAACACTGGCCAGGCCAGCCGCAGCCCTGGGTGCCGCTGTCCATGCCGTGGTACGGCCCCTCGGGGTTGCAGACCGGCGTGGTGGTGCTCGCGGCCGATCCGTCTTTGCTGGTGGGCGGCTTCACACGCACCAGCCCCGCGGCCGACGCGCAACTGCAGCTCGTGCGCAGCGACGGCCGGCTCTGGCTGGCCGAACCCGCGGGCCGCGCCGCGGCCGCCTGGCCCGAGGGATGGCGCCCACCACAAGACCGCAGCACCTGGACACTGGACCTGCAGGGCAGCGAACGCGAATGGATCGTGGTCGGCCACACGATGCAGCGCGCGCCGATGACCATGGTGCTCACGCGCGAGCGCGCCGCCGTGCTGCACGACTGGCGCGCGCAGGCCTGGCTGGTGTCGGGCGTGGGCGCGCTGGCGCTGCTGGTGACCGCGGCGCTGAGCCTGCGCCACGCGCGCGAGCAGCGCTGGCGCGAACAGAGCCAGCGCCACCTGCAGCGCCAGCAGGCGCGCGCAGCACGCGCCTTCAACGCCGCACGCGAAGGCCTGTGGGAATGGGTGCCCGAGCGCCAGCGGCATTTCCTTTCGCCGCGCATGCGCGAGCTCGCGGGCTTCGGCCCGGGCGACACGGCCCACGCCGACGCGCCACTGGCCTGGGCGGACCGCGTGGCGGCCGAGGAACGCGCGCGCCTGGCCGACGCCGTGCGCACCCACCTGCAACAGGGCACGCCGGACTTTTCGGTGACGCTGCGCATCGAGCCGCCGGGCCAGCCCGCGCGCCACGTGCGCGTGCGCGGCCGCGCGATGGCGCACGAAGGCACCGGCCCACCCCCGCTGGCGGGCACCGCCTACGACGTGACCGACGAAGTGGCCATGGCCGAACAGGCGCGCCGGCTGGATGAACAACTGCAGCGCGCACGCCGGCTCGAAGCGCTGGGCACGCTGGCCGGCGGCGTGGCGCACGACTTCAACAATGTGCTCGCCGCGATCCAGGGCTACGGCGAACGCGCGCAGGACATGGCCCCCGACGACGGCGCGCTGCGCGCGCACCTCGACCGCATCCTCGACGCCGCGCGACGCGGCAAGACGCTGGTCGAGCGCATCACCGCCTCGGGCCAGGCCAGCACGGGCCAGCGGCGCAGCTACCGCCCGCGCGAACTGCTGCAGGAAGCCTGGTCGCTCGCCACGCAAGACCTGCCCGCCACCGTGCACGCCGAGCTCGACGCCGGCACCGACGACACACCGATCGAAGGCGACCCGGTGGCTTTCTTCGAGGCCTGCCTGAACCTGCTGCGCAACGCGGTGCAGGCGCTGCACGGCCGCGGCCGGCTGCACGCCACGCTGGCGGTGGAAACGATCACCGAAGCGCGCGTGCCGTGGCACGGCCAGCTCACGCCCGGCCGCTGGCTGCGCCTGAGCGTGAGCGACGACGGCGCCGGCATCGCACCCGAGCACCTGCCGCACCTGCTCGACCCGTTCTTCACCACGCGCGCCAGCCAGGGCGGCACCGGCCTGGGCATGACCGTGGTGCACAACACCGTGCGCGACGCCGGCGGCGCGCTCGACCTGCACACCGCGCCCGGCGAGGGCGCGCGCTTCGACCTCTATGTGCCCTGGCAGCCCGCGGCGGCCACGGCCGATGCCCCGCACCCCGACGGCGCGGGCGAAAGCAACAACACCGGCGCGCTGCCGGGCCGGGGCCAGGTGATCCTGGTGGTGGACGACGAGGCCACGCTCGTGGAGCTGCTGGAGGAAACGCTGGCCGACCTGGGTTTCGAGCCGCGCGGCTTCACCAGCTCGACGCAAGCCTGGGCCGCGTTCTCGGCCGAGCCCACGCTGTTCGACGGCATCGTGAGCGACCAGCTCATGCCCGGCCTCACCGGCCTGGCGCTGATCGCGCAGTGCAAGGCGCTCGCACCCGGCCTGGTGACGGTGATCGCCACCGCCTACGGTGGCACCGACTTCGACCGCAGCGCGGCCGAAACCGGTGTGGACGCGGTGCTGCGCAAACCGCTGTCGCTCGCGGTGCTGGGCGACACGCTCGCCCAGGCCTTTGCACAACGGCACCGTTGACGGTGCGGTTGCAAGTGAAACAGGCACCCCGCGCGCCGACACACCACCAGCACGCACCCCCTGGAGCATGAGGCCCGTGGTTGAACACACGCAGCATCGACCGCAATCCCTGACCGCTGCGACCTGGAGATACACATGAACTTCCGCACCGCGCTCATCGCCTCCGCCATCGCCACCCTGGGCGCCAGCGCCTGGGCCCAAGGCAGCACCCCGCCCGCGCCGACGACCCCTTCCACCATGACCATGCCCGCGCAAACCAAACAGGACATGCACAAGGACATGAAGAAGGACAAGATGGCGCAGAAGCACGACAAGGCGGCCAAGGACGAGAAAAAAGTGGGCCACAAGAAGCACCAGAAAAAAGACGCTGACCACAAGCTGCAGCCGACCGCGCACAAACCCGGCACCATGGGCACCAGCGCCACCCAACTCCCCGCCCGTTGACCCCACCCACACCGACCCCGGCACCTTCCCCGCTGCCCTGGCGCTGGCTGGCCAGCGCAGGCAGCCTGGCGGTGCTGGTGTTCGCGCTGTGGTGGTTGCACCGCGCGCTGGCGGGCACACCGTTGCGCGAGGTGCTGCACAGCCTGGCCCACCTGCCCGTGCAGGCGCTGGCCATCGCGCTCGCGGGCACCGCGCTCAGCTACGCCGCACTCGTGGCCTACGACGTGCTCGCGCTGCGCGTGCTGCAGCGGCCCATCCCCTGGCCGCGCGCGGCGCTTACCGCCTTCATGGCCACCGCGGTTGGCCACAACGTCGGGCTCTCGTTGCTCAGCGGCGGCACGGTGCGCCTGCGGCTGTACGGCGCCTGGGGCCTGGGCGCGGGCGAGGTCGCCACGCTCAGCGGCCTGGTGGCGGTGTCCTTCGGCCTCGGCGTCACGCTGTGCGCGGGCGCTGCGCTGTTGCTTGAACCCGCGGCCACGCTGGCCGCGCTGCACGTGCCGCCGGCCCTGGGCCGCACGGCGGGCGCGGTGCTGGTGGCGCTGCCCCTGCTCTACCTGGTGTGGCTCGCGCGCGGGCCACGCACGTTGGCCGTGCACCACTGGCAACTGCCGCTGCCCAGCCTGCCGCAGGGCGCGCTGCAGCTGCTGCTGTCGCTGATCGACCTGGCCGCCGCGTCACTGGTGCTGTGGACGCTGCTGCCCGATGGCGCAGTGCCCTGGGCGTCGTTCCTGGGCCTGTACGTGCTGGCCATGGTGCTGGGTATCGTGAGCCACGTGCCCGCGGGGCTGGGCGTGTTCGAGGCGGTGCTCATCGCGGGGCTGCCGCAGGTGCCACCGCATGCGCTGCTGGCCGCCAGCCTGGCCTACCGCGCCATCTATTACCTGCTGCCGCTGGCGCTGGCCGCGCTGCTCGGCCTGGGCATGGTGTTGCGCACGCAGGCCGACCGCACGCGCCACTGGTTCGCGCTCACGCAACCCGTGGCGGCCTGGCTCGCGCCCTGGCTGGGCGCCACCGTGGTGTTCGCCGCCGGCGCGGTGCTGCTGTTCTCGGGCAGCCTGCCAGCCGACGGCGCGCGGCTGCACGCGCTGCGCGCCGTGGTGCCGCTGGCGGCGGTGGAGGTCTCGCACCTGGCGGGCAGCCTCATCGGCCTGGCGCTGCTGATCCTGTCGCAGGCGCTGCTGCAGCGCGTGGACGCGGCGCGCCGGCTGGCGTTGGGCCTGCTGCTCGCGGGCGCGCTGGTGTCGCTGCTCAAGGGGCTGGACGTGACCGAGGCTGCGCTCGCGCTCGGCGCCGCCGCGGTGCTGTACGCCGGCCGCGCGGGTTTTCGCCGGCAAGCCAACTGGCGCTGGGGCCGCAACCTCGGCAGCCTGGGCCCGCAGGCCTGGCTGGGCGTGGGCGCGGTGGTGATCGCTTCCATCTGGCTCGGGCTGTTCAGCTACCGCCACGTGGAGTACGCCAACGAACTGTGGTGGCAGTTCGCCTTGCGCGCCGACGCACCGCGCTACCTGCGCGCCAGCCTGCTGGTGGCCGTGGCCTGCGTGGCGCTGATGGTGTGGCAGGCGGTGCAGCCGCGCCGCGCACCGCCCGACCAGGCCACGCCCGGGCAGATCGCGGTGGCCGCGCGGCTGGTGGGCACCACCGCGCGCACCGACGTCGCGCTCGCGCTGCTGGGCGACAAGCGCCTGCTGATCGACGAGCGCGAGCAGGCCCTGCTGATGTACCAGGTGCAGGCGTGCAGCTGGATTGCCATGGGCGACCCGGTGGGCGACGAAGCGGCTGGCGATGCCCTGGCCTGGCGGCTGCGCGAGATGGCCGACCGGCACGGCGGCCGCGCGGTGTTCTACCAAGTGGAGGCGGCGCGGCTGCCGCTCTACCTGGACATGGGCCTCACCGCCATCAAGCTCGGCGAGGAAGCGCTGGTGCCGCTGGCCGGCTTCACGCTCGACGGCCCGCGCCGCGCGCCGCTGCGCCAGGCGGTGCGGCGCGCCGAGCGCGAAGGCCTGTCGTTCGAGGTGGTCTCGGCCGACGAGGCGCGTTCGCACATGGGCGCGCTGCGCGCCGTGTCCGACCGCTGGCTGCAGAGCAAGGCCACGCGCGAAAAGGGCTTCTCGCTCGGCCGCTTCGACGAGGCCTACCTGAGCCACTTTCCCTGTGCACTGGTTCGCCGCCAGGTCGGTGCGGACAACACCATCGTGGGCTTCGCCAACCTGTGGACGGGCAACGGCCACGACGAGATTTCGATCGACCTCATGCGCCACGACCCGCAGGCCGTGCCGGGCGTCATGGACTACCTGTTCGCGCAGACCATGCGCTGGGGCGCGGTGCAGGGCTACCGGCACTTCAGCCTGGGCATGGCGCCGCTCTCGGGGCTGGAGACACACCCGCTGGCGCCGCTGTGGCACCGGCTGGGCACCACGCTGTTTCGCAACGGCGAGCACTTCTACAACTTCCAGGGCCTGCGCGCCTACAAGCAGAAGTTCGACCCCGAGTGGAAACCGCGCTACCTGGCCTGCCCCGGCGGCCTGGCCCTGCCCGGCGTGCTGCTCGACGTGGCCACGCTGATCGGCGGCGGCTGGCGCGGCGTCGTCGCGCGCTGAGCACGGCGCTCATGCGCATCGCCGTGTTTCATTCGAAACATGGCGCCCCGCCGCAGTAGTGCTGGCGGCACACGCCGCACCCATCCTTGCGCCACACGCTGGAACCGAGAGCCCGGGCATGGTGCCCGGGGCAACGCCAGCCGGAGGTTGCAATGAACGAGATGCAAGCGTCCATGGTGGGCATCGACTCCCTCATCCACGCCACCGGGCACACCCTGCCGCCGGGCCAGGCCCTCGCCCGGACCGATGTGCAGGCCCTGCGCGACGACGTGCGCGAGGCGATCGTGGCGATCTATTGCGACCACGACGAGCAGGCCGCGCGGCGCGTTGGCCACGCCCGCTGGCTGCTGCGCGAAAGCACCGCGGTGGGCACGGCTTCGTCCATGCACCTGGAAGAAGCCGCTTTCCACCTGCGCCAGCACCACCCCTGGGAAGCGCTCAGTGCGCTGCGCCAGGCCGGCGATGCCCTGCTCTCGGTTCAGCTCGACCAAGGAGAACGCACGTGACCACCCCTGTTCAAACCACCCCCCGCTGGAGGCCCGCGCTGCTCGTGGCGGCCATGGTGGGTTCCGGCGTCATCGGTGGCCTGTCCACCCAGTGGCTGCCCGCCCGCCATGCCGCAGAAATGCCCGCGGCAGTCACCGCCGCCGCGCCCGGTGCGCGGCTGGACGCGCCCGACTTTTCCAGCATCGCGCAGCAGCATGGCGACGCGGTGGTCAACATCGCGGTGAGCGGTGCGCGCCGCGTGGCCTTTGGCGGCGGTGACGACAACCCGTTCGAGGGCCTGCCCGGCTGGGGCAGTGGCCCGCGCGGCCCGCAGACGGTGCGCGGCCAGGGCTCGGGGTTCATCGTCGACGCCGACGGGGTGATCCTCACCAACGCGCACGTGGTCGACGGCGCGCAGCGCGTGACCGTGAAGCTGCGCGACCGGCGCGAGTTCAGCGCGCGCGTGGTGGGCGTGGACCCGCAGACCGATGTGGCCGTGCTCAAGATCGACGCCAAGGGCCTGCCCACGGTGCCGCTGGGCAGCGAACGCTCGCTCAAGGTGGGCGAATGGGTGCTGGCCATCGGCTCGCCGTTCGGCTTCGAGAACACCGCCACCGTGGGCGTGGTCAGCGCCAAGGGCCGCAGCCTGCCCGACGAGACCAACGTGCCCTTCATCCAGACCGACGTGGCCATCAACCCCGGCAACTCGGGCGGGCCGCTGTTCAACAAGGACGGCCAGGTGGTGGGCATCAACTCGCAGATCTATAGCCAGACCGGGGGCTACCAGGGCCTGGCCTTCGCGATCCCGATCGACGTCGCCCTCAAGGTGAAGGACGAAATCATGCAGACCGGCCACGCACAACACGCGCGCCTGGGCGTTTCGGCGCAAGAGGTGGACCAGGCCCTGGCCGAATCCTTCGGGCTGAAATCGCCGCGCGGCGCGCTGGTGGCGGATGTCGAACCCGGCAGCCCGGCACAGCGCGCGGGCCTGCGCGCGGGCGACGTGGTCCTGCGCGTGGGCAAGCAGGCCATCGACACCGTGGCCGACCTGCCGCTCGCGATCGGCCAGGCCCGCCCCGGCGAGCGTGTGGAGATCGGCTACTGGCGCGAGCGCCGCGACGCGCAGGTGACGGCCGAACTGGTGGACGCGCAGGCCAAGGCGCGCAATGGCAACGATGCGTCGCCGCGCGCCTGGGGCGGCGACGTCAAGCTCGGCCTGGCGCTGCGCCCGCTCACCCCGGGCGAGCGCGAAGCCTCGGGCCAGCGCCGCGGCCTCGTCATCGAAGGCGTTACCGGCCCCGCCGAAGCCGCGGGTGTGCAGGCGGGCGACCTGCTGGTCGGCATCAACGGCCGGCCCGTGGCCACGCCCAACGAGGTGCGCGAAGCAGTCCAGGGCCAGCAGGGCTCGGTCGCGCTGCAACTGCGGCGCGGCGACGCGGTGCTGTTTGTGCCGGTGCAGGTGGGGTGAGGCGAGCCTCAGCCGTTCAACGCGGCCGCGTGGTGGGCGATGTGCTCACCCACCACGCTCTGGATGAAGAAGTAGCCGTGGTCGTAGCCCGCGTGGCGGCGCAGCGTGAGCGGCTGGCCAGCCGCGGCGCAGGCCGCCTCCAGCCGCTCGGGCACGAGCTGCTGCGCAAGGAATTGATCGTCCAGGCCCTGATCGACCAGCAACGCGGGCACGCGCGCGCCGGCTTCGATGAGCTTCACCGCGTCGTGCTGCGCCCAGGCGCTGCGGTCGTCGCCGAGGTAGCCCGCGAAGGCCTTGTGGCCCCAGGGCACTTCGGTGGGCGCGCAGATCGGCGCGAAGGCTGACACGCTGTGAAAGCGCCCCGGGTGGCGCAGCGCGAGCGTGAGCGCGCCGTGCCCGCCCATGGAATGGCCGGTGATGCCGATCCGATCGGCCTGCAGAGGAAAGTGCGCGGCCAGCACGGCGGGCAGCTCCTGCATGAGCCAGCTCTCCATGCGCCAGTGTCTGGCGTACGGCGCGCGCGTGGCGTCGAGGTAGAAGCCCGCGCCGTGGCCGAAGTCCCAGTGCGCGTCGGCCTCGGCCACGCCGGTGCCGCGCGGGCTGGTGTCGGGGGTGACGAGGATGAGCCCGTGCTGCGCCGCGTATTGCTGCGCTCCGGCCTTGATGGCGAAGGTCTGCTCATTGCAGGTGAGGCCGGCCAGGCAGAACAGCACCGGGCGCGGGCCGGCCTGCGGCGGCACGAACACGCCGAAGCGCATCGGCAGGCCGATCTCGGCGGAGGCGTGTTCGTAGAAGCCCTGCACGCCGCCGAAGCAGCGGTGTTCTTCGAGCGTCTTGATGTCGCCCATCTCAGAACTCGACGACCGAGCGGATCGACTCGCCGGCCTTCATCAGCTCGAAGCCTTTGTTGATGTCTTCCAGCTTGAGCTTGTGCGTGATGAGGTCGTCGATGTTGAGCTTGCCTTCCATGTACCAGTCGACGATCTTCGGCACGTCGGTGCGGCCGCGCGCGCCGCCGAAGGCCGAGCCTTCCCACTTGCGGCCGGTGACGAGCTGGAACGGGCGGGTGCTGATCTCGGCGCCGGCCTCGGCCACGCCGATGATGATGCTGCGGCCCCAGCCCTTGTGCGTGCACTCCAGCGCCTGGCGCATCACCTGGGTGTTGCCGATGCACTCGAACGAGTAGTCGGCACCGCCGTCGGTGAGCTGCACGATGGCGTCGACGATGTTGGCGTGCTCCTTGGGGTTGAGGAAGTCCGTCATGCCGAACTTGCGTGCCATGGCTTCGCGCCCGGGGTTCAGGTCGACACCGATGATCTTGTTGGCGCCCACCATCTTCGCGCCCTGGATCACGTTGAGACCGATGCCGCCGAGGCCGAACACCACCACGTTGGCACCCGCCTCCACCTTGGCGGTGTAGATGACCGCGCCCACGCCGGTGGTGACGCCGCAGCCGATGTAGCAGACCTTGTCGAACGGTGCGTCGGGGCGGATCTTGGCGAGTGCGATCTCGGGCGCGACGATGTGGTTGGCAAAGGTGCTGGTGCCCATGTAGTGAAGGATGGGCTTGCCATTGAGCGAGAAGCGCGAGGTGCCGTCGGGCATCAGGCCCTTGCCCTGCGTGCCGCGAATCAGCTGGCACAGGTTGGTCTTGCGGCTCAGGCAGAACTTGCACTGGCGGCACTCGGGCGTGTAGAGCGGGATCACGTGGTCGCCGGGCTTGAGCGATGTCACGCCCGCGCCCACCTCCAGCACCACGCCCGCGCCTTCGTGGCCCAGCACCGCGGGGAACAGGCCCTCGGGGTCGGCGCCCGAGAGCGTGTAGTAGTCGGTGTGGCAGATGCCCGTGGCCTTGATTTCCACCAGCACCTCGCCGGCGCGCGGGCCTTCCAGGTCGAGCTCTTCAATGGTGAGGGGGGCACCTGCTTTCCAGGCGACGGCGGCACGGGTTTTCATAAAGGCTCCACGGAGGAAGGTTCGACCACAAACGGTCGGTCATCCTATAGGAGGGCACCCGCGCTCACGATGACAAGGGGCATTGCGCGTGCCCCGCCGATTCAAACCTGCGCCGCTGCGAACAAGGCGCCTTCCGGCCGGAAGTTGCCCGTCGCGGGTGCCACGCGCGCACCCTGAACGCCAGCGTGTGCCAGGGCCTCGGCCACAAAGCCGCTGGCCTTCATGTCTTCGACAAAAGCCCAGACACCCTGCAGCGCGAGGTCACTGCGATCAGCGGGGATTCCTACCGCCTGGTGAATGACCATGAAGTTGCCCGGAAGCAGGCGCAGGCCGGCGTGGCGGCGTGCATCGGCTTCCAGTTGCTGGCGCACACCAGCCGCCACATCGGCGCCCTGCCGCAAGAACTCGTCCACAACCCCAGGCGAGGTGGTGGCTCGCAGTATCTGCGCCTGCTTCAGTTCACGCGAGAGGAACAGGTCGTAGGCGCTGCCTTGCCCCACCACCACGCGCGCACCCTCGCGGTCGACCTCGGCACCGGCGCACAATGCCGACGCCTCGCGCACCAGGTAGGCGCCTTCGATCTGCACGTAGGGCGGCGCGAAGCGCAGTTGCGCTGCGCGCTGCGGATCGAGCGCGAAGAACCCGATATCGGCCTCACCGTCGGCCACCGCTTGAACAGAGCGGCCAGCGGTCTCGAACAGAACGAGTTCCACTGGCAGCGCCAGGCGGTCGGCCAGGCGGCGCGCCAACGCCACCGAGACACCGCCTGGCTCACCACCCGCACCACGCGCAGCGAGCACCGGGTTGCCGAAGTTGATGGAAGCGCGCAGGGTACCGGTGGGAGCGATCTGGCGAGCGAGTTCGGTGTCGGGCCGGGTCATGTCGCTCATTCCGGCCGTATGCCGGCCTTCTGCACGATGTCCCTGAAGCGAGAGGCGTCGCTGCGGATGCGTTGCGCGAAGTCGGCCGAGGACATGCCGCCGAGTTCAGCACCCGCATCGGCGAAACGCTTCTTCACATCCGGCTGTTCCAGGGTCTTGACCACCTCGGCATGCAGTCGAGCCACGATGTCGGCTGGCACGCCCTTGGGTGCGAACAAACCCACCCAGTTGGAGGCATCCACGTTCTTCACACCGGCTTCGTTGGCAGTCACCCAGTCGCGGTTGAAGCTGGATCGGCGTGCCGTCGTGAGACCGAGCACCTTCACACGCCCGGACTGAAGGTGCGGGATGACGGCGGGAATCGCGACCACACCCAACGCCACCTCGCCCGAGGCAACAGCCGCTGCAGCGGGCGCGCCACCGCGATAGGGCACATGCAGCAGCTTGGCGCCGCCCTCCACCGCGAACCACTCGCCCGCGAGGTGGTTGATGCTGCCGTTGCCTGGCGAAGAGAAGGTGATGGAGCCGGGCGCCTTCTTCGCGGCGGCCAGGAGCTCCGGCAACGAGTTGAAAGGTTGCTGCGCGTTGGCCACCAGCAGCATCGGCGTGTCGCTGATCATGGTGATGGGCGTGAAGTCGCGGTCGAGTTCGTAAGGCACATTCGGAAACAGCGCCGGGTTGACGGCGAACTCGCCGGTGTGCGCAGCGAGCAGCGTGTAGCCGTCGGCCGGCGACTTGGCGACGTTGGTGACAGCGATGAAGCCATTGCCACCAGGCTTGTTGTCGACCACGAAGTTCCAGCCCAGACGCTCGGTCAGCTTTTGCGTGAGCAGTCGCGTGGTGACGTCGACCACGCCACCGGGTGCGAAGGGAACGACCACGCGAATGGGCCGGTTGGGGTAGTCCTGCGCGAAGGCGGTGGCGGGCAGCAGGGCGGGAGCGGCCATCAGTGCGGCCGAAGCGAGCAGCACGCGTCGGCGTGCCAGGGGGTTGCGGTGCATGTCGTCTCCTTGTGTCCGTTAAATGAACCCGGGGCGCGATGCTTTTGGAGACGGCGCATCCGCGCAAACGATTTCTCGCACGTGTCGCCATGAAGCGGATTCATGCCCGCTCAGGCATGAAAGACATTCATTCCTACCACCGATATTTCTCGTTTGTCAGGGTCGGGGGCACTGTCCAGAATCCGCGCCCTATGACGAACGAAGGATCCGGCGCCACCTTGCGCGCCAGCGATGGCGTGTCCATCGCATACCACGCACGCATGGCACCCGCCGGCCGCCCGGTGCTGGCGCTCGTGCACTCGCTGGGCATGGACCACAGCTTCTGGAACGCGGTCGACGCGCGCCTGGGCGATCGCGCCTCGCTGGTGGCGATCGACGCGCGCGGCCACGGCCGCTCCGGGGCATCCGGAACCCCTGCCACCGCGGCGCGCATGGCACAGGACTTGCGCGAAGTGATCGAACACCTGGGGCTGGAGCGCGTGGTGGTGGGCGGCGCGTCCATGGGTGGCTGCATTGCGCTGCAGTTCGCCATCGACCACCCCGATTGCACAACCGGTCTGGCGCTGATCGACACCACCGCCTGGTACGGCCCTGCCGCCGTCAGCGAGTGGGAAGCGCGCGCACAGAAGGCGATATCGCAGGGCCTGGCCTCGCTCACGGACTTCCAGGTGACGCGCTGGTTCAGTGACGGCTTTCGCGAGCGCGAGCCCGCCGCGGTGCAGCACTGGGTGAACGTCTTCCTGCGCAACGACCTGCAAGGCTACGTGGCGGCCTGCCGCCTGTTGGGCGCCTTCGATGCGCGCGCGCAGCTTGCGGGCATTCGCGTGCCAACGCTGGTGCAGGTCGGCGAGGAGGACTACGCCGCACCGGTGGCCATGTCGCGGGACTTGCACGCGGCCATCGCCGGATCGCGGCTCGACGTGATCGCCGGTGCACGCCACCTCACGCCCCTGGAAGTGCCGGACCGCGTGAGCGATGCCCTTCTCGACCTCTGCGCACAGGTGCGACCATGACCCCGTTCGAATTCCTGCTCCCGTACTCGCTGGAAGAAGCGCTCTCCCTGCTCGACCCCGAGGACCCGAACGTGCGGCCGGTGGGCGGCGGCACGGCGGTGATGCTCATGATGAAGGCGGGCGTGCTGCGCCCAACGCGCCTGATCAGCCTGCAGCGCATCGGCGAGCAACATGCGCGCGTCGAACGGCGACCCGATGGTTCCTTGCTCATCGGTGGCATGGCCCGCCTGGCCGACATCGAAGCGAACGCCGCCGTGCGCGCCGGCTGGCCGCTGCTGGCGCAAGCCCTGCGCGGCGTGGCCAACCCGCGCGTGCGCGCCGTCGCCACCATCGGCGGCAACCTCAGCCACGCCGACCCGCACATGGACATGCCGCCGGTGATGGCTGCGCTCGGCGCGACGGTGGTGATCACCGGCCCCAACGGCAAACGCGAAGTGGCGGCCGATGCGCTGTGCACCGGCTACTACGAAACCGTGGTGCGGCGCGATGAGCTGATCACCGAGCTGCACCTGCCGCCGCAGGCCGGCCCGGGCGCCTACCTGAAGCTCACCACGCGCGCCGCCCACGACTGGCCGGCGCTTGGCCTGGCGGTGGTGCTGAGCCTGCAGGGCGAACGCGTGGCCAGCGCCAGCATCCTCACCGGCGCGGCGACCGACGTGCCCACGCGCCTGCGCAACGCGCAATCCATCCTGGTGCAACGGGGCCTGAGTGCTCCGGTGCTGCGGGAAGCGGCAGAGGCCGCGGTGGCGGAGGCGCCACTGGTGGCCGACGCGCACGGCAGCGCCGCCTACAAGCGCCAGTTGTTGCGCGTGGCCTTGCCGCGCGCCGTGCAGAGCGCGGTCCAACGCGCCCGGAGTACCGCATGACATCCAACCCACCCCTCAAGGGCGAGCCGCAGGTCGGCCGCCGCGTCGACCGGCTCGAATCGATCGCCAAGGTGACCGGTGCCGCCGACTACACGCACAACCTCGAACTGCCGCGCATGCTGCACGCCAAGCTGGTGCGCAGCCCGCACGCGCACGCGCGCATCCTCGGTATCGACACCCGCGAGGCCGCGGCCATGCCGGGCGTGGTCATGGTGGTCACCGCGCGCGAGGTGATGCGCCTGATCCCGGACCCGCACTACGGCCCGGCCTTTCACGACCAGCCCATCCTCGCGATCGACAAGGTGCGGCACGTGGGCGAACCGGTGGCCGTGGTGCTCGCCAGCGACCCACACGTCGCCGAGGCGGCGGCCGGCGTGGTGGCGGTGGACTACGAACGCCTGCCGGCGGTGTTCGACGAGGTCGAGGCCGCCACCTCGAACGTGCTGGTGCACGACGTGCTCAAGCCCGCCGGCACCTTCCCCGACCTCAAGCACCTGGCCGGGCGCAAGGGCACCAACGTGGCGCTCGACTACCGCTTGCGCCACGGCGACGTGGACAAGGCCTTTGCCGAGGCCGCGCACGTGTTCGACCACACCTTCCGCACCCAGCAGGTGATGCACGTGCCGCTGGAACCGATGGTGACGGTGGCCGAACTGCAGGAAGGTGGGATCGTGATCCACACGGCTTCGCAGAGCCCGTCCTTCGTGCGCATCGAGATCGCGCGCCTGCTGGGCTGGCCGGAGAACCGCGTGCAGGTGAAGACGCGCCTGCTGGGTGGCGGCTTCGGTGCCAAGCTCTACATCAAGCTGGAGGCGCTGGCCGTGGCCCTCGCGCTGCTGGCGCGCCGCCCGGTGCGCGTGGCGCTCACGATGGAAGAGCAGTTCTACACCATCACCAAGCACGCCACGACCTTCCGCATCCGCAGCGCGGTCAACGCCGAGGGCCGCATCACCGGTCGACGCTGCGAGGTGCACTGGAACGGCGGCGCCTACGCCGACATCGGCCCGCGCGTGACACAGAAATCGGGGTTCACCGCCAGCGGGCCCTACGACATCGAGAACGTGCAGATCGACTCGTACCAGGTCTACACGCACCTGCCGCCGGCGGGCGCCTTCCGCGGCTTCGGTATCACGCAGATGGTGTGGGGCTACGAATGCCAGGCCGACCTCATCGCGCGCGAACTCGGCCTGGATCCGCTGGAGTTCCGCCGCCGCAACCTGCTGGAGAACGGGCGCCCACACCCCACCGGCACGGTCATGAAAGACGCCGCCTTGCGCCTGGTGCTCGACCGCGTGGCCGAGCGCATGCGCTGGAGCGAGCCCATCGAACGCGGCCAGGGCACGCTGCGCCGCGGCCGCGGTATCGGCATCGGCTTCAAGGCCCTGGTGGCGCCGACCACCTCGGTGGCCACCATCAACCTGGGCGGCGACGGCAGCTGCATCCTGCTCATCAGCACGGTGGACATGGGCCAGGGCTCGGACACGGCCATGGCCATGATCGCGGCCGACGTGCTCGGCCTGCGCGCGGAGCAGATCCGCGTGGTGCACCCCGACACCGACGTCACGCCCTACGACATGGCGACACTCGGCTCGCGCTCGACCTTCCACATGGGCAACGCGGTCAAGCTCGCCGCGCAGGACCTGCTCACCCGGCTGGCCGCGCTGGCCGACGAGCTGGGCATGCCCTTCAACGGCATCGGTGATGCCGGCGGCCTGCTGCGCAAGAAGAACGGCATGCCTGCTGGCACCATCGTCGGCACCGGCAGCTTCATCCCGCCGTACAAGTCGCCCGACGCGGACGGCCGCTCGCCCGACATCACCCCGAACTGGATGATTGGCGGCACGGGCGTGGAGGTCGAGGTGGACACCGAGACCGGGCACTTCCGGCTGTTGCGCATCGAGAACGTCGTCGACTGCGGCACGCCCATCAACCCCAAGGTGGTGGAGACCCAGATATCGGGCGCGGCCATCATGCAGCTGGGCATGGTGCACCTGGAGAAGATGGAGTTCGACAGCGAGGGCCTGCTTCGCAACGCGTCGTTCTCCGAATACAAGATTCCCGGCATCCACGACATTCCGGCGCAGTTCGGCTGCGAAGCGGTGGATGCGCAGCAAGGCACCGGCCCCTACGGCGCCAAGGGCCTGGGCGAGAGCGGCTGCTTCGGCGTCGCCTCCGCCGTGGCCGACGCCATCCACGATGCCGCGGGCGTGCGCATCCTCTCGCTGCCCATCACACCCGAGGCGGTCATGCGCGCGCTCGCCGAGCAGCGCGGCACACCGCTTCTTGATTGAGTCCCCCATGAGCACCACCAGCACCCTCATCCAGTTCCGCCTCAACGGCGAACCCGTGGCCCGCCAGGTCGAGGCCTACCACTCGCTCGTGGAAGTCGTGCGCGGCTGCGGCCTGCACGGCGCACGCGAGAGCTGCGGCCAAGGCCTGTGCGGCTGCTGCACCGTGGTCGTCAACGGCCAGGCCGTCACCGGCTGCATCTACCCCGCCATGCACGCCGATGGCGCCGAGGTGGCCACCATCGAGGGCGTGGCAACCGGCGGCCAGCTCGACCCGGTGCAACAAGCCTTCATCGACGCCGGCGCGTTCCAGTGCGGCTTCTGCACACCGGGCTTCATCCTCATGGCGCGGCAACTGCTCGACGAGAACCCGAACCCGAACGACCACGAGATCCGCCACTACCTGGCGGGCAACCTCTGCCGCTGCGGCGCCTATCCCGAAATCATCAAGGCCGTGCAGCTGGCTGCCGAGCGCCTGCGCGCCGGGGCCACCGCGGCCGAGTGAAGACACAACGAAGACACCCATGGACATCCAAGGCGAAAAAATCCTCCAGGCCGACCGCGCCACCGTGTGGCGCGCCCTCAACGATCCCCAGGTGCTGCAGCGCTGCCTGGCCGGTTGCGACACCTTCGAGGCCGACGGCGAGAACCGCTACCGCGTGGCCATGGCTGCCACGGTAGGCCCGGTGCGCGCGCGATTCGCCGGCAAGCTGGAGCTGCGCGACGTGCAGCCCCCCACGTCCTATGCACTGAGCTTCGAGGGCTCGGGCGGCGTGGCCGGTTTCGGCAAGGGCACGGCAGCGGTCACGCTTGACGACGTGGCCGAAGGCACACGGCTGCGCTACACCGCGCAGGCGCAGGTGGGCGGGCGGCTTGCCCAGGTGGGTGCGCGCCTCATCGACGGCGTGACGCGCCGCATGGCGGACGATTTCTTCTCGCGCTTCGTGCGCGAGCTGGCACCGGCCGCGGCGGGCACCGCAGCGGGCAACACGGCCCGGCCGCCGGCCAGCGGGCCGACTCAGGGGGTCGCCGCCCCCACGGCAGCGCCCGTCGCCCACGCCACCACGGCAGCCAGCAGCTCGTCGACCACCATCGCCGTGATCGCGGCCGCGGTCTCGGCCACCGCGGCATCGGTTGCGGTGCTGGCCGCCGTGATGGTCATGCGCGCGGGCTGAGACAAAAAAACCGGGCCACGGCCCGGTTCGGTCGGGCCGCGTCAGCGGCCCGCGTCTTCCTTGATCATGTCCGCCGCCTTCTCGCCGATCATGATGGCGGTGGCGTTGGTGTTGCCCGAGATGATCTTCGGCATGATGGACGCGTCGGCCACACGCAGGCCCTGCACGCCACGCACGCGCAGGCGCTCGTCGACCACAGCCATGTCGTCCGAACCCATCTTGCAGGTGCCCACGGGGTGGAAGATGGTGCCCGCCATCTTGCGGATGCCCTCCAGCAACGCATCGTCGTCCTGGATCTCGCGGCCTGGCAGGAACTCCTCGGGCGCGTAGCGCTGCATGGCTGGCGCATTGCACACCTCACGCAGCATGCGCAGGCCTTTCACCACGGTGCGGCAGTCGGCCTCGGTGTCGAGGAAGTTCAGGTGAATCGCCGGCGCGGCCAGCGGATCGCTGCTCTTGAGCTTCACGCTGCCGCGGCTTTCCGGGTGCAGCATGCACACGCCAGCGGTGAAACCGGGGAAGGCGTGCGGCGGGTCGCCCAACTTGTCGTAGGTGATGGGGTAGCAGACGAACTGAAGGTCCGGCGTGGGTTGCAAGGGGTCACTGCGCACGAAGGCGTTGACCAATGCCGGCGGGATGGTGAGCGGGCCACGGCGGCGCAGGCCGTAATCCAGGCCCATCTTCAGCTTGCCCCACAGGCTGTTGGCCTGCTGGTTGAGCGTGATGGTGTCCTTCACCCGCAGCATGGTGCGTGCGGCGATGTGGTCCTGCAGGTTGGCACCCACGCCCGGCAGGTGCTGGACTCCCGCGATGCCCAGGCGCTGCAGCGCCGCCGTGTCGCCGATGCCCGAGAGTTGCAGAACCTGCGCCGAGCCGATCGTGCCCCCGGCGAGGATGACCTCGCGCGCGGCCTCGATGCGCCGTTCCGCCCCGCCGCGGCGCACCACCAGGCCGTTGGCACGGCGGCCGTCGAAGGCCACACGCGTCACCTGCGTCTTGGTGAAGACCTCGAGGTTGGGCCGGTTCCGCACAGGCTTCAGGAACGCTCGCGCGGTGCTCATGCGCACACCATTCTTCTGCGTGACCTCGAAGTAGCCCACGCCCTCGTTGTCACCGGTGTTGAAGTCCTCGGTGCGGGGAATGCCGCACTGAACCGCCGCATCGCAGAAGGCATCGAGCACTTCCCAATGGGCGCGCAGGCCTTCCACGCGCAACTCGCCACCGGCACCGTGCGCATCGCTGCCACCGCGGTGGTAGTCCTCGGACTTCCTGAAGTACGGCAGCACCTCACGCCACGACCAACCGGGGTTGCCCATCGCGGCCCAGCCGTCGAAGTCGGCCGCCTGGCCGCGGATGTAGACCATGGCGTTGATCGATGACGAACCGCCAAGAACGCGCCCGCGCGGGTACTTGATGCCTCGTCCAGCGAGGTTGGGGTCGGCCTCGGCGGTGTAGCACCAGTCGGTGCGCGGGTTGTTGATGGTGTAGAAGTAACCGATGGGCACGTGGATCCACGGGTACCAGTCGGTGTCGCCAGCCTCGACGAGGCACACGCGCACCGATGGGTCGGCAGAAAGGCGGTTGGCCAGCACGCAGCCGGCCGAGCCGGCGCCGACGATCACGTAGTCGAAGCGGCCGAGAGAAGCGGAACTCATCGATCGATCAGCCGAGCTTGAACGGGTCGCGCAGGTTGCCGCTGAGTTCCACCCATACCGTCTTGGTTTCCAGATAGGACTCCATGCCGTCGCTGCCGTTCTCGCGGCCGATGCCGCTGTGCTTGAAGCCGCCGAAGGGCGCGAAGGGTGCCGTCACGCGGTAGGCGTTGATCCACACGCTGCCAGCGCGCAGTTGGGTGGCGACACGGTGCGCGCGCTGCACGTTCTGCGTCCAGATGCCCGCCGCCAGGCCATAGCGCGTGTCGTTGGCGATGCGGATCGCCTCTTCCTCCGTGTCGAAGGTGATCACCGAGAGCACCGGACCGAAGACCTCCTCGCGCGCGATGTCCATGCGATTGTTCACCTGGGTGAGGATGGTGGGCTGCACGAAGAAGCCGCCTTGTGGCGCCTGGCGTCCACCGTAGGCCAGCTTCGCGCCTTCGGCCTCGGCCGATTTCACCATCGACAGGATCTTGTTGAACTGCTGGCCGGTGGCCGCGGGCCCCATCTCGCTGCCCATGTCGAGCGGGTCGCCGAGCTTGATGGTGCGGGCGCGTGCCACCAGGCGCTCGACCACCTGGTCGTGGACGGCTCGGTGCACCACCAGGCGCGAGCCGGCCATGCAGGTCTGGCCGGTGGCCGCGTACACACCCGAGATCACACCATTGACGGCGGCTTCGATGTCACAGTCCTCGAACACCACCTGCGGCGACTTGCCGCCGAGTTCAAGCGACACGCGCGTGAGGTTCTCGGCACCGGCGCGCGCGATGGCCTTGCCCACGCCGTCGGAGCCGGTGAAGCTGATCTTGTCGATATCCGGGCTTGAGACCAGCCAGCGCCCGGCATCGGCGCCACCCGTGACGACGTTGAACACACCAGGCGGAAAGCCCGCCTCCTCCACCAGTTCGGCAAAGCGCAAGGTGGACACCGGCGTGTGCTCCGAAGGTTTGACGATGAAGGTGCAGCCAGCCGCCAGCGAGGGCGCAAGCTTGAACATCATCAGCAGGCAAGGCGAGTTCCAGGGCGTGATGGCCGCAACCACGCCGATCGGTTCCTTGCGGGTGAAGGCGATGAAGTTCGGACGGTCACTGGGCAACACCTCGCCCTGGCTCTGGGTGGCCACGCCGGCAAAGTGGTACATCCACTCGGGCAGGTACTTCCACTGGCCGAGCATCTCGCGCAACAGCTTGCCGTTGTCGGTGGATTCGATACGCGCCATGCGCTCGGCGTCGCGCGCGATGAGGTCGCCCAGTTTTCGCATCATCGCGGCGCGCTGCTGCGGCGTGGTCTGGCGCCAGGGGCCGTCATCGAAGGCTTTGCGCGCAGCGGCGATGGCGGCCTTCACATCGGCCTCGCTGGCGTCCGGCACCGTAGCCCAGACTTGCTGCGTGTAGGGATTGAGGCTGTCGATCGAACGGCCACTGGTGCCATCGACCCACTGGCCGCCGATGTACATCTGCAAGCGTTCGGTGATGTTGGTTGAAGAGGCCAAGGTACGGGTGTCCATCGGTATCGTTTGAAAAGCTACGGAAGAAAGTGCGTGAGGTGCAGTCTAGGAGGCGACGCGACCAAAGGCGAGCGATTGTTTTTCATTGCGCCATGAGGGTCACTCATTCGACGTGGCGGCAATCAGCTGCAGCTCGACCAGACAGCCATGGTGCAGTTCGGGCACCGGTACCACGGCGCGGGCCGGTCGGTGCCCGCCCAGCACTTCGGCGTAGACCGCGTTGAAGGCTGGCCAGTGATCGACGCCGACGATGTAGGCGGTGCACTGCACGACGTCGGTCCAGCCGCAACCGGCTGCCTGCAGCACCTGATGGCATCGCTGCATGGCGTCGCGCACCTGGGCCTCGAAGCCCGAAATGGCCGGGTCGGGCAATACACCCGACACGAAAACGAAGCCATTGGCGCGCACGGCCTGCGAGTAGTGGCCGGCGGGGGCTGGCAAGGAGGGGGCCTGGACGAACTGCATGGGGACGGGTCTCCGATGAAAAACGCCGGCCCCGTCTGCACGGTGGCCGGCGCGGTGCCGGGCTCAGGGCCGGGGAATCACTTCCAGAGCGCGCACTTGGACTCGGCCTTGGTGTTGAAGGCGTCCTCCCCTTTCACAGTGGCCACCAGGTTGTAGTAATCCCAGGGGTACTTGGATTCGGAGGGCTTCTTCACCTGCATCAGGTAGTAGTCATGGACCATGCGGCCGTCGGGTCGGATGTAGCCCCCCTTGGCGAAGAAGTCGTTGATCTTCGCGGTCTTGAGTTGAGCCATCACCTTGTCGGCATCGTCCGTGCCGACAGCCTTGACGGCATTGAGGTAGGTGGTGGTGGCAGAGTAGGCTCCAGCCTGCAGCACGGTGGGCATGCGCTTGGTCTTCTCGAAGTAGCGGCGCGACCATTTGCGCGTGTCATCGTTCAAGTCCCAGTACCAGGCTTCAGACAGGTACATGCCTTGAGTGGCCTGCAGGCCCATGGTGTGCGTGTCGGAGATGAACTGCATCATGGCCGTCATGCGCATGTTGCGGTTCACGCCGAACTCGGCCGCGGCCTTCACCGAGTTGTGCAGGTCGCTGCCAGCGTTGGCCAGGCCAAGCACCTGCGACTTGGAGGCTTGCGCCTGCATCAGGAACGAGGAGAAGTCGGAAGCCGACACGGGGTGGCGCACCGAGCCCGCCACCTGGCCACCCGCGGCCTTCACCACCTCGGAGGTGTCTTTCTCCAGCGAGTGGCCGAAGGCGTAGTCGGCCACCAGGAAATACCAGGACTTGCCGCCCGCCTCCGTCACCGCACGACCGGCCACACGGGCCTGCGCGATGGTGTCCAACGCGTAATTCACGGTGTAGGGTGAGCACTCCTCGTTGGTCAGTCGCGCGGTACCGGCGCCCACAGAGATATAGACCGTTTTCTTCTCGGCCGCCACCTTCGACATGGCCAGGCCAACGGCCGAGTTCACACCGCCCAGCAGAAGGTCGACCTTGTTGACGTCGATCCACTCCCGGGCCTTGGTCGAAGCGATGTCGGGCTTGTTCTGGTGGTCGACGAACATCAGCTCGATCTTCTTGCCGTTGACCTGACCACCGAAGTCGGCAATGGCCATGCGCACGGCCTCCACGCCACCCGCACCGTCGATGTCGGAGAACAGGCCCGACATGTCGGTGGCAAAGCCGATCTTGACCACGTCCTGCGTGTACTGCGCATGCGCCGACACGCTGACGAGGCAAAGTGCAACGCAAGCGGACAGAGCAGTTCGGGCGCCGGGAAAGGGTTTCATGTTTGTCTCCTGGAAAGGGTCGCGAGGGTATTCGGTGAACCTCGGTCCGGGTGCACACAGGCGTGTCTCGAACAAGGTGCAGCGCAGCGTACTGGCGGGAGGGTGTGGGCGCGAGCGATAGTTTTTCATCCGGTCATGAGGCCCCCTCATTCGCGCGCGCCTCCCCGACTTCATCTCATGGCGCCATGAATGAGTTTCAGTGGTCGTCCACCAGGGCTTTGCCTAACCTCACCCCATGCAAGCCCTCCCTGCCGCCGCACTCGACAACCCCTTTCTCGAACTCATCGGTGCACGGCTGGCCGAATGGCGAGACGGCTACAGCGAGTTCCACCTGCCCATACGAGCGGAGCTGCTCAACCGCCAGGGTGTTCTGCAAGGCGGCGTGCTGTCCACCTTGCTCGACGTGGCTTGCGGCTACGCAGGCCTGTACACGCCTCCGGCCCACGAACCTTCCCACGGCCATACCGTCTCGCTCACGGTCAACTTCATCAACAAGGGGTCGCAAGGCATGGTGGTGACCAAAGGCTTTCTGGTGCAGCGCGCACGCACGCTGTTTTTCGCCCGCAGCGAGGCCTGGATCGACGGCACCTTGCTACTGGCCACGGCCCAGGGCAGCTTCAAGTTGACCGCGGGCCGCTCGAAATGAGGTGCCTGCGCGGAGCTGCCGCTACCATTGCGGGGCTGGGTTATTCAGAAATGCAGGGTTTGGGCGGCCACGCCCTGGGGCAGTGGCCGCAGAGTTTCCACGCGGCGCACACGCACGACGCCGGACCGCAGCTTCCGAGTACCCACGCATGAGACCGTTCATTCCTTCGCTGCAAAGCCTGCTGGCCTTCGAATCGGCCGCCCGTCACCTGAGCTTCACGCGCGCTGCGCAGGAGTTGTCGGTCACCCAGACCGCGATCAGCCACCAGATCAAGGCGCTCGAGGAGCGGCTTGAGATCAAGCTCTTCACGCGCAAGCGCAACACCCTGGCGCTCACGCCCGCGGCCGCCGAGTACCTGCGCTCGGTCAGCGAGGCCATCAGCATGCTGGCCATCGCCAGCGACAACACGCGCAAGAAGGTGGTCAACACCGTGCTGGTGATCGCCTGCCTGCCGGCCTACGCGGTGCACTGCCTGATCCCGCGCCTGCCCGACTTCCAGCGTCAGCACCCCGACATCACGGTGCACCTGTCGACCAGCCCGAACTTCGACGAGTTCGACAGCAACACGCACGACGTCGCCATCCGCTACGGCTCGGGCCGCTGGAGCGGCGTGCGCGCCGACCTGCTGCACGGCGAGGAGTTCTTCCCGGTGTGTTCACCGAAACTGCTGCAAGCCCTTGGTACCGAAGGCAGCGACGCGGAACGGCTGGCGCGCTTCGTGCGCATCCGCACCTACTTCTATTCGCTCTACCAGGACGACTGGCCGGCCTGGCTCGACGCCGCCGGCCACAGCCAGGTGCGCTTCGCGGGCGAGTCCGTCTTCCAGTTGCAGCTCACCTCGCAGGCCGCAGCGGTGGAGGGCATGGGCCTGGCGATCGGCCGCACCCCGCTGGTGGACCGAGAGCTCGCGCAAGGCACGCTGGTGGCCCCGTTCGGCACCCGCGTGGCGTCAAGCTCCAGCTACTTCCTCACCTCCACGGCGGCCAAGGCCAAACTGCGCCGCGTGGAGCTGTTTCGCGAATGGGCCCGCGCCCACCTCAGCCTGCCGCCGGGCGCGGCGAGCTGAGCCCCTCCCGCGATGAACGCCTGCGGGCCACCGCCAGACTGGTTGCCTGTCGAGCGCCTGCTCGCGCTGCACGCTGCCCGCGAGCCGCAGCGCACGGCGGTGGTCGACGTGGACCGGGACGTGCACCTGAGCTTCGGCGAACTCCCGGCGCTGGTGGACGGCGTCGCGCTGCAGTTGCGCGACCTCGGTGTGCGGCGCGGATCCCGCGTGGTGCTGATCATCGACGGCCCGATCGAGACCCTGGTGGCCTGGCTCGCGTTGTGGCGCCTGGCGGCGGTGGTGTGCCCGTTCGACATCTCGCAGGTCGGTGCCCACACCACGCAAGCGGCCTTCAACACCCTGCAGCCGGAGCTGCTGCTGCACGGCCAGCGCATTGGCGTGGTCGACATCCCCGCCAGCGCGGTGCCCTGCGTGCGCTTCAGCCAATGGCCACCCGTGCCGTGGCAGGCCGCGGCGGTCACGCTCACCCCCACCAGCGCCACCAGCGCCCTGGCCGATCTGGGCGCGCAAGCCGGTGATGTCGCAGCAGCGTGCTGCACTTCGGGCAGCAGCGGGCACCTGAAGATCGTGCTGCACGACCACGCCTCCTACTGGCTCAACGGCCTGGCCAGCCAGACCCTGCTGGGCCTGCACGAGGACGACCGCATGCTGGAGTACCGCTCGCTGAGCTGGTACTCGCCCCAGATCCTCACCCTGATGCCTTTTCTGCAGTGCGGCTTCTCCCTGTACATGGGGCGCCAGTTCTCTGCCTCGCGGCTGCCGGACTGGATGGCCCGCTACGGCATCAGCGTGGTGGCAGGCGTGCCCACGGTGCTCAACATCCTGCTGGGTCAGCCCGTGGAGCGCTTGCGTGAAAGCACCACCGGCCTGCGCGTGATGTCCTCGAGTTCGGCGCCACTTGCCACCCACACCTGGGCGCGTTTCGAACGCGAGACCGGCATCACGGTGCTCAATCTGTACGGCTCCTCCGAAGGCGGCTGGATCTGCGGCAACCGCCTGGGCGATCGGCGCATGGGCACGGTGGGCCGGCCGGCGCCCGGCATCGCGCTGCGCATCGTCGACGCCGAAGGCCGCGAATGCGCCGTGGGTGAGCCGGGCGAAGTGGTCATCGAGGGCAGCAAGCTGGCCCTGGGCACGCTGCAAGCCGATGGCCAGCTGAGCCCGATCCGCGGCGCGCCCTTCGCCACACGCGACCTGGGTGTGCGCGATGCCGAAGGCTTCGTTCACCTGCTGGGGCGCATGGACGACCTCGTAATCCGCGGCGGCGTGAAGATCTCACCGAGCGAAATCGAGGACGCCTTGCTGACCCACTCCGACGTGGCAGAGGCGGCCGCCGTGGGCGTACCCGACCCGATCTACGGGCAGCAGGCGGTGGCGTTCGTGGTCTTGCGCGAGGGGGCACTGGTGGACACCGCCGAGCTGCAGGCGCACGTAGCGAACCAGTTGGCGCGTGAGAAGTGCCCGCTCGCGGTGTGCCCTATCGAGGCACTGCCACGCAACGCCCGCGGCAAGCTGCGCCGTGACGCCCTGCAGGCGCGCTGGCACGACATGGAAGGCGAGCGCGGCCACGCCTGAGCGAGCTCGCCCCCCAGGGTGCCCAAGAGGTCAGGCGCTGCGCGTCGTCAGGGTCGTCGCCAGCAGGCGCGTCACCATTGCGGCCACCGCATCGGGCCGCTCTATCTGCACCAGGTGGCGTGCTGCCGGGACCACGGTGAGCCGTGCGCCAGCAATGCCGCGCTGCAGCGCCTGCGACATGCTGACCGGTGTGGCGTAGTCCTCTTCGCCCACGATGATGGACGTCGGCACCTGGATCTGCTCGAGCAGGTGACGGCCGTCGAAGCGGCCCAGCATCTCGGACAGGGCCGCGAAGATGGGCACGTCGTTGCCGAGAAAGGTCTGCACGCAGCGGTCCACCGCGTCGGGCCGTGAGACGCGAAAGGCGTCGCTGAACCAGCGGGTTTCCTGGAACGGGATCATGGCCGCCAGGCCCTCCTCTCGCGCGCGGCGCGCGCGGGCGTTCCACAGCAAGGGCGCATCCGGGCCGTACCAGGCGGTCGTGTCCACCAGCCCGAGCGCACGCAGCCGCCCGGGGTAGCTGGCGGCAAACTGCAGCGACACACACCCGCCCAGCGAGGCGCCAATCAGCACCACCTCGGACCAACCGAGGTGGTCGAGTACATCTCGCAGGTCTCGCGCCAGGCGCTCGGGGCCGTACGGCGGCGGCGGCTTGTCGGAGCGGCCGTGGCCGCGCATGTCGAGGCACAGCAGGCTGGCGCTGCCCCCCAGGCGCTCGGCCACCAGGGTCCATAGCGTGTGGTCCATGCCCAGCGAGTGCAGGAAGGCCACGCGGGGCAGGCCCGCGGGTGCTTCGCGCAGACGGTAGGTGATGCGCACGCCGTCGTCGGCGCGCGCGTGATGCAGGATGGCGTCGCTCATGGTCGCCGCTTCAACGTTTACGCAGGCGCAGGCCCATGATCCCGCGGCGGAACACCAGCACGCAGAAGATGAACATCACACCCATCACGGTGGTGACCGATTCGCCCAGCGCGGTGAAACCGCTCCAGCCGCTGAGCTGGGTGAGCGCCACACCGAACTGGCCGAGCTTGCCCTCCAGCACCAGGATCACCGAGGACCCCACCAGCGGGCCCAGCAGCGTGCCGACGCCGCCGATCATGGTCATGAGGATGACCTGGCCCGAGGCCAGCCAGTGCACATCGGTGAGCGAGGCGAAACCCAGCACCAGGGTCTTGAGCGAACCGGCGAGGCCGGCGAGCGCGGCCGAGAGCACGAAAGCCACCAGTTTGATGCGGTCGGCGTCGTAACCGAGCGAGGTGGCGCGCGGCTCGTTTTCGCGCACGCCCTTGAGCACCTGGCCGAAGGGCGAGGTGGTGGTGCGCGCAATCAGTCCGAAGGCCATGACCACGATGGTCACGGTCACGTAGTACATGTTGATGTCGTTGCGCAGGTCGATGAGGCCGAACAGGGTGCCGCGCGGCACGCCCTGCAGGCCGTCCTCGCCGCCCGTGGCCGGCGTCTGCACCGCCACGAAGTACACGAGTTGCGCCAGCGCGAGCGTGATCATCGAGAAGTAGATGCCCTGGCGACGGATCGCGATCACACCGAAGACCCAGCCCAGCAGCGCGCCACCGGCCGTGCCCAGCAGCAGGCCGATTTCGGGCGGCACGCCCCAGACCTTCAGGGCGTGGCCGGCCAGGTAGGCGGAACCGCCGAAGAAGGCCGCGTGGCCGAAGGAGAGCAGGCCGGCGTAGCCGAGCAACAGGTTGAAGGCCGAGGCGAACAGCGCGAAGCACAGCACCTTCATCAGGAAGACCGGGTAGGCGCCCAGGAAGGGCGCTGCGAGCAGGCCCAGCAGCAGCAGGCCGTAGACGATGGGTTTGAGCCGCATCTCAGCGCTCCTTTCCAAACAGGCCGGCGGGGCGCAGCAACAACACCACCGCCATCACGACGAAGACCACGGTGGCCGACGCCTCGGGGTAGACCACCTTGGTGAGCCCTTCGAGCACCCCCAGGCCGAGCCCGGTGAGGATGGAGCCCATGATCGAGCCCATGCCGCCGATCACCACCACCGCGAAGACAACGATGATCAGGTTCTGCCCCATCAGCGGTGAGACCTGCATGACGGGCGCGGCCAGCACGCCGGCGAAAGCGGCCAGGCCGACGCCGAAGGCGTAGGTGAGCATCACCATCACCGGCACGTTGATGCCGAAGGCCTCGACCAGCTTGGGGTTCTCGGTACCGGCGCGCAGATAAGCCCCCAGGCGCGTGCGCTCGATGAGGTACCAGGTGGCGAAGCACACCGCCAGCGAGGCCACCACCACCCAGATGCGGTAGTTGGGCAGCAGCATGAACCCGAGCTGTGTGGCACCCGACAGCGCCTCGGGGGCGCGGTAGGGCAGCCCGGAGGCCCCGTAGATGGAACGCAGCACGCCTTCGAGCACCAGCGTGATGCCCAGGGTGAGCAGCATGCCGTAGAGGTGGTCCAGCTTGTAGACCCAGCGCAGCAGCAGCCGCTCGATGACCGCGCCGAAGACCCCCGCGAACAGGGGCGCCAGCAGCAGCATCGCCCAGTAGTTGACCCCGAAGTAGTTCAGGCCCATCCAGGTGAACACCGCGCCCAGCATGAAGAAGGCCCCGTGGGCGAAGTTGATGACGTGCAGCATCCCGAAGATGACCGCGAGGCCCAGGCTCAGGATGGCGTAGAAGGAGCCGTTGACCAGGCCCAGCAGCAACTGGCTTAGCAACATCGGCAGGGGAATATCGAACACTTGCATGGGTAGGCTCACACGCCCAGCAGCTCGTTGAGCAGCGGCATCTTGGCGTTCAGGTCGGCGGCCGCGAAGGCCTCCACGACGCGGCCATGCTCCATCACGTAGAAGCGATCGGCCAGCGGGGCGGCGAAGCGGAAGTTCTGCTCCACCATCAGCACGGTGTAGCCCTTGGCGCGCAGCGTGCGGATCATGTCGGCCAGGGCCTGCACGATCACCGGCGCCAGGCCTTCGGATATCTCGTCCAGCAGAAGCAGGCGCGCGCCGGTGCGCAGGATGCGCCCCACGGCCAGCATCTGCTGCTCGCCGCCAGACAAGCGCGTGCCCTGGCTCTGCCGCCGCTCGGCCAGGTTGGGAAACATGGCGTAGATCTCGTCCACGCCCATGGCGCTCTTCGCGCCTTTCAAGCGCGGTGGCAGCAGCAGGTTCTCTTCCACCGACAGGGTGGCAAAGATGCCCCGTTCCTCAGGGCAGTAACCGATGCCCAGCGGGGCGATGCGGTAGGTCGGCAGACCGATCGTCTCGGTCCCGAAGACCTCGATGCTGCCCTGGCGCTTGCCGGTGAGACCGAGGACGGCGCGCAAGGTGCTGGTGCGGCCGGCGCCGTTGCGGCCCAGCAGCGTCACCACCTCGCCCTCGCGGACCTCGATATCGACACCGTGCAGCACATGCGACTCGCCGTACCAGGCGTGCAGGTCGCGGATGCGGAGAGCGGAACGGCTCATGTCAATGCGCTCCCTGCAGCTCGGCGGCCTGGGTGCCCATGTAGGCCTCGAGCACCAGCGGGTTGGTGGACACCTCGGCGTAGCTGCCTTCGGCCAGCACCGCGCCGCGCTGCAGCACGGTGATGGTGTCGGCGATGGTGGAGACCACGCCCATGTTGTGCTCGACCATGAGCACGGTGCGGCCAGCGGCCACGCGGCGGATCAGCTCGGTGACGCGGTGCACGTCTTCGTGCCCCATGCCCTGCGTGGGTTCGTCAAGCAGCATCAGCGTCGGCTCCATCGCCAGCGTGGTGGCGATCTCCAGCGCGCGCTTGCGTCCGTAGGACAGGTTCACGCAGGTCTCGTGCGCGAAGGCCTCCAGGCCGACCTCGGTCAGCAGTTCCATCGCGCGGCCGTGCAGGTGGCGCAGCGATCCCTCGGGCTTCCAGAAGTGGTAAGTGGTGCCAAGCCGGCGCTGCAGGCCCAGGCGCACGTTCTCAAGCACCGTGAGGTGCGGGAACACCGCGGAGATCTGGAACGAACGAATGACCCCGCGTCGGGCGATGTCGGCCGGCTTCTCGCGCGTGATGTCCTGGCCGTCGAAGACGATGCTGCCGCTGGTGGGCTCGAGGAACTTGGTCAGCAGGTTGAAACAGGTCGTCTTGCCCGCGCCATTGGGGCCGATCAGCGCATGGATGGTGCCCCGGCGCACGTTGAGGTTCACGTCGCTCACGGCGGTAAAGCCTTTGAACGCTTTCGTGAGGCGGTGGGTTTGCAGCAGGATCGTCTGGCTCATCGGCATGGTCTCGAATGGGCGCGGATACTAGCCACCCGTTCCTCACCGCGCCAACGAGACTTCTTCATGCACGCATGAGCGATCCTGCGGTACAGGCGCCCCAGGCAGCATTCCCTTTCATGGCCCCATGAAGAAGTCTCGTTTGCGAGCACCTCTGCCCTGGGCTAGCCTTTTGCCGTCGGGAATTTCCCATCCGCACCGTCGAAGAGAGACAAGGACCTCCCCATGAGCCAAGCCACCGCCCCCCTCGAGAAACCCCTGGTCCGCGCGAATGCCGCGCAGGCCGGCAACCGCTTCATCCGCAACACCTGGTACGTGGCCATGTGGTCCGCCGACCTGGCGCCAGGCAAGCTGGTGGCCCGCACCATCCTCAACGAACCGCTGGTGTTCTTCCGCAAGGAAGACGGTGGCATCGCCGCCATGTCCGACCGCTGCTCGCACCGCTTCGCGCCGCTGTCCATGGGCAAGCTCATGGCCGGTGACCGCGTGCAGTGCATCTACCACGGCCTGGAGTTCGGCGCCGACGGGAAATGCGTGAAGAACCCGCACGGCAACTGCACCATCCCCGCGGCGGCGCACCTCAAGGGTTACACGGTGGTCGAGCGCCACACCCTGCTGTGGATCTGGATGGGCGACAAGACGCCGGACCCGTCGTCGATTCCCGACTACAGCTGCCTTGACGACCGGCCGGCCGAGCACATCACCAAGCCCGGCTACCTCACGGTCGATGCGAGCTACGAACTGGTGGTCGACAACCTGCTGGACCTGAGCCACACCTCCTACGTGCACGCGGGCATCCTTGGCAACGCCGACACCGTGGAGGCTGACATCAAGGTCGAGCAGAAGGGCGACGTCGTCGCGGTGAGCCGCCCCTCGAAGAACGCCGACACCCCCGGCATCCTGAAGATGATGAGCCCGCCCGGCTTCGAGCGGGGCGACCAGTGGAGCACCATCAGCTGGTACGCCCCCTGCTACATGATTCTGGAGTTCGGCGTGAGCAAGCCGGGCGAGCCCAAAGAGAAGGGCACGGGCTACTTCGCGCTGCACCTGCTCACCCCCGAAACGGAGCGCACCACGCACTACCACTACTCGGCGGCGCGCTGGAACGTGCTTACCGAGGGTGAAGAGAAGAACAGCGCCATACGCGACAAGATTTTCGAGATGCGAACCTTCGCTTTCGCCGAGCAGGACGTGCCGGTGATCGAGGCGCAGCAACGCCTGATGGACCAGGCCCGCACGCCGCTGTCGCCGACGCTGCTGGCGATCGATGCCGGGCCGACGCGCTACCGCCGCGTGCTCGAACGCCTGCTCGCCGAAGACGCCACCGAATGAGCACCGTCGGCGACGACGCGGCGCGCGCGCGCGCCGAAGACCGCCTGACCGTGCGCATCGCCCGCCGCGACGCGGCGGCCACCGACATCGTCGCGCTCGAACTCGTGCCAGCCGAAGGCAGCGAGTTGCCGACCTTCGACGCCGGTGCGCATGTGGATGTGGAGGTGGCTCCCGGCTTGCTGCGGCAATACTCCCTGTGCAACCCGCCCGGCGAGCGCCACCGCTACCGCCTGGGTGTGCTGCTCGACCCCGGCTCACGCGGCGGATCGGCTGCGGTGCACCGCGACTTCGCGGTCGGTCAGGTGGTACGGATCGGATCGCCGCGCAACAACTTTCCGCTGGTCGATGACCACCGACCGGTGGTGCTGGCCGCGGGCGGCATCGGCATCACGCCGCTGCTGGCCATGGCCTACCGCCTTCAGGCCCTGGGCAAGGCGTTCGCTCTGCACTACTGCGCCCGCAGCCGGGACCGCGCGGCCTTCCTCGACGAGATCATGGCCAGCGGTTTCGCCAGCGCCCTGCATCTGCACCTGGACGACGGCGCGCCCACGCAGCGGCTTTCGCTCGATGCGGTGTTCATGGACCGCAATGCCCACGTCTACTGCTGCGGACCGGAGGGTTTCATCGCACACGTCACCGGCGGCGCCAGTGCGCGCGACTGGCCAGCCGGCCAGATGCATGTGGAGCACTTCAAGGCCGAGGTGGCACAGGACGGCGACGCCTTCACGGTGGAAGCCCGGCGCAGCGGCGTGACGGTGCGTGTTCCCTCGGGGGTCAGTGCCGCCCAGGCGCTGATGGCGGCCGGCGTGCCAGTGGCCCTGTCCTGCGAGCAGGGCATCTGCGGCACCTGCCTGGTGCCGGTGCTCGAAGGCACGCCCGACCACCGCGACGAGTACCAGACCGACGAGGAGAAGGCCGCCAACACGCACATGACGCCGTGCTGTTCTCGCGCCCGAACCTCGCGGATCGTGCTCGACCTCTAGCGCACGGTCAGCCTCAGCCCCCGCGCAGCGCCTTCAGCTCCGCTTCGGCCACGTCGATGCGCACCGTGCCCTTGGCGACGAGCACGCGCGCCACGCGCTCGATCTCTTCGCCCACGGCGCCGGCCATCATGGCGATGTTCT
>VFQQ010001172.1_pt1 | contig 39313 bp, 42 predicted proteins | sample 3512341 | NCBI WGS metagenome assembly VFQQ01 (sample SAMN10412373, study PRJNA504923) | tailings metagenome | isolation source: Relicate 2 Philex TSF1 revegetated site | place: Philippines: Tuba, Benguet | collected 2017-08-29 | reverse complement strand
GAAGCGCACGAAGGCTTCCTGGAAGGCGTTGTCGCCCAGCTCGTAGCCCAGCTCCTTGAGCTTGTCCTTGAAGGCGGCGCGGCCCGAATGCTTGCCCATGACCAGGGTGGTTTCCTTGATGCCGACCGAGGCCGGGGTCATGATCTCGTAGGTCTGGGCGTTCTTGAGCATGCCGTCCTGATGGATGCCGCTCTCATGCGCGAAGGCGTTCTTGCCCACGATCGCCTTGTTGTACTGCACCGGGTGATTGGCGGCGGCCGAAACGATGCGGCTCGCGCGGGCGAGATGCGTCGCCTCGATATTGGTGTCGTACGGCATGGCGTCGCCGCGCGTACGCAGCGCCATGACGATTTCCTCGAGTGCGGCGTTGCCGGCACGCTCGCCCAGGCCGTTGATCGTGCATTCGATCTGCCGCGCGCCGCCGCGGACGGCAGCCAGCGAGTTGGCGACGGCCAGACCCAGATCGTTGTGGCAATGGGCCGAGAAGATCACCTTGTCGGCGCCCGGTACGCGCTCGATGATCGAGCGGAACATGGCTTCATGCTCATCGGGCACGGCGTAGCCGACCGTATCGGGCAGGTTGATGGTTGTGGCGCCGGCCTTGATGGCCAGTTCGACGCAGCGCGCCAGGTAGTCGATCGGCGTGCGGGTGGCGTCCATGGCCGACCATTCGACATTGTCGACGAGGTTGCGGGCCTGCGCGACGGTGGCGGAAATGATCTCCAGCACCTGCTCCTCGGTCTTTTTCATCTGGTGGGCCAGATGGATCGGCGAGGTGGAGACGAAGGTGTGGATGCGGCCACGCTTGGCGTGACGTACGGCTTCGCCGGCCCGGGCAATGTCGGCCGGAATGGCGCGGGCGAGGCCGGCGACCACGGCGTTCTTGACGTGCTTGGCGACGGCGACCACGGCGTCGAAATCGCCGTTCGAGGCGATTGGGAAGCCGGCTTCGATGATATCGACGCCCATGTCGTCGAGGGTTTCGGCGACCTGCAGCTTTTCTTCCAGCGTCATGGTGGCGCCGGGGCTCTGCTCGCCGTCGCGCAGCGTGGTGTCGAAGATATAGACGCGGTCTTTGTTGGTATCGGCAGACATGTGGAGCTTCCTATCGGGGCGGCCGGGGTCGAAAGCGACCTACGCGACCGGACAATTTCTGTTCGGTTTGTTGCGCACTATCCCCTGACCACCCGCTCGCTATCCGAGCTGCCGGTTATCAGGGGCTGATAAGAAGGAGAAGCAGGGCGGCCGGAAGCAGCAGCAACGCAGCAGCGATCATCAGGCGGGTTTCCCGGGCCTTCTGTTCGGCAACTGCGATGGCAATGGCGCGCTTGCGCTGCATGGCTAAAATCCGATTGCGGCAAGGATACTGGCGCAATTTGCTGCGCCACACAAGCCTTTGCGGGCCAATTTGATGAATCCGGTCCTACAGCTTTCGGCGGTATTGCGAACGGACAGTCTAGCGCGGTGGCGCCAGCGTCGCCTCGATCAGCGTCCACACCCGGTCGAAGGCGGCGTCGGTGCCCTTGGCCTTCCACTCGGCCGCGTGGGCCGGATCATGGAAGCGCGAGGTGGCGTCGAAGATGGCCTGCGCCGTTGCATGCGTGTCGGGCAGGACGAAGTCGCCGCGCTGGACGCCATCAGCAAGGATGCGCTCGATCTGGCCCTCGAGAGTCGCAACATGGCGTGCGACGACCTCACCGACCTCGGCGAACACCTCGCGGCTGGCGGCGAACATTTCCGGGTCGCTGTTGACCTTGCTGCGCTTGATCTCGACCAGCGCCCTGAGCCATTGCCGCAGCCGCTCGCGTGGCGGGCCGTCGCCGGTGACGATCGGCTCGAGCGAACCGGAGGTCCGCTTCAGCCAGCCTTCGACGACCGCATCGAGCAGTTCGGACTTGCTGGCAAAATGCCGGTAGACGCTGCCATGGCTGACGCCGAGGGCGCGCGCCACGTCCACCACGGTGGTCTTGGCTGGGCCGAAACGGCGGAGAACCTGCTCCGCCGCTTCGATGATCTTGTCCCGGGTCAGCGGTTCAGCCACGTCGTCCCAATCAGGTTCTCTCGCTGTCGAGCATCGCCATCTGCGCCGCATCATAGCGCGTACCGCGCGCCGAGTCGGGCGGCAAGGCAGCATCGAGCGCGGCGACGTGCTCGCTGTCCAGTGCGATATCGAGCGCACCGAGCGATTCCGCAAGCCGTTGACGGGTGCGGGCGCCGATGACCGGCACGATACGCGGCCCCTTGGCCAGCACCCAGGCAATGGCGACCTGGGCCACGCTGGCACCGATGGCCTCGGCGACGGCGCGGATGCGCTCGACCAGTTCGAGGTTGTGATCGAGATTGTCACCCGAAAAGCGCGGCCCATGCACCCGGAAGTCGCCCGGGCCATTGCCCTCCTTGCGCCAGTGGCCGCTGATCAGGCCGCGGGCGAGAACGCCATAGGGGGTCATGCCGATGCCGAGCGCGTCGAGCACCGGCATGATGGCCCGCTCGGGGCCGCGAGTGATCAGCGAATATTCGATCTGCAGATCGGCGATCGGATGCACTGCCGCGGCGCGACGGATGGTGTCGGCGCCGACCTCGCTGAGACCGATATGCCGCACATGGCCCGCCTGCACCATTTCGGCGACAGCGCCGATGGTGTCCTCGATCGGCACGGACGGATCGAGGCGGGCCGGCCGGTAGATGTCGACATAGTCGGTGCCGAGGCGCTTCAGCGAATAGGCCAGCGCCGACTTGAGCGCGGCCGGGCTGGTGTCGATGCCGACAAAGGCGCCACGCGGATCGCGCAGCGCGCCGAACTTGACGCTGAGGACATAGTCTTCGCGCCGGCGGCCCTTTAGTGCCTCGGCGAGCAGCATCTCGTTGTGGCCCATGCCGTAGAAGTCGCCGGTATCGATCAGGGTGACGCCGGCATCGAGGGCGGCATGGACGGTGCCGATGCTCTCGCCGCGATCGGTGGGGCCATAGGCGTCGGACATGCCCATGGCGCCTAGGCCGATGGCTGAGACGGTGAGTCCGGTGGATCCGAGGGAACGCGTTTTCATGGAAGCTCTCCGTGGTTGGAACAGCTCCTATATCGCCATGGAATAACAGATTTCAATATCTGTCATTCGATATTCATCCGATGGGCGGCCTCACAGCTTTCGGCGGTATTGCACCTCGAGCAGCAGGCCTTCAGGCCCCGTGACGAAGAACTGGCCGATCTCCGTATCGGGGATGCCCGCCAGCTTCCATGGATAGCCGGAGACTTCGAGCCGGGCCTTGATGGTCTCGTAGTCGTAGACCCCGAAGGCGATGTGATTGATCATGCCCGGCGGGAAATCACGGTCGCGCTGGACGATCGAGAGGTGGATGGCCGGGGCGCCGTCGACATAGATCCAGTGGCCCGGAAAGTCGAAGGGCGGTCGAACCCCTTCCTCGGCGCCGATGACATCGGCAAAGAAGCGGACCATGCGCGGCCCGTCGACGACGTGGATGTTGATGTGGTCGAGCTTGAACATCAGCCGAACGCCAGCACCGCGGACGCCACGATTCCCACCAGCGAGACGGCCGCGATGATGCGCCCGGTGCGGACGCGTGCGGTGGCGGCCGCGTCCCCTGCCCGCATCTTCCTGGCCGATATCGCCGACATGACGACGCCTGCCGCCAGGGCCAGCAGGAACAGCATCTTGACCCAGAACCAGTGGCTGACACCATCGAACCCGCCATAGCGCAGCCAGATCATCAGCGGCCCGGTGATGAGCGCGATGATGATGCCGTGATGGCCGAACTTCGTCAGCAACCGGTTTGTCGTCGGCGCGACGCTGCCGTCGCCCATCAGCCCGAGCAGCGGGAGAAAGGCGGCGGTGATCAGCATCAAGCCGAGAAAATGCGCGAACAGCAGACCGGCGAAGACGAGGTCGTCCAAAGGCGAAGTCCTAGTTGAAGGCGAAGACCGCCGCGAGAATGACCAGCAGGAAGCTCAGCGCCGTCAGCTGCCCGAACATCTTGGACTTGCGCGGCGCATCCGGGCCACCGGCCTTCTGCGTCTGCTCGTTGAGGCTGATGAAGACGATCATCAGCACGATGCCGGCCATCTTGACCCAGAACCAGAGGCTCGGGACGACGAAGTTCCATTTGAGCCAGAGCACAAGCAGGCCGCTGATCAGCAGCGTGCCCATCGCCACCTTGCCGACCTTGGCGAGGTTGTGGGCGATGCCCATCAGCTCACCGCGGAGCTCCGGCGTGGCGGTGGCCATTCGCGCCCCGATGATCGGCATCACCACCGAATTGGCGCCGCCCGCGATGAAGGCGACGATATGCACGACGAACAGCAGCAGGCCGAGAACGTAAAGAATATCCATGGGTAAGCCCTCCAGCGATCCCTGACTGGAATGTAGCGGAGCCGAAGGACATGGACTAGCGTTCACCAGTAATGAGCATCGCCTTTCGCATTGCCACAGGGGCCGACATCCCGATCCTCGCCGGAGTGATCGAGCGCGCCTATGCGGGCTGGGTGCCCGAACTGGGCGGCCGTCGTCCGCGGCCGATGGACGATGACCACGCGGCGCGCACCGCGAGAGGCGAGAACTGGCTCGCCTATGAAGCGGACGAATCGGTGGTGGGCATGATCGCGCTCGTGGAGCGAGACGACGCGCTGCACATCTTCAACATCGCCGTGGACCCGGCCACACAGGGGCGCGGCCTGCTGCGCCTGCTGCTGGGTTTCGCCGAACTGCGGGCGCGCGAACTCGGGCTGACCAGGCTAACGCTCTTCACCAACGTGGAGATGGCGCGCAACGTCGAGATCTATCGCCATCTCGGCTTTGCAGAGCGCCGCCGTGAAATGGCTGCCGGCGGCTATGAGATCGTCTTCATGGAGCGGGATGTCCCGCCCCTGCCCTAGTCGTCGAAATCCAGCACGCCTTCGCCGATGATCACCGCGTGGCCGCCGATGCCGCCATGGGTGAGCTTGCCGTCGGCCTTGCGGAACTGCACCTGGATGCGGCTCGGGCGGCCCATTTCGAGGCCCTGACGGAGGGTGAGTTCGGTCTGGCCGTCCGGGCCGTGTTCGGCGAGGAGGCCGATCAGGGCAGCGGCGGCGGCGCCGGTGGCGGGGTCTTCGCCCAGTCCCATGCCGGGGGCGAACATGCGGGCGGCGAACTCGTTGTCGCGCTCGTCCGGCGTTTCGGTGAAGACGTAGACCGAGCTGTGGCCGAGCGGGAAGACCTCGCCCCAGCCGCGGCGCTCGGGACGGACCTTGCGCAGCGCGGCGGCATCGCGGACCGGCACGAGATAGAACAGCACCCCGGCCGAGTAGACGGCCGGCTGGTACGCGCCGCAGCCGATCTCGTCGGGCGAAAGGCCGAGCGCGGCGGCGAGCTTGTTGGCATCGGGCGAATCGCCGGCCGGCACCGGCAGCTGTGGCAGCCCGAAGCGGGCGAAGGCGCCGCGCTTGTGCACGCCCTCGATCACGCAGGTGACGAGCCCGACCTGCTCTTCGATGCGGACCGCGGTCGACCGGGTCTGCATGCCCAGCACCACGGCAGCGCCGACGGTCGGATGGCCGGCAAAGGGCAGTTCCACCGCAGGCGTGAAGATGCGGACGCAGGCCGAATGCCGGTCCTGCCGCGGCTTGCAGATGAACACCGTCTCGGAGAGGTTGAACTCGCCGGCAATGGCCTGCATCTGGTCGTCGAGCAGCTGATCGGCCTTGAGCACGACGGCCAGCGGGTTGCCCTTCAGCCGTTCAGTCGTAAAGACATCAAGTAGCAGGTAATTCAGTTTCATCTGACGCTCCAATGGCAATGGCTGTTGCGGCCTTCGACCCGGACTGTCAAGCGCTACTGTGACGACAGAATTGCCTAAGCCTTCGGCAAGGCGAATTCTTTCTTGTCGAGGCCGAGCTCATCGCAGAGCGCATCGACGGCGACGCCGTGGTCGTCGCGTTCGTGCAGGCCCGAAATGGTGATGCAGCCGATCATGCCGGCGCCCTTGACCCGGATCGGGAAACCGCCGCCGGCCAGCACGTAGTTCTCGTTGTCGAGACCGCGGCGCGGCCCGAAGTGGTCGATGCCGGATGTGTTCTCCAGCACCACACGATAGGAACTCTTGGAGACGCGCTGCACCAGGTTGTACTTGCGGCGCACCCAGTGCTGGTTGTCGCCGGTGGTGGGCGGCAACGCCATGTAGAAGAGCGGCCGGTCCCAGGTGCGGATGTCGCAGACAAGGCCGAGCTTTTCCGCGATGCCGCGCTCGCGCACCCGCGAACCGAGCGAGAAGGCGATGTGCTCGTCGAAGCTGGGGAACACGAGCCCCTGCTCCTGCGCGATGATCTGCTTGATGTCGTCTTCCCTGGCCACGGCGCTCTCCCTCGAATTGGCGAGGGCCTTCTAGCACATGGGTCAGGCGGCGGGCAGCATCCAATCCTTGGCGCTGAGACCGAGCACGGCGCAGACCGCCGCGACGCCATAGCCGTGGTCATCGCGCTCCGGCAGGCCCGAAACGGCGATGGCGCCGACAATGCCGAGGCCCTTGACGTTGATCGGGAAGGCGCCGCCGGCAATGGCGTAGTCCTTGATGTCGGCGGCCCAGGTCGGCTCGAGCATGCGGGGCTTGTCGCCGCGTTCCAGCACCAGCCGGTAGCTCGACTTGTGCAGCAGGCGGACCGTGCCGACCTTGCGCTCGGCCCAGATTGTATTGTGCGACGACGCGCCCTTGGTCATGCCCGAGAGCAACGTGCGGTCCCAGAGATAGACGCCATAGGCGATGCCCTTGCCGGCCGCGTTGGCGGCGTCGCGGATATGGCTGCCGATGGCGAAAGCCGTATCCTCGTCGAAGCGCTCGAAGGCGAGCCCCTGCTCCTGGGCAATGATCTGCTGGATGTCGCTCTCGGCGCTCATGACGGCCCCCTCTCCTCTTGATGCGGCCGTATTAGCGATCATTGCGGCGCGCGGCTAGGTGCCGTGCACCGCCTGCCAGGCATCGATGAGGCCCTGCCGGTTGGGCGGCTGGCCGGGATAGTTCGGGCCGGCGGGATCGATGGCCGCCCAGGGCGCGCGGCTTTCGGTCCAGATCGCGCCGATCGGCTCGACCCACGACATGTCGTCGAGCGTGCCCGGCTTGAGGATCAGAAACTCCGGCGCCGAAAGCGGTTCGTTCCAGATCTTGGTGCCGCAGTCGCGGCAGCCCAGCATGCGCACGGTGCGGCCGCTGTCGGCCAGCTTGTCGAAGCCGTGCAGCGCGCCGTTGACGATCTCGGCGTCGCCGGCGCGGATCACCATCGAGAGCGTGTGCGTGGTGCCGGAGAACCGCTGGCAGTCCTTGCAGTGGCAGGCATAGACCGCGAGCGGCGCGGCGTTGAGCCGATAGCGCACAGCGCCGCACTGGCACCCGCCCTCGACCGGAAAACTGGGCAGCGCCCGGGACATGTTCATCTCTCCTGCCAGAACCCTGACGCGGCGTTCAGACGCCATTCAGGGCAGCGCCATCATAAGCCGCTCCATCGCTGGCGGCGACGCCAAATCCCCGAAGAAAGATGACTGAAATGAGCATGATCTCAAGCCTGTTCCGCCGCGCCGAGCGCCGGAAGACCTATGCCGACCTGCTGCAGCTCGACGACCACCTGCTGCGTGACATCGGCCTTTCCCGCGGCGACATCCGCAGCATGGCCCACGGCCGCACCGCTCTGTCCCGTGCTGCCTCGCATGAATAGAGCCCCGGCTTCGATAGACACATCGACTGGGCAAACCTGAAGGGCTCCGCGCATACCGCCGGAGCCCTTCTCGATTCTGCTGGCGTCGACCGCTTGATTCTGGCCGCCGGCTCTGGCTAGCTCCGCCCCGTTGCAGGGGATTTTCATGCTTCGCGTTGCTCTCGCCGTCGCGACCATCGTCGCGCTCGCCTCACCCACCTTTGCTGCCAATATCGTGCTGACCATCCAGAACGACTCCAGCCATGCCGTCACCCGGCTCAACAGCTTCGCGGTGAACGATCAGGGCGAGGCCGTCGAAGACAATCTCGGCGCCATCATGGAGGATGTGCCGGCCCATTCGGTCGGGACGCTGGAACTCGACATCAACCGGTGCCAGCGCGTCTACCTGGCTGTGATGCTCGACGAGACGGACGAACTCACCACCATCATCGACACCTGCAAGGACACGACCCTGGTGGTGAGCGACTGATGGACCAGCCGACGCCAGAGCAGTTGCGGCCGGTTCTGACAGAACTCGGTCTTGCGCCGGTTCGGGACATCACCCGGTTCCAGGGCGGCAGCGCCGCGGTCTATCGGCTCGACCTGGCGGACGGCTCACGGGTGGTTCTGAAAACCTTCCCCGGCGACCACCTGCTGCCGCGCAAGGACCAGTATGCGGCCGGCCTGCTGGCCGAAACCGACATTGTCGCCACCCGCTACCTGACGGTCGACGAGAGTCTCAGACACCTGCCCGTCCGCTTCGCGCTCACCACCTATGTGGACGGCGACCCGGCGCAGCTTTTCGCCGGCCATCCGGACTACCTGAGCGTGATGCGGCAACTCGGAGCGCTGGCGAAGAAGCTGCATGCCATCACCCTGCCCGCCTTTGGCGGCATTCCGCCCGAAGGCGGGGCCGCGCAGCACCCGGACAACGTCACCTACATGCGCGGCTATGTCGACGGCACGTTTGAGCACTTTCTCCAGCGCGGTGGCGATCCCGCGATGGCGGCGACGCTGCGCCGGCTGGTGGAGCGCGATTTCGATGCCGTGGTGCCGCAGAGCGGTCAGGCGGTGTTTGCCCATAGCGACCTGCAGCCGCACAATATCCTCGTCGTCGAGCGCGACGGCAGGCTTGCACTCAGCGGCCTCATCGACTTCGGCAACATGCGCGCCGAAAGCGCCGTGATGGACATCGCCAAATGCACCTTCTGCACCGAGCACGATACGCCGGGCAGCACCGCCGCGATCCTCGATGGCTATGGTCCCATCGACCACCCGGAGCCGGAAAAGGCGCTGGCGTTCTACACCACGCTGCACCGGCTCACGATGTGGTCGTGGCTGCGCAGGTTCGGCACCATACCGACGGCGGACGCGCCCAGCGACATCATTGACGCGCTGCGCGTGGCGGTGGCGAAAGCGGCCTGACGCACCGGACGTTCGATCAAGCGCCCGGTTTGCCGCGTTGCTAGTCTTGCCCCACAATAGGGTGAGGAGAACATATGTCGCTGGCAGCCAAGGCGCTCTGGATCATGGAGCGCAACTCCGAGCAGCCGCTGAACCTCAACGAGCTGGCCGAGGCCTGCGGCGTGTCGCGCTCACATCTTGCCCATGCCTTCGGCAGTGCTGCCGGCATCCCCGCCATCGCCTATCTGCGCAGCCGCCGGTTGAGCCGTGCCGCCGAGACGCTTGCGGCGGGCGCGCCCGACATTCTCTCCGTGGCGCTCGACAGCGGCTACGGATCGCATGAGGCTTTCACCCGCGCCTTTCGCGACCAGTTCGGCCTCACGCCCGAGGCCGTGCGCCAGCGTGGCGACACCGGCGCATTGCCGCTGACCGAAGCGCTGGAACTGCCCAAGGATGGAGGCCAGCCGACGCTCCGTCCCCGTTTCCAGGATGTCGGCCAACTGCTCGTCGTCGGGCTGGCGGCGCCCCATGTCTACGACAATACCGTGGGCATTCCCGGACAATGGCAGCAGTTCATGGCGGTCTGCGACGACATCCCCGACCACGCGGAGGACATTCCGGTCGGCGTGGGTCAGGTGCCCGACGAAGACGGCGAGTTCCGCTATCTCTGCGGAATCGAGGTGAAGCAGCTCGGCTACATTCCACCCGGCCTCGAAGCGATGAAGATCGCGCCGGCGCGCTACGCCGTGTTCGAGCATAACGGGCACGTCTCGGGGCTCTACGACACGTACCGACGGGTGTGGAACGAGGCCCTGCCCGCGGCTGGCCTGATCGCCGCCGACGCGCCGATCATCGAGCGCCACAACCCGACCTTCAATCCGGCGACCGGCGAAGGCGGTCTGACCCTCTGGATCCCGCTGGCCGAGCCTCAGCCTGCCGGCATTCGCGACGACGAGGCCGTCGCCCGCAGCCGCAATCGCGAAACCCTAGCCTCCTACGACCGCTACGCCCGGCGCTATGCGGAAGTGACCGCCACGATGTCCGCCGACACGCGCGACCTGCTGCGTCGCCTTGCGCAGGCACTGCCGGATCGTGCCAGCGTACTGGAAATCGGCTCCGGTCCCGGCTGGGACGCCGACTATCTCGAAAGCATGGGCCTCACGGTGCGGCGCACCGACGCCACGCCGGGCTTCGTGCAGCTGCAGCGCGAGCGCGGCAAGACGGCAGAACTGCTCGATCTGATCGGCGATCCGCTGGGCGGCCCCTATGACGGAGCGCTGATGCTCTACGTGCTCCAGCATATCGACGAACCGCTGCTACCCGCCGTGCTGGCCAAGCTCCGCGCTGCCCTGCGTGTGGGCGGCATGCTGCTGCTGAGCTTTCGCGAGGGCGACGGCACGCTGACCGAACACGGCACCGTTTCCGGCGACTATCACAGCACCCTGCGGCGGCCTGAGGATTTCCGCGCGGCTCTCGAAACGGCCGGCTTCGCCTCCGAATGGGAGCGTTCGCTGACCGACGACGACGGGGTCTGGCAGATCGTCCGGGCGCGGGCACGGTAACCGGAAAAAGCAGAAGGGCCCCGAAGGGCCCTTCCAAACTGTCGCGAACGAAGGCCGGGGCCTCAGTTCTTGGACTTGTCGACCAGCGCGCCGGCCTTGATCCAGGGCATCATGCCGCGCAGCTTTTCGCCGACGGCTTCGATCTGGTGCTCGTCCGCGAGGCGACGGGTCGCCTTGAAGCGCGAGGAACCGCCCTTGTATTCCTGCATCCACTCGGAGGTGAACTTGCCCGACTGGATGTCGTGCAGCACGCGCTTCATCTCGGCCTTGGTTTCCGAGGTGATGATGCGCGGGCCCGTGACGTACTCGCCCCACTCGGCGGTGTTCGAGATCGAGTAGTTCATGTTGGCGATGCCGCCTTCATAGATCAGGTCGACGATCAGCTTCACTTCGTGCAGGCACTCGAAATAGGCCATTTCCGGAGCGTAGCCGGCTTCCACCAGCGTCTCGAAACCGGCGCGGATGAGCTCGACGAGGCCACCGCAGAGGACGACCTGCTCACCGAAGAGATCCGTCTCGCATTCTTCGCGGAAGTTGGTCTCGATGATGCCCGAACGGCCGCCGCCGACGCCCGAGGCGTATGCCAGCGCGATGTCCTGGGCATTGCCCGAAGCGTCCTGGTGGACGGCGATCAGGCACGGCACGCCGCCGCCCTTCTGGTATTCGCCGCGCACGGTATGGCCCGGGCCCTTGGGCGCGATCATGATCACGTCCACGGTCTTCTTGGGTTCGATGAGGTTGAAGTGGACGTTGAGGCCGTGCGCGAAGGCAATCGCGGCGCCGTCACGGATGTTGGGCTCGATGTCCTTCTTGTAGATGTCGGCCTGCAGTTCGTCGGGCGTCAGCATCATGATGACGTCGGCCCAGGCCGAAGCCTCGGCGACGGACATGACCTTGAGGCCTTCACCCTCGGCCTTCTTGGCCGACGGCGAACCCGGACGCAGCGCCACGACGACGTTGGTGACGCCGGAATCGCGGAGGTTCAGCGTGTGGGCATGGCCCTGCGAGCCGTAGCCGACGATAGCGACCTTCTTGGATTTGATGATGTTGAGATCGGCATCCCGATCATAATAAACGCGCATGGTTGTCTCCCCTGTTGTGCGTTGGGCCCGAGGGCCTCGTTCTGGTCGTCAGGTCCTGCCGTAAAGGCTGAGGAATTGTTCGGTCGCGCCGCGCGCGTCCTTGTCGATCTGTTCGGCGGTGAGGTGGAACTCGTCGCCGAGCAGCAGGCGGATCTGCACGTCGCGGACGACAAGGCCGAAAAAGGTGCGGAAGGCCTCCTCGGAACTGTCGAAGCGAAGGAGGCGCGCATCGCGCCCGGCTTCCAGCACCGGCTTCAGGCGACGGCCCATCTCGATGCGCCCGTTCTCGAGCACGATGGCGCCGAGCCCGCGTTTCTGCCCGCCCGCATCGGTGACGGCGAGGCGGTTGAGGGTGACGGAAATCTCGCCGGCCAGCGTGCCGAGCAGGTCACGCGCGAACTGTTCGATATTGGCGCGCAGGATATCGGCATCGAGCCGGTGGCGGTCGACATGCGGCACGCGCACTTTCGCCGCCTGCCACTGCACGGTTGCCGTCAGCAGCCCGTCGCGGTCGCCGAACCACTTGTAGAGCGTTTCCTTGGAGCACGAGGCGCGGCGGGCCACCGCCGTCATAGTCAGCGCGTCGCCGCCTTCGACCAGCAGATCGAGCGCCGCCGTCAGCACCACCTGCTGGCGCGGCGTAAACACCTCGTCCCGCTGCTTGAGCGCTGCGCCCATCGTCCCCTTCTCCGCGGCGACATCGTCGCGATGTCGGCCGGCTTATACATTCGGGATCATCCGTACCGTACGTTACGGTACGATGCAAGAGGCGGCATTTAGGAGGTGGAGCGGGGTAGGACCGGAGAAGCGGCCGTGGGACGGTTCGGGGCGTAGCGCCGCGCGCAGGCCCGCGGGATCGGCCCTGCGCTTCCGCTCGACACGATCAAACGCGCTTTGACAGAGTCTTGCCCTCGGCCCCCGGCAGCAGATCAGGCCCGCGCCTGCTTCGCCTCGCTGCCGGTCACCAGCGCAGTCGCATCGTCGGCGGTCATGGCCTTGCCGAACAGGTAGCCCTGCCCCTGGTCGCAGCCCTTGGCGGCGAGCGTCGCGATCTGGTCCTTGTCCTCGATACCCTCGGCTGTGATGGTGAGCCCGAGGCCCGAACCCAGCCCGAGCAGCGCCGCGACGATCTCGGCGCTTTCGCGTTCGTCGCCCATGGCGGCGATGAAGCTCTTGTCGATCTTGATCTTGTCGACCTTGAAGTTGCGGAGGTGATAGAGGCTCGAATAGCCGGTGCCGAAATCGTCGAGCGCAATGCGGACGCCGGCCGAGCGCAGCGCGCCGAGAACCGACTGGGCATTGTCGAGTTCGCGCACCATGGCGCTTTCGGTGATCTCGATTTCCAGTCGGGTCGGCGGCAGACCCGTGGCCGCCAGCACCTGCATGATCTTGAGGCCGACGGTCTGGTCGCGCAGCTGCACCGGCGAGAGGTTGAAGGCGAGCGTGATGTCGGCCGGCCAGGTCGCGGCAACCGTGCAGGCCTCGGTGAGCAGACGCTCGGTGAGATCGGTGATAAGGCCGCATTCCTCCGCCACCGGAATGAAGCGCTCGGGCGAGATGTCGCCCAGTTCGTCATGCGTCCAGCGCGCCAGAGACTCGAAGCCGACGATCCTGTCGTCATGCAGATTGACCAGCGGCTGGAAGTACGGACGGATGTCGCCGCGTTCGAGCGCCGCCCGGAAGGCGCGGGTCAGCTCCTCGTGCTCACGCACGGCAGCGTCCATTGCCGACTCGTAGAAATGCGGCGCCAGCGAATGCTCGCCTTTGGCGCGATAGAGCGCGACGTCGGCGCGGCGCATCACCTCTTCCCGCGATACGTCGTCGAACGGGAACAGGCAGATGCCGACGCCGGTGCTGATCGGATGCGCATGACCATCGACGCTGATCGGCTCGGACAGCGCGTCGCGGATGCGCGTGGAGATCGCCACCGCCGCGTCGGCGCTCGGCAGGTGCTGGGCGATGACGGCGAACTCGTCTCCACCCAGCCGCGCCACGAGGCCGGCCTCCCGGACCGCGCCGCGCAACCGTCTGGCGACGATCGACAGCGTCTCGTCGCCGACATTGTGGCCGTAGACGTCGTTGATCTGCTTGAAGCCGTTGAGATCGAGGTAGAACAGCGCATGGGTGCTGGAGGCGCCCGGCGGGGCCTTGATCGCCACTTCCAGCGCTTCGGTGAACTGGCGGCGGTTGGGCAACCGGGTCAGCGGATCCTCCGACGCGAGAGTGCGGAAGGCATCTTCCGACGCAATCCGCCGGCGCATCTCGGAATTGGCGCGACGCACACGATCCCAGGCAAAGAGCAGCAGCCCGACCGCCAGGGCGCCGCCCAGCACGATGACCTCGTCGAGCTCGAACGTTCGCGTGCCGCTGTTCGCAGCGCTCTGGCTGGAGAACACGTCGAATTCGAAGAACAGGAACGCAGCAACCAGCACGGTCGCGGCAATGACGAGGAGTTCAGCAATGCTGACGCGGTTGCGCACGATGAAATTGACCCATCTGGAAAACATGGTCGCCCCTCTTGATCGGGACCCAGACGGTACGGCGCGCAAGTTAATGCCAAGACAAAATCAATTGTAGATTTCTTCCTGCGAAATACTCCCTAAGTATTTGTGCGCCCTATCTCTTTTCAGAACTCTATTCGGACCAGTCCTTGATCTCGCCGACCACCACGATCTGCTGCCCCTGAAGGATGCGGGCGCTCCATGCCTGGGCAACAATGACGCCGTCCACGGCCGCCTTGACCGGCCAGGGCGCCAGGTCGATGCGCTGGAAATCATGGATGTAGCCGACCGTCGTCCCGGCCCGCACGGCGTCGCCGGGCGTCAGCAAAGGCTCGAAGTGCCCGGCGAATGGCGCGACCACGAAACAGTCGCGATGTACCATCTCCACCTTGCGCTGCGTGCCGGCCTTGTGATGCGCGATCGGCTCGATCGCGCCCCGCATCTGGCCCGAGTGAATGGCGGCCGCCAGCACACCATGGCGGCTGTAGCGGACGCCATCGGGCTGGATGGCGCTGCCCCAGCCCATCTCCGCCCCGATGGTGATCTTGCCCAGCCGCTCGGCGTCGCTGGTGAGCAGGCCCGGCGTCTCGTTCTGGTAGACGATGACCAGCGGCGTGCCGAACCAGCGCGCGGTGGATTCGATCAGCCGGTTCTGCTCGGGATCGGGGATCGGGTGGAAGCTGGTCCCGAGTTCGAACCGCGCGACCTCGCCGCCGGCATGGAGATCGATGACCACATGCACATGCGGCCAGATCGCGGAGCGGACGAAATCGGCGATGCGATGGGTGATCTTGCCGAGGCTTGGGGTGCGGCCGGCATTGTCGACAAAGGCACGGTTGAGGTTCACGCCGTCGTCGAGCACCGAGTCCCGCGCGCCGGCGCGGAACGCCGCGACGTTGAGAACCGGCACCAGGATGATGCGGCCACTAACGGCGGCAAGGTCGATCTCGCCGACGAGGTGCTTGATGGCCACCGGGCCTTCATACTCGTTGCCGTGGGTGGAGCCGAAGGCGACGAGCCCCCTGCCCGGCTCGGCGTTGGGACCAACCAGCACCGTCAGCGGAATGAGATGCTCGCCCCAGATGCCGTCATGCGGCAGGGCCACGAGGTAGTCGCGACGGCCCGGAGACTCGAGGTCGAGCTGGGCCGGTGTGACGATCGAGCGATCCATTATCATTTCCCCTGGTCGACGCGGTGGGCAGCGATGAAGTCGGTGTCGACATCGATGCCGATGCCCACACCATCCGGGATCGGCACATAGCCTTCGTCGTCGAGCGTCAGCGACGTCGGTGCGACGCCGGCGGTCAGCGGGCTCTGGCTGACATTGAACTCGACGAACCGCGCCCGCGGCAACGTGGCGATCAGTTGCAAGCTGTAACCGGTCAGCAGATGCGTCAGCCACGAATGCGGCACGAGGTCGATGCCTGCACGCCCCGCCATCTGCGCCACCTGCCGCGCCACGGTAATGCCGCCACAGCGGGTGAGGTCGGGCTGGATCACGTCGACGCAGCCGCTCTCGATGAACCGGGCGAACTCCCAGTGCGTGCTCACCTGCTCGCCTGCGGCGATCGGTACCGGACTGGACGCGCGCACGGCGGCATATTCGTCGAAGTTTTCTGGATGGATGAAATCCTCGACCCAGCGGACATTGTAGTCACCGAGCCACTGGCAGAGCGCCTCATTGTCGGCGCGGCTGCGCGGTTGCATGCGGTTGGGCGTGACCGTCGGATACCAGCCGGGATCGACCATCAGGAAACGGTCGGGACCGAGCGCATCGCGGGCGGCCGCCACCAGTTCGCGGTCGCGACCCGGATCCTGCCCGAACACGCCCCAGCCGAATTTCACCGCCTGGTAGCCCTTGGCGACATAACCCTGCGCCGCCTCGGCCATGCCCTCCGGGGTCGAGCGGAAGAGCGTCGAGGCATAGGCCATGACCCGATCGCGGCGGCGACCGCCAAGCAGCTGCGCCAGCGACATGCCGGCGGCCTGTGCCCGGATGGACCACAGGCAATTGTCGAGCGCCGAGATGCAATGCATAGCGATGCCGCGCCGCCCGTAATAGGCGCTGCCGACATAGAGCTTGTCCCAGAGCCGTTCCACATCGAGCGGGTTCTCGCCGATCAGCAGGCTGGCCAGCGTCTGGAAGCCGACCGTCGCCATGCCCTCGCCGGCAATGATGCTCACCGCGGCCGGCGCCAGCGTTTCGACATCGGACCAGCCGGTCAGCCCCTCGTCCGTCGCGACGCGGATCAGCAATTGCCAGTCGCCGTTGTCGGACGCCTCGGCTCCGCTGTCCCCGGCGCCGTAATTGGTGCTACCACGCAGGAGAATGGGTTCGACCTCGGTGATCTTCATACTGCCCCTCATGCTGAATGAACGCGATTTCGCGCTCAACACTATAACGTTAAAGGTATCCGTCAAGCGGGCTTTCCGGATGAGCACACCGACCGCACGAAGCAGTTGACGAAGCGAATCCCTTTAACGTTAAATGCGATGACAGATGAGGACCGGCGGACGATGACCAGCAGCGGCAGCACCAGCGACAATCCGGGCACGTCCCGCGAGCCGCGAGCCTATCGCAGCGCCGAGTGGTTCGCGCGCGCCGGCAAGTACGGCTTCATCCCGCGCAGCTGGATGAAGAGCCAGGGCTTTTCACCCGACCTGCTCGACGGCCGGCCGGTGATCGGCATCTGCAACACCTGGTCGGAACTGACCAATTGCAATCGCCACCTCCGCGACCTTGCCGAGCATGTGAAGCGCGGCGTGCTGATGGCCGGCGGCTTCCCGCTCGAATTCCCGGTGACCAGCCTCGGCGAGCCGCTGATGCGGCCGACGACCATGATGTTCCGCAATCTCGTCGCCATGGACGTCGAGGAAACCATCCGCGCCAACCCGATCGACGGTGTGGTACTGCTGGCCGGCTGCGACAAGACCACGCCGGCGGTGCTGATGGGCGCGGCGAGCTGCGACGTGCCGGCGATCCTGGTGTCAGGCGGCCCGATGCTCAACGGACGTTTCCGCGGCCGCACGCTCGGCTCGGGCACCGATATGTTCAAGCTCGACGAGGAATACCGCACCGGCAAGATTTCCAAGGCCGAACTCGATGCCGCCGAGGCGGCGATGAGCCGCTCGGCCGGTTCGTGCATGACCATGGGCACGGCCTCGACCATGGCGTCGCTGGGCGAAGCCATGGGCATCGGCCTGCCGATGAACGGCTCGATCCCTGCGGTCGACAGCCGTCGCGCGGTGTTGGCCGAAGAGTCGGGCAAGCGCGCGGTCGAACTGGTCCGGCAGGGCATCAACATCTCCCACATCCTGACCCGGGCCGCATTCGAGAATGCCGTGCGCGTCAACGGCGCCATCGGCGGTTCGACCAATGCCGTGGTACATCTGATCGCCCTCGCCGGCCGCCTCGGCGTCGACTTCCGCCTCGAGGATTGGGACAGGCTCGGCCGCGACGTACCCACACTGGTCGACCTGAAGCCATCCGGCCGCTTCCTGATGGAAGAGTTCTTCGATGCCGGCGGCCTGCCGGTGGTGATGAAGCGCATCGAGCATCTGCTCGACCGCGATGCACCCGCGGTCGAAGGCGGCACGATCGGCGAGCGTATCGCAGGCGCGCAGTGCTGGGATGACGAGGTCATCCGCACGCTCGACAATCCGCTGACCGCGCAGGGCGGCATCATGGTGCTCAAGGGCAACCTCGCGCCCGACGGCGCCATCATCAAGCCGTCGGCGGCGTCGCCCGACCTGATGCAGCATCGCGGCCGGGCGCTGGTATTCGAGAGCGCCGAGGACATGCGCGCCCGCATCGACGACCCCGATCTCGATGTCGATGCCCAGACCATCCTCGTACTCAAGAACTCCGGTCCGCGCGGTTACCCGGGCATGCCCGAAGTCGGCACCATGGCGCTGCCCAAGAAGCTGCTGACGCAGGGCGTCACCGACATGGTGCGCATTTCCGACGCCCGCATGAGCGGCACCGCGTTCGGCACCGTCATCCTGCATGTGGCGCCCGAATCGGCGATCGGCGGCCCCCTCGCCTTCGTTCGCACCGGCGACTTCATCGTCGTGGACTGCGCCGGCCGCCGCCTCGAACTCGACGTCAGCGCCGAAGAACTCGAGCGCCGCCGCGCCGATTTCGTGCAGCCACCGCCACATCACGAGCGCGGCTACGGCCGGCTCTACATCGATCACGTGCAGCAGGCCGACAAGGGCGTCGACTTCGACTTCCTCGTCGGCGGCAGCGGCACGCCGCCATCGAAAGTTTCCTTCTAGCGCCCGGCCCTGCCGGCGGCGCCACACCGACACGACAAAGCATGAGGAGAGGACGATGACCGCACGCGCTTACTGCGACTGTCACGTGAACATCTGGAACGAAGAGCACGTGCTGCCGCTCTATGAGCAACTGCAGGGCCGTATCCGCAAGGGCGCGCTGGCGCCGAAGGCCGATGCCGACACGCTCTATGCCGAGATGACTAATGTCGAGAAGGCCATCGTCTTCACCCTGCGTTATGGCGACGCCATCGGCATCGAGGGCGACGACGAGACCACCGCCGCTGCGGTGAAGAAGTATCCCGACAAGTTCGTCGGCTTTGCCTATGTCGACCCGCGTCGCGACGACTGCATGGAAATGCTGCGCCACGGCATCGAGGACCTCGGCCTCAAGGGCGCGAAGTTCGGCCCCATCTACAACGGCGTACATCTGAGCGATCCGCGGCTCGAGCCGGTCTACGATTACCTGCAGAAGAACAACCTGCCGCTGACCATGCATATGGGCACCACCTTTGCCCGCAACGCGCCGGTGGAACTGGGCCGCGCCATCCATGTCGAACCGGTGGCGCTGAAATATCCCGACCTGACCATGGTGCTGGCGCATATGGGCCACCCCTGGTTCGACGAGGCGATCGTCGTCGCGCGCAAGCAGCCCAATGTCTGGCTGGAGAACTCGGCGCTCTTCTACCGGCCCTGGCAGTACTACAACATCCTGGTGCTGGCCGAGGAGTACCGCATCGCCGACAAGATCTTCTTCGGTACCGACTTCCCGTTCGCGCGCGTCGATGAATCGGTCGAGGGGCACCTCGGCGTCAACCGCCTGGTCGAGGGTACATCCCTGCCCCGGGTCAGCGACGAAACCATCCAGCACATCCTGCGCTCCAACCCGTTCGAGCACTGGTGGAAAGGCGACAATCCGCTCCGGTGACCGCCCTCCACGATAGGCGCGCGGTGGACGAGATCGGCCATGCATTGCCGAGTCTCGTTCCGAGCGCCTATACACGGGCCTGAGGGGACGCTTCGTCATGGCAACCGCACCACCCAGGGCCGTTCGCGGCAAGGTTACGCTCAAGGACGTGGCGCTCGCCGCCGGCGTGACCTCGATGACCGTGTCCAACGTGCTGAACGGCCGGCAGGGCCAGGTCAGCGCCGACACGCATGCCCGCGTCACCGCCGCCGTCGAGCAGTTGGGCTACCGGCCGCACGCCATGGCCCGTCGCCTGCGCGAACAGCGCAGCATGGCCATCGGCATGCTGGTGCTCGATGACGTGCCGGAATTTCTCAACGACCACTTCACCTCACAGGTAATCGCCGGTCTGTCCAACATCGCGGCCGACCACGGCTACAGCCTCGTCCTGCAGGGCGTGCGCAGCTCCAACGTCGAGTCCGCCGGGCTGCTGGCGCAGATCGAGACCGACGGCGTGTGCGCGATTCTCTCGGGCACGCAGAAGCAGCGCCACCGCCTCGTCGACCGGCTGACCGCCACCGGCCTGCCGGTGGTGATGATCCAGGAGCGCTACGACGACCCCACGGTCTGCTGCGTGACGCAGGACGATCGCGGCGGCGCCAGCGAAGTGGCGCGTCATCTCGTCGCAAAGGGCGCCAAGCGTCTCTTCATGTTGTTGCCTGCCGAGGAGTGGCCGGCCATGAACGCCCGCGAACAGGGGGTGCGCGCCGTCTGCCGCAAGGCCGGCGTCGACCTGATCCGCGTGCGCTGCGGCGATGAAGGCATTACCGATACCCGCGCCGCCCTTGCCGCGGCTCTCGACGAGCACGGCCTGCCCGATGCCATCCTGGGCGGCAATGACCGCATGGCCGTGGCCGCGATGATGCACCTCATCGAAGCCGGCATTCGCGTGCCCGATCAGGTGCGGGTGACTGGCTTTAATGGCTTCGAACTCGGGCAGTTCGGCCTGCCCAAACTCACCACCGTGCGCTCCCCTGCCTACCACATCGGCCAGCGCGCCGGCGCGGAGCTGTTGAGCTACTTCCAGAGCGGCAGTTTCGCCGATCGCGAGATCGTCCTGCCGGTGGAATTCAGCCCCGGACAGACCAGCTAGGTTGGAAGCCGCTTGACGGCTGTCGTAAAACTTGCATCTATGACTTTAACGATAAAGGCGGTGGAGATAACCGTGGCTGTGGGTTCAGACGAAGAACTGTTCAAGGAGATGAGGGAGCGCTTTTTCTGCGCGTTGATCTCCGACGTGCTGGACAGCCTTGGGCACATGCGGCAGGCCCTGCCGGCGCGCATTCGGCCGGTCGACGACGGTGTCGTCATGGTCGGCCGGGCCCGCACGATGCTCTATGCGGACGTCTACGCCGCCCCGGCGGCCGGCGAGAACCCGTATGAGCTCGAGATCGCCCTGGTCGACAGCCTCAAGCGCGATGACGTCGCGGTGTGCGCCTGCGGCGGCACGGGGCGCATCGCGCCGTGGGGCGGCCTGCTCAGCACTGCGTCGAAAGTCCGTGGCGCCGCCGGCGCACTGATGGACGGCCTGGTGCGCGACATCAGGGACATCCGCCAGCTCGACTTCCCGGTCTTTGCAGGCGGCATCGGTCCGCTCGACAGCAAGGGGCGCGGCAAGGTGATCGCCATCGACGTGCCGGTGGAATGCGCCGGCGTGCTGATCAATCCGGGCGACATCCTGTTCGGCGACGCTGACGGTTGCGTGGCTATTCCAAAGGCGATCGAGGAGCAGGTGCTGCTCGTCGCCCGCGAGAAACTCAAGGGCGAGAACAAGACCCGCGAAGCACTGCTGGCGGGACGGCGGCTCGGCGACGTGTTCGCCGAATTCGGCGTCCTCTAGCGACCGGCCGGATTGCCCGTTGCCGCACCAGCGGCGACGGCGGTCGGCGGACTGCACACTGACAAGACTACCTGACCACCCGGCAGCCAACACCTGGAGCGGGCGCGCTGACGGCTATTGCAAAATTCATACTCACGGGAGACTTCGCATGCCAAGACGCACTAGACTTCTGTTTGAATCCGTCTTCTTCGCCACCCTTGCCTTGGGTGTCGGAACCGCCTCCGCACAGACAGCCTTCAGCTGTCCCAAGACAGGCGGCGACCTCGTCGTCGGACTCGAGGCGGCTGTGCCGACCCTCGACCAGCAGACCGGCTCCTCGTCGGCCACCCGCAATGTCGCGATGAACATCTTCGAGACGCTGGTCATCCGTGACGGCAACATGAACCCGACCCCGGATCTCGCCGAGAGCATCGAGACCAGCGCCGACGGGCTCACCTACACCTTCAAGCTGCGGCCGGGCGTGAAATTCCACAACGGCAAGCCGCTGACCTCCGCCGACGTCGTCGCCTCTTTCGATCGCTACAAGGAAATGGGCGTCAACCGCTCGACGCTCGACATCGTCTCCGGCTGGGAAGCGCCCGATGACATGACCTTCGTCATCACGCTGAGCAAGGCGCAGCCGACATTCCTCGAGAACCTCTCGTCCTACACTGTCCCGATCGTCATCATTCCCGCCGAGCAGGCGACGGCGGCAGCCGGCCAGCTCGAGCCGATCGGCACCGGTCCGTTCAAGTTCGTCGAGTTCGTGCCCGACAGCCATGTCAAGATCGCGCGTTACGACGACTACGTGCCCAACACCACGTTCGAAGGTCTGAGCGGCTTTGCCGGCAACAAGACCGCGTGCGTCGACACCGTGACCTTCCGCATGCTGACCGAAGTCGGCGCCCGCATGGCGGCCCTCGAAACCGGTGAAGTCTCGATCGTCGAGAACGTGCCGACCATCTCGCAGGAACGCCTTGCCGCCACGGAGGGCGTCGAACTGGTCCGCCTGCAGTACCACTCGCTCAATGTCGGTTACCCGAACTGGTCCGCCCCGCCGACCGACAACGTCAAGGTGCGCCAGGCCATCTTGGCGGCGCTCAACATGGAAGAGATTATGGAGGCCGCGACCGACGGCGCCTATGAGCTGAACTCGACCTTCCAGTTCCCCGGCACGGCCTATTACTCGACCGCCGGCGAAGAACTCTACAACCAGCACGACGTCGAAAAGGCCAAGGCCCTGCTGGCCGAAGCCGGGTACAACAACGAGCCGGTCGTGCTGCTGACCAACCAGCAGTTCCCCAGCATGTACAACACCTCGCTGGTGATGGCCGAACAGCTCAAGGCAGCCGGCATCAATGCCGAACTCCGCGTGCTCGACTGGCCGACGGCTCTCGCCACCAGCGAGAAGGAAACCCAGGGCTGGAACTTCTTCTACACCTTCTGGGCGACGGTCACCGCCCAGGGTGGTCCGGCCTCGCTCCGCAACCTTGCCAACCACGTCTATAAGCCAATCGACAACGCTGCCGATCCGGCGTTCGATGCGGCCTTTGCCGGGGTTCAGAACGGAGCCACCATCGAGGAACGTCGCGACGCATTCGCCCAGGCGCAGACCATCGCGCTCGAAGAGGTGATGGCCATTCCGTTCGGCACCATGTCGAACGCTCAGGGCATCCGCACCGACGTCGAGAACTTCGCGCCGTTCTACAACACCCGGCTCTCCAACGTCTGGCTGGACCGCTAAGCTTACAATGGGGCCGGATCATCCGGCCCCATTTCCCATCCCGAGAGGCGCGATTTGATACGCTACACGATCAGCCGGTTGCTGCAGGCCATCCCGATCCTGATCCTGGTCAGCCTGATCGCCTTCGGCATCATCTACATGATCCCCGGCGACGCAGCGACGGTGATCGGCGGGCCCTCGGCCACGCCGGAAGACCTCGCCCAGATCCGCCGCAATCTCGGCCTCGACCAGCCGCTGCACATCCAGATCCTGACCTTCTACGGCCACCTGCTGCAGGGTGATCTCGGCCGCTCGCTTCTGCTCGGCATACCGGTGACCGAAGCGCTGCTGGCGCGCTCGCCGGTGACCATCGGCATCGCGCTCTATTCGCTGGTGCTGACCGTGATCCTGGGCCTCGCCACCGGCATCATCGCGGCGCTCAACCACAACAAGTGGCTCGACCAGATCGCCACTGTCTTCGCCCTCATCGGAGTGTCGCTTCCGAATTTCTGGCTGGCGCTGGTGATGATCATCCTGTTTTCGGTGCAACTGCGCTGGCTCCCCACCGGCGGCTATATCCCGTTCTCCGAGGACCCGCTCGGCTGGCTGCGCACCACCACCCTGCCCGCCGTCGCGCTGGCCCTGCTGCAGGCCGGCCTGCTGACCCGCATCACCCGCTCGACCATGCTCGAAGTGCTGAGCCAGGACTACATCCGCACCGCCCGCGCCAAGGGCCTCAGCGAGCGCGTGGTCATTGGCCGGCACGCACTGGCCAATGTGATGATGCCGGTGGTGACGGTGCTCGGCCTCATCCTCTCGGTGCTGCTGTCGGGCTCGATCGTCATCGAGGCCATCTTCGGCATTCCCGGGATCGGCGCGCTGCTCGGCAACGCCATCCTGAGCCGCGACTATCCGATGATCCAGGGCGGGCTGCTATTCGTCACCGCGGCGCTGCTGCTGCTCAATATCGTGGTCGACATCGCCTATACGGCGCTCGATCCGCGCATTCGTGTCGATGGAGGCAAGCGATGAGCCTCTCGTCCCAAGCCAACCCTCATGTCGGCGTTCCGCGCTTTGCGCAGGCCCGCGCGCTGCTGCGGCGCATGCTCTCGAACAAATCCTTTGCGCTCGGCGGCGGTATCTTCCTCGTTATCTGCCTCGTGACCGTGCTGGCGCCGCTGATCACCAACATTGATCCCAACGCGCTCTCGATGCGGAACCGTTTCAAGCCGCCGCAGCCTGGCTTCATCCTGGGCACCGACAATCTGGGTCGCGACATGCTCTCGCGCGTGCTCTACGGCGCGCAGCTGAGCCTCGGCATCGGCATCGCCGTGGTGGTGCTCAATGCCGTGTTCGGCGTATTGCTCGGCGCGCTTGCCGGATTCTACCGCCGCCTCGACGACGTACTGATGCGCATCGCCGACGCGCTGATGGCCTTCCCGGCAGTGCTCCTCGCCATCGGCATCGCGGCGGCGCTCGGCGCATCGCCGCTGACCGCGATCGTCGCACTGGCGGTCGTCTACATCCCGCGCACCGCCCGCGTCGTGCGTGCCTCGATCCTCGTCATCCGCGAGCTGGACTATGTACAGGCCGCACGAGCTGCCGGCGCAACCGACCGACGCATCCTCTGGCACCACATTCTGCCCAACTGCATGGCGCCGCTCATCGTGCAGCTGAGCTTCGTGTTCGCCTACGCCATCCTCTCGGAAGCGGTGCTGAGCTTCCTCGGTCTCGGCGCTCCGCCGACGATACCGAGCTGGGGCGTCCTCATCTCCGAAGGCCGCGCCTACATGCGGGAAGCGGCCTGGCTCACGGTCGTGCCGGGCGTCGCCATCGCCCTCACGGTGCTTGGCCTCAACCTCCTCGGCGACGGTCTGCGCGACGTCCTCGATCCACGCATGAAGGTAGAGCAATGACCACGGGCTCCATCCTCAGCGTCGAAAACCTGACCGTCAGCTTCCCCATGGGGCGTGAGCGCCTAGTCGCCGTCAACGACGCCAGTTTCGATATCCGCCCCGGTGAGCTGGTCGGCATCGTCGGCGAAAGCGGCTCGGGCAAGAGCGTCAGCGCGCTCGCCATCATGGGCCTGTTGCCCGAAACCGCGACAGTGACCGGCCGCGTCACCTTCGAGGGCGAGAACCTGCTTGCTTTGCCCCGCCGCCGCATGCGGGCACTGCGCGGACGAAAGCTCGGCATGATCTTCCAGGAGCCGATGACCAGCCTCAATCCGGTCTTCACCATCGGCGATCAGATCAGCGAGGCCATTCGCGCGCACGAACCGATCAGCCGCAAGCAGGCCTGGGACCGGTCCGCCCTGCTGCTCGAAAAGGTCGGCATCCCGTCGCCCTGTTCACGGCTCGACGACTATCCGCACCAGCTCTCCGGCGGCATGCGGCAGCGGGTGATGATCGCCATCGCCCTGTCTCTCTCGCCGCAGCTGCTTATCGCCGACGAACCGACTACCGCGCTCGACGTCACCATCCAGGCGCAGTTGCTCGACCTGCTCAACGATCTCCGCGAGGAGTTCGGCACTGCCATCCTGCTGATCACCCACAACATGGGCGTGATGGCCGAAGTCGCCGACCGGGCCGTGGTGATGTATGCCAGCCGCGTGGTCGAACAGGCCCGGATCGAAGACCTCTTCGACCGGCCGCAGCATCCCTACACACAAGGCCTTCTCGGCAGTACGCCGGAAATGGACAGCGGCGCCAGCCGGCTACGCACCATCCCTGGCGGCCTCCCTAACCTGGCCGACCTGCCACCGGGCTGCCTGTTCTCGCCACGCTGCCCTAAGGTCACGCCAGCCTGCCGCGAGGCGCAACCGCCCTTGCTTGCCGCGGGGCCCAGCCAGCGGGCAGCCTGCATCCACGCGCCCGCACTCGAAATGGAGGCAGCGCGATGACCGAAACCATTCTCGCGGTCGAAGGCCTCAAGAAGCATTTTCCGGTCAAGACGAACGACTGGCTGAGCACATCCAATCCGCCGGTGGTCCGCGCCGTCGACAACGTGTCGTTCAGCATCGCCGCCGGCGAGACGCTCGGCCTCGTCGGTGAAAGCGGCTGCGGCAAGTCGACCACCGGCCGCCTGATCCTGCGGCTCATCGACCCGACCGGCGGCGCGGTACAGTTTCAGGGCGAGGACCTCGCGACGCTCGAACCGAACCGCTTGCGCCGCATACGCCGCGACCTGCAGATCATCTTCCAGGACCCGCAGGCCTCTCTCAACCCGCGCCACCGCGTCGAGGACATCATCCTCGAGCCGCTCTACGCCCAGGGCGAGCGCCCTAGCGCAACGCTCACCAACTATGCCGGAGAACTGCTCGACAAAGTCGGCCTCCGCCGCCAGCACGCGCAGCGCTTTCCGCACGAATTCTCCGGCGGCCAGCGCCAGCGCATAGGCATTGCGCGAGCCATCGCCTCGCGGCCGAAATTCATCGTCTGCGACGAGGCGGTGTCGGCGCTCGACGTTTCGGTGCAGGCGCAGGTGATCAATCTCCTGCAGGACCTGCAGGAGGAGCTCGGCATGAGCTATCTCTTCATCGGACACGACCTCGCCGTGGTGCGTCACATCGCCGACCGCGTCGCGGTGATGTATCTGGGTCGCATTGTCGAACTGGCCCCCAAGACGGCGCTCTATGCCACCCCGCGCCACCCCTACACGCAGGCCCTGCTCTCGGCCGTGCCGGTATCGCATCCGAGACTGCGCCGGACCCGTAACCGGCTCCGGGGCGAGACGCCCAGTCCGCTCAACCCGCCGGCCGGCTGCCACTTCCATCCGCGCTGCCCGTTCGCGCAGGACATCTGCCGCAAGGACACGCCGGTTCTTCGCCAGATCGCCCCTGGCCATCAGGCTGCCTGTCACTTCGCCGAAAGCCTCGGCGTCAACCCCATGGACGCGGCGACCGCATAACGCCCGGTCCGCTTAACATTTGTCGCTTCGGCTCCTGTGGAAAACCTGTTAATAGTGTCCCGGTTGATGGACCTGAAATGCCCCGTTTTGCGAAGGGCGCGGCCATCGCGTCGGGGAGTAGTGACGATGTTGCGTATGGTGTCGCCGGCGGGCGAGCTTGATCTGCGGATCAAGAATTCGCGGATCGGTGTGTCCAACTGGACCTATGAGGCCAACCTGCCCAAGGCCGACTGCCGCCAGATTGCGCGGGTCTGCGAGACCGAAATCGGACTCCTGGAAGGGCTGCGTGGGCTGACCGCTGACCAGCAGATGTCGGTGGCTCTCATTCTCCACCGCTGGCGCGATCTGCGCGTCGCCTGCCACCGCAAGATGCCGGCCCTGCCGCCGCCACGCCGTCGCCGCGCCGCGAGGGCGAGCGCCTAGGCGTCGCCGACCAACCGGCGGATCGAGGCCATCAGCCGGTCGTAGGACAGTTCCAGATCCGCAAAACGACTGCTGGCGCGATGCGTGGCATGGAATGCCCGCGCTTTCTCCATTTCTGCAGTTGCCTCGCTGGCGATGCGGTTGGCGTCGCCGAACAGTGGCTCGCTGGACTGGTGCAGCGCCGCCAGATCGAAACTGCGGCCATGCAGCCGTGCCGCCTGCTTGAGCCAGAGCTCAAGCTTTTCCCGCACCGGCCGGAAGGCGGTGCGCTCGAGGCGTTCGGCGCCGATGGCCGGCTGCGGACTGCTGCCCCTGCGCAGATCGGTTGACGGATTACCCATGGCGCCTCGCTCCTTTCGGACTTCCCCCATCAACGGTCGAGGCCGGAGGCCGGTTCCTGCGACAGCGTGTCCTCCCTGCCGTCGGAAGTTGCAGGGAGGCTCTGGCGGAGCCGCGAGCGACCGGATAGAGCAGAGGCAATTCCTGCCCCACGAGTCCTTCCGTGTCCGCCCCGACCCATCCTCGCGCCAATGAAGCTGCCTCGCTGCAGGGCATGGCGCTGGGCGTTGCCGCCTACACGCTGTTCGCCGTGCACGATGCGCTGGTCAAGGGCGTCATCTTCGACATGCCGGTGGTGCAGATCCTGTTCGTCCGCAGCGTCGTCATCACGCTGATCTGCCTCACCATTGGCCGCGGCAAGATGGTGCGCGAGCTGATCAGCTCGCCCAACAAGCCCGCGCTGCTGATGCGCGCCGTGCTGATGCTGGCGGCCTGGTGCCTCTATTATCCGGCCGGGCAGGAGCTGAAGCTCGCCGAGATGACGACGCTCTATTACGTCGCCCCGGCCATCACCATCGTGCTGGCGGTGATCTTCCTCAAGGAACAGCTGACGCTGATCCGCGTGGCTGCTGCCGCGATCGGCTTTTTCGGCGTCATCGTGGCCGCCAACCCGGCTGGCATTTCGCTCGGCCTGCCGGCCTTCATGGCGCTGGCGGCCGCGTTCCTCTGGGCGGTCGCCATGATCCTGATGCGGCAGATCTCAAAGAACGAGAGCTCGCTGGTGATCGTCTTTTCGGTCAATGGCTTCTACATCCTGGTGCTCGGCCCCATCGCCGCCTTCATGTGGCAGCCGATGGACCTGCGGATGATCGCCTCGGTCGTCGGCGTCGGCGTCATCGGCGGCCTCGCCCAGTTCGTCCTGATCGAGGCGGCGCGGCGGGTTCCGGCCAGCGTGCTCGGCACGGTGGAGTATTCGGCCCTGGTCTGGAGCTTCGTCTTCGGCTTCATGTTCTGGCGTGAAGAGCCGGCATTCGTCGTTTATCTCGGCGCCGCGCTGGTCATCGCCTCGGGCTTCGTACTGGCCTGGAGCGAACGGAAACTGCGCGGCAAGATTGTCGATACGCCCTAGGTTTTGACGGTCAGGTCTTGGGAGGCGGATTGCGCGGCGGCAGTGCCGGCGCGAATTTCCGTGCCGGTGTGACCTTGGGCAGTGCCGGGACCTTTGGTGGCGGCGGCGGAGCCGGGGCCGGTTCGATGACCGGGGCGGCGACCAGCGGCGCGACCGGCGGGGCCGGTGCAGGCGCTGCCACGACGGGCGCAGCGGCCTTTTCGGTGACCGCAGGAGCAGCCGGAACCGGCGGCGGCAGGGGCGCGGGCGGCGACGGTGGCGGCAGGGCAGCCGGCTCGGCCACGACGCGCACTGGCTCGGGTGCGGCCGGCACGTCCACTGTCACCGGCTCGACCGTCTGCACGCGCGCGATTTCGGCGGCGAGGTCAGACATCATCTCCTCGACCACCGCGGCGGCCGGTTCGACGGCCTTGGCATCGACCACGATCGGCTCGCGTATTGGCGGCGCCGGAGGAGTCGGCGGCGCCGGCCTGGACTTGGCTTCAGCCGACGGCCGCGACCCGGCGAGCAGGACCGAACCCTTAGGCGCACGGGCCGGACGGGGCTCCGTAGCCGCATCCGATGCCAATGTCAGCCGGCGCTTGAACCGCTGCCCGTCCGCCACCAACACCCCCGCAAGGATCAGCATGGCCAGTGTGAGCCCGATGCCGATCCCGGCGAGCAGCCAGATCACGTCCCCTGCCTGCACTTGAACAGTCTCCCTGCATTCCCGGCGCCATTAATCGTCGGAACCCGCCCGCCGATCAACCGCCGTAGACGCAGCGTCTTATCAAAACTGCGCATCCCAAGCGCGCAAAGATGCGTATAGGGTGGGTGAACTGCTTCCGCGCGGCCGACCCGCGCCACCAAAGAGACATGCATTGTCCGATACTGCCACAGCCCCCGCCCCGGCCTCCCCTCTCGCTCCACTGCAGCACCCGATCTTCCGCGCCATCTGGATCGCCAACCTCGCCTCGAGTTTTGGCGGCCTGATCCAGGGCGTCGGCGCCGCCTGGCTGATGACCTCGATCGCCGACTCCGTCGACATGGTCGCCCTCGTGCAGGCCTCCACCTCGCTGCCGATCATGCTGCTCTCGCTGGTCGGTGGGGCCGTCGCCGACAGCTTCGACCGGCGCCGGGTGATGCTGATCGCCCAGATCTTCATGCTGACGGTCTCGGCGCTGCTGATGCTGGCGACCTGGTTCGGGCTGATCTCGCCCTGGCTGCTGCTGGCCTTCACCTTCCTGCTCGGCTGCGGCACGGCACTCAATAACCCGTCTTGGCAGGCATCCGTCGGCGACATGGTGCCCCGCTCCGACCTGCCGGCGGCGGTGGCACTCAATTCCATCGGCTTCAATCTCTCCCGCAGCGTCGGCCCGGCGGTGGGCGGCATCATCGTCGCCGCCTTCGGTGCGGCGGCGGCCTTCCTCGTCAACACGCTGAGCTATGTCGGACTGGTCATCGTGCTGTTCCGCTGGAAGCCGGCGGCGGTGGCCAGCACCCTGCCCCGCGAGCCGATGGGCACGGCCATCATGTCGGGCCTGCGCTACGTCGCCATGTCGCCCAACATCCTGAAGGTGATGCTGCGCGCCTTCATCTTCGGCTTCACCGCCATCGTCGTACTCGCCCTGCTGCCCGTGGTGGCCGCGCAGATCCCCGGCGGCGGCCCGTTGATCTATGGCCTCCTGCTCGGCTCGTTCGGCCTCGGCGCGGTCGGCGGAGCGCTCTACAGCGGCCGACTGCAGGCCGCTTTGGGCACGGAGCCGCTGGTGCGCTGGTCGTTCCTCGGCTTCGCGCTCTGCGCCTGGGTCACGGCGGTCAGTCCCACGCCCTGGCTCACGGCTCCAGCCCTGATGATCGGCGGCGCGTCCTGGGTCTGGGCCCTGTCGCTGTTCAACGTCTCAGTGCAGCTCGCGTCGCCGCGCTGGGTGGTGGGCCGGGCGCTGTCGCTCTACCAGACCGCGACCTTCGGCGGCATGGCTTTCGGCAGCTGGGTCTGGGGCCTCGCCGCCGAGGTCTATGGCGCCAATATCGCGCTGATCATCGCCGGCGTCGGCATGGTAGGTGGCGCGGCCATAGGCGTGCGCTTCGCGCTGCCGCCCCGCACCGTCATGGATCTCGACCCGCTCAACCGGTTCAAGGTGCCACAACTCGAACTCGATCTCGAGCCGCGCTCCGGTCCGATCCTCGTCGAGATCACCTATGCCATCGCACCGGAAAATGTGCCATCCTTCCTGCTGGCCATGGCCGACCGCAAGCGCGTGCGCCGCCGTGACGGCGCGCGCAACTGGACGCTGCTGCGCGATCTGGGTCACCCCGAGCACTGGGTCGAAAGCTACGAGACGCCGACCTGGACCGACTATGTCCGCCACAACCTGCGGCTCACCAAGGCGGACGCGGAAATCTCCGAGCGTATCCGCGCGCTGCATACCGGCACCGAGCCGCCGGTCGTCCGCCGTTATGTCGAGCGGCCGGTCGATTGGTACAGCCAGGTCACTGCCCCCTCCAAGACCGCCATCGAACCGCACTGATCGCCGGCACACCCCAAGGATCGCGGCCCCGCAGGCGTCTCACGCTTGAGGCGCTTTTGCCTCGCTGCTAGCGTCGCTGCCGGGGAAGGCCGGCAGAAGCCGCGCCATTGGGGGACCCAAATGAACACCGCTTTGAGGAGCGCCACCGCGCTCGCCTGCGTTGCCGTGCTTTCCGCCTGCTCCAGTCTCATCACCGGCGGCGACCTGATCCGCCCCGGCGAAGCCACCGGCACCATCGAAGTCATCAACAATACCGGCGGCGTGCTCGACGTGGTGCTGATCTCCGAGTGCAACGCCTCGACCTACGGCCTCGATCGCCTCGGGGAAACCGAGGTGATCCCATCAGGTTCATCCCGCGCCTTCACCGTCTCCGCCGGCTGCTGGGACGTGGACGCCGGTGCGTTCGGCGTCGGCGAAGCCCGCCAGCGCATGACGGTCGCGCCGGGCGGCATCACCCGCTACACGGTCGACGGCTAAAGCCTCGACGTCGGCCGCGCCTGGGCGTATGCAACCGGCATGACCGACATTCACTCCGCAGCCCAGGGCTTCGAAACCGGCGCTTCCGCCTATGAGCGGGGGCGGCCGGACTATCCGGCCGAAGTCGCGGGCTGGCTGACCGGCACACTGGGACTCGGGCCGGGCAGGACCGTGCTCGATCTCGGCGCCGGCACCGGCAAGTTTACCCGTTACCTCGCCGCTACGGGTGCGACGGTGATTGCCGTCGAGCCGGTCAACGGCATGCGCGCCAAGCTGGTCGCAACGTTGCCTGGTGTCGAGGCGCTGGCCGGCACGGCCGAGGCCATCCCCCTGCCCGACGCATCGGTCGACGCGGTGGTCTGCGCGCAGGCCTTCCACTGGTTCGCCAGCAAGGCCGCACTGGCCGAAGTCTCGCGGGTGCTGAGACCGGGCGGCCGCTTCGGCCTGATCTGGAACATGCGCGACGAGAGCAACGAGTGGGTTGCGGCCATCAGCGACATCATCCAGCCCTATGAGGGCGACGCCCCGCGCGCCTACAAGGGGACGTGGAAGGCCGCGTTCCCGGTGCCGACGCTCACCCCACTCGAAGAGCAGCGCTTCGTCTACGGTCATACCGGCACGCCCGAAGACGTAATCGTCAACCGCACGCTCTCGACCAGCTTCATCGCCAAGCTGCCTGACGCCGAACGCGAGAGCGTGGCGACCCGGCTACGCGCTCTGATCGCCAGCCATCCCGATATCGCCGGCAAGGCCGAGATCACCTACCCGTATGTAACCGAGGCCTACGCCGCGACGCGCGTCTAGGCCCAACTGTCCATTGGTCGTAGACGGCGCGTTTCCTTCCATCGTCACTTGCCGATGAAGCGCGTTGGTGCCACATAGCGGTTACCTCCACTGCAGCAAGTTACAAACATGTCCCAGCTTTTCTCGCCGCTGACCCTCCGGGGCCTGACGCTTCGCAATCGCACGGTCGTGGCTCCCATGTGCCAGTATTCGGCAAAGGGCGGCTTGGCCAATGACTGGCACTTCGTCCATCTCGGCCGCTTCGCCATGGGCGGCTTCGGCCTCGTCATCCTCGAAGCGACCGGCGTCACGCCCGAGGGCCGCATCTCCTATGGCGACCTGGGGCTCTGGAAGGACGAGCAGATCGCTCCGCTCGCCCACATCGTCGACTTCCTCCATTCGCAGGGAGCGGCGGCCGGCATTCAGCTCGGCCATGCCGGGCGCAAGGCGGCAACGCAGATCTGGTGGCGCGGCGGCTTCAACGAGACCGAGCAGGACAAGATCGACTACGGCTACGAGACCTGGGTTCCGGTCGCGCCGAGCGCCGAGGCCCATTCGCAGGCGCCCGGCTACCAGGTGCCGACCGCCATGACGATCGACAAGATCAAGCAGACGGTGCAGTCCTTCGCCGACGCCGCCCGCCGCGCCGATGAGGCGGGCTTCGACGTGGTGGAGATCCACGGCGCCCACGGTTATCTGATCAGCCAGTTCCTCTCCCCGCTCGCCAACCACCGCACCGACGAATATGGCGGCAGCCGCGAGAACCGCATGCGCTTCGCCGTCGAGGTCTCCAAGGCCGTCCGTGACGCCTGGCCGGCGGACAAGCCGCTGATCATCCGCCTGTCGGTGACCGATGGCAGCCCGGGCGGCTGGGGCGTCGAGGACTCGATCGTGCTGGCCGCCGAACTCGACAAGATCGGCGTCGATGTCATCCACGCTTCGTCCGGCGGCTTCGACGGCTATGCCCTCAAGGCCGCGCCGCTCTACCAGGTGCCGCTCGCCAAGGCGCTGAAGGAATCCGGCGTCAAGTCGATCGCCGTCGGCCTGATCAACGAGCCGGAAGACGCCGAACGCATCGTCGCCAGCGGCGAGGCCGATCTCGTTGCGTTTGCCCGCGGCGCGCTCGAAGACCCCAACTGGCCGCAGCACGCCCACCACGCGCTCGATGGCGGCGGCGATGCGTACGAACTCTGGCCCAAGCAGGCGCGCAACCGCATCCGCGACAAGGATCGCGCACTGGGCATCCGCCAGACCAGTTGATCCCGCGTTCATATCGCGGTCATCCGGCGTTCAGATTGACGATGTTAGCCGCTCCCCCGGAACCTTTTTCGGGGGAGTTTGTCGTCATGAAGCCCAAGATCCTGGCCCTTGCCGCCCTGCCGCTGCTGCTCGCCGCCTGCGCTCCCGAGGTCGAATCCTCCATCTATGTCCAGGACATCGAGCAGGCCGCCACCACCGGCGAAGCGCTCTCGGTCCCGGCCATCCTGCGCATCCCGCAGTCCAGCAAGGAGGCCTGCGAAAAGGGCCTCAGCCGCCTGATCGAGAACCTCAAGACGCTGGCTCCGACCAGCGGCAAGGCCAAGTGCATCGAAAAGAGCAACAACCGCTCGACCGACCAGCTCGCTGAAATCGAAACCGAAATGGTGATCGCCACGCCGACCGCGCCGTTCGACGCGAGAAACCTGCTGCTGCTGGAAGTGACCCCGCAGGACGAGACGACCTACGACCTCACCTTCCGCCTGCTGCGGCCGATCGACGAGATCGTCAAGGTGATGGCGACGAACTCGGACGAGCTGCAGGCCGAGTTCGACCCGGCCCGCTTCCTCTTCACCCTCAACAACGACAGCCGCGGCACGATAGAGCTGACGCCCAATCACGTTTTCGTCGACGGCGAGCCGGGCTTGTCCGAACTTGGCAGGCAGACGCTGGAACGCCGCAAGGCCGTGGAGATCGTGTTTTCCGACGTCGCCTCGTCCTACGTCGAGAAAGCCAACGGCTATCATTTCGCCACCGTCACCGTGGCCGATCCGGCAGCGCCAGGCACCGGCAACTGATTGATGGGTCTGAATTTCACCGCATTCGGCCCGTCAGCCTTGTCCTCATGCTGCTTCGTTCCCATGTCCGGTTCGATGCCTGAGGGAGATTGATCGTGACCACCAAGACCGCCCTGTTTGCCCTGCTCGCCATGTGGGGTGTCAGTTCCTCCCTCGGCGTCCCGGCGATGGCTGAAGAGGCCGCCGCCAATGCCGAGGCCTCGGCGGACCAGACGCCGTTGAAGCGCAGTTTCACCAACCGGGTCTGGGTGCAGGCCGGTGAAAACAACGACCTGCCGGGCGTGATGAAGATCTTCCTCTCCGACGGCACGCTGGTTTCGGACAGCTGCTGGGAAACGCACCGGCTGTCGAACTGGACGATGTCGGGCGATGCCGACCTGAACTGGAACGAGGACGGCATGGACATTCCGGCCAAGATCGTCTCGGTCAGCGCCACCGAACTGCACCTGCAGCTGACGCTGGGTGCCGACAAGGTCGACGAGCACTACGTTGCCGCGACGGTCCCCTACGTTTGCCCGGACATGCCGCGCTAAAGAGAAAGGCGCCGGATTGCTCCGGCGCCCCGTCATCCTGCATGGGATGAAGATTACTCGGCCGGCGCCGCGGCCGGAGTCGCCACCGAGCCCGACCGACCACGCAGCGTCACCAGCGTGATCACCAGCGCGGCCACCGCACAGGCGGCGAAGGCGACCACCATCGGCAACGCGGTGCCATCGGTGAAGGCGCCGACGATCCCCATCACCACCGAGGCGATGACCATCTGCAGGGTGCCCATCAGGGCCGAGGCCGAACCGGCGATCTCGCCCTGCTCTTCCATGGCCAGCACGCCGGTTGACGGCAGCACGAGGCCGAGGAAGCCGAAGGCGATGAACATCAGCGTCGCCAGCACCCAGATGCTGTCGAAGCCGGCGAGGAACAGCACCAGCAGCGCCAGCATGGCGGTGACGTAACCGGTGACCGCAACGCGAACCACCCGCGGCAGACCGAAGCGGCCAACGAGGAAGCCGGTGGCCTGCGACACCGCAAAGAAGCTCACCGCGTTCACCGAGAAGGCAAGGCTGTAAAGCGTCGGCGTCAGGCCATAGTGCTCGATATAGACGAAGCTCGAGTTGCCGAGGAACGCCATGAAGCTCGCCATGCCGAAGGCGCCGATGAGGCTGAGCCCGATGAAGCGCCAGTCGCGCAGCAGCTTCCAGTAGGCGCTGAGCGCTCCGCCGAGACTGGATTCGAGTCGGGCCTCCCTAGGTCGCGTCTCCTTGAGGCCGAAGATCAGCAGCAGCAGCGACAGGCCGCCGACCACCGCCATGACGTAGAACATCACGCGCCAGTCGCCGAACTGCAGCACGATGCTGCCCGAGAGCGGAGCGAGGATCGGCGAGATCGAGAACACCAGCATCAGGAGGCTCATGAGCTGAGCCGCCTGTGCACCAGTATAGCCATCGCGTACGATGGCGCGCGGCAGCGACATCGAGGCACAGGCGCCGACGCCCTGCAGGAAGCGGAAGGCGGTGAGCCATTCGATGCTGGGCGCCCAGGCGGCGCCGAGCGAGGCGATGGCATAGAGGCCGATGCCGAAATAGATCGGCGGCTTGCGGCCATACATGTCGCTGAGCGGCCCATAGAGCAGCTGACAGACGGCGATGGCGGCCATGTAGGCCATCAGCGTCTGCTGCACCTGGGCGACGTCCGCGCCGAGATCGGCGCCGATGGCCGGCAGTGCCGGCAGGTACATATCGATGGCCAGAGGGCCGATGACGGACAGCAGTCCGAGGACCACCGCCGCCTTGATGATTTGCGCGTTCATTTTGACTTTCCAAACGAAACGGGCATGCGGCCGACGGAAACGTCACGGCGCATATCGATCGCAGAACCCGAAGAAATTTCTGGGCCGGTCGGGATCCCTCTCTCGACCAGCTGACGTGATCAGTCACGTCCAGTTTATTGGACATCACTGTCCAAGTACGTTTGGACAGTCTTGTCCAAAACGTCAAGCCCCATTATGGTCCCGTCTATGGAAGTGATCCACAGCCAGCCGTTCATTGCCGGTATGCAGCGCGGGCAGACCGCGAAATGCCGAGCCATCCTCGATGCGGCGACCGACGTGTTCTGCGAAGGTGGCGTAGCCGCCGCCTCCATCGACACCATTGCCGGGCGGGCCGGCGTCTCTCGCCAGACCGTCTACAACCAGTTCGGCGATAAGGAAAAAGTCTTCGCCGCTGTAGTCGAAGAGGTCACCAGGCGCTCCGGCGCCGAGCTGTTTGCAACGCTGGGGACTTTCCCGGACAAGCCGCAGAACCTCGAAAAAGAGCTGACGGCGTTCGCCACTCGACTCGTCGGCCGCTGTATGTGCGACGACGATGGCCGGGCGCTCCGGAAACTGATCGAGAACGAGGGCCAGCGCTATCCCGAACTGTTCGAGACCTGGCGCGACTACGGCCCGGGCAAGAGCTGGCCGGCGCTGTCGGCACGCTTCGCGAAGCTGGCGCATGACGGCTATCTCGACCTCGACGACGCCAATCTCGCCGCCCGGCAGTTCATGGCGCTGGTCAATGCCGACCTGCCCAACACCTACCATCTCGGCGCGCCGCTGACCGAAGCCGAGATCGCGACCTGCGCCGGCAATGCGGTAAAGACCTTCCTCCGCGCTTTCGGCAAGCGCTAGAGTTCCAGATAACCCCGATAGGCGACTAGCCTACCGATCAGCGGCAGGCCGATTTCGACATCGAAGCGATGCCGGCGACCGCCTTCGGTCCGCTCCTCCGCCTTGATGATGGGAAGCAGGAACGGCGGCAATGGGATCGGCCCGATGCGGCCGGAACTGCGCATCATGTCGAGGCCATCGGGCCGCGGCACCAGCACCATGCGGACGGCGATCGGCCCAAAACTCTCTTCGATGACGCCGTCCCCTGCCCGCTGCATCACCGATCGCGTTGGCTTGTCGTTGAAGAACCGCGTCCAGTACTCCCTGCCGTCCCGCGACTCGATCAGCACCCGCACCGGTACCCGTGACGCCTCGGTCGGAAAGCCGAACAGCCTCGCGACGACGCGGCCAACGGCGTTCGTGGCTCCGACCACGGCCGCCTCTCCTTCCGCCGTGATGGCGGGACGTCCCCGGTGCAGGCGCCTTGTGATCTCGGGAAGGGCAGCATAGCCCGGGCCCATGATGCGGGCGTAAAGCGGCACTTCTTTCTTGAAGGCCGAGGTCTTGGTGGTGAAGGCGAGGCCATCGAACCACGGCTTCAGGTCGTCGAGATGGAGCATGCCGATGGCGGGCCGGGCACCGGTGACCGCCTGCCCGCGGGCCAGGGCCCAAATCGTCGCTGCGGCCGGGATCACCGGAACATAGGGACCATCGCCCTGCTCCGCCTTCAGCGACCAGCGCACCATCTTGACCTCGAGGCGCTGGTCGAGCCCGGCGACCTCGATGACCATGCCGCCCTCGGTGGTCCCGAAGCGATCGAGCCGCATGGCGATCCATGTGCCGATACCGGTAAAGACCTTGGCCGACCTGATCAGCCGCAGCCTGACGCAGAGTGCGCTCATGGCGATGAGCCAGTGCAGCACCCAGAGCTCCATCCCGGCATCGAAGCGGGCCCGGATGCGGGGGCGATAGCGGCTGACGAGGAGATCGAGGTCCGGCACATCGGCCAGCGCCGCACGGCGGGGCTTCAGCCCGTCGACCCGGGCCAGCCGGGTGTCGCTCCAGCCGCGCGCTTCCTGCCACTGCCCCTCGCGGAAGACCCGGACCTTCTGGCCCACCCAGCTCAGGATGCCCTCGATCACCGATGGGCCTTTTGGCGTGCGGTTGCCGGGCACGATGGCGATGTCGATGGTGTCGACCTGCCGCCAGCCGGCGGTGACGGTATCGAGCACCGCATGGGTCAGCGCGGGCGTCGAGCTGGCGCCGGTGAGCACCGCGACATTGGCGGCACGGGCCGGGCCGTCGAAGCGCTTGATGTCGGCGACGAAGGCGCGGGAGTCGGCGAGGTCGACATAGTTGCAGCGGGCGGCGATGGCGGCCTCGATCAGCGCCGTGCCGCTGCCCTGGAACGGACCGGCACAATCGACGACGATCCAGCAGCCGATCTCGCGCAACTGGTCGGCACTCGGCTGGTTGCGGTCGATGCGGACGAAGCCATACTCGCCCTGCGCATCGATCTCGCGCAGCTCGGCCTGCAGCGCTTTGACCTTGCTCTCGTCGCGGCCGCCGAGGCTGAGGCGGAAGATCTGTCGATGGGCGAGGAGCCGGGCCAGCCGGCTGCCGAATGTGCCGGACGCGCCGACGATCAGCACATGGGCACGCGTGCTCATCGCGCCTCCAGCACTGCTGCAGGTCCTGGCCGCAAGCGATTCATCTGACTCACAAATCGCACGGCGGAGAAGAACCTGACGCTAGAGGATCACCTGCGTACCGATCTCGACCACGCGGCCGGTCGGAATATGGAAGTACTCTGTAGCGTCCGTAGCATTCTTGGCCATGCCGATGAAGATGCGGTCGGCGAAGAGCGGCAATCCGCCCTTGGGCGACGGCTTGAGCGAGCGGCGGCTGAGGAAGAACGAGGTCGACATGATGTCGAACTTCCAGCCGAGCTTGCGAGCCAGCGCCAGCGCCTTCGGAATGTTCGGCGTTTCCATGTAACCGAAGGTGACCACGACGCGATAGAACAGGTCGTTATAGGCGTCGATCCGCACCTTTTCGTCGTCCGGCACGCGCGGCTTGTCCGAGGTGAGGACAGTCAGG
>VFQQ010001171.1_pt1 | contig 39319 bp, 59 predicted proteins | sample 3512341 | NCBI WGS metagenome assembly VFQQ01 (sample SAMN10412373, study PRJNA504923) | tailings metagenome | isolation source: Relicate 2 Philex TSF1 revegetated site | place: Philippines: Tuba, Benguet | collected 2017-08-29 | reverse complement strand
GACTGCGGGTGTGGCACTGTGCTGGGATTGCGGGCCTAGATTCAGTATGGCAGTGACATGCAGTTTGCACAATAGTGCAGCACAACTGTCAGATGACAACACGCAAACCCAACAACTGGCTCGGCCTGCTCCCTATATACAACTACCAACCCGGCCCCACCTGCTTGCTATGTACCAGCGCTGCTGCTCACCCGGGTGGCGGCAAGTGCTTGCGGACGGCCACCACAATCAGCGGGCGGTGCGCGGGACCAGCGGGCGGCTGCAGCAGCACCTTGCCGGTGGCTACTTGGTTGGGCACCTCGCTCTGTCAGCCAACAACACACAGAGGATGAGAGTGCGTAAGGATTGGCAGGCATGCAGGATATGGAAGGCTGCAGGTCGAACAGATGCGCAAGAGCATCCATGCACACGCTGCACGGCATGCCCACAGCAGCAGGGGATGAACACAGCGCACGGCGCCAAATGCGCACCAGGCAGACGGTGCCAAAGCCGCGGCGCCACGCCGCCTGCTGCTCCAGCCGCTGCGCCGCGCTATGCACGTCGTGCTTCTCGGCCGCGAGATAGCGCTGCAGCAGGGCGCGCACGCCGGCCTGCCCCGCATCCGCTGGCAGCTCGCTTGTGCCGTTCAGGGCGTCTAGTGTGGCTGGCGATACCTGTGCCTCCAGCTGCCACAGCTCCGCCTTCTCATCGCACGGCGCTGCCGAGTGCCGTGAGAACCGGCTGCTCCAGCCGTGCAGCGCCTTGCTGGCGCACTCCATTCGCTGTGGCGGGCTACGGACTTGAGCGGCGGCGGTGGCAACGGCGGCGGGGTGCGGGACGGCGCGGGCGCTCCCAGCGAGGCTTGTGCGGGCGTCACCCGGCCTCTACTCACGGTCAAGATCGTCAATATTATTTGTGGATTGCTGGACGGCCGCCTGGAGCCCTTGGTGGAGTGTCGTGAACAGCCTCTGCCTGCTGGATTGTTCGAGGCCCGGTGCCAGGCTCTATGTCAAGCTGGGCTGGGTCTGTGAGTCCCTGACGCATTGTGACAGGCGCAGAGGCTGGCAAGCGCGCCATGCAAGCGGTCGTGCGGCGCCTGCTCGGGCGCTGGAGGCTCCAAGGAGGCGTAACATGATCCAATCGGTCTTCTTGCCTTCCATGATCACCGCTGCTGCCGCGATCGCGCAGAAGGCCGCCAAGAAGCCCCAAACCATGACCGTCAAGGCGAGTTGGGGGCCCACCGAAGGTTGTTTACACCTGACGACATCCGCAGTGCGCTGATGGACTCGATCCCGCACCGATCGCCGCGCCAGGCGCTGCCTGGCCAGCCGCCGCCAGTCACCTCACGCTTACAGCCAGCCCCAGGGCGCCTGCACGCTGCTGGTGCAACGGCAGATCGGCCAGCCAGCCGTGCGTGACCCCTCCCGGCGTGTGGGGTGTGTCGCCGCCTCGCGGCGCCGCTGCCTGGCCGCCGCTCTTCTGCGCCACCGACGCCGCACCCGCTCTGGTGACTCTGCTGCAGGCTGGCGATGCTGTTCCCGATGTGCAGCTGGACGAGCTGGTGGGTGGCGAGATCAAGCAGCGCAGCCTGAAGGAGCTGTTCGCCGGCAAGAAGGTGGGGCACTTCTTTCGGCGTGCGGCTGGGTCGTCGTGCCTCGAATGGGGGCGGGGCACAGCCGTGCGGCTCGACAGTGTTGTGTGTCTGCGCAGTTGCGGAAGCCAGGGAGGGGAGGCGCTGACATTGGCTAAGTTATCTGCGCACTCTGGATATGTGGCCCAAGCAACACATGGCAGAGCTGTGCTGCCTTGTATTTCAGTTGGCGCTGTCCTGCTCTCATCCTGCGGCCGGCCGCCCCCTCTGCCCTGCAGGGCATCCTGTTTGGTGTGCCCGGCGCCTTCACCCCCGGCTGCAGCAAGACGCACCTGCCCGGATGTGAGCTGGGGCAGGGTGGGGTGAGGCGTGCCGCAGGGGGGCACGCCATGCCGCATCTGAGGGCTGCGTAGCAGTCGCCCATTGTGCGACCCGTCCTTTGCCTGCTGCCTGCGCAACTGCCGCAGTGGAGCCATTCTTTGTTTGCCGGCGGTGCGATTCTCACAATGCAACCAATGAACATCGCAATGCAACCATTCAACACTGCAGATGTGGCGGATGCTGAGAAGCTGAAGGCTGCGGGTGCCGAGGTCGTGGTGTGCGTGGCGGTGAACGACGCGTTTGCGGTGAGCAGGGTTGAGCTCCAGAGGTGGGTATGCAGGCAGTCCATGAGTGGCGCGGGTGTGGGAGGCGCAAGCCAGCACTCCATGCGTTGCACCAACCCCAGAGCGATTCGTTTCCGCAAACATGGCTCACTCGTGCTTCTCTGCTTTTACGCTCCAACCTGCAGATGGACGCCTGGGGCCAGGCCAACAACACGGAGGGCAAGGTGCGGCGCTTGCAGCTGTTGAGCTGCCTCCATCTGGCGGCTGCTGGGCGGGATGTGTACTAGCCTCGTGCCAGCCTGCGGCCTGAAAGCAACATCGTGCCTGCCCCAACCTTATATCACACCCTAACTACCAGGCACTCGTTTCATCGTTTCATTTCCCAACACAGGTGGTCATGCTGGCCGATGCGCGCGCTGAGCTGACCAAGGCGCTGGGCATCGAGCTTGATGCCCCCGCTGTGCTGGGCAACACCCGCTGCCGCCGGTGAGCTGCCGCTGCAGCACTGCAGCGTGTGTGTTGCTCGCGTGCACAGTTTGCTGAAGCGCTCGTTGTGCTGCGCTATGGCCAATGCTGCTGCACTGCTCAGCCAGGGGCAGGGATTTGAATTGCACGACGCGCGTTTTTTGCTGCCCATCGCCCATTGTGCTGTTGTTTACATTGCCATTGGCCACTTCACTGCCTTATCGTCTTGTCGCCACTGCCCTGCAGCTTCTCTGCCGTGATTGAGGACGGCAAGTTCAAGACGGTGAGTCCTCCTCCTTGTGGTGCTTGATGCATGGGGCGGGTAGATGGCGGGGTTTGGGCTGCGTCTCGCGTCCTGCTCTTGCAGCTTTTGCAAATGCATTTCTTGCAGCTGCTCAGTTTTGCTGTTCCCAGCTTTGCTGTGGGTTCCCTGGCTGCAGGTGAACCTGGAGCAGGGCGGCGAGCTGACCTGCTCCCTGTCCAACGTCATCGTGGACCAGCTGAAGCAGTGAGTGAGTAAGTATCTATCGGGATTGTGTGTGCATTGTGGGTGGGTGGGTGTTGCCAGGCGGCTGCCGGCCTGTCGCCGTTTTAAGCGACAGTCTTGGCTTGTGAGGCCGCCTGTACTGCCGCCTTCCTTTGCTCAGCCGCCCTGAGGCCCGCGCCCTGTGCTTGCTACCAGCTAACCGGTCCTTCGCTGCCGTGCCGCAGGTTATGGTGGCACGAGCGGCACGAGCAGCAGCAAGCGGCAGAGCCTGGCGCGTTTGACGTCATGCGGCGGCACTGGGGCTTCTAACACCCACTGCTGCTTTGTTGGTTGTCGCTCACTGCTGCTGCTCGCGCTATATGCATATATCCCCATTTCATCTCGCTCTGCCGTTGAATAATGTGAGAGAGTTGAGAGCCAAGAGTGAAAAGCCGGAAGGGTCTGCAGGGTTGCCAGCAGCCCGCGCGTACCGTCGCCTTCCCTCCAGCTCCCGGCGCCGCCCAACGCCTTCCCGCCAGGTACCGCCAGACTCAGCGCGCTCGCCGCCGCTGGATATTTAGGCCCGCAGTGGCATGCTGCACACATCTTCTGCCTCTCCGCGCACCAGAACCACTTGAATCCTTGCAATCTCACCCGCGCTACCGCACTGTTCAGCAAGACTTGCACCCGTCCTCTGCATCGAGCCTTTAGCACCCCTCCGACCCTCAGCAAGCGTCACCGGGTGCGCCCGCCTCGTCCTTGCATGCGCATGCTGCCGCCGCTGTGCGGGGTGCTGTTGCCGCTCTGTGGGGTTGCTGCTGGACCTGCCTCCCCTCACCCCCTGCCTCCCAACCCCGGCGCCCACCTTCTGCAGGCATTCTTGAAACAAAAGAATGAAGGCAAAGCTGGCCTGCACGCTCGCCCTGCTGTCGCTGCTCCTGGCAGTGGCAGCCGCCGCCGACGTCATCACATACAACGGCCGCAAGCTGAAGGGCGGCTGCGCCGACATGTGCCGGGTGAGAGTCACCGGGAGTCTGCTGGGGACAAACCGCTGAAGCATACCTTAGTGGACAATGGGGACTTTACAGGCAGCTGCTACAGGCACCATGACAGACATGCATGCACACCAGCGGGGTCCGACTGCGAGTACCTCCACCAGCTGCAGCCGGTTCATGCCCGCCCCCTACACCGGTCTCGCCTGCAGGGCAGGACCCAGGGCCCCGTCCCCCGCCGCATCTGCCCCGGCAAGACTGCTTACGTGTACGGCAACAAAAAGACCTACCCCTGCGGCTGGCAGAGCTCCATCCGCAACCTAGGCACGCTGGGCGGCAACACGCGGGTGAGGATTTGCGGATTGAGCCAAGGGCCTCCGAGTGTGCCGTCCTCACCCCGCTGAAGTTGTGCAGTTGGGCCCTCTCGCCGTGCATGCGCTTCTGCTCCTGATTCCTTGCCCGCACTGATCTGCCTCTGATCCCTCCACAACACCCCCACCCCATGCGCAGATCACGTACCTGTCCACGTACGGCAACGCGCCCGGCTCCGCCTTTGGCCTGAGCCTGCCCGCGGGGGTGGACATGATCCCCATCCTGGATGAGTTCTCCAACATCGACAACCAGTGCGTGGTGTGGATCCGCCACGACGCCGCCTGCTACTAGAGCAGTTTGCCGCGTGGGGCGTCAACGAGCACAGCCTGCTTTCCCAGTAGTCTACATTCCATTTCTCTTGCATTTCGATGTTAATTCATGCACATCTCAACACTCCCGTCTGTGTAAAAAGTTGACACTCGAGGCGCAGCAACGGGATCGGACGTTGCGGGCTCACGTGGCGGCCGAAGTGCGCCCTGCACCCTCGCTGCTGAGGCATGACCTGCCTCTGCATGGCTGCAGCTGCTGCCGTAAACAGTTAGGGCACCCTTGTCTGCGCAGCTACAGAGATTAGGGGTATGGTTAGGCAAAGGATGAATGGCGGTGCGTGGATGGGTCGACCTGGCGAGTCGCCAGCGAGTGGCCAGGTCAGCGCCGAACTTGGGACTTGGGTCGCCCACTACCCCCGGGCTCAACCAGTCTCGCTGCCACTCGACAAAACCGCTCAGAAATCCTATGTTCGCACGGCTGCTGGCTGTTTAGCAAATGACAGCGCCTTGGGCAGCATGCGCCTGTGCGCTGCTCGCCCTTCTGGCCGTACCGACCGCCGCTCAGATGGAGAGGCAAGTACGAACGAACAGGATGCAGTGGAACCTGCGGGCAGCGCGCTCAGTGGCACCTGGCCTGCCGCCGCCACCGCCCCTTGCCCCTTGCCCTGGAGGGCGGATCCGCTTCGCGCTGGCATGCTTCGGGGTTACAAGGCAGACACCCCACCCCCTGCTGCAGCCCGCTAAAGGGTCAGGGCGTGCCTGGCCTGAACACCACCCAAGTGTTCCTCTCCGTCCGCCTGGAGCGCCTGCTGGATGGTGAGAGCACTGCCCTTCCCTGCCACCCCTGGGCCATGTGCTGGCACACAGCGCTGTTAGCGGGAAGGCGGCCTGCAGCTGCAGGAGGGCCGCAGGCTCCCCACTTGGTGTACTGCCCATACTTCAATCGCAGTTGATGATTACAAGTACAGGCACGAGAACGTGGCCACATACTGGCTGTCATGGTCAGACCCAGGCGCAGAGGCGGCCATCCGCCAGCGCACGGCGGCCATTGCGAGCGAGCCGGCAAGTAAGTTGCAGGAAGGTGCACAGTTGGCGGCAGCTGGCTGTGGTGCTAGCACTCAGGGTTGCTTTCACGTTGATGATGCTACAGAGCACAATGGCAGTGTTTCTCTCTCATACCTTCACCGCCTTGCCAAGCAGGCTGCCGGCGCGCCTGCAGCAACCGGGTGGCGGATCTGCGCTGCTGCGATACCATCTTTCTGCCCAGCCTGTACTTCACCAATGCACACGCATTCCCGGAAGACCGGGAGATCGGCTACAGCATTGACACAACCTCCAATGGAGCGGTGGTGTGGGAGACGACTGTGCACGGCTTGTTTTACCAGGTGGGGTGGGCGGCAGCTGCACATGTGCAAGGCAGGCAATTACGGGCTCGGCAGTTGTGCTGTGCGCCAGCTGGTGTGACGTGCTGCATCATGCACCACGCAGCATGCGGCCGTACCCACTTGCGGCTTGTGCCAGCCTCTGCCCACGCCTGCAGCCCATGTCGATGCGTAATTACCCGTGGGACACATTCCAACTGGAGACACAGCTCACCTTGACGGATACGAGCAGGCTGGTGGTCGGCCACCCCGGGCTGCGGCTCATCCCGTCTGCTGCCTCGCTCGAGGTGCGCACGTCAAGCAAGGCAGGAGATGCCTCCTTGCCAGTGCGGTGCAGCCGCGCATTTGTGCGTCGACCCCACCCTGCTTTGCCAACCCTCCATTTGCGCACCATTCATCGATGCAGGGTGTCCATTTTGCGCGCGACCCTGCCGACCTCACAAATGGCTACAGCATGGGCTCAAACGCCGCGCTCCAGCTGTACCGCTTCAACCGCTCAGCCTGGTACCAGGTGCTCCGGCTTCCCTCTGGCTACTAACGCATGGCAGCTGTACGTACTGCACTGGCGTGCAGTTACAACCCCTGCACAACACCGTGCTGCAGAGCCACATGATTGTTGAGTCGCACGCCCAGGATGTGGCTCCCTTCACGGCATTAAATGCCTCCACATCCGGCCTGCTGGACGACACCATCCAAATGGCTGTGTTCCGCTACCTAGTGTGGCGATCCGCCATGTCCGGCTCCCTAAATACCATGTGGACGGTGCTGGCGGTGGCTCTGTTGAGCATTATTGTGTTTTGGATACCCGAAGACGAGCTTGCCGCGCGCATTGAGGTCTGCGCTGCCCTGTTCCTCACCCTCATCGGTAAGCGCAGCAGTCGGCAGTGCTGCCACAAGGGTGTGCTGCCAATAGAAGCGCACTTCTGTATGTGCTGTGCAACTACAGCACCTCCTGCAGGCTGTGCTGGCCTTGGCAGGTGCCCGCCCTGCCCAGCGGGGTTAGCTGACCAGTGCTGCCGAGCTCCCTGCAGCCATTCAATTCGTGGTGAGCGACCGCACCGTGTCGCGCAACGACTACTTCACGGCGCCTCAGAAACTGATATTATTGACGGGAAGCTACATCCTGGCGATAGCGTGCGAATCGGTGGTGTGCTTCTACATTTGCAAGTGGAACACGTTCAAGCAGCGGCGCCGGGTAGGTGCAGTGCAACCAGGGGCAGCGGCAGCGGCAGCGGCAGCGACAGCGAGCTGGTGTGCCGGTTCCTGCTTGCCTGCCGGCATGGTGCAGGAAAATAGGACCGCACAGTATTGTGCAGAAGGTCTGCCAGCAGCCCAGTGACCCCAATAAGCTGTTTGCTGATCCTGACCTGGGTCTGGTTTCACAACCGCTGCAGGACATGTGGCAAGCCGCCAAGGAGCGTAGGATGCAGCGGCAGGCAGCAAAGGCTGCCGCGGCAGCTTTGGGCACATCACAAGACAGCGCTGACGAGGAGGAGGTGGTAAAATCGTGTGATGCCTGCTCCGGTACACGGAGCGAGGCGCCTGTCGGCGACAGCCCACTGTGCGAGGAGGCTGCAGCTGGAGAGACGTCTCAGCCAAAAGCCCGCGGCTGCCTGCGCTGCAAGGTGGGTGGCCACCTGCACCGTTTGCTGGGCCAGTTACTTCGAGATTGCACCTTTCAAGCGGCTTGCCCTGCTGACTGGGCTTAGTGGTGGCAGGCGGCACAACGCTACTTTGCTATGCGTTCCCTGTGCACAGACACGCCAGAAGGTCCGGCTGCCACCCGCCAGCGACGACTACAATGCTTTCATTGCTTGGGTCGTCAACAAGGTTTGCCTGGTGTTCGCCATATGTTCCTACACATTGGTGGCTTGTCTTATCTGGGCGACCAGGAACTCTGGCCAGCCTTTCAGGGCCAAAGACGCACTTCTGTCTATCTCAGAGCTATCCTCTTGCTCGGTGCCTGGCGTGCTGCCAGGCCTGGCCGACCCATGCCCCGCTGCCCCGCTGGGTGTCAGCGAGCTGTGAGCCCTGGAGCCTGCTAGTTTTGCCTTGACTGGGCGATAGGCCTCTGCCTACGCTACTTTGTAACTCTTCTATGTTGGCCCTGCACTCCTCTGCTGTTCCCACGCTGCACTCCTCCCAGCCCTGACACCAATTGGTAGCACCTGCCGCTGCCAGAGCCTTCCTTCATCCCGCTTCCGTGCCGCGTTGCACGTTATTCAGTTTTCCATTGCATTGTTATGCATGGCGACCTTACAAACCATATGTGACTGTTGGCACAGCCAATAGGCATGCATGCTGGCTGTGCTGACCGAGCTCAGCCTCCGTTTACTGTGAAATAATTGAGACCATGACTCAACAGCAGTGGGGGAACTGATGTTGCGGGCTCACGTACGTGGCGGCAGACTCGCCGCTGCGCTGCGATCTGCTTTTTGTCTAGACTTTGTTCTGGCGCAACCCGCTGTGCTGATTGCTGCACATACAACGCTATCCTGGACGAGCCATTAGCGCCCTGGTTGCGCGTGCTCGGAAGAACCCTCGCGTGTTCTGGCCCCCTCGCCCGCTGAAGGACTCACACTCGCTAGCACAGCCCGACATCGCAGTGCTGGTTGAGGTGCGCCGCGCCCAGCGTTGCCGACGCGTGGACGCCGCCGCCGCCCCGCCGCCGCCGCTGCCTGCCTTTGTCGCTCCACCGGTCTTTGTGTGCATCACCTCAGAAGGCCATGCTCAGTGAGGAACCAGCAGTAGCATCCTCCAAACGCAAATGCATTGCATCACGTGCAGCTCATTGGCTCCACCACCTCTCGCACCAATCACTCCTCCAGCCATGGCGGCAGCGGCCAGCCCATGGCCAGCTGGGCCCGAACAGGCGACCCAGCTGCTGGACCTACCCGAGGACGTGCTGCTGCGCATCGGCCTCCAGCTGGCGCTACGCGAGCGGCTGCTGCTGGCGGGGGTGTGCCGCAAGCTGCGCCGGCTGTGCGCAGGGCCCAGCGAGCTGTGGCGCAGCCTGAGAGTGACTCTGCCGGCTGAGGAGGAGGGGCAGGAGGGTTCGCTCCAGCAGCTGGTGCGCTTCCGCAGGCAAGCGAGGGAGGGTTGGGGAGGTGTGGAGTTGAGGTGGGCAGGGTGTGTGTGCGAAGGGGCATGTATGTCTGGCAAGTGTGTTTGTGCACAGATTACCCTGGGCAGTTCGCTGCAAGCAGCGCGGATCTCACCCCCACGCTGCCGCCGCTTGCGCAGGTGGCTGCGCCCGCGCCTGCCGGCGGTTGAACACCTGTATCTTTATGCCATGGGGATGCGCATTGCCTCAGCATCCCTGATTGATGAGCTGCTGGCCGGCAGCAGCGCCGGCATGGCGCACCAGCCGCCGCTGCCGCTGGCGCGCCTCACCCTGATCTGGCACGGCCCTGTGGACTTCTTTCCGAGCGTCCTGGCTCGGCTTCCGGATCTACGGGCGCTGACCTTTTATGACACCCGCGTCAGGGTGGCGGGGCCGCTGCTGGTGGCTGAGCATGCTGGCCAGCCGCTGCCGCCGCTCACCGATTTTACTGTGGATGGGGGCAACCTGAACTGCGACGAGCAGGGCGCTCGAGCCTGGCTGCCATGGCTGCCTCCCACGGTCACGGCCCTGAAACTGAGCGAGTGCAATCTGCGGGACCTACCCAACGGCTTGCTGCGCGGACTGCCCCGCCTGCGCAGGCAAGGAGGGGGGCAGGTGTGCAGTGCTGAGGACAGCCCGCCTGTCATGGGCTCGAGGTGTGGCATGGTTGGGCAATCAGTGTGCTTTTTCTGGCTTTCTAGCGTTGCGAATTCCCCGCCCACATGTGCACTCGCCCCGCTCCCTGCCCGTTGGCAGCCTGAAGGTACACCACAATCAGCTGACGGTCGTCCCACTGACATCCGCGCTGCCGTCTTGCACCGCTCTGGAGTTGCTGAACATGAGTGTCTGTGGGCTGCGGAACATTCCATTGGCGGTGCGTTGGGGAGCTTTGCAGACAGGCAGGCACGCCTGGCATGCCGCATGTGAACTGCCCACTTGCATCCTGCTCGTCATGCAGCTCAGCTTGCCTGGTTGCATGCAGCACCCCGGCCCAAAGCGACCATGCATCCATCCCTACTTTCGAGTAGTAGTATATCAACAGATCAGCAACCGCTGCAACAATATTTCCGCCCACTGCAGCTCTCTGCCCTCACCAACCTGGCCATCCTCTACTTGCACGGCGCGTTCAGCAGCCCTGCTGAGGCAAGACTGGCAGATTGGGACGCTCTGCGCCTGCTCACTTCCCTCCGCTTCCTAGCAATCAGCGGCAACCGCCTGCCGGCCCTGCCGCGCGCGGTGGCACAGATGACCCAGCTCCATGTGGGTTGCGTGCTCACATGCATTGCTTATGGCATGGATGGCTGCGATGCACGAAATTCTGTGTGTTCAGCGCTTGCTGGTGGCCAGAAGCATGCAGGGCAGTTGCTTGCTGGGTGTGGGGCGGGCTGCCAGGCGCCTGCTGCCATGCATGGCCACAGGCTGCACAACCATTGATTGGCCCGCAGACCTCGCCTGCCCCTGCTGCAGGCCCTGCACTGCGAGCAGAACAGCTTTGCAATGCTGCCCGCAGGGCCTTATATTAGCAGTTTGAGGGAGCTGCTGCTGGGCTGGCACATGGCGCTGGCCAGCCCGGCGGCGCTGCGGGCCGCCACCCGCCTGTCGCGCCTCGTGCTGTGGCGCACCGCCCTGCAAGAGGAGCCCCAAGACCCTGGAATAGACATGTCTGCAGAGGCGGGGGAGGCACTGGTGGAGGCATTGGCAGCCATGCCGGCCCTCAGGCGCATGGATGACGACATGAAGCGACCAGGCAAGTCCTCACAGGGAGGGTTGGCTGTGGCTCAAGAGTTGCTGGGCCGGCTGGGAGCGACCGGTACCGCCTGCCTCTGTTGGGCTGGTCTGGGGGGCGCAACCCAGCATGCTGCGGTGGTGTGCTGGCAAAGTGGCATGTTCTTCACGGTTAACACCAGCTTCTGCTCTGCTGTTTGGCCCCCAGCTTTGCAGGCGCTTACCTGCTGTACCCAGCGGTGGCCCAGGCAATGTGGCGTATGGGCCAACGCTGCCCGCACCTACAGCTGGGCGTGCTGCAGGGCAGCAGCATTGGGTGGGGCATGGCACGGCTGCAGGAAGCAGAGAGGGAAGAGGCAGAGCAGCAGCAGCAGCAGCAGGGACAGCAGCAGCAGCAGGAGGAGCCAGGCGCTGCTCCTTGAGAGACTGGCTCTGACCTGCTTTGCCTTCTGATGCGGTTGCCCTCTCGGTGTGTACTGTTTTACAGGCTTCAGCTCAAGTCGTGTCAGTTATCATTCAATCAGCGGCCCTGCCCCCTGTGTAAATAAGGCAGTCAACAAGCCAAGGCACCCCCAAGATGGTTCACAGTCACCGTCAATCACGCTGCCTAAATTTAAAACTGCCGGCACAGTGGCCCTGAGCACAGCCGCTTGTTCCGTTACGTCCTCATTCAGTTCAGTACAGCCGCCATGCGGCCTTGCCGCCCCTGGGAGACAGCGGCGAGCCGGCGCCTCCGCTGCCGTGCACGCGGCGCTGCAGGCGCGCCACCTCAGCCGCCAGGCTGTCCGCTTTGGCGCCCGCCAGCGTGGCGGTACCGGCCACAGCGTGCAGCTCGCTGCGCATCTTGTCCTGCCGCGCCTCCAGCGCCTTGAGGGCGCCAATGGTGGCGTCAGAGGACTGCGGCAGGCAGGGCAGAGTGAGGCCGCGTGACGCAGCAACGAGGGGAGAGGGACAGCCACAGCCCAGCGGGCCGAGCTGCTGCATTGCAAGGAAGTGCAGCTCCGCAGCACGGGCGCAGCACGTGTGTTCGTTCTCAACAGCAGCCTTCGAGTTGGTGGGCTGGCACACGACTCATTCACCACCAGCCCGTGTGAGGCCTCTCCTATTAACCCAGCGCACCTTGTCCACCCGCCACTCTAGCGCCGCTAGCGCGGCGCGCGCCTGCTTGGCCTCCACGCGCCCAGCTGCTGCATCAGTGCTGGCAGTTGCCACGGCCCCCTCCAGCTCCCGCACCTGCTTGTGGTGAGGAGAAAGTTGAAGGGCGGGGGTTGCAATGGCGGTTCGAGTGCAATTTGTTGGGTGGCAGGTATGGCACCGTAGGCTCAGCATGTGCGGACAGTCGACATAGCAGCGACTAACTGCTGCTCACCCGCCGCTCCAGCGCCATGACCGAGCTCAGGTTGGCGCTCTCCACAGACACCTGCAGGGAGATGAGTTATAACAAGTAGTTACAAGCAGAATGATCATGGCACGCACAGGCACTTAGAAGGGCTGCCAGCGGACTGCTTCTCTGCGCGATGCCATCCAGCTCAGCATCCATGCCTGCAGTGCCAAGATCTGAATGCATCCTGCCTGACGGTCACCAGCACCCACCATGCAGCGGTCGGTTCGCTCCAGCGCCTCCAGGCGCTGTGCGGTGGTGGCTGCCTGAGCACGCTGCGCCTGCAGGTCGCCGGAGGCCCCAGCCAGGCTGGACTTGATGGCGGCAACTGCGTTGGGGCAAAGGGGTGCGCCATGTGGGGGGTGGACGGGGCAGGCAGGGCAGGCAGGGCCAGCGCTCAGAGTGGATGGCAGGTCGTGCGGGAGTGCTGGCTGTAAAAAAGTGCTGACTGCCGCCCCCACGACAACAACCCTGCTTCCCTCCAACCCAGGTGCTGGGCAGCAGCAGCAGGGGCTTACTCTGGCCGTGGATGCCGGAGATGAGGGCGTGGGTGGCCGCCACCTGGGCGTCCACCTCGGCCCTGCTGCGCCTGCTGGGCAATTGAAGACATGAACAAAGTACGCTTGTGTAGGTAGAGCATGGTCAGGATGGCCTGGTGTGCATCAGCTAGCTGCTGGCACCACATCCGCGTGCATGTCCTCCACTGGCCAGTGGCCTTTGCCTGCACTCCACACTCCAGTCCCCCCTCCCGCCCACCTGCCGGGCCCACAGCTGCTGGGCGCCCGCCAGCCGGGCAGCCCCTCCTCCATAGAGCCTCCCCCGTAGCCGCCATAGCCTGGCCCGGCACTGGCAGGGCGCGGCACGCCAGCGGTGCGGATGCGAGGGCTGGCCGGCAGGCCACTTGGGCTGCCGCACCAGGCGTCACGTGCAGGCTTGGTGCCACCGGGGAGGCTGCCCGCCGCCAGGCTGGCCTCCGAGCCATCTGTGCCGTTGGTGCTGCCCCACACAGCAGCTGCCGCCACGGCCACCGCCTGCGCAGCGCGGGAGCGGGAGCGCCCGCCCACAGGCGGGCTGCAGCTGCCGCCCAGGCCGTGCTGGGCGTGGGCCGGCCAGGGGTCGCCCTGGCCAGAGCGCAGCGGGCTGACCGGGGCGCTGCCGCCGCCGCTGGAGCCGCCTGCGCTGCCGCACATGCCGGCCTCGATCTGGCTGAGCTGGGCCCCCACCCGGCTCTCCAGCAGGCTCAGCCGCCGCATGATGGCCTCCACGCTGGTGGCAGGCGGTGCGCTTGAGGTGCCACAGGAGGCACCACCACCAGCAGGCTGGGACTCGTCGCCCTGGGCGGGCAGCTGAGCAGGTGGCGCCTCTGCAGGCAGGAGAGGCAATGGGGGCAACTTGAAGGAGGGCTGCGCTATGCAGCTTCAACCAGGTAGCCATTTTGCGCATGCACACACTGCCCAGTTGTCTCCCGTCTTACTGCCATTCCATGCCGGCCCAGTGACCTCACTGGCGGCAGAGCAGGGCTCGCATGGCAGCTGGCCAGCCGGTGGCAGGGCGGCCGCCGAGGCACGCTCCACAGCCTCCAGCCGGCAGCGCTGCTGGGCCAGCTCGCCTTGCAGGGCCTGGCGGAAGAAGGGCATGCGCAGGAAAGATGTTAGGCTGTGTGGGCAGCAATTCAGGACATCACTCCATCACCACAGCTGCCGCCAAACACCGCCCCTCCGCCCTCACACCACAGCCTCACTTTTTGCAGCACATGTGGGCAGGCCCAGCTCTGCACCCCCACCCACCTGCAGGCGCCCTGATACCTCCAGCGCCTGCCCATCTGAGGCAGCGGCCATGCGGTCCAGCCGGCTGCGCAGCTCCGCGCTGCCCTCGGCCTGCTCGCGCCAGCGCTGCGCCAAGCCCGCCTCCAGCCGCCCAATGTCGGCACTGCAGGATGGGGATGAGCAGGGGAACGCCGTTGATCAGGGCCATGCTTGCTGCGCCAGTTAGCAGCATTGCGTGCTGCTTGGCCCCCCCCCAACAAAGCCAGCTCCCTAGGGCATGCTGCACATGAACAGCCACTTGCAATGACTAAAACATTTCACAACCATTTCGACTGCCCTGCTCCACACCTGAGGGAGGACTTGAGGTCCTGCACCACGCCGCCCAGCACGTCACCCAGGTCTGCCAGCGATGCCAGCGGCACTCCGGGAGAGGAGGGGGCAGGGGAGGCGGCCGCCACGCCGCTCGTCCCCTGGGCGTGCGCAGAAGCGGCACTGCCGCCCTCGCTACGCCCTGGCTGCACAGTGGCCAGGCGTGAAGGGCTGCGGCTGGTGCCGGCTGTGGCGTACTGACTGGAGGCACGGGGGCTGTGGGGTGAGGCGCCCTGCAGGCTGGATGCCTGCCTCGAGTGGCCGGCAGAGAAGGCAATCGGCTGGCCGCGAGGCGCAGCCGCCTGCCGCTCCTCCTCCTGCCCAGCCTCGGGCAGCTGAGGCAGCTGGCCGGCCGCCAGCTCAAGCAAGGAGGGCGGCACTGGCACGCCCTCGTGCACCACCACTGTGCCCGTGCGGCTGGGCTGCAGAGACGCAGGCCGAGAGCGGGCTGGTGCTGCTGGCTGCTGAGCAGTGTCTTTGGCAGGAGCAGCCGCAGGCGGCGGTGCTGGCGGGGTTCCCCCTTCCACTTCCGCAGTGCCGGCTGCCAGGGAAATGCTGTAGTTCAGGTCACGGCGCGTGGCAACCGCCGCACCGTCGCTGGAGGGGCGCTGCTGTGCGCCCATGCCGCCGCGGGCAGTGGCGGCGGCCTTGGCCTGCCGCCCATGCTTGCGGGCCAGAGCGACCATGTCCTGGTCGTCGCTGTCGCTGTCGCTGCTGGCGGCAGCGCCTTCGGGCGGGGAGGAGCGGGAGGCGCGCAGTGCCGATGCGCTGCTCTGCACGCGTGGGGCGCCGCCAGCCGCCGGGGAGGCAGATGCGGCGTGCACGTGCCGCGGGCTGGCTGGCTGTGCTCTGGCAGGGCTCTGCTGCTGCTGCTTTGCGGCTGCGATCAGGTCGAAGCCCTCCTCAGAGTCGGAGGAGTAGCTGCTGGCGGCGCCGGGCTTGGGAGCGGCGGCGGTGGCGGCAGCAGCGGCAGCTGGCGGCAGGGGCCGGGGCGGCGTGCGCTTGGCCGCCTTGGCCGCCGTGACCAGGTCCAGTTCGCTTTCGGACGACGCCATGGCCTCCAAGGCCCGCCCGCCAATTTGCGCGCAACCGACGGCGCCTCCTGCCGCTGCTGAGACGGCTGCACGCTGTTAGATGTCGCGATGGTATTACAGAAGCGGGAAGAAGAAGGCGAATTGCAGCACGGAGGGAGAGACAAGGCAGCAGCGGCGGCGCCGCAGCATGAGACGCGCCATCGGATGGAAGGCAGGGGCGAAACACTAGATCGCAGGGATTCGTTTGCAACCGTCAATGGGCAATGTGCCTCTTATCAATGCAACTGTTGATGATGATAATTAAGCCGTGTCCTTGGTGACGCCCTGCCGGATGTCGTACTCGGTCGGCGCCCACTCCTGCGACACAGCCAGACGGGCAAAAGAGCGCATTTTCATCATTTCATGATTTCAGTGCCCGCCATTGGACAGCACCCGCAGCAGCGCAGCCCTCACAACAACGCCTCGACCATCCTCCCCGCATTTAAGTGCAAACTAAACTAAAATAAGTGCAGTCCAGCCAGCCCACCTGGCCAGGCGCCGGCCCAAGGTAGTCTGCCGTCCAGCTGCCGTGCAGTCCAAAGGGCAGCGCGTGCGGCAGGCGGATGGAGGCCACAGGGCCCGCTGCGGCAGCGAGGACGGCAGGAACATGCAAGTTTGCACGGCTGCTTCCAAGCACGCTCAAGGCCAGACAGCTGCCTCGCCTGGGCCCTGCAAAAAAACTCCAGCATGTAAGCACGGCGGCAGTCCTGCCATGCAAGCACAGCTACCATGTTCCCGCTGCCCAGCACCACTGGTAGCGTCACCCTACACCCTACATCCTCTGCTGCATACAGTGTAACCATGTCATAACTCAACACCCACCCGACAGGTTGCGGGCATCCAGGATGGCCAGCCGCGTGCGCTGCTCATCCGCATCATACACCAGGCTCATCACCCAGCCATCGTCCTCCGCAGTGCCGCCCGGCCGCGGCACAAAGATGGGCTCCTGAATGAGGTGGTGGGTGGCAGGCAGAGGTGCAGAGGTTGGGTTGTTGGGTTGCTGGGTTGTTGAGTGTGAAAGGTCCAGGGCAGCAGGCAAGCAGGCAAGGGCCAACAGGCATGCTCACTTGGCACCCAGACCCCGACGGCCCACCTGTGCAAACGCGCGGCGGCCGGGGAAGTAGACGTCCGTGGCGGCGGCTGGGCCGCCTGCCTCTGGCGCCAGCGACGCCTTGACGACCGTCTGTGCCAGGGAAAGGGGGGAGTGAGGTGCAGAGGACCGCTCAGCACAGCAGTTGGTAGCAGGCGCGCAAATGCAACAGCACCCTAGGGCGAGGCCCAGGCTACCCTAGAGGGGCAAATGCATGCTGTGCATCGGTATTGCCGCCCTGCTCACGCTCTTGCAGCCATGTTCCCCTGCCCCAGCCCGCACCTGCGGCGCGCCCCAGGCGTCGGCACCAGGGAAGCGCGATCCGACCATGTACATGTGGGTGTGTGGGCGGCCCACCACAGCGGGAGCCACGCAAGGGAACTCGCAGGCGCGCTCCATCAGCCGCTGCTGGCTCACGGCGCCGGTCTGCGGGAGGATCAAGCGAGTCAAATGGGCGGGCGGTTGCGGTGGCAATTGCGGTTGGAGAGGGTGGCTGCTGCTGTTGGCGCGAAGGGCTAGCATTGCAGCCAGCAGGGCGGTCTGACGGCGCTAGCGCTCTGGCTGCAGCAACCAGGAACGTTTGCCTGCCCGCCACATCACCTAAGGCACATCCAAAGCACTGCAAAGCACCCCCGAAAGGCCCACCTTGGTGTCAATGACCAGGCGGGTGAGGGTGCCGCGCCCCACATTGTCATCATAGTAAGTGGGGCCGGTCTGCATGGAAGGATGCACACCGACAGCCGCATGTCTTAATGCTTGAGACAGCAGCACAGTGTGTGACAGCCGCACAGTCAGCTGCGTGACGCTAGTTCCGAACAGCGGCCACGCATGTGTTTGCGCGGTGCAGGTGCAGTGCAGCAAGCGGTTGAGTACAGCGAGCGCGTGCAATCAATTCACTGAACGCACCTCAAAGTTGGCGCTGAAGTCCACACCATCCAGGTTTGCCACGGTGTCCAGCACCACCTTTCCGTCTGCCGTCTCAAAGGCGTTGGCGTGGTGGAAGCTGAAGAAGGGCTGGGGGGCCACAAACTCACGCCGCCCTGTAGGTAAGGAAAGAGTTGCAAGAGTGGGCAAGACGGGTAAGCGAGGCCGAGGGACACACACCACGGTGTTGGAGGTGGGCACCCGGGTAGCAGCGGCAGCGGCCCTCAAATGCACGCCTGGGCGAGCTGCGAGCTGGGAGCAGCAAAGCAGCGACAAAGAGCAGCGCGCCATGGTCAGACCGCCCGCCCAGTCAGCACTTGGCTGCCTCACCCTGGTCGTCGGCGCTGCTGCCGGGGCGGGGGATCAGATGGATCTTGGTCTGCCGGTTGGGTGCGTCCCACTTGATGCACTGCGCAGGCGGCAGGCAGTTAAGGGTGCAGTGGGGTGAGTGCCAGCTGAGTACATCGCACAAGCTGGCATTGCACCAGCCGGCAGGAGTCAGAGCAGCACTGCATTTCCAGGAGCCAACAATGCCCGGTGTAAATCGCGCTGCTGCCCTGCAGCCAGCTGCAGCGTAGACTGCAGGCTCACTCACCTCGGCGATGCAGGCCTTGCCCAGCATGTACTCGGTGGCCATCTTCCACAGGTCCAGCGACACTGAAGAACAAAGAGAGGGCGAAGCTGGAAAGGTCAGGAACAGGTGCATTGTGGTTGAGAGCGCAGGTGGCAGCGGGGGCGGCGGCCCGGGAACTGGTGACAATGGCAGCCTTGCACCTCTCGTGCAGCCCTATCTCTGTACAGCCGAGCAGCTGGCGTGCTCACTGGGACTATCCATGAACTTCCATCTTGAATGTAATGGAAGAGTCTGGGCGGCAGCCAACGCACAAACCAGCAACACCAAGCAGAAGAAACCAGAAGCAGCACAACAACTGCAGCTCTTCCTCACTGGGACTCTCCAGGAAGATGTAGTGGGAGGGGGTGACCAAAAAGTCGTGGAAGAAGCCGAAGGCCGCATCCGGCAGATCAAACTCCGTCCTGCAAATGGCAACCAGAAGGCATGCGTGGTTGGTACATGCCAAGGGCAAACCAGCAGCGTTGGGCTGGTCTTGCCAAGCAACAGGGCAAGTAAAGTTGGTCCCCGGAACAAACCACAGCTGCCAACGCACCTGTACAGCATGCGCATCTGCTCGTCATACTCAATCAAATTCACCCACAGGCACAGCGTAAAACCAACCCACCTGTGCAGCATGCGCATCTGCTCGTCATACCCAAGCATGTTCACCCGCAGGCGCAATGTAAGACCAGCTCACCGGTGCAGCATGCGCATCTGCTCATCATACTCAAACATGTTCACCCGGTTGTCGGCGCCCCGCTCCGCCGCATTGAAGGCCACCAGCCGGCGGCTGCCGTCCGGCTCCTGCGGCAACGGCGGCAGACGGAGGGAGCCTGGAATTCAGCAGGGGCATGCCGGCACTGGGAGGACTGCACACTGGCTGCCCACTCGGTGTGCGGGCGATCAGTGCCACCGCTGCAACCTGCCCCCATCAGGCGTTCCAGCCGCCTCTCCCAGTGGGTTACAGAGTGCACCCCGTACTGCAGCAGGAGGAGCACCTGGGTGATGCGGTAGTGCGCCCCAAAGTAAGGGGCCTCGCTGGGCACGCTGACGGTCTGGCCCAGCGTGCGAAGCGCGGGGGCCGACAGCTCGTACGGCAGGTCGCGCTGCGGGCAGACGAGGGGAATGGAGTCGGATTTGGTCATCATGTCAGATTTGGTCATCATGCGCGGTGCGTGCCAATTCCGCACTTCACACGGAAGGCCACGCCCCACGTGCATGCAGAAGGCAGGCTTGGCCGGCCATGCCAGGCAGCGCCCCCACATACCAGCCAGCCAAATAGGCAACAAAGGTGGCCACTCACCTCGTACAGCGCGAGCGTCTTGCCGCCCCAGCGCACCACCCCAGTGTTGGCGATGCCCTTGACCGACAGATCAAAGGGGTTGTAGAACCAGCCTGCATGGGGTGGAGAATGGGAGGCAGGTGGTGTCTGGGTGGTATGGCTGGAATTGGAACCGTTCGCAATCACATACGCAGCAGCCAGCGCTGCACACTGACCCAGGCTGAAGGGCGCGGCAGGAAGCACCTTCTGCATCACACGGCAACTGGCTCAACAGTCCCAAACAGGCAGGGTTGCGCACGCACCGCCGGCGGGGTTGCCCACGCTGAAGGCTCCGCGGTACAGAAGCCGCTGCGCCTGCTGCTCCTTCACAAACCCTGCGGCAGCGCGGCAGCGGTGAAGGATTGATCACTGCAGATGCAGCATTCCTGCTGGGCGGCAGTTCAGGGGTTGCAGTTGACGGGACGGAGGGACAACCAGCTGCAGCCGCCCGCACGGAATATGGTCCAGCAAGCAGGGCATGCACAGGCAGCGCAAGAGCCACGCACACACCCCTGCCTGCTTGCATCCGCTTGCCCACCTTCAGTGCGGACGTAGCGGTTGGCAAAGAAAGCCCGGCCGTCCTTAAATGCAAAGATGGCTAGCAAACCGTCGCCGTCAAACGGCTGGGGGATCTGCGTGAGGGGAAGCAGGGCGGCAGGAAAGCACGCTTGGGCGGAGGCAAAGGCAGCACGAAATGCAGCAACAAAAGCATGACAGCCCCAACAGCACAACTACCCCAGCAGCTTGCGAAACACACATGGAACGCCCATGCAGCTGTGCTTTGCCGTGCCGCTGCTTGCCCCGCACCGCACCTTTTTGCCGCCGACCTCAAACAGGCCGGGGCCGTTGCGCAGCAGGGTGCCCTCCAGCTCTGCAGGGATGGTCCCCTCCACCATGCTGTCGTCAATCCAGTACGAGCGCTCGTGGTAGCAGCTGCGGTAGCCGCTCAGGAATGCGTCCCTGCAGCAGGTGGGGGCAGGGTGGGGAGAGGGGGGAAAAGGGTGGGGGCAGTGGCAGTGTCAAAGACATCCACCGAATGGAGTAGAAGCAGCCAAGCAGGGGTGCAGCGAACCTGTGACGCGGCTGACCCTCAAGCAACGCTGGAATGTGGTACTGGATGCATCGTTGAAGCACTCAATGGTCAGTCTGTGCAAGCCACCCACCAGTCGTCCCGGCCAAAGCGATCGCTTGCAGAGGTGGCGGGGGCCGTGGGTGCGGCCACCGCTGCCGGCCGGCCGGCAGCTGCACGTCGCTGCTGCCGCAAGCTGTGCGACTGCTGCTTCACAGGCGTGCCTGCAAGTGTGCTGCTGCCGCGCTGCAGGCAGTGGGCATGGGGTGCCACAGCAACCCCGGAGCCTCGGCCGCCAGCGGCGGCAACGCTGGGCGGCGGCGCCAGGCACGCAGCGCTTGAAGCCAGCGGCATCGAGCCGTTCCTCGCTCTACTTGCAGATCTGTTGGCTCCGCCGAGCAAGCGGAAGCGTCGCAGACTGGCGCAGTGTGCGGGTCCACGACCGTGATTGTTGCTGGCTCGCCTGCAGCCGGCCTAGCTTTGCCAGGGATCTGCTCAACAAACGTCGAGGCCAATGTGTGGGTCTGCGGCGCGCCAGACAAGCCGATCCATGAATTGCTGCGGGCGCAGGCGCCAAGCTTCATGGAGGTGGTCGACTTTGGTGTTCAGGCTACACAGCATCAGACTGCCGTTCTTTGCAAGCCTGCTACCAGGCGGGCTAGCGCTGCAGACCGCCACACACGCCGCTCGGGAGCGACCTGTGCCCTCCCGATCGCGGTTCAGCGCAGGTTGCATACCATCGCGCCCAAACAATGAGTTGGGCTGCAATTGCCAAGACGGCGCCCGTCAAGGCGGAGCCCGCCGCCGAGCCCGGTGAAAACAAGCCGCGGGTGGCGGTGATTGACGCCAACGCCCTCATCACACAACACGGCATCCTCAACCTGGTGCGCTCAGCATGCATGCGCGCGATTCGCCTCTGCCCAGGCTGCCGCCGCCGCCGCTGCCGCCTGCGGCCTGCCGACCTGCCTGCAGCTTGCGCCTTTACTCCTCCGTTTTGCTGTGCCGCCTGCAGGTGCGGTTTGCCGACAAGTGCGTGACCACGCCAGAGGTGCTGCGGGAGGTGCGGGACAAGCAGAGCCGCGCCACGCTGGCGGCACTGCCCTTCACCATTGAGACGCGCGAACCGGCAGAGGACTCGATCAAAGCGGGTGAGGAAAGAGTTGGGAAACTGATGGCATCTTCTGTCTTGGGCTACCCCGCAGCCGCTGCCTCTGACCAGTCGTTCAGCATTCTGTTGCTTTTAGATGTTTGCTGTGCACTGCAGCGTTCAGGCTGCCCTGCAAGCGCTGGCGCCCCTGAGCTGCCGCGGCCCCCTGCTGCTCCCTGCCTGCGCAGTCGTCAAGTTTGCTCGGGCCACCGGCGACATTCATGCGCTCTCCTCTGCCGATGTGCGGCTGATTGCGCTGGCGCACGGCCTCGAGGCAAGCGAATGGGGGCTGGCTTGTACGCATTTGGCACATGCATTTGCTGCTGTTGTCTGGGTCATCATGCTGCCCGCGATGGCACTGCCCCTGCTGCGCTGGCACTGCCCCTGCTGCCTTTGATGCATGCTCACGCAGTTGCTACTGCTCCCTCTGCCGTGCTGCCTGGCAGGTGGCGGCGCACGGCAGCGGCCACCTGCGCAGCCTGCCAGAGCCCGCCAAGGTTCAGAAGAAGAAGGTGCACGATGCCAAGCAGGTGAGTAATGCAATGTACTGTTGTTGCTGGGCATTTCTTGGTGCAGGATACCGAGCATCCCGTTGGGGGTTCGGCGCTTGCCCAGCGTCGGCTGTTATTCTGCGTGCGGTGGGCAGGACCAGCAGGGACCACGGCAGTAGGAGGCAGCAATGCAATCCCACGCCACCTGCTCACATGCGATTGTTGCGTTGTCCCTGCCCATCCCCTGCCGCAGCTGCCGGGCTGGGGAGTGGAGGGCGGCGAGTGGGCGGAGATTGACCGGCTGAATGAGGAGGAGCTGGCAGCGGCAGGTGGGCACAACACATGCTCCCCTTCATATTAGCAATCTGTTTGCATGCTTTGGAACAAGCTGCGTCAGCATGGCTGAGTGAGAGGAGCTGGCGGCGGCAGGTGGCTGCAGAGGCCTGTTGCACTTGAGTCGTGGATGACGTTGGCTGCATCACAGAAACGCTTCTGCAGCACAGAGCAAGATGCTTGTCTGCCTCCAGATGCGTGCCTGACTGAACGCCGCTCTCGTTCCTGGCTACATCCATCTAACCCGCAGAGGCGGCGCTGCTGGGCGAGGCTGGCGCGGCGGGTGCCAGCCGCATTGCAGCAGAGGTGCAGCAGCTGAGCCTGGGAGGCGACGAGGATGGCAGCGGCAGCGAGGGCGAGGGCAGCGAGGAGGAGGACGAGGACGATGGGGAGTGGGAGACGGCAGCCAAGTCGGGCAATGCAGCACGGCGCGCAAAGCGCAGGGCAGCGCGCAAAGCGGCTTGGGAGGCGCGGCAGGCGGCGGCCGCCGAGGCAGCCGCGGGCGGCGAGCAGCAGCAGGCAGAGGCGGGGGCAGAGGATGGGGAGAGCGAGTCAGATGAAGATGAGGAGCACGACGATGCCTGCTCGCTTGCAAGCGACGATGATGCCACCGCCACGCAGGCAGAGCCCGCGGCAGCGGCCGGCGAGGGCGCAGAGCAGCAGACGGGCGGCGGCGGCGGCGGCGAGGGCGGCGGCGGCGAGGGCGAGCAGGCGTTCGAGAGCAGCGTGTGCATCATCACCGCAGACTTTGCAATGCAGAACGTCATCATGCAGGTACGACGCTGTGGCTTGTGAGGTGTTTGGTGGCTTTCTGCAAGTTGCTTGTTGTGCTGCCTCTCGCCACCTCTGGGCCTTCTCCCAACCCCACCACGCGCACCCCACACTGCTCTGCGCGTTCGGCCCACCATCCCACTATCCCCTGCACCTCTTTCCACCTCCTTCCCCCCCCTCAGATGGGCCTGCGGCTGCTGACGCCCGACGGGCGTCGCATCACGCGGCTGTCGCGCTGGGTGCTGCGCTGCACCGCCTGCTTCCTGGTGACCAAGGAGATGGGCCGCCTGTTCTGCCCGCGCTGCGGCAACGCCTCCCTGGACAAGGTGCAGGTGAGGCCATCAGTTCACTGGAGTGCACAGCCACAGGGCAGATATTGGCATGCTTGGAGACGGGCAGGCATCAAGGAGGGTGACCTAAGGCAGCTAGCTTGACTGGCCATCCACCCCCATTGTCATCCGCCTCTCTGACCACCTACTCCGCCCCTCTGCTTCCCCTTCCAACAGCTGGTGGTGGGGCCGGACGGCGCGGAGCAGTACGGCGTGCGGCGCAAGCACGTGCTGCGTGGCACGCGCTTCTCGCTGCCCAAGCCAAGGGTGCGTCTGCTCAACCCTGTGGTGCTTGCTGCAATGTGTGCTGCTGGTGCTGGCAAGTAAGGGGCAGGGGGAAGTAACGGGCAGTGGCGTCATCGTGCAGCATGCCCGCTACTGGCCGATGCTTGCGTGCAAGCGCACACGTTGCAAGCCTGGCTGCCGCTCACTCCCCACACTGCTGTTCTCTCACAATCCCTTGCCACACAGGGCGGGCGGTCTAACTAACTGCTCCTTTGGGAGGACCAGCTGCTGGCCCTGTTGCAGTTTCACACACCCTGCTCTCTTTACAAGCTTGCAGAACCCGATTCATGTCATTCTGCGCAGTGCGGGCGGTGCAACGACCTGATCCTGCGGGAGGACCAGCTGTTGCAATATGAACACGACCTGCTGTACTCACAAGCTCACAATCCTGTATCAATCCTGCAGGGCGGGCGGTACAACGACCTCATCCTGCGGGAGGACCAGCTGCTGGCCAAGGCGCACCGGCTGCGTGCGCGGAAGAAGGACAAGGCGGAGCTGGACCCCTTTGCGCCCGAGTACGGCGAGGACACGTGGCACCAGGTGAATAATGATGTGATTGAGAGCTAGCTTGAATCGCACAGCTGCCGGGGAGTTGCAGGCTGGTTCCGCTGGTTCATCCCCGGCTGATGAGTACGGCAAGGACACGTGGCAGTGGGAAGCGCTTCTTGTCTCTGGCTGAGCTGCAGCATGTACTGCCCGTCGTGCGTCTGGTCATGCCTGCAAACATGGGGAGGTTGCATGGTGCCATGTGGGCTGCTTTCGCTGCAGCCTTGATTGCTGTGCGCCTCAGTGCGCCCGGAAATCCCGGCGAGGATTTTTGGTTGCCGGCCGGCGGTTGCCGGCCTGGCTGAAAACAGCTGCCCTGGCAGGCAGATGGGTTGTGTTTAGTTGAACTGACTTGTCAGGCTATTGGCTCGGAGGGCGCTGTGTGCTGTGCAGGAGCTGTCCCGTCTGTGTGCTCATGTCCACGCCTCGATCCGTGGATCTTGGGGCCGCCTTTCTCGCTGACCCCCTGCCGCACCCCAAACCTCCCACTGTGCAGGCGGCCGGCATGCACCACGGCGCCAAGGGAGCGGCGGCGCTGCTGGCTGGGTGGAAGAACAACCCCAACGAGCGCAAGCACATTGCCACCAACCGGCGGCGCAAGTGAGCGGCGGCGCGCGACGCATGTCCGCTGCGGCCACGACACCGCTGGTCGGCGCAATGCTTGCGGTGCTGCAGCTGCGCCCTGATCTGCTTTCTAGATGCAAGGAGTCATGCACTTGTAACCCAGGCGCGCAGAGCAAAGGCTGGCAGGTCGTGATGTGGCTCTCACAATGTTCAGGGACCGGCAGGGGACCGGGCTTGGTCGGCGGCAGGGGTGGCGGCGGCGCTGATCCTGCTTTGCATGGCATGTTCATCCTCGCCTGGCGAGCTCCAGCTCATTCCTCCAGCGCCTCCAACGACTTGCGCGGGGCGGCAGCGCATCGCCCGCGCGCAGCGAGCGGCTTGAAAGGGTCACACGCTGCAGCAGCTCTCGGCGGGCAAACAGCAGAGCAATCGAGCTTCCTGCATAACTGTACATGAGGCGGATGATGCTGGCCGCCGCGCTGGGTGCGCTGCCGGCGAGGGCGAGGGCGGGGTCGCGCGAGGCGGCACTCTTGCAAGCTGATCCCGTCCCTGTTCTCCATGAACGCGCAGTTCTGGCGCTGCTGACCAGCCAGGCGGCCGCTTGGTGGACCCCGCCCAGAACTTCATGTGGCGCTGCGCTCGGCAGCGCCACCAACCTTCCTTTGGCAGCGGAGGGCGGCTTCTGCGGAGCGGGTGCGCTCGGGGTTCTGCCCTGCTGCGAACAGGCGGCAGCACGTGCTGCAAGGCAAAGCGACCGGCCGCCGCCGCCGCTGCCGCCGTCCCTGCCGCCCACATCCTTTCCCTGCAAGCCGGCTGGGTGGATGCCACGCTGACTGGCGCACCCTCACACCACCTTAGCTCCCTACATACCATGCGCAGCGCGGTCCTTTCACACATCCTCCTTTCCTGCACCCCTTGCAGGCCTGGCGCGCTGCCGCCCGCACCAGTGCTGCAGCCAGGAGGGCGTCTGCCAAACTGCAGCCTGCCCCTCCACCTGCCAGTGCGAGTTCTCGGGCAGGCGCAGCCAGTGCCCTGGATCCATGCTGCTTACCAACGTGCCCACCCCAGTGGCGCCGCCAGCCGGACCGTGCGGGGAGGGAGTGGCCACCTGCCCAGGGGCCCAGTGCTGCTCCGTTCTGGGCTTCTGCACAAACCAGTGCTCTGCGTATCCGGTCGACCGCAAGCACAGCGGGCCCAAGGCCAAGTGGTGGAGTGAGAGGCTGGGCTGGGGTGGAGTGTGATGGGGTGGAGGGCAGACAGCCGGCAGGCGACAAACGGCCCCCCAATGCCGCCCCACCTGTGCGCCACCTGCTGGGCCATGCAAGATACCTGCCCCCCGTGGCGAGACGTGTCACACTTCACAGCGCATCCCCTCCATGTGCCTCCCCCTCCGTTTCACAGCGCCCCAGACCACCACCCGGCACTACACGCTAGAGCTCAAGTGGAGCGTGGGTGCTCCCGATGGCTTCCAGCGGGCGCACATCACAGTGAACGGCCAGACGCCAGGCCCAACCATCAAAGCTAATGTGGGAGACCGCCTGATCATCAAAGTGGTCAACAAGCTGCCCGCCAACACCACCATCCACTGGTGCGTGCGTCAGAAGCCGGTTTCAGAGCAGCTGCCATACTGCTGGCTGCACGTCCAGCTGCCTGAATGCCCACTTGTCGCCAGGCGGTTGGGCAGCCCCACAAGCTAGCACTCGAAGCAGCCTGCAACTTGCTGTCTGCCCCCCTCTGCTCCTGCAGGCACGGCATCCTGCAGCGTGGCACTGTCATCATGGATGGCGTGCCCGGAGTCACCCAGGCGAGGCTTTGCGGCGGCAGCTGGCTTGCAAGGTTTCATGTCGGCGCAGCTGCCACTGCTATGCCCTCATGTCTGCGGCCGACGTGGGTTGGGCTGCAGGCGCCACAGAAGTTTGTACATGGCTGCCTCCCTCCTTGCGCGCAGGTGGCCCTCAAACCCTTCTCCACCCAAATCTACAATTTCATCGCTTCTATGCCTGGTAGCTTCTGGTACCATTCGCACTTCAAGACGCAATACATTGACGGTGAGTCCAGCAAGGCGCAGAGCTGCCTGTCGCAGCATAGCTGTTGCCACACGGCTGTGACCCAGCTCGCGCGCACATCACGGCTGCACCCCCTCTGTGTGTCACATCGAGCATGTCGTGGCTACAGCGCCTCCTTGCAAACCAACCTTTCGATGCAGGCCTGAGGGGGGCCATTGTGATCCGGGATCCGCGCCGCCCCGCCTTCCCAGCTGAGGGGCAGATGGAGCTGACAGATTGGTAAGGCCCCCTCGTGCGGCACATGTGGCCACAAGATATTGAGTGTATTGAGTTTTGTTTCGGGGGCTTGTTTCGTTGAATTGTCCCTTGCTACGCTTTAGCTAGAGCAGCGCGTTTGCTAGCGGCTGTCTTGGTGGGGCGGGCGGGTGAGAAGGCATCTGAGGAGCCGGAGGCTGCTGTTGGGAGCCAGGCACAGCGGTTCTCAAGCCGCCCAGCTGCCGGCCTTCTGTGTGCTACTGCCCTGCAAGGCCTGCAACCTAACATATGTCAAAGGCTGGGTGCAGGTACCACGTGAATGCCGTCAAGCTGCTGACCGAATACCTCAACCCCGCATCCGAGGGAGATGGTGAGCTTCAGAATGGGATTGGTTGCAGGTTGCCAGGGGAACAGCTACTGCCGGGCTCCCCTGCCAGCCATGCTGCCTGCCGCCGCTGCCCTGGCTCCTGCATGCTGCCGTTGCGCCCTCCCAGGTACATGCACTGTTGCAGTTCTAGGCTGGGGTCGGCGAAGGCTGCATGCTTCTAGAACTCAAGTTCACCGAACCCGCTGTCCGATCCCTGCAGAGCCTGTGCCCATCACTGCCCTGATAAACGGCATTGGCCAGGGCTCGTGCACAAGCAACTGCGGCCGTTACGCCGTGCTGCCGGCTGCCCCCGGCAACTGCAGCCTGCCGGGCACCAAGGTCAGCTGCAACTCCATGTGGCACGCTTCTGATTGCTGCTGCTGTAAGGCATTCTGCCCGGCTTTGCAACACGTCTTCCGGCTGGCTGCTGAGAAACCAAGCCGGAGAAATCAAGCAGTGCTCAAATCATCAATCGCCTGAGTCTCGCCCCTTTCATGATCAAACCAATGCAGATCCGCATCATCAATGAAGCCGCCTTTGCGGTCTTCACTGTCAAGTGCGCTGCTCGCCTGTTGCTACCGTGCACATGCCCTGCGTGCTGCTTGCAGCAATTTGTTGCGCTTGCATGCCGTTGGCGGCTGCTGTGCAGGCTGCAGCCACCTGGAGGTGCCCCGTGGATGCTGATGTCAGGCCCATGCAGCCTGCCCCACCCCTGATCCAGCATGTCCAGCCTGCCCCACCTCACCTTCATCTGCAACCGTGCAGGATTGACGGCCACCGCATGATGGTCATGGCCCTGGACGGCCTGCCGGTCAATGTGTCCCAGCCGCTGCGCGCCGTCCGCCTCAACGCCGGCCAGCGGGTGACGGTGGCTGTGTGCCCTGATGCCTCCCACCCCGCCGGCAAGCCTGCCTGGATACGCGCCAGCATGGAGCAGGTGCGGCCTTGGGGTTGTGCGGCCGCCTGATGCTGGAAGGTGAATATTGCATGATTCAAAGTTGGCGGGGCATGCTTTGTCTAGAGCTTGGTTTGTGGCAGCACCTCTGTGCAGGCCCAGGTGCGGTTCCGCATAGATACTGTTTGGCAAGTTTGTGTGAAATGCCTCGGCAGTTTTGTCCCCCTATGGCTCACCTCCACTGCTCTCTCTTGCTCCCTGCAGAGCGTGTTTGCCACGGATGCGCAGTACCCCGTTGTGCTGGGCGTGCTGCAGTACGGCAAGCAGACGCGGCAGCCGGTGCAGCTGCCAACCACCCAGCCCGACGCCGTCAAGCCTAGCCAGGTCAGGAGCGTGTGTGTACATTCCAACGGGTCGCACACTTGCCATGCTCTGTTGCTGCGAACCCGCTCTCCTCGGCATAACACACTTCCTGCTTGCCTCCAACCGCCCTGGAAAAAATGCGGCCCCCTCTGCTCCTCATGCCTCCGCAGCTGCTGGGCTCGGCTGTGCCTGGGGCTGTCAGCGAGTACACGCTCAAGCCTGTTTCTTGGGAGTCGCCACCCGCTGCCACCGAGAGCCTGCTCCTCAACCTGTCCATGTGAGGCAGTGAAGCAGCGGATGTGAGGCAGCGGATGAGATGTTGCTGATCAGTGGATGACTGAAGCTGTGGGCCTGCCGATTCGGCTCGCATGGAGCACCCTTCCTAGTGCAGCCCACCCACAAGCCCACAAGCCCAACTCCAGCCCGACCCACCCAGCATGTCCAATGTCCTGTTCCTTCTTGCTGCCCCCCTCAGGTACAACGACCCCGCGATCAACTGGGCCCACTTCAGCCCCGGCGGCAACATCTCCATGGCCATCCCGCCCCGCAACGGCGGCCCAGCGGTGCCGTCCATCGTGCAGGCGCTGCTGGCCAAGACCCCGCTGCCGCCCAACACCAACTTTGGGTGGGTTTGCATGGAGGCGATGGCGCATGTCTGCTTATTACGCTGACATCAGCTCCTGAGTGCCATGCCAAACCAAGCGACGGCTGCTAGCATGCCCACTCAAACCCCAAACTGAAACCGCCCCAATTTCACGGCGTTCGATCCTGCCTTTCCGCTGCTTGGCAGCTACAACACCTACTTCGTCAAGCCGGGCGCCGTTGTGGACATCATCATCAACAACTTTGACACGGGTGCGCCAGCATTGCCGGATGAGTCAGTGTCAGCAAGGGGCACATTGCTCGACATCCGCGGCCTGAATCCAGCATGCCCTGTGCTGCCTGTCCAACTCCTCCGCTGCTTCGACACGGTCCTGCCACTCTCACCCCCCTGGCTGCACACCTGACCCCGGCCCTCTGCCCCGCTCCTCCTGCAGGCGAGCACCCGGTGAGCCGCTGCCAGCGGGAGTCGCGCATGGGTTTCGGCCAGCAAAGGGCTGCACAGATCTGTTATTGGCTGGGCTGCTGCAATTTCAAGGGTGCAGATGACTGGCAGTTGCTTACTGGCCAACTCCCCCACTGTATTGCCTGCTCATGCCTCCCCTCTCCCCTCCCCCCCAACTCTGGCACCACAGCTGCACCTGCACGGCCACTGGTTCTGGGTGATGGCCCAGGGCCGGCCCAACGAGGGCACATGGAACCCGTCCATCCCGCTCAACCCCACCCCCGTGCTGCGCGACACCGCCACCGTCAACGCCGGCAGCTACTTGGTGCTGCGCTTTGTGGCCAGCAACCGGGGCGTCTGGATCTTCCATTGTGAGCAGAAAGAGGGACGGGTTTGGATGTGTTGCAGAGGGAGCGAGTGGGATGCCTGACATGCTACGTGGAGAATGCGGGACGCGGTGCACTGCCTTGTGAATGGCAGTGTGGTGGCAGTGCAACGAGACAGCACACACATGCTCACCCCCTGCTTTCCAACCCCCGCCTACCCATCGCCTGCAGGCCACATTGACTGGCACCTGGCTGCCGGCCTTGCGCTCGTGTTTGCCTACGTGTAATGCATGCCCGCTACGGCTGGAGCACCCACACGGCATCGGCCGCCATACCAACCCATGTTGCAAACCCAATAGCTACGCATACTGAATGGTGGACTGATTGCATCCGCCAGCGTCCCTCGATTCTTGTTTGCTTATCCATGCCGTGTCTGCCCGAACCTCTAAATGACGTTGAGTTGAACACAAGGCATATGCCCGCCCAGCTTGTTGCAGGTGCAATGCCTCGTGTTGCTGCAGCACATTCCATGCCCATTGCGGACACGCGACCTCTCCCCTGGCCCCGATGCCAAATCGATGGTTGCCCTTGAAAGGACGACTTTGAAAACACATCACAAAGCACAGGGCTGATTCACACATACTTGGATGCGCTGCTGGCTGCATTGCACTGCTGCTGCTGCCACTGCTTTGCCGCCGCTGCGCTGCCAGCAGTGCCGGCGCTGCCGCCACCACTGCGCCGGGCGGCGGCGGCGGCCGCCGCTGCTGCTGCCTGCCGTGTTACTGGGACTCATGCATGTGTGTTCCTGGCTACTGTTCCTTGTCATTACTGCACTCGGAATGGCACATGGCTTGCCTGATACAGCAGGGTACCGGCGTTTCAGCTGCTGCCGATGCAGGACCTGCCGCCGCAGCCAGGCCGGCAGGGGGCGCCTCAGCGTGTCCTTTTGTGCCCAGCCAACCTGCTGCCCGCTGCCATGGACCCGGGATGGCTTGCGGCTCAGCTGGGTGCCGAGACGAAGCAGATACAGGATCACAGGACATCATGAAAATCAATCACTAAACAGGGCCCCTTCCGGCGGAGTTGGTCCGGCAGCTGAGGCCGCAGGACAAAAGGCCTGACCGGCCCTCTAGAGACATAGTTTCTCCGGTTCCAATCGTTGCCTGCCACTTCCCAACGCACTCTTCACTCCTTCACGCCCCCAGGTGAGCCACCGCGCACACTGCGTGCGCAGCCGGAGGCACTCCTCCGTCCCCACGCCTCCGCCATGCCTGCTACACCTAATAGACTGTCGAGAATAGCTGAGGTGCCATGCTCAGCCCTCCTCTGCAGGTGCCGCGTTAGCAACACCGCCGCCCGACCGCCCAACTGGTATGCGCTCCCTGCTTCTCATTCTGGCGCTCTGCGCCGCAACCGCAAGCGCTCGGTGAGCGGACAGCGTGATTGAGTCCCGGGGCGCTGATCGCTTGCATGCTGCCGCCGCCGCCGCCGCCACCATGGGCGGTCACATGTTGCCGTCAACCCGCTCATCGCCATGCATGCATACCTCACTCCCACAGAGACCTGCTGGCGCCGCCCAAGTGCGCACTGCCCAAGCTGCTTTGCGACGGGACCTGCGTCAACGGCAACCTCCCCAACAAGTGAGCGGCGGCTTGGGCGGAGGTGCCCACGCGGGGGACCGTCGCCCTTGGCACATTAATGCGCATGAGCTGCACAGAATGAACTGTTGCATGTTGATGCGCATGCGCATGTGCGTTCGCATGCGCTGCGCAGATGAACATCCTGCTACACATGCATCGGTGCGCCCTGCCGCCCAACTTGGACCAACCCTCCCCGCAACCCCCGCCTCCTCCCCCACCCGCAGCTGCGGCGCGTGCGGCAACGTCTGCCGGCCCGGCGAGTCGTGCGCCGGCAACCCCAAGCGCTGCAAGTGCGGCCCCCTGACCGCCTCCTGCGGCCCGCTCGAGTCCTGCCGCGACGACGTGTGCGTGTGCAACCCCGGCCTGACCCGCTGCGACGGCACCTGCAAGAACCTGCTGACCGACCCCGCCTCCTGCGGCGCCTGCGGCAACGCGTGCACCGGCGCCGGGCTGAGCGGCCAGTGCGTGGACGGCGTGTGCGAGTGCGCCCCCGGCTTCATCCGCTGCGGAGACCAGTGCATCAATGTGCTGGGAGATGACGTGAACAACTGGTGAGCGCTGCTGGCCTGCCTGCCGCTGATCTCTGGTTGCAAGTGCAGTCTGCATGAGTGGGCTGGGGCGAGAGGGTCCCCTGCTGCGGGTAGGCGGGCAAGCATCATTGTTGGCAGCCAATCGCTGCCTAGCTGGGCCTGGCACCCCAACAAGTGGACCCCCTCCCCCTGCTGCCTGCCCTGCAGCGGCGGCTGCGGCGAGACCTGCCCTGAGGGTAATGTGTGCGAGGCGGGCGTGTGCAAGTGCACCAGCAGCGCCCAGTGCCCTGGTGAGCTTTGGGGGTGGGTGGTAGATAGTGGCGGGGAGGCGGCAGGGAGGAGGGGCCCTCACTGTGCCTGGCAGCACTCGAGCAGTGCCCGCCCGTGGCGCAACGTGTCACTCCCCCCCTCGCCGGCTCCAACACCGCTGCAGACGAGGCACCCATCTGCGGCGCCGACGGCAAGTGCGGCCTGTGCACTTATGCTGGCGACAAGGGCCTGCCCTGGTGAGCCAGGGGCAGCTATATAGCTACCTATTCAACATCTGCCCAGCCAGCTTGCTGCTTTGGCCGTGCAGTGCTGCTGCCACTGAGCACACGCTCGAGCTTTTGCCTTGCCTTGCCGCCTCACAACCCCGCCGCCTTGCTCTCCCGCACTCACTGCAGCGCCGTGCGCGCCGCTGCCCTGGGCACCACCGAATTCCAGTGCAACTACGCTGAGCTGGGCGGCAACGGCCGCTGCGTTGAGGTGAGCACCCGCGGTGGCAGCCGGGGTGTGCATAGTTCCTGGGGTTGTGCATGGCTTGCTACCCGCTGCATACAAGCGCTGCTGGTGCACACCGTTGGTATCGATGGTTTTGCCTTCGGGGGGTATAGCAAACGCTGCTCCTCTCTCTCGTGTGCCCCACCTGCAGTGCAACCTGGGCCCCCGCGCCAAGGACAACGATTGCGCGTTCCTCATCGACCACTCCGCCTATCCCGAGGCTGCAAGCGTGCCCACCATTCCGGCCACCTACACCTACTGCAGCGCTGAGAAGAAGTGCATTCCGCCGCCCGTGCGCCGCTGAAAGCGCTGCGCATTCCGCAGCTCACGCATTCCGCCCGCGGCGGGAGGCGTGCGGGCACCCGCCCGCACTGCACTCCAATTTTCTTTTGCACTGCAGTCCAACGTTGCAAATCAACACATGCATTCACGTGCGATTCTTGCCTTGACTTACACAGCGGTGTCGGTCCTATTAAGGGCATGAGAGTATGATGCCTTTATGGTAATTTGCAGTTTCCAGAGGGAACCCATCTGCCCGCTCCGCTGTCAGCCTCTTTGCATCAATGCCTTCCTCATTTTTCCCGCATGCACTCTCTTCACCGAATCCCTTTTCGCAAAACAACAAGTCCAACTAGACAGCTCATCCTCCTGCCAGCTCAAATCAGCAACCACCCCGGCTCGCTTTCCATCGCTTTTCATATTGCTGGGATGCACAGAAACGTGCACCCCGCCGCATCCCCCCACCCTATCCTGCACCTTTCCACAGCCAGCATGCCGTTACTGCATTCCCGCGTGAATACATAAAGCATTCCCGCGTATTCACGCTTACTAGTGCTTGCATTCTGTAATGCACAATGCATATGGACGGGTGGAGAAGGGCCGGCACGCAGCAGATGTTAAGAGAAGTGGCACGCTCTCTTCCTGGTTGACGACAGCGGCAGCGTGATTGGTGCTGGACGGCTGTGTTGTTACAAACGCCACTGTTGCGAATAGGAATCAAACAGAAGTGGCCAGAATGCTTCATCGTTGCGAATTAAGATGCGGGCCAGGTTGGCCGCCCTGAGGCACCCACTTGGATGTGGCGATGCACATTGCAGCAGCCGCGATGTTGGCAGCTTGGGCAACAAAATAAAGTACAAGCAGATGAATGCAAGCGGGCAGGTGCTGGTGCAGACACAGGAATGGAGTCAACACTGAAATGCGATAGTCACAAAATGCGCCTTGTTCAGGCTGCTGCTGCAACGGAAGAATGCAGAACAATAAGGACCAACGGTTGGTTCAGAGGTCATGGTGGCCGACTTATGCCTTAGTTCTTAGACCAGCGGGGCCTGAATGGAGGCCGATGCGAATGCCGCCCTGCTGCCGCGGACGTATACCGTGGCTCCCGGCCAGGCTGCTTCACCTGCAGGCAGGGAGGCAGGCAACACCTTCACTTGCAGGCTTTGCGCTGCATAGGATGGATGCCAAGCATGGCAGTGGGAGCATTTGCATCGCACAGCACAACAGTCAGCAACTGCAACGGCGAGCGATGCGAATGGTACACACCTGGCCGTGGCGCCGGCTGCTGAACCGCAGGCGGCAGCTGCTGCAGCTCCACGCCCCCACTGGGCCGCCCTTGCATGCGCTGCGAGTGCTGCCGCCCCTGCTGCGCCGGCTGCCCCTGCTGCCCCTGCTGCTGCTGGTTCCGCTGCTGCCGCTCGCCCCGCCGCCAGATTGGTTGCGTTGCCTGCGGCTGCGGCTGCTGCGGCTGCTCGGGGCAGCCTGGCTGTGTTGCAGCGCCCGACCCAGCGGCAGCAACTGCAAGCTGTTTGTCTGGCTCTGCCAGTCCCAGAGAGCAGTCTGGGTTGAGTACAAGGGGTGGAATGTGCACCTCCCGCAGCGCATTGGCTGCTTCCCACTCCGCCTTTTCTGCAGAGGGCGGTGGTGGCAGCGGTCTGGAGGAGTTGAATGTAAGGCGACTCGAGCGGGCAGCCATCACACATGTTTGAACCCCCCCTACCCTGGACGTGCACTTTCAAGTCTACAAGGGGTTCTCTTGGATCATTGGCATCACTGCTGGCAGCTTAAACCAACTCAGCTTGCCTGCCGCCTCCCGCTCCGCCCGCCGCTGCTGCTCCTGCCGCTCCTGCACTCGCGCAGCACAGCAACTTTTGCGTACAACAAGATAACGCGCTTGCCATCCCTCCAGCACGCCCCATATACAGCATTTTCGGTGTCTTTGCGGCACCCAGCAACAATCTGCAGCGGCTTTGCATTCTTCTGCGGCACCCGTCAACGCACAGCCTCCCACCCACACGCACCGCCTCGCGCCGCCGCCACACGCTGGCCCTGTACTTCAACAGAAGCATGATGATGAGGAGCACCACGCCCACCACAGCAACTGCGGGCAGAGAGGGAGAGTCGGCACAAGTGCGGTTGTGAGCGGCAAAACAGTGTGGAGTGGGAGGGTGGGCCCTAAAACCGCGGTGGCTTGGCTGGGTTCAACGGCCGAAGAACAAAACAGCGGCGGGTGCGCTGCAGGAGGATGGGACACTTGCCAAGCAAGCTTTGATCTGACAGCACAGCCAGGCAACAGCAAGGCATCCACTCACAGGAGATGTACGCCACAGTAGGGACGGTAATGACTTGGCTGGTGCGCCCAAACGTTTGTGCACTGGCGCCGGGCAAGAGCGCCGCCGCGAGCACCGCCAGCAGCAGCGGCGGGCCCCACAGCACGCCGGCAGGTCTCATGGCAAGCAGAGTGTGGCTTGTCGAGCGTGTATGGCCTTCCAAAAGGTTATTTTGGCCTGAAATGTTGTGTGTTGCTGATGGTTGGGAGCCTGCAGCAAAGGTACAGGAAAAGGGGGCAAAGTGGCTCACGAATCGGCGGCAGGCGGTAGCGTCAGGCAAGGGGCCACGCACAGCCAGCCAACCGCCCGTGCCGCCTTGGCGTCAGAAATCTGCGCGATCACTGCGCCTGCTGGGCGAGCGGGAGGGCTCCCGACGGCCTGACGAGAAAGCGCAACAGCAGGGCGCCGCGGGCAGGCTTGCCGGCGCCTTTGGAGCGATCTGATCGCTATTGCATACCTATGCAAGTTCAGCAGCGCCGCGGCTTGCCTTGCGAGTGCTGCACAGCGCGTTGGGAGCCCAGGTTCTGAGCCAGGTTCTTCAGGCTTCGGCGTGGTGCCAGTCACGAGACCGGTGTGGTTGTTGCAGTCTGTGCCGAGCGAGCGGCGCGCCTGCATCCTGCCGCCGCAGCACAGCGTGGCACCGCCACTTAGCCGCCGCTCTCCGCAGCGCTGCCGCCACGAGTGCTGCTGCACCTCAGCATGCTGCATGCTGTTCATTGTGAAGCTCGGTGAACAACATATTGAGGTGCAAGGGTGGCATACTTTGTAATGCCAAGGGGCACCGCGGGCTGCATGCAGCCTGGAGCCTGCGCAAGGGCTGCGCACGATGCGGCACTGCGCATGGCATACACAGCATATCAACTGCTCGCTGCTGAGCTGGCGGCCGTGACCGGAGGTGGGAACGCAATAAATGCACCGGCGTGCTGCATTTGATGTATGCCGCATCGTCTAGATGCTGAACTGGAAGCCCAGGTCGAAGGCGTAGTTGGCGGAGAGCACCGGCTCCTGGCCGCGGTAGCTGGAGCCGCCCACCATCATCGACCCGCCCAGCAGCATGCCCAGCTGGAAATGGAGGGGAGGATTGGCATCAGGAGAAGTGAGGAACAGATCAGGAGCCAGAGACCGTCCTTGAGCCGCCCAGCAGCACGCCCAGCTGCATGGGTGGCAAAGGGACCCCAAGGGGAGGGGACGGTTGGCAAGAGGTGAGGAAGGCATACGAGGCAGGGTGCCCCGCTGGCAGCTGCGCTGGACAACTACACACCGGTAAGTGCAGCCGCCGCAGCAGCTGCAGGAGGCATCCCCATGCCAGCTGACCATGACAGCAGCAGCCATGCTGCCTGCTGGGCCCTCACCAGCGCTCCAGTGGCTCCGCCGCCGCCCATCGAAGGCCCCTGGGACGCCGGGCCCACTGCAGCAGACAGGGTAGGGAGCAGCATACGTCACAGGGTGTGAGACAGCCGGGCGTGCTGCTTTGAGGCGCCAGCGGGGAGCCAAGCAAGTACAGAGGGGTCGTGGCGTGGAGCACTGCCGACCGCCTGAAAGCCCGGGCTGCACCAGAATTACACCATTTCGGCAGGCAACTGAGCGGCGCCCGCACTCACTGGTGGCCTGCAGCGTGTTGTGCATCGCCAGCAGCAGCTCGCCGTAACTGCAGGGAGAACGAGGGAGGCGCCACATGTTGTTTCAAAACATGCCTTGGCATTGCGAAGAAACGCATTGCCATATGCAGCAAGACGTGGGACCTGGCTGCACTCCGCCAATCAGGCAGTCTACACAGTCCAGCTAACCAGAGCTGCCTGCTGAGTCACAATGCTTCTCCCACTCCCCTGCCCACTCACGTCAGCTTGGTGCCCCGCCGCTCGATGGCCTGAATGAAGCAGTAGGTTGCCGCGCCCGTGGAGGCGTTGCCTGCACAGGTGTAGCGAACATACGCAGGCGCAGCAGGCGCAGCAGGCTCAGCAGGGCACGCCAGGCCGCTCACCAGTCTCAGGCAGTGTTGGCAGAAGAGCAGCCATGTGAAGGCGCAAATGCAAGCGAGGGCAGCCATGTGCAGAGCCACCCTGTCCAATCTTGAGAGAGAAATCTTGATCTCACAACACATGCCCACGCTCTCTGCCGCACCTGCCAGGGCCTGCGTGTCAGCTGCCGTCTGCGAGTCTTTGGAAGCGCCAAACTGCACAGCAAACCCGCCGGCGGTGCCCTGCAGCAGGCAGGACGATGCGGAGGCAAGACAGGGCAAGTGAGCATTGGCTGCTGCTCCTGTCTGCCCCGCCCTGCTGGCTTCATGCAAAGCCAGCTGCCGGCAGCTGCATCGCTGATCATCCGCGGCGCGCATCCCGCGCTTGCCTTGTGCGTGCGGGTGAAATGGTACGTGCTGCAGGAGGCGAAGCAGGGGGCGGAGGGAAGGAGAGTCAGGCAGCAGGCGGCAAGCCACAGTCGGCAGTGCACTGGCACCTAGCCATGCTATGCTCCTCTCAGCCCGCCGATTCAACAGCTCCGCTCACCTTTCCCATTGCGCATACCCTCCCCGCACATGGGCCTGCAGCAAAGGCCGACCGGCCGGGCACGAGAGGCAGCAGTCAGCCAACACATCACTATGCAGGCCAGGAAGCAGCACAGATGCAGAACGGCCGATCGCGCAAGAGAGGCAGCAGTCAGTCAGCATACCATTATGGAGGCTGCGAAGCAACACCAGCGACAGTCCAACCCGAAGCCGAGTGCAAACCAGCTGCAGGACAGTTCTCAGGCAAGGACAACGCGCATGGAATGGCAGGCATTGCGACACCCCACATGTAAGCAACCAAGCGTCATGCGTACCAAGGATGCAGCACATGCATTGATTGAGCGAATCTTGCCTGGAATGGCAGGTCCATGACGCTGCCGCTGTGGCATGCATCGATGATTGCATGCAGCTTCACACCCTGCACGGTTCAGCATGATAATGGCTGGAAAAATAAATGAGCGTTCTGACGCCAGTTCCCCTTGAAGCTGGCCCGAGGCAGGCAGGGCGTGCAGCTTCACGCCCTGCGCAGTTGAACATGGTCAGACTGAGAAAGTTGGTCGGTGTGTGAGTGGTAGTTCCTGTCATCGCATCATTGCTGGCGTGCAACATGGCAGCCGACAAAGGGCAGTGGCCGCGCTGCAGCCCAGAAAGGCGCATCTGCCGACCCCGGCTCTGGGTGCAGTGCAAGCCTGCACAGACGCCAACCCTGGCCCAGCTGTGGCGATGGGGTGCCTCACCGTGGGCAGGGGGTTGATGAGGATGCGGTTCAGGTCGTCGTCCACAATCTCTCCCGCCTGCATGATAAATAAAGAATACTGTCAAGAAGCCGCGCGTGCCATACAGATGGCCCAGGCTGCCCTGCACATTGCCCTCGCCCGCCTGCACAAATCAACAAGGAAAACACAGTGTGCGGCAGAGGGCAGTTGCAGTACGCACAAACGCAATGCCGAGACATCACCCGCAACCTCGCCCCTGTGCAAAGAATCGCCAGAATACA
>VFQQ010001170.1_pt1 | contig 39326 bp, 29 predicted proteins | sample 3512341 | NCBI WGS metagenome assembly VFQQ01 (sample SAMN10412373, study PRJNA504923) | tailings metagenome | isolation source: Relicate 2 Philex TSF1 revegetated site | place: Philippines: Tuba, Benguet | collected 2017-08-29 | reverse complement strand
ATCTTCTGATGCGAATTCAAACCGGACACGCCGGTCAGCAGTGCGTTACCCACGTCAAACTCCTGTGCAGAGGAATCAGGCTCTGGCCCTGGTGAATCTGTAAAGAGAAACAGCTGACTTCGACTCGCCCCTATCCGTTCAGAACCGCTGTCACGTTGTCGATCGACACATCATTCCCGCCGATTTTGAGCTGCAGGTCGCCGTCTTTGACGCCGACCGCTTCCACCACGCCCTGCTGGCGGATTCCGTCGCGGTCGAGCCATTCGACATTCTTGCCGACCAGATTGGCCCCCTGTGAAATCTGCTGCAGCTTCATGAACGAAGCGAAGTTCGCGTTCAGCTTCTCGATCCCTTCCAGAGTCGAGAACTGCGCCAGCTGAGCGATCGAGTCTTCCTGACTCACCGGATCCATGGGATCCTGATTCTTCAGCTGGGCAATCAGCAGTTGCATGAACTGCTGCTGTCCCAGCTGTGAGGTAATGGCGGCCATAATGCTTTCCGTCCGTCAAATTGGGGGCTGGAGGAGGTCAGACAACAACATTGACCGCCCGGGTCTCCGCAGACGCCGGAGTCGGCTGCGGCAGCGACTGTCCATCACCGGCGACGAACGCTGTTCGTGCAGGTGCAAACACAAACTCTTCACCGCCGCCAAATGCGCTGTTCGATGACGAGCCGCTGAACTGTCCCAGATCGAATCCCGACAGCTGCAGACTCTGCTGCAGGTCCTGGCCAGTCGATTCGAGGATCGCGCGAACCGCTTCATTCTCCGCAGCGATCCGGACTTCGACCCCGTTCGCCGTCCGCGACATCTGCAGCAACAACCGTCCCAGTTCCGGAGGATCGAGCAGGAGCTCGAACGACCGGGCGCCATTGGCCGGCAACTCGGCTTCGTAGGTCGCCAGGGCCTGCAGCACCTGCTGCGACACCCGCGTCGGAGTCGCTGCCGACGGGCTCTGACCAGACACGGCGCTCGCGGAGGTCGCAGATCCAGCGGCCACAACGTCAGCAGCGCCTTCGCCCGCGATTTCAGGTTGATCCACGGGCTGTGGAGCGGTTGCATTCCCTTCGTCGTCGACGGGACTGCGAGGTTGCGAGAGCTGCAGGACATCCATTTCAGCGACGTTCTCGCCCACTGGCTCAACGGCCTCGATCGGCATGTCCGCGGTCCTGGCCGGGACTGCCATCGACGCCGTCGTGCGCGGCGCCGCGGCAGGGCGTTCCACCGTCGTCGCCGGACGGGAGGGCTGTTGTGCGATTGGTCCGGCATCCGCCTCTGAGGATGGCCCCTCATCGAGAACGGGCTCGGCCGGTGCGGCTGTCAACGGGGTTTCAACGGCGCCGTCTGCGGACAGTCGCGCGGAATCACGACGTTCCGCGCTCGCTTCCACCCCCTTCACAACCGGGGGTTCGGAGGTCGCGGGCGTTGGCGGCTCGAGCCGAGTGTCGGCCTCCCCCCTGAGTGGAGTGGCGTCGCGCTGCGATTGAGCAACCGTGCGGTTCGCTCCGTCGACATCGGCGGCCTGCGTCGCAGTCTGATCAACGTTTGAGGGATTCGCTTCCGGAGCCGCATCAAGCCCCCGTTCGATGGCCCGGGCTTCAATCACTCCCGGATCAACGAAATCCAATTCCGTAACACCCGCATCGACTTCGATCGCGAACTCAGGCCCGACCTGGGGGGCCGGTTCGATCGTGAACTCTGTCAGTTCATTCGCCGATAATCCCAGGTCCGCCAGTGCTGCGGCAGCCGCATCGTTCACCACGGTGGCCGATGCGGTGGTCGCATTCTCGGCGTTCGCAATCTCGGCCGTCGGCGGGGACGAGACGGCGACAGTCGGCGACGCGGAGGCAAGCTGCGTCGTCAGGGTGTTGGTTGTTGAAGTGGGCGCGACAAAGCTCGAATGAAACAGGGGCGAACCAGCTCCGTCGCGCGGCAGGTCGGTCGCAATGGCCGTCCCGGCGACGGCCGTGTCCACCGGTTCCTCGGGAGCGGGCGTTTCCAGCGGTGAATCAACGTTCGACATCATCGCGGCCAGCATTTCCGCGAAGGCGTCGGCCTTGTCGTGATCCGCCTTCGGCTCTGCCGGCTCGGCGCGGGAGTCGACTTCGCCCGCCCGGGCAGCCGTCGCTGAAACGGCATTCCGAACCGGCAGCGTGTCCAGGTTTTCCTGGCGGGGCGCCGGCGACGGGAATGCAGACAGGAACGACGTATTCATGCAGGGAGGTTCTCGCGCACTGCGAGCGGTCGACGCTCGATGAGTCGTCCCCTGCAACAGCAGGCCGCATGCCCAACCTTCCCCGCAGAATCGCTGGCCCAGCGATTTTCGCACGTAACGACTGTCACGAAAGCACTTAGCAATTCGCCCCCTCGATTGACGGCCCGCGATGGAGACGCAAAGCGGCCGAAACTGCCGGGGCGGAAAGGACGAACCGGGAAGGTTTGACCCGGAAAAGAGCGACCATAAACGGCCTGGCGATGCGCTCGACCAAGCCTGAAGCTCGCTGTTGTCGAGACTCTGTTTCGGAATCGAATTCAGGAGTGTCAGGACCGACGGGGAGCGGGGGGCGGGGCGGGAAACGGGACGGGAATGCGCTGGAATGCGTCCCCAGCGCGCCCGGCGCCGGACTGCCTCGACTCCTTTGCTTCTCCGCTGCGGGCGCTGTCGGACGGGTGTAGGAACTTTCGACTGTTTCTGGGCCGACCGGGAGGGCGAGGCTCTGACCGAGCCGCGTCCGGGAGAGTGGGCTCCATCGGATTCGGCGTTCCGCCGGCCCTTGTTGCCGAGGCAGGCCGTTCGTGCAGGGGCCGGTGGATGGCCGTCTTCCAACGGTCAGTCGTCCACCGGATGCGGCTCAGCAGGAGCTTCGCCCTCCCGTCTCGGGCGAGACCACAGAACAGAAGAATCTTCCGACACACCTGTCGGAAGGCGCCGCCGGTTTGCGGTTGCCCTGCCTGTCACTTCCGCGTCTCATGAACCCTTGCGAGACTACTTTTCTGCCGCTGGCCTTTTGCCGCTGGTCGAGATTGCGGAGAACACATGCTGCGCTCGCTGACTGTCTGCCTTTCGATGTTGGCGTGTGCACGCCCGGCGATTGCGGCCGAGCCGGTCGCGTTCAACCGCGATGTCCGTCCCATTCTGTCCGACAGGTGCTTTGCCTGTCATGGCCCCGACGCCAGTCATCGGGAGGCCGGGCTGCGACTCGATCTCCGACTCGCGGCGGTGACGGCGTTGGAGTCGGGCCAGACCGCCATCGTGGCGGGCCATCCCGAGGCCAGCGAGCTGATTCGCCGAGTGACCACCACCGAGGCATCCGACCGGATGCCCCCCGGCGACCATCAGAAGCCGCTGACTGCGGCGCAGGTCGACGTGCTGAAACGCTGGATCGCCGAAGGCGCGGTTTACGAAGATCACTGGTCGTTTACGCCGGTGACCCGGCCGGCCGTTCCCGAAGTCGCAAGCCCGGCCTGGCCAGCGGCACATCCTGTCGACCGGTTCATTCAGGCCCGTCTCGCCAGAGAGCAGCTGGCCCCGGCGGAGGAAGCAGATCGCCGGACGCTGATCCGCCGCATCACGTTCGACCTGCATGGCCTGCCGCCGACCGAGGCTGAAGTGGCTGATTTTCTGGCCGACGCTTCTAACGACGCCTTCGAGAAGGTGGTTGATCGACTGTTGGCTTCGCCGCGCTACGCCGAGCGACAGGCGCTGTTCTGGCTTGATGCCGTTCGATATGCGGACACCGTCGGATTTCATGGCGACCAGTTCTGCGATGTCTGGCCCTATCGCGACTATGTGTTGCGGGCGATTCACGAAAACAAGCCGTTCGATGAGTTTACCCGCGAGCAGATTGCGGGCGACCTGTTGCCCGCCGCCACCCGCGACCAGAAAGTGGCCTCGGCGTTCAACCGCCTCAACCGCATGACGGCCGAAGGCGGCGCCCAGGACAGGGAGTACCTTGCGAAGTATGCGGCCGATCGCGTGAGGACTATTGGAGTCGCATGGCTGGGGCTGACGACCGGCTGCGCCGAGTGTCACGACCACAAATTCGATCCGGTCACCACGAAAGAGTTTTATCAGCTGGAAGCCTTCTTCGCGGACATTGAAGAGCAGGGCTTTTACGGCGGCGCAGGACGCACGGGCGAATGGGGGCCGCTGATGTCGCTGCCCACGCCGGCCCAGGAAGCGGAACTGGCCCGACTCGACGCCGAACTCGCACAGATCAAGCGGCTGCGAAGTTCGGTTCCCGACGAAACGATCGCGGAAGGGCTCCGCCAGTGGCAGGAACGGCTCATCGCGCTCGATCAGCAGAAACAGCTGGCCTGGGCGACGGTGACTCCGACCGCACTCGCGACCCGGAACGGCGCGACGCTGTCGCACGCTGGCGGGGGGTTGATCGTCGCGGATGGGCCCAATCCTGACCGGGAGGTTTACACAGTCACCTTCCAGCCCGGCGCGGGCGACTGGGCAGCCCTGCGTCTGCATGTCGATTCCAATGTCGACCTGCCCGGCGGCAGCGTGGCGCGAGGATGGGTCAGCTTTCTGCTGAGCGAAGTCGAAATCGACGTCGCCGATTCGCAGGACGCCCCTGCCCGGACCGTGGCCATCGCGGAAGCAGTCTGTCAGGAGCCGAAGGTGGACCGGAATGGTCACCCCGCGGCGGCCGCGGTCGACGGCGATCCCCGGACCGGATGGGGCAACGAACGTGGCAGTCCCGCCAATCGGCTGGTGGTCCGCTTTCGGACGCCGCAAAAGGCCACGGCAGACACCGTGTTCACGGTCCGCCTGCGTCAGGAATCGGAATACCGGCGGGCAACCATCGGACGGTTCCGCCTGGCGCTGTCGCGGCTGGAAGGCGCGACGATGGACGACGACGGCGTGCCGGACGGCGTCATGGCAGCCCTGCGAAAACCCGAAAGCGAACGCAGCCGGAAAGAACTCCAGACCGTCCGCGACTTTTATCGCATTCTCGGCCCCGGCTTCGATGGCCTGCGCCGCCGTGAGGATGAACTGAAAGCCCGCCGCGGCATGTTGATGGCCGCCATTCCCGCCACGCTCACCACGGTGGCCCGCGCCGAACCGCGCACCCTGCGGGTGCTGCCGCGCGGCAACTGGATGGACGACTCGGGCGAAGTCGTGCAGCCGGACATCCCCGCTGTGTTCGGCTCCGTCGCCATCGAGGGCCGGCGCGCAAACCGGCTGGATCTCGCAAACTGGCTGGTCAGTCCGCAGAACCCACTCACGGCCCGCGTCTTCGCCAATCGCGTCTGGCGTCAGTTCTTCGGGAATGGATTGTCCAGAAATCTCGATGACGTCGGCTCGCAGGGAGAGTGGCCCAGTCATCCGGAGCTGCTTGACTGGCTGGCCTGTGAGTTCATGCAGCCCGAGGTCCGCGCGGAGGGCGCCCATCTCTGGGACATGAAGCATCTGGTCCGCACGATCGTGACGAGCCATGCCTATCGGCAGTCGTCGGTGGCGACGGACGCCCGGCGGCAGCGGGACCCGGACAACCGCTTCCTCGCGCGGCAAATTCCCCTGCGACTCGATGCAGAGGCGATTCGTGATCACGCGCTTGCTGTGTCGGGGCTGCTGCAGCACGAGTTCGGCGGTCCCAGCGTGTTCCCTGTGCAGCCCGATGGTTACTGGGCGGCGCTCAACTTCCCGAAGCGCGAATACGCGGCCAGCGAAGGGACCGCGCGGCATCGCCGCAGCGTCTACACGCACTGGCAGCGCACGTTTCTGCATCCGACGCTGCTGGTCTTCGACGCCGCCACTCGCGAAGAATGCACCGTCATGCGAACGACCTCCAACACGCCGCTGCAGGCGCTGACAGTGCTGAATGATCCGATTTTTGTGGAAGCGGCCATCGCACTGGCGCAGCGTGCGATTCGGGAAGGAGGTTCGACTCCGGAGTCACAGATCGCATGGGCATTCCAGACAGCGATCGGCCGGCCGGCATCTCCTGCTGAATTGCAGGTGCTGCTGGAACTCCAACTGTCCCGTCGCAAAGCGCTCATGGCGAATCCTGCAGTTGTCCGGCTTGCCCCCGGCAACAGTCCCAGCCCAACCTCTGTCGCAGGCGTGAATCCAGTTGACTTCACGGAGCTCGTTACAGTTGCTCGTGCGATTTTGAATCTGCACGAGGCCATCACCCGGGACTAGTGCGCGCCAATCGGGAAGTCTGCGGTCGAACGATGAGACAGCCGTCAGGAGACTTGAACATGTCCGTTTGTGAGGCGGCCCGACAGGCAGCCCTTGCCCGTCACAACAGGATCATGGACGAAAGAAATCGCCGCGCCGTTGAAGCGGATGTCACCGAGGAGGAGATCGAGAGGGATGTGAACGAGATTCGAGCCCTTGGCGAATTCGTCGAAGTCCCGCTGATGGATGTGCTGAGCCTTTCGACAGATCGTGACGACGATTTCGTTGTCCACCTCGCGTGTACGGGGAACGCCGATTACCAGTGCACTCTTGATCGCCATCTCCGAACTCGGCCGGTCATTGACTTCTGTCAGGCATCCGGGATCACGATTGTCGCCGACGCCGAGCTTCTTGCAGTACTTCGCCGCCACCCCTGAACGAGCGCCGTCGCCATGGACCTTCTGAATCCCAACCTCCTCGCCGCCTCCCGCCGCACCTTTCTTCGTGGTTCCCTGTCCGGACTCGGCGCCCTGGCGGTCAACGGCCTCCTCAACCCGCAGCTCTTCGCGGCGGCGCCGTCGCCCGGCGCGCCGCCGAAGTGGACCGGCGTCATTCCGGCACCGCATCACACGCCCCGCTGTCGGCGCGTCATCTACCTCTACCAGGCCGGCGGACCCAGCCATCTCGAAACGTTCGACCACAAACCGAAGCTGGCCGAAATGCACGGCCAGCCCATGCCCGAGTCGTTCACGGCTGGTCAGCAGCTCGCCCAGCTGCAGGGGCAGCAGCTCAAGTGCTTCGCTCCGCAGTACGACTTCCGGAAATACGGCCAGTCCGGACAGTCGCTGTGTGAACTCTTCCCCCATCTCGGAACCGTCGCCGACGACATCTGCCTCGTCCGCTCGATGTTCACCGAGCAGATCAATCACGACCCGGCCCACACCCTGATGAACAGCGGCGCAATTGTCGCCGGCCGGCCCAGCATGGGCTCGTGGCTGCTGTATGGCCTCGGGGCCGAAACCGAAAACCTGCCGGGATTCGTTGTTCTCACGTCCGCCGGCAAAGGAGGCCAGATGCAGCCCATCGCCGCCCGCCAGTGGTCGGCCGGGCTGCTCCCCAGCCGCTTTCAGGGGGTCAAACTCAACTCCATCGGCGACCCGGTGCTGCACATCAGCAATCCTGAAGGCTTCTCCGAGGCCGCGCAGGCCGACACCATCGCCGCTGTGAACCAGCTGAACCGACTGCGCCACGCCCAGACGCACGACCCCGAAATCCTGACCCGCATCGCCCAGTACGAAATGGCGTTCAAAATGCAGTCGAGCGTGCCGGAACTCGTCGACATGTCGGGCGAGCCCAGGCATGTCCTCGAGGCCTACGGAGCCCGGCCAGGGGACGGCTCATTCGCGTCGAACTGCCTGCTCGCCCGCCGGCTGGCCGAACGCGGCGTCCGGTTCATCCAGCTCTACCATCGCGATTGGGACCATCACGGCAACATCAAGAACGATGTGAAACTGAAGGCCGAAGAGGTCGACCGCCCGACGGCCGCGTTGATCAACGATCTCAAGTCCCGCGGCATGCTGGACGACACGCTGATCGTCTTCGGCGGTGAATTCGGACGCACCCCGATGTCGCAGGGAGGCAGCGGCCGCGACCACCACATCAAGGGCTTCTCAATGATGCTTGCCGGCGGCGGCATCAAGGGGGGCGTCTCGTACGGCAATACCGATGAACTCGGCTACGCGGCCGTGGAGAACCCCGTCAGCGTCCACGACTTCCACGCGACCATGCTGCACCTGTTCGGCATCGACCACAGCCGGCTGACGTACCGTTTTCAGGGCCTCGACCTGAAGCTCACCGGCGTGGAGCCCTGCCGGGTGGTGAAGGAAATTCTGGCGTAGGAGATGGAACGTCAACAGACCGCACTCGAGTGAAGTGTTTCGCACACGAGAGCCACTGAGCCGGTTCGCTTGCGAACCGTCGCGTGCCTTGCCGCGACGCCTGAGTGACACGCGCCATCAAGACCGACCCACGCCCCCTCGCCCCTACCGCTCGCGCAGCAGGCGTTTGAGTTCGTTCGCAAAATCGTCCACATCCTGGAAGCTGCGATAGACGGATGCGAACCGCACGAAGGCCACCTGGTCCACGTGCCGGAGCTTGTCGAACACCTGTTCGCCGATGTATCGCGAGGGAACTTCGCGGTCGAAGTTCTCGTAAACGCCGCGTTCGACGTCGCTGACGATCTGGTCGATCTGCTCCGGACTGACCGGGCGCTTGTAGCAGGCTTTCTCGATTCCCGACCGGATCCGCTCGCGGTCGAACGCGACCCGCGAGCCGTCTTTCTTGACGACCTTCAGGGGCGATTCTTCCAGCTTTTCGTACGTGGTGAACCGACGGCCGCACTGCAGACATTTCCGGCGGCGACGAATGACGAAGTCTTCGCTGCCACGCGAGTCGATGACTTTGGTTTCACCCTGGCGGCAGAACGGGCAGAGCATTGCTGGTGATGATCGAGCGGTCGCGGAAACAGGAAGCGGCCGCGAGATCGTAACGGTTGCTGACGCGTTTCGCCCGCCGACGGCCGCCTCATTGCCGCGACGCCTCGTAGGTCGCCTTCTCAGCATCGATGCTCGCCTGACCCAACTCCCACTTTTCGCCGCCCGCGAGGGCGGCGTCGAGGTGATTGTCCGGCGTCCGGCACTGCAGGCGTTCCAGTGAAATCAGGTTCTGCTCGATCGCCAGTGAAATGTCGTCCAGCGGCAGCGGGCTGAGATTCAGATTGTTGAACGGGTTCTGCAGCTCGATGCTGATCTGGTCGAGCGCGACGAGCGGATACGCCACCAGCATGGTGATGAGCGGAATGAGCCAGTCCGTTTCCAGCCGATGGAGCAATGCGAAGGGCAGAGTCATCAGGAACAGGGCGATGAACTGCCGCACCTTGATGGCGTACACCTTCGGAACGGGCGTTTTCAGAATTCGCTCGCAGGCCCCGATGTGGTCGATCAACCCGGCCCGTTGCTCATCAATCCGGATGAAGGAAAAGCCATCCATCCGGTAGCGGTCCATCGCCTCCCGCAGCAACAGGGCGACCTTCATCGACGCATAGTTCGGCATGTGCTGGGCCTGTTCCAGTTCACGCAGGCCCGAAGCGCCAATCAGCTTGGCCAGTTCGGGGGGGACGGGATCGCCGCGCAGCGAGTTCTTGGCCACGTGCGGAAACACCGCGCACCAGGCGACAAACCGCTTGCGCCACGTTTCGTCCGTCGGTCCATACGCCAGACCTTCAATCACCAGATTGCGCGACTGATTGACGATGCCCCCCCACAGTTTGCGGCCTTCCCACCAGCGGTCGTAGCCGGCGTTCGTGCGAAACACCAGCAACAGGCCCAATACGGCGCCGGCGATTTCGTAGGGCGCCTCCTTGAGCGCCAGGCGGTGCCCGATGATGTATTCCGTCAGCAGCGAGACCGCACAGATCCCCGTGGCCAGCACGCCGAACATCACCACCAGCGGCATGACGTACGGCGTGACCGATCCCGTCACGGTGAACGCCTCGCGCCAGAAACTGCGTCGATCCGGTTGTCGCATCGTCTTCCATCCCTTGTGTATCTGTTCCGGCGATCACGTGATCAGCCGGTGGCCGCCGCCAGGGCGTCGATGGGCTCGCTGGCGGGCGGTGGAGTTTTCGAGATCTCGGACGTGAACCGCACTTCGCCGGTGCGGACATCGTACATCGCGCCGACGATCGCAATGCGACCCTGCTCCTCGAGGTCGCGCAGCACCGCGCTCTCCACGCGAATCTGATCAATCACCAGCCCGACATGCCGCTCGGCAACCGCGTCGACCAGTCGCTGCTTCTCTTCGGGGCTCGCGGTGCGAATCGCCGTTCGCGTCGGCAGGTCGACGGCCGGGGCAATGTCTTCCACAATGAAATGCACATGGTCGTTCATCGCCTCGGGCGGCAGCTCGCCGCTGGTCGACTGCGACAGCAGCGTCGCCGCCGCCGTCACCGCGCCGCAGCGCGTATGCCCCATCACCACCACCAGTCTGGCCCCGCCCACCGAGCAGGCGTATTCGATGCTCCCCAGCACCTTGCGGCTGATGACATTCCCCGCAATCCGCACGCTGAACAGGTCGCCCAGCCCTGCATCGAACACCAGTTCCGTCGGCGACCGCGAATCGATGCAGCCCAGGATGCACGCCAGTGGATGCTGACCAAGGGCGGTCGCCTGGGCCTGGCGGCTGAAGTCGCGCGTCAGCCGGCTGCCGGTGCGGAACCGTTCGTTGCCCTCCTTCAGGATTTCGTAGACCCGCTGGGGCGTCATGCGGTCCTGGACCTGCCGGTCGACGTAATCGACGTACCGGATTTCCTCGCCCAGCCTGTGCTTCGCGGCGTCGAAGCCCATGACGCTGACCTGCACGCCGCGCACCGGGCCGGTTCGTTCGCGGAAGTCGTCAATCAGGTTGCGGACATCGGGATCGATATAGTCGGTTTGCCGGCCGTCGATCACGACGTGCCCGCCGCGGGGAATGTCGAGCAGCGCCCGTTCGAGAGCCGCCTTGTTGAGGAAACTGACCTGGTTGCCCAGTTCGATCCGCAGCACATCGCCCGAGGGATGCCGCTCGCGAATGCTGGGAAGCGGACGCATCAGGTTGCTGCGCAGCACAAAGCCGATGCTGATGGCCAGCCCGATCAGCAGCCCGGTCAGCACGTCCGTCAGCACGATCGCCAGAACGGTGATCATGAACGGCAGAAACTGCTCGCGACCTTCAGCAAACATCCGGCGAATCACTCGCGGGCTCGCGAGGCGAAACCCGGTGACCATCAGCACGGCGGCGATCGACGCCATCGGGATGCGGTTCAACCCCGAGGGAATCGCCGTCAGACCGACCAGCAGCAGCACTCCCTGCAGCACGGCGGCCCAGCGCGACTGCGCCCCCATGCTGACGTTAATCGAGCTGCGGATGATGACCGTCGACAGCGGAATGCCGCCGACGAACCCGCACAGCGTGTTGCCAACGCCCTGCGCCATCAACTCGCGACTGGTGGGGGATTCGCGTTTGAAAGGGTCAAGACGGTCGATGACTTCGAGACTCAGCAGCGTTTCCAGCGAGGCCACCACCGCAATCACCACGGCCGCACGGTAAACCGCAGGATTGTTCCACTGGCTGAAATCGGGAAACGCCAGAAACGCGCTCAGCCCTTCCCCAGTCTTCGGAACCGGAATGGACAGCAGATGGTTGCCAGTGACCGCCCACGAGCCGCCAACCCGGGCAAACACCTCACTCAGCAAGACGCCCCACAGAATGGCCACCAGCGAACCCGGCACGCCCGATCGCTTCAGCCGGCCGGAACTGTTCCACAGCATCAGGATCGCCAGACAGCTCAGCCCGATGACAGCAGCGCCGAGGTGATAATCGCCGAAGATGGCGGCCAGTTCGGAAAACGTGTTCCGCTGGTCGACCTGAAAAAACGCCATCTCCCCTTCCGGGTCGGAATCGTGCCCGAGAATGTGGGGAATCTGCTTCAGAACGACAATCACGCCAATGGCGGCCATCAGCCCCTTGATCACGCTCGTCGGCGCAAACGACGCCAGAAAGCCCAGCCGCGCCAGGCCCATCGCCAACTGCAGGGCTCCGGCCACCACCACCGCCAGCAGAAACGCCGGGTAGGACCCCAGCGACTGGATCTGCCAGGCGACAATCGGAATCAGTCCGCCGGCCGGGCCCGCAATGCTGGTGTGGGACCCGCTCAGCAGCCCCACGACAATGCCGCCAATGATGCCGGCAATGATGCCCGTATGGGCCGGAGCGCCGCTCGCCGTTGCAATGCCGATACACAGCGGCATCGAGACCAGGAACACGACCACGCCGGCCGTCAGATCCTTCATCCCTATGCGCGTCGAATGCGTCGACAGCTCAGTCATCAAACTCCTTTGCCTGCAGCCGCGAGGCGGCATGCATCTTCCCTGAACCGTCGCGCGGCAACGCGACCCGGCCGAATCGGGCTGCGTCAGATCACGCCGGTCAGCCGGCGCCGCATCGTGGCCTCGTCTTCCGCGAACCGGTACTCCTCGAGTGGAACGAACTGGCCATCCGTCCGGTCGTAGGCGAACACCTGCCCGGTCTCGATCTTGTAGACCCAGCCATGCAGACGCAGGTCGCCCCGGACCAGACGCGACTTGACCGACGGCAGCGTGCGCAGGTTCTCCAGCTGCACCAGCACATTCTCCTCGATCGCCGCCGTGACGCGGGCGTCCCCCTGCAGGTCGCTGTAGTTGTCTTCAATAATCCGTCGGGTCGCTTCCGCATGCGACAGCCACTGCCCCACGGCCGGCAGGCTCTCCACTATGGAGGGATCGAGCAGCCCCTTGATCGCTCCGCAATGGGAATGGCCGCAGATAATGATGTCCTTCACTCCCAGTCCCGCCACGGCGAACTCGATGGTGGCCGCCTCGCCCCCCGCACTGCCGGAATGCGGCGGAACGATATTGCCCGCATTCCGCAGAATGAACAGTTCGCCAGGTTGCGATTTCGTCAGCAGGTTCGGGTCGATTCGCGAATCGGCACAGGTGATGAACAGCGTCTCCGGGCTCTGCCCCCGGGCCAGCGACTCAAACAACCCCTGCAGCGGCCGGAACGTCTCCGTCTGGAAGTCGTGAATCCCCTGAATCAGTTTCTGCACGGGCTGGGTTCCTCGTTGAACGCCTTGAAAATCTGCCGGATCGTCGCGACGCAGCACACCAGGAACGCGTCCCTGGCGAGGCTGGATCATCCGCGAATGGCGATTCGACGGACCTCTTTTGTCGATCCAAACTGGTTCTGGTCAAGACTGTCCGGCGGATATAAAGCAGTTCTTATCCCGGCCTTATCCAGAACTTCCCTTCATCCACAAACAACCCCTTCCCGTGTTCAGGTCCCGTGAAGACGCGCCGGACTGGAGTCCGCCGGCTGTGGTGGGCCGCAGGCGATCGGGGGCGTGGCATTCGCAAAATTACTTCTGCGGCGGCGAATGCATCTTAAGTCTTTTCCGGGCAGCAACTAGTGGCAATCACCCGCGTTTGCGGCGAAATCGATTCAGCCGAGATAACCGGAATTCTTGAACTCACCGGCACAACCGCGTCGATACGACTGGTGATCTCATTCGATCGAGTCCGCGCGGGGCGAACCGCTTGTGCGGCTCTTGCCAACCAGAAACTGAAGGAGTCAGTTCATGCGTCTGCCTCGGAAATGGGTCCTGAGTATGGCCCTTCTGGCGACAGCCCCGGGCTTCGTGGTCGCCGGACCGGCGGATTCCACGGGCGCCCCCGCCGCCGCTGCATCTTCCAACCAGGCGATGGCCAACAAGATTGCCACCGCCCTGAAGGCCGCCCCGCTCAAGGGGAAAGGCGTTCAGCTGCAGTACGAAAATGGGGTCTGCACCATCAGCGGCGAAGCCGAAGATGCGCAGCAGAAGGCCCTCGCCACGCAAATCATCTCCAGCGTGCCCGGCGTCAGCTCGGTCAACAACCAGCTCACGGTCTCGGCCGCCCGGCCCATGCCGGCCGTCACCCAGGCAGGATTTGAAGGCGCTCCGCGTCAGCAGGTCCGCCAGGTCAGCGGCGAATCGGCTCCGGCCAGCAACCAGGAAACCGCCCAGGCCATCGCGGAAGCGCTGTCGTCGAGCGGACTTTCCAAGTACGACATTGAAGTCCGGTTCTCCGGCGGGACCTGCACGCTCGGTGGGAGCGTCGATTCGCCGGCCGCCGCCGCACAGGCCGAACAGGCTGCTCGCTCGGTTCCGGGAGTGCAGGCCGTCGCCAACCGCATGACGGTTCACGGCCGCCCGGTCGCTCAGGCCCGCCCGCAGGCCCCGGTGATGCCGGCTGGCTACCCGCAGACGGCGATGGCGCCGCAGGGCATGCCCCCGGGCATGGACCCGCGGATGGGCATGCACCCCGGCATGGGGATGCAGATGTCCCCCCAGCAGATTCAGCAGATGGGCCTGCGTCAGGCCGCCCCGGGAGGCGCCCCCATGCCGATGCAGGCTCAGGGTGGCCCGGGCGTGATCCCCGCCGGCGGACACATGGTCTACAACCAGCCGAACCTGCCGGAATATGCGTGGCCCAGCTACGCCGCCTACGACAACACGGCCGCGATCGCCTACCCCAGCCAGTACGACGCCAGTGCGTTCCCCTACATCGGACCGTACTACCCGTACCCGCAGGTTCCGCTCGGCTGGCGGAAGTCGACCCTCGAATGGAAAGACGGCAGCTGGAACCTGAAGTTCTCCAGCCGCACCGACCGCTGGTGGTGGTTCATGAACCCCCACAACTGGTCGGAGTGATCTGACACGCGGAAGTCGATCGAATGACGACAGGCCTTGCGGGAATTTCCTGCAAGGCCTGTTGTGTTGTTTCAGGGGTCACGTTCGCTTCCAGTCGTCGCCCGGCATGATGCGCTTCATGAACTCGTCGAACATCGGAACCGTGAACGCCGTGTCTCCGTGGCTGGGACTCCAGATCATTCCCTTGTTGATCAGGGAACTTCGAGTCGGCCCCAGTGATGTCACCTGGCGATCCAGTTCTTCCGCGATGTCGCCCGAACGATGGGGGCCTTCGCCGAGTTCCGCCATGGCTCGGAGATACCTTTTCTCGGAAGGCGTGAGCCGGTCAAACCGCACGCGAAAGAAGCTTTCGTCGAGCGCCGCAATCGCAGTCTGCGACGCGCGTTCGACGTCCCCGAGCGTGATCGGGCTTGTTTCTGCGGCATCCCAGGCGTGCTTGCCCCATTCCTGCAGGAAGTAGGGGTAGCCGCGGGACTCCGCGATGATCCGATCCAGTGCTTCACTGGCGTACACAACCCCCCTGATCGGCGGCCGGTTTCTCGATCGCGAGGCGAGCGGCCGACGGCGGAAGCTCTCCGATCTGCGGGAAGTTGAACAGGCGTTCTGCGTAGGATTTGGCACGGCCCATCCGCCCTCGCAGTTGAGGCAGGCCAGCCCCGACAAGAACCACTGGAAGCGCCTTCTGGGCAGTCCGATGGAGAGCGGTAATCAGCGCCGCAAGCTCGTCCTCGGCCACATACTGCAACTCGTCGACGAACATCGCGAGGGCGGTGTCGGCGCTTTGCGCGGCCAGCCCCGCCGTCTCAAGCAGGGCTTGCAAGTCATGTTCGAGATCACCGTTGTCGGCCAGCCCTGGTTCAGATTCCAGATCGAGCCCGACTTCGATGTCATTGAACTTCACCTTGAGCGACTTGACAAAGCCGGCCAGGGCCCGCAGCGCCCGGTGAGCGAGTTCTCTCGCAGTGGAATTTTGCGAGAGCCTCAAGAGCGCCTGACGAAGTTGCGGCGCCAGAATGGCCGGCAGCGACCTGCTTTCCGGCGCCTCGACGCGCAACGTGTGAACGTCTGTTGCTTCCGCGTCATCGCGCATGCGATCCAGGAGGACCGTCTTGCCGACGCCGCGCAGTCCCACCATCAGCACGCTTTTGGTCGGGCGGCCCGCACGAACGCGGGCGATCGCAATCCGGACGGATTCGCGGATCTCATCGCGACCCGCCAGTTCCGGCGGTGCCGTGCCCGCTCCGGGAGCTTAGGGGTTGTTGACAGGGTCCATGAATCGGGGCCTATGAGGAAATTAGTCGATTTATATCGCGGACATAATCTCTCAAATTTCAATCAAATTATCACTCCAGACGCTTTCGAACACCCTCGACTCACCTGGAGCTTGAGCGACTTGAAGTCGCTATTTCGTCGTAAGTGATTTCAAAAAAAGAAGATGCGAAGTGCTTACCGGAACCGCGAGACCCGCAGGCGGTGTTGATGGAACAAGCCGGGTCACGATCCGCTCGACCAGACCCTCCAGCCCGATTCCAGCCAAGGCCGACACCGAGACCACGCCGGCCGAATCGTCGACCGGTCCGGACAGAAGATCGATCTTGTTCGCGACTGGAATTGCACCTGCCATCACAACCGGCCACTGCTCAGTGACATCGAACACCTGGAGGACGAGGTCCGCCTCGTCCATCACGCGTCGCGCCCGCTCGATCCCGGCCGATTCCAGTTCATCGGCCGAGTCGCGCAGGCCCGCCGTATCGACCAGCCTCACCGGCCAGCCGTCGAACGCGACATCCAGTGTGACGGCATCCCGGGTTGTCCCCGGCGTGGGATTCACAATCGACCGCTGAAAACCGGCCAGGGCATTCATCAGGCTCGACTTGCCAGCATTCGGCAACCCGACGAGCGCGACGACCCAGGGAGTGGTGAGGTGGAGCCCGAAACGTGTCCAGTGCAACGGATCGCCTGGATCGGCCAGCCGGTCGGGAGCTCGCTGCGATGGCGAGTCGCGTGTCGAATGCGGCTCCGCGGGAGCTTCGCATTCCCGTGGCAGGGATTCGAGTAATCGAGGCCAGGCGACGGCCGCCTGATGCAGCAGCAGATCGGCGGTCCGCAGCGTGGTGGCGCGCGAGACGGCGTCCCACGCAGCCGCTATGAGTTCGCTGTCGGATTTTCGGTTTGACGCTTCTCTGCGGCTCGATGGATCCTGCAACTCTGATGGAGCGAGATCGCCCCGAATCCGTTCGATCGCCGCCGACCCGCCGTGGCAATGCACCTCGAACGTGCCCTCGCCCGTCCGGCAGACCACGACATCTTCGAGATGTTCGTTCCCCCACCGTGCGAATGTAATTCGATTGATCGCACGCCCTGCAAACGGCCGGCCATCGCGGGCGACGCAGAGCGCCGCGGCAGAAGCCGAACCATCCAGAACAGCAATGTCGCCGGTGCAGGCAATCACGGCGACCGCGCCCCGCCCTGGCGGCGTCACCACGTCAATCTCCGCCGGTCGTTTACTCATGATCCCATTGCCCTACCCGCTGATCTTCACGCCGAGCACCTTCAGAAACTCCCGCAGCCACGCCGGATGCCCCGGCCATGCCGGCGAGGTCACCAGGTTTCCGTCCGCGACAGCCTCATCGACCCCGCACGCCACGTACTCGCCCCCCGCCAGCCGCACTTCCGGACCACATGCCGGATAGGCTGTGAGCCGACGGCCCCGGAGCACATCAGCGGCCGCGAGAATCTGCAAGCCATGGCAGATCGCCGCCACGGGCTTCTGCGCCTGCATAAACTCCCGGACGATCTCCAGAACGCGCGCGTTGAGCCGCAGGTATTCCGGCGCCCGGCCGCCGGGAATCACGAGGCCGTCATACGTTCCCGGGTGGATGTCCTCAAACGTCGCGTTCAGCCGGAAGTTGTGGCCGGGCTTCTCGGAGTAAGTCTGGTCTCCCTCGAAGTCATGAATGGCCGTGCGCACGGTCTCTCCGGCCTTCTTGCCAGGACAGGCGGCGTGCACCTCGCACCCCGCCATCTGCAACGCCTGAAACGGCACCATGATCTCGTAGTCTTCCACGAAATCCCCGGCCAGCAGCAGCAGTCGACGACGCGACATCGAATTCGCCTCCCAAAAAGAACTTCCTGGCTCCCAGCCCCGAGTTTAGCCAGGGCGCACCGGGGCTGCCTGCCAACGAAAACAGCCGACCCGATTGGCCGGCTGTTTCGGACGTGAACCTGGTGGCGAGACTATTGCCCCGCGGCGTTCGACGAAGCGGACTTCTTGCGGACGTCGTAACACAGAATCGCATCGTTCTCCCGCAGATACAGCATGCCGTCGACAATGACCGGATGCGCCCAGCTGGGACGTTCGCCCGAGCCTGGAGGCGTGAACGATCCGACTTCCTGGTACCCCGAGGGGTCGGTCTTGGCGAGCACCATCACGCCGTCCTGAAAGCGGATGTAAAGATGGCCATCGGCCGCGGCGATGGCGGCCGATTTCTTGCCGCTGGCGCGCTTCTCATCCCACACGATCTTGCCCGTCATGAATTCCGCACAGTACGGGAGCCCCTTGTCGTCGCGGTCGGCATACAGATAGTCGCCCACGAGAACGACTCCGCCGTGCTTGTTCTTCAGTTCGGGCTTGAGGTCGTAAACCGGCTCGATCTTGACGTCCTTGTTGGCCTGCGGAATCTGCTTCAGGAGTGCTCCGCCGCCGGTGTTGTAGCCCATCGCGAAGAAGACGAGGTCATCGCGAACGATCGGCGTCGGGATGACGGCGGTCGTCTTTTCGATGGGATAGCTCCACAGCACCTTTCCATCTTCCGCGCGGACGCCCAGCGCGCCGCTGCCGGTGGTTGTCACATAAACCTTCGTGCCGCCGACGTTCGACACCACCGTCGAGGCGTGCCCGGCGCCGACGTCTCCCTCCCGCACCGTTTTCCAGACTTCTTTCCCAGTCTTCTTGTTGAAGGCCACCATGGTGGTCTTTGTACCGCCGGGGGTGCACACCAGCAGATCGCCATCGACAAGCGGCGATTCGCTGTACCCCCATCCGTCGGCCTTCTTGCCGCCGTAATCCTTCACGAGGTCGACCCGAAACAACTCGGTTCCATCAGCGCTCTGGCAGGCGACGAGAACGCCGGCCGGCGACAGAACGTACACGCGATCGCCATCAACCGTGGGAGTGCTGCGCGGACTTTGCCAGCCAATATTCTTCTGCTCCGTCCACAGCGGCGTCGTTTTGTGCATCCACAGCCGCTTGCCGGTTTTCTGGTCGAAGCACTGCAGGTATTCATCGGTTCCGGGAGCGTCCGGCAGCGTGTCGCCGAAGGTGAAAATCTTCCCGTCAACGATCGCCAGAGAGGAGTAACCCCGGCCGACCCCTTTCGCTTCCCACACCAGCGGCGGGCCTTCTTCCGGCCACTTCTCCAGCAGATTGGTGTCGGGCGACACCGCGGTGCGGCCCGGACCGCGAAACGTGGGCCAGGCATCCGGAGCGGCCGCCATGGCCGAGTGGACCGTCGCGGCGACAGTCAGCGCCGCCAGCGCCCGTCCGTAGTTGTTCAAAGCGTTCATCGCGACTCCTGTGAACCGCCGCAGGGCAAGCGCCATCGCGCACCCCCGGCCGGATGTGAGAACGGTGACAGCCGCCGATCGTATCGGCGGGAATCGATCCGTTAAAGACTGCCAGATGGCCAGACAGCCGCAAGCAACAGAATGTCCGCGAGGCCCGAAACAGAAAGGCCCCGCGACGCTGGGCGAGCATCGCGAGGCTTTCGAGGGCTTCACTCGACGGCGGCACACACAGGTTCAGCGAACCGTGTAGCCCCAGTTCGAGGCCTGCTGAACGCGGGAGCCGTTCGACGGCAGGCGGACGCCGGCCACCGGGGCGACCGTGGACGGCGCCGGGTACGTCTGCACCATGGCGGTGCCGCCGTACATCCGGCTCGACGACGTCGTCACGCGGGTCGCGGACTGCGCACGCCGGGCTTCCTGGGCCCGGTTATGGCGGGCGACCGGCACCTTGCCGAACACAAACTGGCTGGCCGCCTCAGATTGGGCTGCCGACGCCACAACGGCGATCGCGGCGACAAGACCCAGACGCAGCGACTTCTGAACTGAACGCATGCAACAACCTTCCCTGGTGAAAATGGGGCGCGAGCGACGCCCCGCGCAACGCCTCACTGCAGACACGCCGCCTGCAGGACGCATCAGTGTGATCGGCGGCCCCGGCCGGTCCCGGCGGCGGGTAAATCCTTGCGGTTTGCGGAAAATGGCGAACGAGCTCGGTCGGCGCAGGTCGAGCGCCATGGTCGCCACGTTCCGTCCTGACAGCAGCTCCGAGTCCATTTTGCCCAGCCGGCACCGCGCCACGGCGCAGTTCCCTGTCAGAACCGGCAAAACTGCCAGTTCCGTCAGCGGCAGTGCCGTCAATTTCGGCAATGGCGGCGTCCGGAACAAAGTCGACGGGCGAACCTGCATTTCGGGCGCATTGGCAAAAGAGGGATTTGCTGGCGCTGGCGTCACTGGCATGAAATGTGAGAAGGTTCTCCGCGAGTGAGGAAGGAACCGTTCTCACAGGAAGGCGTCTCGCGATGAAGAGAACTCTGTTCGGCGCAGCTGCGCTGGCTGTCCTGTTTCCCTCGTTCGCTGCGGCAGATGCGCCGTGCCCGGTGGGGGAACCGGTCTGTTGTTGTTTTAAAGAGGTCAAACACCAGGGCTGGAAGGCTCTGGAATCGCGCCGCTTCCGCCTGCATTACTCGGGGCCGACGGAAGCCGTCGCGCCGCTCGTCAGGTTCTGTGAAGAGACGTGCGAGTCGCTGCGGGCCCGCTGGATTGCCGACTGCAGTCCCCAGTGGTCGTGCAAGTGCGACATCTATCTGTACCCCAACGCCAGGACATTCGAACGCGGCGCCCGGGCGCCGGGCGAGATGTGGGGCGTGGCCGATCTCGAAATCGGCGAGGGTCGGGTCTGGAAGCGGCGGCTGCATTTGCGAACCGATGATGAATCGAAACTCAGGCCCGTGCTCACTCACGAGATGACGCATGTGATTCTGGCCGAGCACTTCTGCCGCAAGCCGATTCCGCGCTGGGCCGATGAAGGCATCGCCGTCTATTCCGAGCCGCCCGAGCGGCAGCAGAAGATGCTTGCGTTTTTGAAAGACGAGGCGGCGATGAAGCGGCTGCTGCCGTTGCGGCAGATCGCGGGGATGTCGCACGGTCCCCAGAACGAGCGCGAAAGCGAACTCTTTTACGGGCAGAGCGGCGCGGTGATCGAATACCTCGTGACTCAGCGTCAACTGTCGGAAACCCAGGTGCTTGCCTTTGTCGGGCTGTGCGGCGAGCAGGGATGGGACCGGGCGATCGCGAGAACGCTTCCGGGGATGACCGCCGCGAAGTTTGAAGCGGAATGGCGGGAGTGGCTGGCCAGCCGCGACCAGCCGTTGCTGACGCATCTGGACCGTCCGCAATAGCCGGTCGCCCGCGGGCTCCGCAGTTCGGCCCGTTTTCCCGCTCGTGGGATTGCGTTCGGGGTGCAGGTTAACCGCCGCCCTTCCACGCGGTTTTCCCTGCGTCGGCTCCTGTTCCTTGTTTCGGCCCTGTCTGATACCTTTTGCGGCCTTTGTTGCAATTGGATCGGAAGCGAAGCACCGGAGCGCACGTGCCGGAGGTCGCTTCGGCAGGCGGTCGCGGTCTGGCGACCCGAGAGCGAGTGTTTTGACTTATGTGTTGCGCGGTGAACTTGCGGGCTCGTGGCGGAAGAGCGCCAGTCCAGACGCGTTGCGCATGTGGAGGAGGCTTCGTTGGATAACGCTGCCCCGCATGGTGCTGTCGCCGCGAAAAACGCACCGGCTGCCCCGCGCAGTCGTCCCGTCGATTCCACGGGGTCGGTCGTCTCCCGGACGCACCGCGCCCCCCAGCAATCGACGATGGTGTTTCCCGAGTCGGCCGCAATCCGCTCGCAACTCGCCGACGCCTCCGAGCGGCACGCCGTCGGACTGCGTTCCGGCGATGCCAACACCAAGCCCCAGCTCGAACGCCTGGCGCGGGTCGTGCTGTCCGACTGCAACCAGCCGGAGAAGTATCTGGGCTATGTGATGGTCCTGCTCGGCAACCTGACGCGCCGCGAGCAGTTCCTGGCCGTGCCGTTCGCCCGGAGACTGCTGTTGCATCCCGCCGGGGAAACGTCGAACAGCGGACCGCTGGCGGCTCTGCTGCAGCGTGCCGCCCGGCTGGGTTACCAGGTGCTTTCGGCCGCCGCCACGCACGATGTGTTCGCCCGCATTCTCGAAGGCCGGGTCGACGCGATTGTCGGGCTCGCCTCGCTGGATGACCTCGAGCGGGCATTCGACCACGCCGTTCTGTCCGGCGTGGCGGCATTCGCGGTTCCACTGCCGACCCGCCCCATCACCGCCGAAGACATTGAGGGATCCTGGCTGACGGACGTGTTCGCCACGCACGTGTCGACCACGACGGATCAGCCCGATGGTTATCTGTTCGCGATGCGGGCCGCCGCCCGCCTGTTTCGCGAAGATTTCGACCGGCTGCTGCCACGCATTCACAGCCGCACTCCCGCGGCTGCGAAATCGCCGCTGGGGCTGACGGAAGACATTGCATACGACTGGCTGGCGAATGGCGGAAAACGCTTCCGGCCGTTTATTACGCTCGCTGCGTTCGATGCGGCGTCCGGCGGCGGGCACCAGACGAACGCCAAATCCGAGGGGCAGCCCTTCAGCGACTCCGTCTGCCGCGTGGCCATGGCGATCGAGGCGTTCCACAAAGCCTCCCTCGTTCATGACGACATCCAGGACGACGACCTGTTCCGTTACGGCCGCGACACCCTCCATCGCAGCCAGGGGCTGGGCCCGGCCATCAACATCGGCGATTACCTGATCGGCCTGGGCTACCGGCTGGTGAACTCCTGCCGCGGCGATCTCGGCGCCGAGGTCGCCAGCGACATCATCGACAGCATGTCGCAGGCCCATCTGGCTCTGTGCGATGGACAGGGGGCCGAAATGGCGTGGCGGGACCATCCTGACTGGTCCCTGTCGCCCGCCGACGCCGTCCAGATGTACGCGCTCAAGACGTCTCCGGCGTTTGAAGCGGCGCTGTTCGCCGGGCTGCGACTGGCGGCTCCGGCCGACAGCTACCGGGAAACGGTCGCGGAATTCTGCCGTGAACTCGGCGTCGGCTTCCAGATCGTCAACGACCTTGGAGATTGGGTTGGCGATTCGAACAACAAGCTGGTCGCCGGTCAGGATGCCCTGGCGCTGCGGCCGACTGTCCTGCTCGCTCTGGCGCTCGAAACCGCCAGCGATGACCAGCGGCAGTTGATTCGCAACACTCTGCAATCCACCGCGGACGACGCCGAGCGACTCGAGACGTTGCGCAGGCTGTTTCTGGAACTGGGAGCGTTTTCGGCCGCCCAGCGGATGGTGGAGCAGTCGCGGGCCCGGGCCCAGGAACTCGCCGATCACGTCCAGCCCGCCAGGTTGCGATCGCTGTTCCAATTCCTGCTCGACACCGTCCTCCCCGGCAACCCGTCCGCGGCCAGTTAGCCGGGGCGCTGGCGACCTGCTTGCGGGCACGGCCGCCTCCACGGTCTGGCCGACCGACTGACCGAAACCGGCATTGCCCTGTTTCCGGCCTGTGGGGTAGCGTCTGCGGCCAAGCGGGGCGGTTTTTTTGGGGTGCGGACGACCCGTTGTGCGGACCGGTTTCCGGCGTGCGGCGGCTGGTCCTCAGCGAGCGGCGAAAGGGGCAGGGACGCCCATGAAGTTCACGGATTTCTCGATCGACAATTTTGGGGCCCTGTCGAAGTTCTCCCTGTCGGAGATTGCTTCCGGGCTCAATGTGCTGCACGGACCGAACGGGTCCGGAAAAACCACCCTGCTGCAATTCATCCGCGGCGTGTTCGCCGGCTTCACCGAAGCCCGCCGGCTGCAGCTCATTCCGCCCGTTGGCGCGGGTGCGGCCGGCGGAACCATCGGCGTCGAATGGGGCTCGCGGCAGCTGGCGGTCATCCGACACAGCCGGCCCGATGAGTACGAGACCCTCGCGATCAATGTCCGCCAGGGACAGTCCGATGAGGGCCAGGCGCTGCGGAAGCACCTCGAATCGTTCGATGACGAGCGGCTCAGCGTGCTGTTCACCGCCGGCAGCTTTGACGCGAATTCTGTGGAAGCCCTGATCGGCCTCGCCCGGCAGGATGGCCTCGACCTCACAACCGTCATCGGAAACGAACGCGCGCTGTCGGCCCGGCTGATGCAGTTGCATTCCCAGAAATCGGCCCTGCAGCGCGACATCGGCGGACCTGGTCTGCGGGCGGAACTGCAGTCCCGCCGCGAGGCGATCGCCGCGCAGGGGCTTTCGATTCAGAAGCAGGCGGATGACCGCCGGGCCGAACTGCTGCGGGCGCGGGTCGCCCTCGATGAACGGCTCGACGCCACCGACCGCGAAATCGCCTCCCTGCATGCCGACTGGCAGTCGCTCATCGCCGACCTTCGCGAATGCGAAGACCGACTGTGGTCGGCGACATCCCGAACCGTGCAGGATGTGGTTTACGTTCAGGAGACCCAGCCGCCCGCCAGCAATCCGCGACTGCCCGAGGTCGAAGAACTCGACCTGCGCATCGAACACCTGCGGGTGGTGTTGAAGGATCTGGCGGCCTCACGCCGACAGGTCAGCGTGGAAGCCGCCGATGCAGCGGGTTCGGATGTTCCGGATCGCCTGGCGTTCGCCCGTCGGCAGCGCGAGGCGCTCCGCGTCATGCAGATGCAGTTGCAGGCGCTTGGTGGAACGACCCAGTGGCTCGAATCGGCCAGTCGCACCGGGCAGTGCGTCTGTCAGAGCGCCCACGAGCGACTGGCCTCTGTCGCCGACGAACTTCGCCGACAGGTCGAACTGGCCTGCCAGGAACTCAGCCGGCAACAGACAGCCTGGCGGCTGGAACAGAGCCGCCAGGAAATCGCCGCGATCGATTCGACCGAACAGGGATTGCAGCGACAGATCGACTGGCTGCGCGCCCGCCGCGAGGAACTGCTGGAAGACGCCGCTCATCCGGTGCTGAGCCGGCTGGCCCACACCGTGATGGCGGAGCGTCAATACTGCGGTTGCCCGGAGCACAGCGCGACCATGCGGGCCACCACCCCGCGCGTGGTCACCCGCCGGACCGTGCAGGAGCGGCAGGATCTCGTCTCGTCCGCCCGTCCGGGTGATGCGAACCTCCGCGAGGCGCTGGCCGCGCAGTCCGCCCGCGCCTGGCAGCAGTGGCAGGCGGCGATCGGCCGATCCATCGACATTGCCCACCATCGCCGCCGCGTCATCGCCGAGTTTCATGCGATCGACGTCGAAGCCGCGCTCGCCGATTGCGAGCGGCGTCTTGGCGACGTGCAGCGTCAGCTGGCCGAACTCGATGCCCGGCAGTCCGAACTGCAGGCGATCGAAGCCGAGATCCGCGGCGTGGAAGGCCAGCTGGTGCGCGACCAGTCGAGCCGCGTGATTTCGGAAGCGTCGGAATACCTCAACCTGCTGACCCTCGGCCGCTACTGTGCGCTGCGAACCAGCGAGGACGGCCATCGGCTGCAGATCATTGCCGAGAATGGCTCGCCGTATGTGGCCAGCGCCCTCAGCCGGGGCACGCTGTTTCAGGTGGCCCTGGCGCTGCGGGTGGCGCTCGTCGACGAGTACGCCCGCCGCGGGCTCGATTTCCCGCTCGTGCTCGACGATGTCCTTGTCGACAGCGACGAACATCGACTGGAAGCAGCGGCCCACCTGCTGAGCGCCGCCGCCGACCGCGGCCGCCAGATCCTGTTCCTGACGTGTCAGGACCATCTGGTCGACATGCTCGAAGACCGCAACGCCACGGTTTTCATGCTCCCCGGTTCCAATCGCATCCGCACGGCGCGGCCGGTCTTCGTTCCCGCGGCTCCTCCCGCGCTGTCCATCACCCCATCCGTCGCTGCTCCGGTCGTTCCGGCGCCGCAACCCGCGGCCGAAGCAGCAGTGCCGCAGGTCGACGCCGATGCGGCCATCGTTGATCGCGAATCGCCCCTGTTCGTGCTGCCTTCGCTCACCAGTCAGCTCGCCGTCATTCTGGCCGGTGAAGGGATCGAGATTCTCGGCCAGCTCATCGACCTCGAAACTGACCTGGAGCGCCGGCTGGTCAGTCACCCTGGGCTGACCCGGCAGGACCTCGCCACCCTGCAGGCGGAGGCCGCACTGCTCGTCGGTCTTCCCGGCCTTCCCGGCGACGATGCTCGGCTGCTGGCGGCCATCGGAATTCGGAATCCTAGCGAACTGCATTCGTTTACGGCGGATGTCCTCTGGCAGCGGATTCAGCGGTTCCGCGGTTCGACCCCGCAGCCCTGGCATGCCTGGATCCGCGATCGCAACAGCTGGCCGCAGGAAGAAGAAATCGCCTGGTGGATCCGGCTGTCGCAGCGCCCGCTCGGCGAACGCGCGATTGTCGCCTTCACCCGTGCCGCGCATGACGATGCCGACGCGGTCGACGACGACTCGGACGATGACGGCCCGCAGCCGGCCGGCGAGCACGATTCCGCGTCGCGCAAGCGCACCCGTCGGTCTCGCCGATCGCGGTTTTCAGCCGGGTCCACGGCGCGTGCCCGCGGCTCGGCGAGCGCCTCGGCCAGCGCCGGACCGCGGTTCTACCTGACCCTGGACAGCCCGATTGTGGACGCGCCTTCCATCGGCCCGAAGACATCGCGCATGCTGAACCGCGCCGGCGTGCAGACCGTCGCCCACCTGCTGCAGCGCGGCGCCGCCGAACTGGCCGAGAACATCGCCGATCGCTCGGTGACGGCAGAGACGATTGTCGGCTGGCAGCAGCAGTCGCGGCTGATGTGCGCCATCGCCGAACTGCGCGGCCACGACGCCCAGCTGCTGGTCGCGTGCGGTTTCACTTCGGTCGAGGCGGTCGCGGAAGCGACCGTCAGCGAAATTGAGGCGAAGATTGTTCCGTTCGCCGCCACGAAGCCCGGTCAGCGCATGCTGCGCACCTCGGCAGCGCCCGACCGCGACGAAATCGCACAGTGGGTGGCGTTCGTCCGCGAGCAGCGCCACAGCCGCGCCGCGTGAAATCGCGCCGTGACGTCTGTTCTGTGGCGGGTATAATGGCGGCATCGTTCACCCGGACCGGACTGGCTTCCGACAGATGTCGAACCTGGATTGGCAGTCGATCGTTGCGCTGAGCTGCGTGGCCGTGGCCGCCGCGTGGTGGCTTCGCCGCATCGCCCGGTGGATCGCGGGCGGCGGATCGACCTGCGGCGCCGGTTGCGGTGCGTGCGGCAATCCGGCGGGCGCTGGGAACCGGTCGCTGGTTCAGCTCACCGACGTGTCGGACCGCCGCTGATCGCGCTCTTGACCACAACTGCTCCCGCGGCACCATGGTTTGTCCACCGCGACTGGCGCCGCATCGGCGTCACGGCCCGGGCTTGAGAAACTGCCGCCGGTACGCGGCGGGGGTCATTCCGGTCACCTCCCGAAATCGCTTCGTCAAGTGGCTTTGATCGGTATACCCCACGTCGACCGCAATTTCCGCGAGGCTTCTCGATGTCGTCGTCAGCAGCTGGCGCACGGCCTGCGTCCGGACCGTCCGCAGGTACTGCGTGGGGCTCATGCGGAGCAACTGGCGAAACCGGCGATTGAAGTGCGTCGATGACAGCCCCGCCAGGCGGGCCATCGCCTCCATGGAGATGGGGTCGGCGAAGTTCTGTTCGATGTGCCGGACGACCGGCAGCAGTTCCTGAAAGAAGCGAGTGAGTTCCTGCGGTTCTTCCACGCGGTACATTGCACCAGCAATGCCGATGACGTCTCCCCCCCGGCTGAACAGCGGCGTCTTGGTGGAAACGTACCAGCGTGGGACGCTGCGGCGATGCAGCACCAGCCAGATCTGGCCGGGCAGCGACCGGCGGGCCTGCATGACGCGTCGGTCCTCCTCGATGTACGCCTGGGCCATCAGCGGCGGATGAAAGTCGCGGTCCGTGCGCCCAATCGCCTGCGACTCGTGATCGAGGCCATGATTCTCCAGAAAGAGTTGATTCACTTTCACGAACCGGCTGTGGTGATCTTTGGCGTAGAAGTAGGTCTGCGGCAGCGAATCGAAGAGGGCCATCACCGACTCCGCCAGTGGATGGCGCCGAAAAAAGGCCTGCTGGAAGGGATGCGGGTCGGGCGGGCTCATGGTCAAAACGTACCAGGAACCAGGCCAACGGTCCAAGACGACGGCAGGCCGGTCCGATACGCTGGAAGTCGACGGGTCAGGCGTCGCGGCTGCACGCGATGTGGTTGCGGACTGCGGTCGCGCCTGTTCGCCAGCGGAGAAACTGTCATGAAGAGTGACGCGGTCCAGCCGGTCCGAAACACGTGGACTGCCTGCCGTCGCGGCGTGGTCGCCGCGTTGGCAGTGCTGTCGGCCGTGACTGTCAGCGCCGACGAAATCCGCTTCAGCCGCGATGTGCTGCCCATCCTGTCCGACCGCTGCTTCCATTGCCACGGGCCGGACGCCTCGCACCGCGAGGCCGACCTGCGGCTGGATGAGCGGGAGTCGGCCATTGCGGAGCGGGGAGGCTCGGCCGTCATAGTGCCGGGCCGGCCGGAAGCGAGCGCCCTCCTCGACCGCATCGCCAGCACCGACCCCGATGTGCAAATGCCGCCCCCCGCTTCGCATCGCAAGCCGCTGACGGCGAAGGAAGCGGACATCCTTCGCCGATGGATCGCGGGCGGGGCCGAGTGGGGACGCCACTGGGCCTTCGAGCGCCCCGTCAAAACATCCGTTCCGGCCGGGGCCGATCACCCGATCGACGCCTTCGTACTCGCGCGGCTGAAAGAAGAAGGGCTGGATTTCTCGAAACCGGCCGCGCGGGCGACGTTGATCCGACGGCTGTCCTTCGACCTGACCGGCCTGCCGCCGACAGTGGAGGACGTGCAGCAGTTTCTGGCCGACGAATCTCCCTCCGCGACTGCGCAGCTGGTCGACCGGCTGCTGCAATCGCCGCATTATGGCGAGCGGATGGCGATGTGGTGGCTGGATGCGGCCCGGTACTCGGACACCGACGGCTTCCAGGCGGACGCGACCCGCACCAACTGGCCCTGGCGCGACTGGGTCATCAACTCATTCAACGCCAACCAGCGGTTTGACCAGTTCACAATCGAACAGTTCGCCGGAGACCTGCTGCCGGAGGCGACTCCCGATCAGATTCTCGCGACCTGCTTCCACCGCAACCACATGACCAACGGCGAGGGAGGCCGCGATCCGGAGGAATCGCGGATTGATTATGTCATCGACCGGGTGAACACCACGGGAACGGTGTGGCTGGGGCTGACGCTGGGCTGCACGCAATGTCACTCGCACAAGTTCGATCCCATTTCGCACGACGACTACTACAGCCTGTTTGCGTTCTTCAACAGCATTGATGAAGACGGCAAGGCCGGGGCGGCGGCGAAGCCCTACCTCAAGTACAAGTCTCCGGCGGCCGCCCGCGCGATCGATGAGGCCCAGGCTGTCGTTTCCGCCAGGACGCCAGCCGTCGACGCCGCGCGCGAACGGGCCGAAATCGAGTTTCAGAGCTGGCTGGCCCGACAGATCGAGTCCATCGCCAGGGACGGATTTGTTCCGTGGGTTCCGCTGGCGCCGAATGTCGTGGAATCGGTCGAGGGGTCGCGGCTGGTGGTGGAGCCGGATGGAATCATTCAGGCCCAGGGGCCCAATCCGCGTCAGGACGACTATCGGATCATCGCCGGCAGCCCGCTGGGCCGGATCACCGGCCTGAGACTGGAGGTCTTCCCGCATTCGTCGCACACCGAGGGCAAGCTGTCGCGCGGGGCGAGCGGAGAGTTCATTCTGACGGATGTGAAGCTGCAGGTGCGACGGCCTGGCCGCAGCGAAGTTCGCGACATCGACATCGCATCCGCTGTGGCGGACGTCGAACGCGACGTCAAAGCCCGCAACTACGGAAAAATCGCCGACACGCTCGACGACGACCCACGGAACGGCTGGACCACCGAACCGCACGATCCGCGAACCCCGCATGTGGCCGTCTTTGCCTTGAAGACTCCGCTGGTGCTGCGGCCGGACGAAGAGCTGGTGTTCGTCATGCTGCACCGTTCGACGACCGGCGATGCGAACATCGGGCGTTTTCGCCTCTCGGCCACGAACCAGCCCGGCAGGGCCGTCACGTCGCTCGATCCGATGCCGCTGGAACAACTGGCGGCCGCTGCCATCGCCGACGCCGGCGCGGTGGAGTCCGGCCTGCGCGGGCGACTGTTCGAACAGTTCCTGACCGATCATGCGGAGTACCAGCGCGAGAAGGGGGCTCTTGATGCAGCAAAGCAGCAGCTCGGCAGCGTCAGGAAAGCGGCGGGCGAACTGAATGTGATGGTGCTGTCCGAGCGCAAGGAGCCGCGAGTCACGCACATCCTCGAACGCGGCGTGTGGGACAGGAAAGGCGCCGTGGTGACGCGCGGAGTTCCCGCCGCCGTGCTGGCGCGCACGCCGGACGAGATCATGTCTCGTCTCGACCTCGCACGCTGGCTGGTCGATCGTGACAACCCGCTGACGGCGCGGGTGGTGGTGAATCACCTGTGGCAATTGTGCTTCGGCAGCGGACTGGTGCGGACTCCCGACGATTTCGGCCTGCAGGGGGAGTTCCCCACGCACCCCGAACTGCTCGACTGGCTGGCGGTCGAACTGATGGACAGCGGATGGGACCTGCAGCATGTGCTCCGGCTGATCGTCACCAGCCGGACCTATCAGCAGGAGAGCCGGGTCTCTCCCGAACTGCTGCAGCTCGATCCGGACAATCGGCTGCTGGCGCGGGGGGCGAGGTTCCGGCTGCCCAGCTGGATGATCCGCGATGCGGCGCTGGCGGCGAGCGGACTGTTGAACCCGGCGCTTGGCGGCCCGCCGGTGTTCCCGTACCAGCCCGAGGGCGTCTGGGCCGAGAATACGATGGGGCGATTCGGATACGAGCCCAGCCAGGGTCCGGCCCAGTTCCGCCGCACGGTGTACGCATTCTGGAGACGGTCTTCTGCTCCGACGTTCCTGTTCGATACGGCCCAGCGGCGGGTGTGCGAAGTGCGTCCCATGCAGACCAATACGCCGCTGCAGGCGCTGACGCTGCTCAATGACGCCACCCAGCTGGAGGCGTCGCGCGAGGTGGCCCAAAGAGCAATGGAGAACTCGCCCGATGCGCTCGAACGCCTGCGGCACCTGTTTGAAGCGGTCGTGTCACGCGCGCCGTCGGCCGCAGAGTTGGGGTTGCTGGAAACGCAATGGCGGACGGCGCGGAATGCGTATCAGCAGGCGCCGGATGAAGCGGCGGCGCTCCTCGATTTTGGGCAACCGGAGCGGCGGCATGCGGGGGACGTCTCGGAACTGGCTGCGTACATGATCGTGGCCAGCCTGGTCTTCAATCTCGATGAGGCGATCACGCATGAGTAACCAGCGCACTCTCCCGTCCTTCAGCGGCGACGCGATGCAGATCTGCCGTCGCCATTTTCTGCGCAATACGTCAGGGCTGAGCCTGGGCGCCATGGCGCTGGGAATGGTGGGACAGCCATCCGCCGCCGCGAGCGAAACGCACCGGCCGGGATTGGCCGACCTGCCGCATGCCAGGCCGCGCGCCAAGCAGGTGATTTTTCTCACGCAGTCTGGCGGCCCGTCACAGATTGAGCTGTTCGACGACAAACCCGGCCTTCACGAATGGGCCGGGAAGGAACTTCCGGACAGCGTGCGCCAGGGGCAGCGACTGACGACGATGACGGCCAATCAGAAGCAGCTGGTGATGCCGTCCCGCACCCGGTTCGGACGCTACGGCGAAAGCGGCGCCACGATCGGCGAGTGGCTGCCGCATACCGCGGGCGTGGTGGACGACCTGTGCTTCATCAAGTCGATGGTGACGGAAGAAATCAATCATGCTCCGGCCATGACGAAGTTTCTCACCGGCCATCAGCTTCCCGGACGTCCAAGCCTGGGGACCTGGGCCAGCTACGGGCTGGGAAGCGAGAACCGGAACCTGCCGGATTACCTGGTGCTGATTTCGCGGATGAAGCGGCCGAGCGACCAGCCGCTGTATGACCACTACTGGGGGAGCGGTTTTCTGCCGTCGCGGCATCAGGGAGTGAAGCTGCGGAACTCTCAGGAGCCGGTGCTGTATCTGCGGGATCCCGATGGCCTGCCCCGCGACCTGAGACGGAGCATGCTGGACGGGTTGTCGGCCATGAACCAGCTGCGGTTCGAGGAGACTGGCGATCCGGAAATCGAGACCCGGATTCGCCAGTACGAAATGGCGTGGCGGATGCAGTCGAGCATCCCGGACCTCACAGACCTCACCGACGAACCCGAATCGACCTTTGAACTGTACGGTCCCGATTCGCGGCGCGCGGGGAGTTACGCGGCCAACTGCATACTGGCCCGCCGACTGATCGAACGCGGCGTGCGGTTTGTCCAGCTGTTTCATCCCGACTGGGATCACCACAGCCGGCTGAGTTCGTGGTGCGTCGCCCGTTGCCGCGACACCGACCAGGCCAGCGCGGCGCTTGTGACCGACCTGAAACAGCGCGGCCTGCTGGACGAAACGCTCGTCCTGTGGGGGGGAGAATTCGGCCGCGGCGTGGCCGGCCAGGGAGAATGGGACAGCCCGGAGGGCGGCCGCGACCATCACCCGCGATGCTTCACAATGTGGATGGCCGGCGGCGGCGTGAAGCCCGGAATCACCTACGGCGCCACCGACGACTTCAGCTATAACGTCGTCGAGAATCCGGTGCATGTCCGCGATCTGCATGCCACGATCCTGCACCTGCTGGGAATCGAGCACGAGCGCTTCAGCTATCGGTTTCAGGGGCTCGACTTCCGTCTGACCGGCGTCGAGCCTGCCCGAGTGGTGCACGACATTCTGGCCTGAACACCTGACTCGGAAGCCGGATTTCCGTCGGTCGGGGGGGCGGATGGCGGGATCACTTCGCCCCGCCGCGAGTGATCAGTCCCCGCAGTTGCAGCCAGTCGAGGCCGCGTTCCTGCCAGTCAGTCGGTCCGGTGGCATTCGGGCGCGACCGCATGCCGAAACCGTGCCCGCCCCGCTCGTAAATGTGCAGCTCAGCCGGGATTTTGCGGTTCACCAGTTCGAGAAACAGCAGCGCGCTCCCCTGCGGAATGGACCCGGCGTCGTCGCTCATCTGGGCGATGAACGATGGCGGCAGGCCTCCATCGAGATCAATCGCCGGTTGCAGCGCGTTCATGGCCGGGTCGTAGATTCTGTACGGATACAGCAGCATCAGGAAATCGGGGCGGTGCGGCGACTCCTCCTTCTGCTGAGGAAACAGTTGCTTCCGGGAGGCGGCAATCAACGCGGCGTGTCCGCCCGCAGAGAAGCCCAGCACGCCGACTTTCGCCGGATCGATGCCGAATTCGGCCGCGTGCAGCCGGACGACGCTGACGGCGCGCTGAACATCCTGCGACGGACCGGCGTACGGCTCCTGGTGTTTGTTTGTCGGCGTGCGGTACGCGAGCTGAAACGCGACCACGCCATGCCGCGCGAGCCACACGCAGGCGTCGGAACCTTCGTGTTCGTCGGCGAGTCGACCAAGCCCTCCGCCCGGAACCACAACCACCGCCGCGCCCGATCTCGTCGCGCCTTCCGCGGGCTCGAACACAAACAATCGCGGCTGAGAGACGTTTGAACGACGGGAAATCCCGTCCTGGCCGCGCTCGACAATCTCCGCGGGATCGGCCGGCACCACGGGGGCAGGCATGCCGTCCGGCCAGAGAACCAGTTGCTTCGGCTCGGCCCCGCTGGCGTGCGCCGCGCACGCGAGTGCAACAACCAACAGGGCCGTCGTCGACAATCTCATGATCCGCTCCCTGAGGAAGACCCGTAGCCGCACGACCCGCAACGGACGGCGACCGCTATGCCAGCCAGCTTTTCAGAACCTGCAGATCCCGCTGCATGTGGGCAATCATTTCACGCTCGTCGCCCAGCTCGTACTCGTGATGCTGAACGATCGGTCCGCGATAGGGCGATTTCCGGAGCCGGTCGAAAAACCTGCGGTCGACCATGCCCTCGCCGAGCCCGCACCAGGCATTCTTCCATCGCTCCTTCTGTTTCTGCCAGGTGAAGTCTTTCACGATGACGGACATGTACCAGGGTTCCATCAACCGCGCCTCGACCGGCCACGACAGCCCGCCCTCCACCGTGGCGTGGCCGATGTCGAAGCAGATTCCGATATGTCGTGGATCGAGTGTTTCGATGAGACGGTAAATGTCCCAGACCGGCGCGCCGACGTAGCTGGCGCCCGAGTGATTCTGCATGCCAGCCAGCAGATTCAGCTCGGCACACGCCGCGGCAATGTCCTTCACCGCCGGCGCGATCTCAGCCAGTTGGTCGGCCGGAGACTGATCGGCCTTGTACTTCCACACTCCCAGCCGCAGCCGCTTCAGCCCCAGTTGAGACATCGTTCGCAAAACGGTGAGTGCGTGCGGCTGATCGAGGGAGGTGATGTCGGTCGTGACCAGGTGCACCTGCCGGCCGACCTGCTGCAGGGCTTCCACCACGCGCGGCAGTTCGTCCGCTGACTGCTCCGGCTCGACCTGCCCTTTGGCCCGAACCGGACATTCGATGCCATCCCAACCAACCGTCGCGACGGTTTCCGCCAGTTGCGAGAGCGGCTGATTCTGAAACGGTTTGGTGAAGCCGATGAGCGGGAAACGGATCTCGGCCGGCGGACTGTCGACCGCCTGCACGCCGCCGGCCGACAGCGCGCCCGCGGCCGCGAGGCATCGAGAGAGAAACGCACGCCGCGTCGGACGATCGAACATTGAAGATTCAGTCACGTTCAGTTCTCCACGGTCGGGCTCGTTCTGCTTCGGGGTGCGACACACACGGGTCTGCGGTCGTCGCCGCGATGATGCGGCCTGAGCTTACCGCATCCCTGTCGCCGACCGCAGCATCGCCGCGGTCGAACGGGCGGGCCGGCGCGATCATCCCTGCCGGCGAACCATTTCGTTGATCCAGATCGGCGCGAATGGCGAGGTGCAGCCCTTGGCGCACGGGTAGTCGCGATACACCCCCAGCTTTTCGCCGATGGCCAGCGCCCGCTTGCGCAGCCGGGCATGATGAATGCCAATGGCGGCCAGACAGGAGTTCATCGTCCACTGCGACGCGGCCGGCGCGGACGCCATTTCCTGTTCAATCCGATCGAGCAGCGCCTTGAGGTCGAGGCCCTCGGGGGACTTCGCGATGCGCTCCGCCGTCAGGCCCCAGCCGGCACGGGCGGCCCAGGGATGGTCGTCGTTCATCCACGCCTGCCGGAGCGATTCCTTCTCGGGATGATTCTTGACCACGTAGGAGTTCAGCCAGTCGGCGACCTGGGGGCAATCGACCGCGCGGACCATCTCGTCGAGTTTGTCGCGCGACAGACTGGCGGGAGTGAGGATCAGGATCGCAAGCAGCCGGGCATCGAGGTTGCCGCTCGCCCACAGGGAGGCCGCCAGTCGGTCGTCGCTCTTGATGGTGGCGGCGATCTTGCGGATGTCCCCCAGCTTGACGCCGAACTGGTTGTCTCCGGCGCCGTTGCGGTAATTCTGGGCGCGGACTTTCTCGTGGCCGAGGGCCTTGAGCCGCGCAAGAGCGTCTTTGAGAGTCATGACGGAAGTGGAGGAGGCTGATCAGTTGAAGTTGCAGATGACAATGAGCCGCGAACCATCGGGCGTCCAGTCGGCGCTGGTGGCCTTCGAGTCGGCCGGGATGCCCGGCAGGGGCGCGGGCGGCTGCTCGGGCCGGGCCGGGTCGAACTGGAGGATGCGGTACTTTCCCTCAAACTTGTCCGGGACAACGAGCGGCCGGCCTGCGGCGGTCCAGGTGATGCCGGGGACAAAATTGCTCGTCGTGTATCGAGCGAATCCGAATTCGGCTCCCAAGGCGTCCACAGTGGCCAGCTCGTAAGAAGAACTGGCCTGATAACCAAGGCAGGCAATCTGTCGGCTGTCGGCCGACCAGCTCATGTTCCAGGCGATGGACCGCCAGGGGCTGCCGGCCTCCGGGAACAGCAGCCGTTCCTCGCCGGTGGCGACAGTGTGGACGACGATATTGCCCCGGCGGACCCAGGCGACCGAGGCGCCGTCGGGAGCCCACTGGATGCCCCAGCCATTCTCGTCGAGATTTCGCTGGGCCGTGCCATCCACTGCGATGATCCACACTCCGTGGTCGGCTCCATACCGGCTGCAGGCGAACTGTTTGCCGTCCGGGCTGAGGGTCGGCATCGCCCCGGTGCAGATCGATCGCATGTCGGACCCATCAAGTTTTGTGATGAAGACTTCGGCATCCGCGTTGACCCGGCCAGCGACCTTGTTCCAGCCATCGAACGCCAGAAACCGGCCATCCGGACTGACGCGCGGCGAGTTGCAGCGGTAGTCGTTCGGGAGATCGAACAGTTTGCGCCAGACGCCGGTGTCAGCGTGCAGGTCGTAGACGGCGGCAATGGGCGCCGGCTGTCGGACCGGAGCCGGTGGATCATCCGCCCGGGCCAGTTCAGGAACGATGACCAGTGCGATGAAGGCGGCCCGGAGCCATCGAGCCGGCGCAGCGTGCAGCAGAAAGCCCATGTGCATCTCCTGAAACGGCGAGCGGAGCGCGTTGCCGATGGTGAAAGGAGCTGAAGTTGCACTCAGTTCTAAACGACAGGCCGCGGGAGTGCCATGCGACGCTGGGCAATGACCCGTTGCGGCTCGCCGGACGGACGCGGGGCGTCAGTTGCAGTGCCCATTCCACTCTGGCGAAACAGCCGCACAGCCGAACCGTTCGCCGCCGGCGATCAAGCGGCGATTCCGGGGTTGAGAGACACCGGGCGGGGCGGCGTCTAGAGTGTCTTCAGTGCTGGTCTCTTCAGGCCCCGCAGGCGACAGTGGGATCGCCATGAGCCAGAGGCCGCCCAACCGCCTGCACAAGAACCATGCGAATGGTCTAGAGTTCCTCGCCGGGGCGGGCGTCCAGAACCCTGTTTGCGACCGAGTTTGCGAGAGTCATGTTTCCGATCACCACGATTGATTGCCGGACGGCGGATGCGACGGCGCTGATTGACGAACTGCGGGCCAAACTGAGCCCGCGCGGGGACGTGGTTTCGGAAGCGGGGCGCCAGCGAACGCTGGAACTGTTCGGAGAAGCGCTGTCGCCGCAGCAGGTGGTCGAGCGGATCTGCCTGGACGTGAAGAACCGGGGCCTGGACGCGCTGCTGCACTACACCGAGCAACTCGATCGCAAAGCGCTGAGGCGTGATTCGATCCGCACTCCGCCGGAAGACCTCGCGGCCGCCCACGCCCAGGCGTCCCCCGAGTTCCTCGCCACGCTGCGACACATTCGCACCAACATCGAAGCGTTCCAGAAGGCGATACTGGTGCACGATGCGGGAATCCGCCGGCCGGCTGGCAAGGGCTTTGTCGAGCTGCGCCAGCGATACCTGCCGCTGAAGCGCGTGGGCGTCTGCGTGCCGGGAGGAGCGGCGGCGTATCCGTCGACCCTGCTGATGACGATCGTGCCGGCCCAGGTGGCGGGCGTGAAAGAGATCGCCGTCGTTGTCCCGCCGACGGATTTCGGGGCCTACAACGTTGATGTGCTGGCGACCTGCCACGAACTCGGAGTCACCGAGGTTTACCGAATTGGCGGCGCCCAGGCCGTCGCTGCGATGGCGTACGGCGTTGCCGGGTTGCCGCAGGTGGACAAGATTGTCGGGCCGGGAAATCTGTTCGTCGCCCTGGCCAAGAAGTTTGTGTACGGAGAAGTCGACATCGACAGCATCGCCGGGCCGAGCGAGGTGGTGGTGCTGGCGGACGACACGGCCCGCGCCGATTACGTCGCGAGCGATCTGATTTCCCAGGCGGAGCACAGCCCAGGGTCGGGAGTGCTGATTACGTGGCACGAACCGCTGATTGCAGCCGTGCGCGCAGAGCTGACCCGCCAGTTGGCGCAGCTGGAGCGCGGCGACCTCGCCGCGCGCAGCCTGACCGACTACAGCGCGCTGATTCTCGCGCGCGATGCGGGAGAGGCCGCGCGGCTGACGGACCTGTTTGCCCCGGAGCATCTGCACATCTCGACCGCGGCGCCGGAGCTGATGGTCGGGCAGATCCAGAACGCTGGCGCAATTTTCCTCGGGCATCACACGCCGGTGGCGATGGGCGACTACGCGGCCGGTCCATCGCACGTGCTGCCAACGGGGGGCACGGCCCGGTTCGCCAATGGCCTGTGCGCGAACGACTTTCTGAAGCGCTCATCACTGATCGCGTATGACAGAGCCTCGCTGACGGCCGAAGCGCCGCATGTCCAGCGAATGGCGGACAAGGAAGGGCTGACCGCCCACCGCGCCAGCGTGGATGTGCGGCTGGGATGAGTGGGGCTGGGACGCGTGTCAGTCGCGATGTGCTCAGTTCAATCCCCCGGACTCGGTCCGGGGGATCTTTGAGACTCGGCATGTGGCCGGCACGGGGGCAGGGCGTCTCAACGGAACGCTACTTCTTGAGTTCCAGTTTGTAATCAGCGAGGCCGCCGGAGGGGACAGTGGCGGTCAGGCCAGAGCTCTCGGGCTTGCTGTACTTTTCCGGAACCATCCACACAGTACGGGGCGGAACGTGCTTGGCGACCGCCTGTCCACCGGCGGCCTCGCTCGGCAAGAGCGGGGCGAGTCCGTCGTCGCTGGTGGGAGGCGGGCTGCCACCGGTGGTCAACGAGAGAATGACGCCGACGCCATGATCTCCCACCGCAGCGCCAGGCCTGCCTGACCCCGTCTTGAGTTCGAACTTTCCATCCATTCCGGTGATGGCCATCGACATCGGGGCTTCGCCCTTCGGAGAGAAGACGACGGTCGCGCCGTCAACGGGTTTGCCGTCGAGAGTCACGACGCCCGTCACGGGAGCGAGTTCCGGTCCCGACGATCCATCGCCGCAGGCCGACATCACGACGGCGAGCAGGCCGGCCGACAACTTCAAACGCGCATGCATCAGATCACCACGTTGCGAAAACGGAGAGGCGGCGGGACCGGCCGATCGTGACCGCGAAAGTCGCCGCGCAGTTGACAGAAGAAACGCCGCCGACTTGCATGCAGGCCAGCGGGCGACGCGGAGTTAGTGGTCGTGTCGTTTAGGGAACCTCAACCGGTTCCTTGTCGGCCTTGGCCCCAAGTCGGGCGTAGGTTTCCATGCTGATGTTCTCGCTCACGAAGCGAACACCGCCATCACCGAGCAGCATGTGGGCACCACCGGTGTGGAACGACTTGTACCCGAGTTCGGTCACCCAGTTGCCAAACCAGCTGCAGCCATCGGCCGGAGCAGTGCCAGCACGGTTGCAGGAGTTGTAGTTGATGGGGACGACGGTGGAGGTCAGGCCCTGACCGTTGTTTGACGCGGCCCAGCCGTTGTCACCGTGGTTCGAACATTCCGGACGGATTTCACCAAAGTAGATGGTGTTGGAAGTGCCATCGGTGTTGTCGCGGATGCGGGTGTGCCGCCACGCGCGGGTGAACATGCCGGAGGTCGCATTTGGATCGGAGTTGGGCTTCACGAAGGAATCCCACGGAGCCGTCGAGCAGGGGCCGGCCGAGTTGCCGGTCGTCCCACCGGTGCGGGTCGCACCGAAGCAGGCAGCGTAGTTATGTACCGCCCAGGTTCCGTTCAGTTGAGGAAAGGTATCACTCGGGCAGCGATAGACTTCGAGATGCGTGCGGCGGAGTTCCTGGTTGGGGCTGGTGTCCGCATCAGTATTACAGAGGTTGAAGTTCCACTGGTTGAAGATCGCCGATTGATCAATGTACGGCAGCAGCCGCAGGGCGATCGCACGTTAACTCATGTTCCTAACAGGACTTTCTCAAGGTACTCATCG
>VFQQ010001169.1_pt1 | contig 39387 bp, 54 predicted proteins | sample 3512341 | NCBI WGS metagenome assembly VFQQ01 (sample SAMN10412373, study PRJNA504923) | tailings metagenome | isolation source: Relicate 2 Philex TSF1 revegetated site | place: Philippines: Tuba, Benguet | collected 2017-08-29 | reverse complement strand
CCCAAGCTGGCCCTAAACAAGCCAGCCCAACGACGCTGACCTGCCAGGTCTGGGCCCGCAGCTGCAGCTCCTGGATCTCCCGTCGAGCCTCCAGCAGCTCCAGCTTCAAGGTGTCCACCTCATCGGCCGCGCCCTGCAGCTCCTGCACCTGGCGCTGCACCTCAAACAGCTGCGGTGGAGGGACAGGCGATGAGGGACTGTGTAGTGGAATCCGACTGCATCTGGAGACCGCTCTTGCTGTAGACTGCAGCAAGAGGCCAGCCAGTATTGGGTGGCAATGGCACAAAACACAACAACAAGCCGCCTGCTGCTGGCAACCCACAACCAACCTGCTGCTCCAGACGGTACCGCTGCTCAGCCTGCCCCTGTGCCTGCTCACGCTGCTCCCTGCAGCCAGTGCAGCGGCAGCAAACGGAGTTAACGCCAGGCAGCCGGCGGCGAGCACTTCATGTTGCATTAGGTGCAGAGAGATTGGTATACAGCAAAGCAGGCTGTGGCAGCACTGGACCCAAACGGCAGCCGCAACGTCCAAAGGCAGCAGCGCACTTGAACTGAGCCTCCAGGCGAGCCAGAATGCCCTGAATTTGCTGCTGCTGGGCCGCCCATGCGGCAGCCACGCCACCGCCGGCTGCCGTCAGCGCAGACGGGGGAGCCATCAGGGCGATGCTGCTGCGCAGCGCTTGCAGGGAGGATAGCGGTGACATCTGCAGCGAGAGGTGTGGGATGACAACCGGAGGGTGAGTGCGAGCGAGCATGCTTTGGTGAGATACGAGGCAACCAAATGTACTACAAGCTGTTCAGCCCCGTTTGCAGACAAGCTGCAAACTGCATACTATACCAAGCTGCAAGTCGCATACAACAGGGTTGACAGGCAAGCCAACAGGGTCCTGCCAGCACGCACCTGCTCTGCCTGGGCAAGCCGGGCGCTGATGAGCGCTGCAGCCATTCGCTCCTCCTGCGTCGGCTGCTGCTGCTCAGCCTGCTGCTGCTGCTGCTGCTGCTGCACCTGAGGGTAGCGAGTCACGCTGCCCACACCAGCGGACACATGGCTGGCCTGCGCCTGTTGCTCCTGGTGCTGCGGGGCATAGCGAGAAGTGGGGGTGCGCTGCCGCTGCACAGGCGCCGCATGCGCAGCAGGCACTGCCCCGGCTTGCTGCCCAGCCTGCCGCTCCAGCAGCTGCTGCTCGCTGATCAGGCGCTGCATCTTCAGCTCCTCAACTGCGGTCGCCTGCGCTGCAGCCGCCCGCCGCTGCAGCTGGCTGCCCGGGCTGAGCGAATGGCCGCTCCTCTCCTGCCCAGCAGCGGCACCGCCCGGTGCTGGAACTAGCTCATGCGGCAGGAACTGCTGCCGGAAACGCTTGCTCTCCGGGCTGAGCTGCGCTGGGGAGGGCGCAACTGCAGCAGGCAGCTGCTGCGGCGAGGCCACCTCAGCTGCGGCAGCCGCAGCAAACAAGGCGGCACCAGTTGGGGGAGAGGCCGAGGGACGGGTGGCAGCTCCAGGCCGCATCCTGTGCAGGGCTGTGGACTGCGGCGTTGTTTCCTCCCCTCTGCTGCGCACGCTGCGTGCCATGGGGCTGGCGGCTACGGCTGCCGCCTCGGCAGCGGCAGTGAGGCTGCCTGCCGGCAGCGCTGGCACCCGCTCGCCCCGCCCGCTGCTGCTGTGCCGGGTGAACGGGCTGCCCGCCGCCGCGGCCCACGCACGGCCGCTGCCGGGCTGCTCGGCAGCAAGCTGTTGCTCCCCTGGCATGCCCTGCTGCTGATCCCAGATGGCTGCGATGCCGCTGCTAGGATGTGCCACCTGTCCGCGGTTCTGCAGCAGCCGCTCCTTCTGCTGCTTCCACAGCCCGTACGGCTGCCAGCCCGCGCCTGTGCCATCCGTGTCAGTCGGCAATGGGTTGGCGCCTGTGCCGGCAGTGAGAGTGGCGCCCCACGCTGCCGCGCCAACTGCAGAGCCGCGGCCCAGCACCGGCTGCTGCATGGGGCTCCCAGGCGCTGCTGCATGGCTGCGCGCCAGCGGGGCTGGGGCTCCCAGGCTGCTGTCAAACACTGGCTCTGCATCGCCCAGGGCAGGGAATCGCTCTTGCTGGGCCAGCTGCTCCTGCGCCGCTGGCTGCTCTGCCACACGGCCGCTCCGCGGCTGCAGGGCTGGCCCGCCAGCACGGCTATCCACTGCCGGCGCAGCAACCGCGGGGAGTGCTGCTGCAGTGGGGAGCGCGGTGGCAGCCACAAAGCCCGCAGCTGCGGCTGCGGCGAGCGGCTGCTCTGCCTCCTGCAGCTGGCCGCCCCGCCGCCGCAGGGAGTACCTGCACAGGCAGCATGAGCAGAAGGGTCCAGGGGGCAGCCAGTCAGCATTGCGCAATGCACTTACTTCATGGCAAGCTTGTCGATCAGCAGCCTGGGTGCAGCAGAGAAGGCCAGCCGCAACAGCAACCAAAAGCCCGCATCACAAGTTGGTCAGTTGACTGGAGCTCTCCCTTGACTGCCCACCTGAGCGGCTCGGTGCCTGGGGAGGCAGTCTCGTCCTCCTCCTCCACCCCTTCCACTTCCTCATCATCCTCCACACCTCCAGACAGCTTGCTGCGAGCCGTAACAAAAGGCCCGCTGACGCTGCGGTTCAGCGCCTGCAGCTCGCCAGCTGCGTTCATCGGCACTCCGCTGCCCTGGTGCTGCAGCAGCGCGCCCTGCAGCGGGCCAGGCGAGTAGCTGCCGGCGGGCGGGCCAGCCGCCTGGCCTGCAGATTGGGGGCTGGCCGCTGCTGCCGCCTCGGCAGCTGCAGCAGCACCGGCTGCCTCGGCATCCGGCCCGTCCAGGTTGGGCCTCTGGTTGCCCTGCCACAGGGGGGAGTCGCTGGGCTGGCGCTGCTCCAGAAGCAGCTCCCCCTCTGCCTCCTGCTGCTCTGCTGTGGCTGCCGCTGCCGCTGCCTCCTGCTCTCCTGCCCGCTGGCCTCCCACTGCCTCCTCAGCCTGCACCTCCAGCCCTGCCTCATCTGCCTCCACCTCGAGCACTGCTTCATATTCCCCTGCCTCTTCATCCTCCTCCTCCTCCTCTGCCTCGCTGCTGGCGCCGCTGCTGCACACCGACTGCTCAGCGGATGCCATGCCGGCCTCTTCTGTCTCTGGCTCTGCCGCTGCCTCCGCCTGCGCCTCTACCGCCTCCTGCTGCTGCTGCTGTGCTGCCTTCTCCTGCTGCTGTTGCTCCTGCTGCTCGAGGTCGGCAGCTGGCGGCTCAGCAGGCTTGCGGGCGGTGGCCAGTGCCTCAAGAGCTGCAGGGCTGGCTGGGTCAATCATGACGCCCTCGCCCGCCTCGCTGCCTGGCGTTGCCGCATCCGCAGCTGGCTGCGCAGCTGGTGGCGAGTTGAATGCTGCGGCGGCACCGGCAGCAGCCGCAAAGCCAAACAACCCGCCGCCTGCTGCAGCTGCCAGGGGTGGCACAGGGCTGTGAGCTGGAGCCGCCGGCTGCCCAGTAGCTGCGGCTGGCGCGGCTTCAGCCGCTGCCGCCTCCAGCGCGGCAGGCGGGGTGAAGGCATGCACAACTGTGGCTGACATGATTTGCAGCGAGCTGCGGCGGTTGGCGCGCCGCCCGCGCCGCTGTGCACCCTCCTGCCAGGGGCTGCTCCGCTCTGGGCTGCCAGCGGGTGCGAGGGCAGCTGGCATGGCCAATGAAGGGCTGGCTGCTGTTGAAGCGTGGACGGCCGGCAGGATGCCAACGGCGGCAATGGTCACGTCTGCAGATGAAACGGCAAGACGTAAAGAGACTCAGCGGCTTGCAACACAAGCTACGCTGTGGCGGGGACCTGAAACGCATATGGCCAACGTGCATGGGCATGAGAAGCTGATGGCAACAAGCAGCGCAGCTCCTGCCCCATCCTGATCCAGTGATTGCCAGCGCAGACTTAAACCATCCGCCACGCCAGCCCGGCTACCAGCCTCACCTGCCATGCCCAGGGTGTTGACACTGCCGTGCAGCACCAGTGAGTCGGACGCCAGTGAGCCTCGGGCGCCCAGCGGCACCGGAGACGTGAATGCCGCAGGTGCAGGCACGGGCGGCACTGCCTCCTCGAGCGCCGCCAGCTCATCATCTGCTGCATCGCAGCTGGCTGCAGCGGCGGAGCCCGCTGGCTCGCCGCTGTCCTGCGCACCCTGCTGCTCAAATGCCACTGCTGACTGAGGCTCCTCGTCTTCAACTGCCACTGCTACAGCTGCCTCCTCACACTGCTCCATCTTTTCTGCTTCCTCTCCCAGCTCCGCAGCCAAACCCAGTGCTGCACCTGCAGCATCTCCTACCTCAACCGACGCTGGCTGTTGCTGCCCCTCCTCCACCTCCTCCTCTGCAGCCGACTCGCCGCTGCTGGCGCTGCTCGCTGTGGAGGCCCGCAGCGGGTCACTGCTGCCGCGCAGCGCTTCAGCTGCTGCCGGACGCATGAAGCTGTCGGTAGCTGCATCCTCCTGCCCCTCTGGCTGTCCATCCATCGCCACGTCTGTGCTGCTGGCTGCACTGCTGGCGACTGAGGCACGCAGGGTTGCATCCTCTGCCTCGACAGCCGCCTCCACCTGCTGCCCAAGCTCTGCCTCCTCCTCAGCAGCATCGGTGCTGCTTGCCGAACTGCTGGCCGCTGAAGCCCGCAGGCTGGCAGCAGCCTCCGTCTGCTCGACAGCTGGTGGCTGAGCTGTGCACGGCTGCACGGGCGGGTCGACAGCTCCCTCTGCCGCCTCGTCTGCCGCGGTGGCCTCAGCATTCGGCACCGCAGCCTCAGCACTGCCCCGCAGCGAGCGTGGCGGGCAACCGGCCTCACCCTCAAGCATGGCCTGCTCAGCCGCGGCTGCAGGCTCGCCGCCTGCTGCTGCTGCCGCCGCATCGGCTGCATCTGCAGCGCCGCAGCTGCTGGCAGGCGCGTCTGCCTCTGCCTCAGCTGCGGCTGGCTGAGGCCCCTCCTTGTCGTCACCAGCTGCAGCTGCCGTGAACATGTCCCGGCTGCTGGACAGAGAGTCAGGCAGGCTGCCCTCAGCAGCAGGTGCCTCAGCCAGGTCCTGGCTGTTGGACAACGATTCCGGCAGGCTGCCCCCCGCTGCTGCTGCCTCGTCCGCAGGTTCCCCATCCAGGCTTGCCTGGCTGCACTGCGCCTGCGTTGCAAGTGGTTTGGAGGCAGGCACCCTACTGAGCTTCACCCCAACGCAAACTAGAAAAGGGCATGGACAATGACTGCACATCTTGCCTCCCAAGGCGACATGTAACTACGCAGGCTGCAATGCAATGCCCAGCCCTCACCTCTGGCACTTCATCTGAAGCAGGGTCTTGCGGCAGCTCCAGCGCCCGCACGGCACCAGAGTGGGGGTTGCTGGACAGCTGGCCAGGCTCAGCCGGCGAGCCCTCTGCTGCTGCCGGCCGCGGGGAGCTGCCCGCTGCTTGCGGCGGAGGGCTGCCGCATGCTGCCGCTGGCGAGCGCTGTACTGCACAAGCCGCCGTAGAGGCGGCCACAGCAGCTGCCGCCTCTGCTGCAGCAGCCCGAGCTGTGGCAGGTGACCAGGGCTCCATCTGAGACAGCCGCACAGTGCCGCCGCCTGCTGCTCCCACAGCTGGCCCCGGGGAGACTGCGTGTGCAGCAGCCGCTGCCACACCAGCCCCAGGCGAGCTTGCCACAGGAGAGTGTGGTGCGGAGCCAGGCAGCCGCAGCGGGCGAGCGGCCGAGGGCGGCGAGCGAGCCTCTATGGCGGCGGCGAGGGGAGAGCGCGCGGGCGATGCGGCGCATGCCGGAGCTGGGGGCGAGGCGGCTGCCGCTGCAGCAGTGGTCCATGCGGCTGGCAGTGGAGGTGAGGCATCCCGCCCTACCGCCCGCTGCACTGCCGGCTGCCCGGGTGACGGCGGCGCTGCCACGACGGCCGCCGCAGTGCCGCAGAAGGGCTCTCCATCAAACGGAGACGGGAGCAGCTGCGGGGGCAGCTGTGCTGCTGGCGCAGTGCTGCCGGCCGACTCCCCAGCCGCACCCTCCTCAGCGCCCTCAGCAGCCTCGGCAGGCTCAGCGGGCTCAGCAGGCTCCTCAGCAGGTTCCACTGCGGCAGCTGCATCCTCAGGCTCCTCCTCTGGCGTGCCAGAGTCACCTGGGCTGCCATCTGCCAATGCAGCTGCCTCCGCCACTGCTTCATCAGCAGCCTCAGCCGCTGCCCGCGCTGCATCCTTGGCTGCATGAGCGGCTGCAGCAGCAGCGTCTGCCTCTTCGGCAGCCTGCTCTGCTGCCTCCACAGCCGCCTCTGCCGCCTCAGCTGCCGCGACTGCCGCCGCCTGCGCTGCAACCTCCGCGGCAGCAGCAGCGGCCTCCTGCGCTGCCTGCGCCGCTGCCTGCGCCGCTGCAGACTCTGCTGACTGCAGGTCAGCCTCTGGGCCATCCACAGCAGCCTCTGATTCCGCCACGTCCACAGCCACCTCCTCCTCAGCCTCCTCAGCCTCCACCGCAGCGCTGAGCAGCTGTGCTGTTTGCTGCAGCTGCTCCAGAACGCTGGCTGCGGTGCTGCCTGCAGGTGGCAGTTGTTCAGCGGCCGCCTGGCTCGCCATGCCACACCGCAGGGGCGTGGCGCCGCTGCTGCGGGTTGGGCTCTCCTCTCCGCTGCGGCTGCAACAGGCAGGGAAGCAGGCGGGACTACAGGATCAGTTTGCTGATGAGGCAGGGAGACGAGCAGCCAGCAAGCGCGCCAGCAGGAGAGTCAGGCTGCCCAGCATCACGCATGCACAGCCAAACTGCCGATACCTAAGCCCCAAGGCCTCTTCCTGGGGCTCACCTGAGGCTGCGGGCAGAGGCGTAGGCCGTAAGAGCCGCAGAGGGCTGCCGGCTGGGCACAGCTGAGTAGAAAGTGTCATCATCTGACTCGCCGCCGTTGCCTGCCGAGGCTGCCTGCGCAAGGTCAGCCAGTCGCACCACGCTGGCTCGAGCTCCCGGCGGCAGCTGAGCGCGAGGTGAGGGCGGGCGGCGGGGCTGCGGCGCCGCTGCTGAAAAGCCAAACAGGCGGGCGCCCTCCAGCAGCTGGGCGGGGCTCAGCACCGGCGAGGTAGCCGCCGCCGCCGCTGCAGGTGGGCTGGTGGCAAAGGCAAAGCGTGAATGGCCCTGCTGGCGCGCTGCTCCTCCAAAGCTGAAGCTGGCGCCCGAGGCCGCCTCAGCCGCAGTGCCTTGCTGCTCCAGCTGCTCCGCTGCATCCGAGTTGTGTTCACTGCTGGCTGCCACAGGCTCGCAGGCCTCTCCTCCCTCCTCCTCCTCAATGAGTAGCTCCTCCTCAATTTCCTCCATTGCTGAGCCCTCTCCAGCCAGCAGCGCAAAGGCGCCGCTGTCCGGCTTGAGCGGGCTGCTGCTGCGGCTGGCGGTCTCCAGCTCAGCATCGCTGGCCTGCTCGCCGCCGCTGGCCGCATCCTCCGCTACGTCTGCCAGCACCGCAAAGCCCAGGCCCGCCGGCTGCTGCTGCTGCTCCTGCTGCTCCCCGCCTGCACAATGTGCAAAGAGCAGCATGGTGGTTGGCAGCCACGCTACAGCTAAAGCCAGCACGCAGTAGCTGATGAATGGCACACGACAGTCGCATCGCTCCTGCCACAGCAACCACCAGGGCAGCCCACACCAGGGCAGACCAGCCCACCTTGCGAGGCAAGGATGCGGGCGGAGGTGGGCAGGGAGCCGCTGCCACGAGCTGAGGGGAGGGCAGAGCCGTCCAGGCTGGGGTAGCGCAGCGGCAGGCCCCACCCCTTGCCGCTGCTCCTCTGCAACAGGGCAGGGCGGAGGGGCAGGTGCACACACACGTGTTGGTCACTTCGGCCCCATGGCAGGCACTGGCTGGGCTGCAGGCATGTGTGGTCAGCAGGCAACACAAATGAACCATCGTGAAACAAAGCAGCATGCAGGCGGTCCAGCGCATAGCCACCTCACCAGCAGCGGTGCGGCAGGGGAGGGCACCACGGCGCCGGAGAGCTGCAGCCCCTTGCCAGCGACCAGGCCGCGCGGCGTCTGTGCCGGGCTGTCAGCTTTGGTGGCCTCAGCAGGCTGCGCAGGAGGGGAGCCCTGCAGGCAGTCGGGGGGTGGCACATGCAGTCGCTCAGGCAGAAACAGCTGGGTGGCATGGGACAGGCTGCTGGCAGAACGGGCAGCAGGCAGCTCCGCCGGTGGCACATGATGCCCCGCCGCCGCACCAGGCATATCACCGCACCTGGCCCTCCTCCTCCTGCTCTGACTCGCTGCCGTCCTCGCCCAGCCGAAGGCGCAGGCCACCGGGGCGTGGCCGGGGCGGCGCAGAGGCCGGAGCCTCTTGCTCAGGGCTGCTGTCCCCCCAACCTGCCGCCGCCGCCCGGCGCTGCCGCCGCGACAGCTGCTTCTTCACCGTGCTCTGCGCCCTGTCGCGCAGCGCCGTCTTCTCCGCCTCTGCAGCCTCAGCCCACTGCTGCGGCAGGCGGGCCGCCTGCGAGCCCTTCTTCTTCTTGCCCATCGCCGCTGGCCGTGCGTCGGAGGGCGGTGCCGCCGGTGGGTGGCGGGCGCTCGCGGCTGCCGCCGATCGCTCCGCAGGCCCACCGGGCTTGGGCTGCCCGAGCTCGACCCGAGGCCGGCCGCCTCAGCTGCGGAAGGCCGCCGACAGCCGTCGGCCCGTGCGAGGTGCACCAGGAGCGGCGCGTGATGCACAAAGTGCGTTTAAATGCTCCTAGATTCAAACTGCTGAGCTGCGGAAGCGGGGTAGGCTGCAGGTTTGGGTGGCCACCGTGGCTTCCCCATGCGGCCTGGCAGAGGCTTTGCAGGCTATGCTTGAGGTCTGCAGCGGTCTGAACACCGCAGCTGAGTTCTGCGAACAGCGCTGACAGCCCCACGGCCCACCCCCAGAACAACCCTTGCCTGCAGCCGCCACCCCCTGACCAGACATCGCAGCAGCAGTGACCAGCAACGCGCCAATTGACCGTTGGCAGCTCCCTGCCCGCGCTGGCCCCGACTGCCGCCAGCCCTGCCACCGCCACCAACCGCCCGTATGCCGCCGCGCTCGCTGGACGGCGCTGCCGACGCGAGCCCGGCATCGCCAGGCTCGCTGTGCGAGTCGCGCCGGCGCGCCAGCCACCGGCGCAACCTGTCGGCCATCCCTGAGCTGGCTGAGAGCGGCGAGAGCAGCAGCGCAGCAGGCGTGGCGGCTGGCACCTCTGTTGCGCAGCATGCTGCACGCTGGCGCCCAGGGCTCGGCCCCACGCACAGCCTGCATGCTGCAGCTGCCGCAGCCCGGCAGCCCAGCCCTGGGCTGGCCCACCCGGCGCAGCTGCAACGCAAGCAGCCACGGCGCGCCTCGCCGCCTTCAGCAGGCAGGTCCTTAGCCATGCAGGCGTTTTACACCGCACCCTCAAAGGCACCCCTGCCCCTGACAGATGAGAACAGCTGCTGTGCGGCTGAGAGCCCAGCGGCGGCAGGGCAGAAGAGCGGCGGCGGCGCCACCACCGCCGATGTGTTCATGCATGCATACGTAGGCCAGGCGCCGCAGCGCTGCACCGCCTTTCACGGCGTTGCGCGGCAGGCCCCAGGGCGCCGCCAGTCAGTGAGTTGGTGTTGCCGTGCAGCCATTGCTGACAGTCAGGCGGACGCCCTCAGATGCAGTGCGCCTTCCTGCGCAGATGCGTGCACCCAACCAACGTGCCTGCTCCTCTTCACCGCTTGCTGCAGGACATGGCAGGGGACTTGGTGCGGGGAGTGGGGGAGTCGCTCCTCTCAGCTGCAGCCAGGCACACCAGCCGTCCCAGCACCACTACCGCCGCTGTGGCGCCGGTACCAGCTGTAGCTGCAACAGACACGTGCAGCAGGGTGCGGGCAGCGAGGGAATCGGGGCCCATGCCTGCTGCACCACAGGCGTGCTCGCCTGGCCGGAAGAGCGCCGCCGCTCAGCTGTCGGTGGCTGCCAGGAGCACATCCCCAGCCAAACTGGCGGTTTACAGCTTCCACCCGCAGAGCACAGGCGGCAGCTCTGCTGCAGCGCATACTGCTGCAGCCATGCCCCCTGGGCTGACGCCTGCTGTGGCGCCCTCGCCTGCCGACCCACACACTCAGCCGCTTGCGGCAGGCCTGATCACACTGCCCTCCTTCAGCAGCTGCGGAGCCTCGGCCATTGGCTGCCGAGGCAGCTCAGCGAGCAGTGGGCCGCACCGCCGCACCAGGAGCCTGGGCAGCGGGCAGCGGGATGACTTGAGTCGGGCGGCTAGCGGGGGCAGCGGCAGCCGGTGCGACAGGGCTTGTGGGGTCGAGCTGCCGCCCGCCCCAGTGCCGCAGCGCAGCACGGAGATTGCATTCATGCCGCTGGCTCACCAGGGCCGCAGGTGGCCGGCCGACACCAAGGGCCCTCCAGCTGGCGCCGCCGCCGCCGCCGCCGCTGTGGCCGCTGTGCCCCTGCTGAGCCGCAGCACAGTGGCAGCGCTGCTGGGTGAACCAGACGAGGCTGGGCGCCAGTGCGGCAGTGGCCGGACCCAGCCAGCTCTGCCCAGGGAGCAGAGTAGGGCAGTATCTTTCGGCAGCAACTGCAGTGCAGACTCCACCAGCATGGTTGCGCTGCCGTGGGACGCAGCTCCTGCGCCCCGCTCGGCAGCCAGTGCAAGCTCTGCTCAGCCGCTAGCTGGCTCGCCAGCAGGTGCCGCCGCACAGCGCAGCATGCGCCGTCCGCCCCGCCCTACCGCTGCCTCACAGGGCGGGCGAGCTGTCGCGCCCCGAGTGCGGCTGCCACCAGCACCCCTTCCCCCGCCGGTACGCTGCTTCCTTTGTCGCATGGGTTTGAGTCGCAGCTGAAATCAGTTGCTGCTGATGCTGGAAAGTAGCAATGCAGTAATTCAAGTTTCCCCAGTTGCCTCCCGTGCCTGGCCCCATCCCGCAGCCATAAGAACCCCGTGCTTGGAGCACTGGCGCAGCTGACGACTTCTCTCCGCTCCTTCGCAGCGCCCTGTCACAGAGCCAGCTAGTGCGCCAGCGGCAGCGAATGGCTGCAGTACCACCTGATGCCTCAGCACGGTCTGGGGCTCAGCAGTGTGGGCTAGCGCACATGAGCAGAGGAGCAGAGGATGCAGCGAGCCACTCTGCATCTCATCCCAAAGCAGGCAGGCAAGCCAACCCCAGCGGAGTGCGGGCTGCCCTCTCACGCCTGCTGCTGGGCCAGCGGCAGCGGTCCGCAAGTGAGGGCTGAGCCAGCGGCCGCCTTCACGTAATCTCAGCTTGGGCCTTTGTTTCACACGCTGCAAGATGTAAGCAACAGGACTAGTTAGGCTCAGGCCTCCAATCGGCAACAGCTGCATGCACCACAGTGGATCACAACAGCCCGCAGAAGACGTCCAGGCCTTGCCCCAGCTCCCACACCGCTGCACCCATGCCGCGCGCTTCTGCCGCTGCCAGCCGCTCTGCTAATGCAAGGGGAGTGGGGAAGTAGAGGCGGTGGGCTATGCCCTTCCGCTTCTTGCCGCCGCCGCTGCTGCCACCGCTGCTGCTGCCGCTGGCACTGTTCCCTCCAGCCGCGTCTCGCCAGCGGAACAGATGTTCGTGCGCATCCGGCAGCCACTCTATCCGCAGAGTGCCGCTGCCGCTGCGCTGGGCTGCGCTGCAGCTGCCGGTGTCGCCGCCGCTGCCGCCGCACTGCCCTGGTGCGTCCCCTTTGCTGCCGCTGGCACTGCCGCTGCCATTGTCACCAGTGCCGTCGCCGCCATAGCTGCGAAGCACTTCCAGCAGGCGAGAGGCCAGCACCGGCTCCGCTTTCTGAAGCAGCTTGCCCTTCCAAACAAACTCCTGGCCGTAAAAGTTGAGCCCCAACAGCACCTTGTGCCGCGGCCGGCCGGGCACCCTGCGAGTTGGGCAGCAGGGTTTGAGGCGAGCATAGGTGTGGCTGGGCGGCAGTGGGCAATCGTGACCAGGCAGCAGCGTGCAACTGTTATCTTGGCGCACAGCCCCTACCAAATGGGGCTGCTCAGATGAAACAACCCGCCCGCCGGGCTGCGGCAAGCAATAGGGGCCCACCTGTCGGCAGCGGCTGCAAACGCGTCGGCGTTCTGCTGCACCCACGGCAGCGGGGCATTGGGGCCCGGCTGCTGGGGCGATGAGTAGTCGTATGTCATAACTGCAGGAAGCACAGAGAGTAGCAGCGTGTTGGAGGCGCCAGCCATGCAATTGTGGCAAAAAACTTTCAGCACTGGTTGCAGCAGTGGCGGGGGCGGCGCACCGGCAGGCAGGCGACGTCTGCGGCCGGCCGGCATTGGCTACCCAGCTTGTCGTCATCAACCCGTCCAGCTCTGCTGCCCACGCAGGCAAGTAGATTTTGCTCCTCGCCCGACAAACCATCCACAAATGCCAGCAGATCTTCAACATCCCGCTCGGTCAGCTGCGCCTGCCGACCAGGAGCCGGCACCAGCGGCGACACAGCCAGCACGAGTTGCCGCCCCGCGGGATGCAGGGCCGCGGCAATCTGTGGGCAGAGGCAGAGGCAGCACCAGGGTGGAGAGGTAAGGCAGAGGCTCGATGCACACTGCAAGACCTGCCCAGACTTAGCGGGCAACATGGCAGCAGCAGGGGGGGACAACAAAGAGGACAGCAAACGCCCAACTGCAGCACAGCATGCGCTGCAGCGCACGCTGCGCCTGCCCACCTGGCGAAGCAGGCCTGAGTGAACAAACGGCATCGATTGACGAGGGCAAGCAGTGGGACCCACCTGGCGCAGCAGGCCCAGCGCGGCCGCTCGCAGCTCCGGGTGCTGTGTCACGCCCAGCGCGTGCCAGTAGGCCCAGCCCTCAAACACCTGCGAGGCCAAAGGAAGGGAAACATAGTGAAGCGGAACTCTGTGCTGGAGCACCTGCCTGCACCATATTTCACACAGCACATGAGCACCAGCCTCACCGCCGGCGACTTGCATGCACAGCAGCAGCAGCGCAGAGCCCTGTCAACTAATAGCATCCACCTAGCCATGCGAGGCAATGGTTGGCCGGACTTGCATGCACGGAAGCAGCAGCACGCAGGCACGCACCCAGCCATCAAAGCCGTGCCGCGCCGCTTCCTTGGCAAGCATGCCTGCCACTGTGGACGGCTGCTGGAACGCCTCCAACACGTCCTGTCAAATGAGAACAAGGAGGAAACATGAAAATTTGATGCAGACCGAGAGGCAATCATGGAGCATGCATGACATGGAGGCACGAAGATCGGGTGGCACCCATGCAACTGTGTCGCTTGCTCGGCAAGAAGACGCATGCCCAGGCATTCCCAGGCAGTTCATGCATGTCGTTCCACAGAGCACGCCCTGCACCGAAAAGCGCCACAGCCGCTTGTCAGCCCTGCAAGTATGCATGCCGCACCTGGCCTTGCAGCTCAAATATGACGCGTGGCAGGATGCGGGCCGTGTGATTCGCCTGCGGCCCAGCAGCAGCGGGGAATGGGGAGGGCACGTCCTCATTGAACAGGCAACACTGGCTATTGCTGATGTGCGCTGCGCAGATGCATTTGCTTGGTAGCAAGACAATCGTCTCATCAACTGCAAGCTTGCACCAGGCACACCATGAGCGCACCTGCTGGCCGCAGGGCTGCCGCACCGCCGCCATCCAGCCGGCGTCCACATCATGGCCGCCAGTTAATGTAAGCACCCCGCTGGAGCTGCGCAGCTGGTACCACACAGGCGACACATGCGTCAGCCTGCAGGCAGGGTGTGAAGGACAGCCATGATGAGGTTGCATGCCAGCCCACAGAAGGAGCAGCGATGTTTGCCATTGATGCAAGCCACCAAATGCAACAGGTGCCGAGGCGCACGCTGTAAGCATGGCAGTCGCCTCACCTGCAGCGGCAGCGCTTGGCAAAGTCGTATCCGCCGCCGTTCCATGGGGTAACATAGCCCAGCACTATGCGAGGCTGGCTGGGCGAGGGCTCGCCATCATGTGCCGCCGCCGCCGCCTGGCCAACGGTCGCTGCCGCTGCAGCGCGCAGGTCGCCGTCAAAGCTGTGGTGCTGCACTAAAACACACGGTACAGAGTGTCAAACAGCTTCAGGAGAGTCAGACGGCTGCAAGGAGGGCGGCAGGGGCCGCACCCAGTGCGGGACGCACCTGCAGCAAAGCGCTCGCCGTCAGCTCCTCATGAAGCAGCTCCTCGTCTCCCGCTGATCTATGATCGCCTCTGGGTGCAGCCCTCGCCACACGGCAGGCGCAGAGCCACACAAGAACAAGCGATAGCCATCGCGGGGCAGGCTGGCAGCGCATTGTGTGAAAGTGGGGAGTAAAACACAGTAATCGGAAATGCGAGCGTGACCCCGCAGCATTGCCCCACTGCCCAAAAAAAAAAACAGCGCGGGGTGGCGAAGCAGCCACAAGCGGCAGCAGCGCCGGCGGTGGCAGCAGGTGCAACCACCGTGCACGCAGCGCTGCGCACTCTGGATGGTTGTCACCGGCGTTCACAAAACGGCCGGGCAGTATCGCATGCCACGCCGAGCGCTGCTGGCCGCCTGAACGAAGCTCGCTCAGCCTCCTCTGCCGTCAAATCGATCAAGGGGTCTCAATGTACTGCACTAAGGAAAGGGCGCGACGCGGGCACGACCTTGCCTTGCCGGGCGCTCCAACGCTCGCCGAAAGCTGGCCCTGGCCCGGCGCTGCCGCACCAGTTGAGCGAGCTGGTGACCACGAACAGGGAGCCGTTGGCTGAGATGCGCCTGCGCTCCGCCATTCCCGCCGCCGCTCGCGCCGCCGCCGCTCGCGCCCGCGCAGGTGTGCTGCAGGCGTCGCTTTTCGGGCAGCACCTAGCACCTCATGCTGTAGGCTATGCATGTTGGTCTCTGCCTGCTTGCAGCACGTCGCATGCTCATGTGTGCACGAGCTGCTGGCTGCCAAGCGAGCTGTGTGCTGACTCCTCTCCTCTCCGCGGATGCACGAGCTCTCCTTGGGTCTGCCCCGGTTACCTCAGCACCGACCTCCTGCTCCCCTTCACACCGGGGCTGCTGGAGCTGCCTGCTTCGCACACCGAACCGGGTAAGGCCAAGGGTCACATGCCGTAGCACTGCAGGGACTGCCGGTGCGGGGAAACCGCTGCCCAACCCTGCTGCCCTGCACATGACCCACCCTGTCCTTGCAGCGGATGGTGATGAGTCGGGCTGCGAGTCGGACGACGAGGCGGCCTCCCTGGGCATGCTGGCGCAGGCAGCTGCCGAGGTGAGGCCTTTCAGCGGGCACGGCACAGGTTGCAGGGTCGGTCTTCAGCCCTGGCCCAGCATGGCCCGCCCCTCTTCTCCTGGTCGCTTGTGAACCGCAGCCACCCCTCCTCACGCACCCCGCTCGCTTTGCAGGTGGAGGAGCCCGCGGCAGCTGCTGTGGCGCGCGCCGCAGCGCCCGCTGCCGCAGCGCCAAGCGCCCAGCTGCGTCTGCCAGACAGCACCCCTTCACACGGCAGGCTTGGCGCACAGCGCATGTGGCTGCGCAGCAAGAAGCCTGTCCGACAGCCACCCCTCCAGCACTACCGCCTAACCTTTAGGGAGCTTGCTTGCACCTCCCTCCCTGCATGCTGCCCCTTCCGCATGTCTTCGGAAACCCGCTGGAAACCCGCTGGAACCAAACCCTGCCCCTGAAACCAAATGTGAGTTTCCACCCGCCGCAACAGGCAGCCTGAGCGCCGCCAGCCCTTTCCCATTCATCTGCACCCATCTCAGCAGCTGTAGTGAGGCGTACGAGTTACATGGCGGTCAGGGCAGGGCGTCGGCTGACAGCCAGGGCCAGGAGGGTGAGGAAAGCGCACAGCGCATCAGCTGGCCATGCAGCGCATGTGTGGGGCAGCGGCAAGGTAGCAGCAGGTGGGGTAGGAGGCAGAAAGGGGCACAAAGGGTGGCGGCAACCAATGCAAGGGCGGGGAAGGGGCGGCGGCAGGGGGGCGCACCAGGCTATGGAGCGGGAGGCTGAAGAGAGGCCCCGGCAGCAACAGTGGCGGTGTGGTAGCCTGTGGCAGGGGAGGAGCGGACCGGTAGGGGCGGGGATGGTCAACTGCAATGGGGGTTTGGGAGGATTGGTGCCAGGCCGCTTTGCACATGGAACACCTTGCAACCCCCACCCAAGCGAAGCACAACCCACCTGTGATTCCGCCCGCGCCTCCACCGCATTACCGCCATTCAACTCGCCAGGCTTCTCAGCTCGGGGAGCAAGCTCTCTGCAACTGCCCGTGCCGCCTCAACGGCAGCCTCGCGGCGGCTGCGCTTCTGCTGCTCTGTCTCCCCTTTCCTGCCCTGCTTCTCAACTTCTGCAACCAGAGCCAGCAGTGTGGCAGGCTGCTCGCCGGCGCCTGTTACCACTGCCACTGCCGGGTGCTTCAGACCGCCCCGCCAGTCCTGCTGGCCCAGGAGGGCATTTCGCAGCGCGCTCCAGCCTTTGCCCAGAGAGGCTTCGCCTTCCGCCCTAGTGGTATTCACCTTGACGCTGATGAGAGGCACCGTGCCATCTTTTGCCCGCAGCAAGCCGCCTCCCGGCCTCCCCACGGCCGCCTGGACCTCCCCAGCAGCAAGCAGGGCGTCCGCAATGGCAGTTCCAGCTGCATCGACGGGAGAAGACCGGGTGGGTGTGCTTTGCTAGCAGCAGCCGAGCTGCTGGCAATGGCAGCAGCTGGCCGTGCCATGGCGGCAATGCGAACAGTTGACTCGGTCAGCTGGCGGCCAGCGGGGGCTCCCATACTCCGCTGTCTAGCACTTCATGAGCTCACCTGGAATGCACAGGCCTGATGTATTATACACGAGCACCTGGTTCCAAGCGTGTACTGAGCCGGCATGCTGCTCTGCTGCTGCTGCAGCTGCGCAGACCTCAGAATCTGCAAACACTGCGGCAGCGTCCACAGCCAGCTGTGCAACATGCGGGGTGATGACCTGCATGATGGCTGCTGCAGTGCCTGCCGCTGTTGGGAACAGCAGCAGCGTGCGGCTGTGCTCGTGCAGCACTAGCAGCAGCTCCCCCTCGGGGAGGCCAGCAGAGTGTACTTCTAGTGCAGCAGCCAGCGGCGCAGGCTGCTGGAATCCTGGCTTACGAGGGTTGAGGGTGGCCAATGCTGCTGCTGCCACGCCAAAACCCCCGCTGTCGCTGCTGGTGCCAGCGCCGCTGCTGCTTTCCCTGATGCACACTGCCCCAAGCACTCCGCCAGGCTCCATTTCTCTCAGAGCAGCAGCCAGGGGGCCGGCTGCAGAAGCGAAGGAGACATGGCCGCGGGAGGCAGGGAAGAGGGCAGGATACCGCTGCAAGAGGCATGCTGCAGCAGCACCGCCTGGGAATGCTGCTGAGAACACCCAGGGTGTGGAGTGCTGGCCCGTGCCCTCAGGCTGCTCAGCTGACGGTGCTGCCAGCTGCAGCAGCTCGTCCGACGCTGCTGCAGCCAGCCGCTGCCCCACCTCCTCAGCTTCCCCAAAAGCCAGCGCAAATCTGTGCGGCGGCCCATCCAGCCAGCGGATTGCAACCGCCGGCTCGGACGGGCTGCTGCCTGTGGCGGGGTGCTGCTCTGCCGCTGCCAAGAGGGGCTGCAGGGCCTTGCCAGCGCGGACTTCGCCGCCGTGCAGGCCGCTTCGCCGGATGGGAACTGATGACAGCGGTGCCAGCGAGCAAAGCTTGCCGGTGCTGGCATCCCCGCCGACCGCCAGCACTTTGGCTTGCCCGCTGACCCGCGCGGCAAACAGGCGGCGCTGCAGAGCAGTGCCGCTGCTCCCGCCCGGGCCTGTACAGCACCAACGCGGGGGCAGTGGTTGTTGTTCTTCCATGGGGAAGAACAAGCTGCCGTTGCATGCAAATGCAAGAACGCCAGCCCCAGACATTTGAATGCAGAGCGAAAGCTCACCAGAGAGCAGAGGCCCCGATAGCACCAGCTCGCCACTGGCAAAGGAGGCCGGCTGGTGCTGCACGCGGCACTCAGCGGTGGTGGCCTGCTGCAGTGCTCCCACTGGCTCCCACCAGCGTGCACTGGGTGGCAGCTGCGAGCCGCCTGGCGGCGGCGGCGGTGCCTCCTCGAGCGCTGAATCAAGCTGCTGCTCCCGCTGTAGCAGCTGGGCTACTGCCGAGCTGCCGCCATGCTGGCGCGTCTTCATGTGGTGGGCAGCGGCCGTGGCGCCAGCCGCCTTGGCCCCGCGCCCCTTGCGTGCCTCTTCTGGCTGGTAAGTCTTGTCCCTCTGCTGGCCACTCTGCTCCCCAGCCAGCTCCGCGTTCTTTGCCGCCAGGTGCCCCTGGCCTGGGGGGTGGCTGAGAATGTCTTGCGCTATGATGGCCAGCCCCCTCCTGCTCCGCTGAAACATGCTGCCCAGGGTCCACGTGGGCTGCTTGGTGGCCGCCGCCGGCTGCTGCTGTTCCGTGGCCGCCTCCTGCTGCTGCTGCGCCTGCTGCTCCAGCTGCGCCACGGGCGGGTCTTCCGATGGCCACCGCTCCTCCTGAACGCGCTCCAGCGCATCCAGCAGCTGGTCCACGTGACGGCCGCTGGGAGGGCCCCGTCCTTGTCTGGTCCAGGTGGAGAGCTCCGCTGCGGAGAGAAGCAAGGTCGTATGCATCAGATGACTTGCTAGGCAAGCGCACTCCAGGGCGCAGGCAACCAAGGCACCCCAATCAGGCCCTCTGGTGCTGCAGCAAATGCCTGGACCTTGAGTGCCCAGCTGCAAGCGGCTAAACACGACAACGGCCCCTCCCTTGGACCAACAGCTCCCTCACCTGCTGCAGCCTGCATGTCGGGTCCATCCTCCGGCCAGCCCAGTTTTGCCGGCGCAAATTGGCGCACCATCCCTTCCCAAATGTCGCCGCCTAGGCCCTCCATCGCCGGCACTACCACCCGCTCATAGTAAGAACGTTCTTCTCCATGATGGCTCTGTGGGCATGGGACACGCGCGCAGCTGCGGCCGTCAGCATGCGGCGGCGGCACGGCGGCGGCAAGGCGGCGGCACCGCCTCGCAGCATCACTGCCGCCCAGCACGCCCTTGGAATGCCCCGCACGGCACTGCTGAAGGGGTGGGAGGTCCAATTGCAGTCCAAGGGCACTCTCACCTCTAGCGGGCAAGCAGCCTGCCTAGTGGTGCTGCCGTGATTGGGCTCTCGGCCCGATCTGGGAATACTACCTTCTCCACTGGCTGGTTGGGTGGGTGTTGTTTGCTCTGCTGCATCCCGTCTGCGCCCGGCGCTCCGCCGCCGTTCATGCGCAGCGCCGCATGAGGCAGCTCAGGTCAGCTCGCGACTTTTTCCCCGCTCATCGCTCTGTGGCCCTTTTGCCAGGATGCAGAGCGCAGCCAGCCTCCTGGGCCTGCGCCCCAAGCCCGGACAGTCCAAGCTGCTCGCTGACCACGTTCAGAAAGGCGAGTCGCCGATCGATCCATACACGTGCACCGTGCGAGCTCGGTGGTGCTCAGTCGCCGCCCTGGCCGCGGGCCTGGGGCCGCCGACAGGTGCCGCCAGCCGCTGTCGGCGGCAGCCCGCCTGTTGCGTGTTGCAGACTGATGTGGGACCCCCTGGCCCGTCCACCCCTTCTGCGCAGATTCCGCTGCCGACGCTGCGCTGCAAGAAGGCGGGCTGCTGGTCGTGACGCACAACGCTCAAGGCCAGGGCACGTACGGCAACCGCGGCAACCAGGGCTCGGTGGTCGGTGCCCTGGGCCTGCACAAGGGCCAGCTGCCTGAAGGTAGGCTTGACCCGGGAGTGTAATGGTGTTGGGAAGTGGCACCAGGGACAATGCTCTGCCGCCAGCGACGAATGCTCACTGTGGGCGTGGAACGCCACTCGCCCAAGCACCCACCTGAGCCGCCCGCACAGCACCCATCTGGGCCACCCATCAATCTATTCCTGGCCACCACCGCCACCTGCAGGCGCCGCCGCAATGGCGATGCTGCAGGAGTCGCAGTCGGTGGGCGAGATGGCGGATTGCAAGCTGGCAGTCAGCACAGTCTCGCCTGCACTGCGGGAGCTGCTGGTCAGCTCATCATCAGCGTGAGTTGCGGGTTGGCCCTGTATCACTTCTTTGTTCGACTCCCATCCCGCCTCCAAGGCACGCAGCGCCCCAAGCGTGCTGCCATTGCTGTCTCCGCCTGCCCGCAGCAAGGTGGTCCACCTCAACCTGTCGGGGGAGCCAGTGGCTGGCCAGGGCCTGACCTTCATCTGGATCGACCCCAGCGGGCGACTGGGCACAGACGTTGTTGTGCTGGCTGGGCTGTCCGACAGCGCCGACACGCGGCGTGTGGTGCTGGGCGGCGGTGCTGGGGGCCCAGTGCTGCTTGTGGAGGCGGGTGGCCACCACCTGCCCCGCACCAGGGCACACTATCCAGAGCACGTGCGGCAGGCAAGCATGCAGGGGAGGTGGAGCTCGTGCGCTGCTGTGGTCAGACTGTACTCAGCTGATCAAAATCTGACATCCACACCCACGCCCCACATGCCCGCAGGCTTTGGACACAACGGTCGGCATCATGCTGTTCCGTGGGAGCCGCATTGCTTTTGTCAACTCTTACCAGCCCACCACTTCAGCCCAGGGCACGCCGCAGCAGCAGCTGGTTGCGTGGCGCCGCAAGCAGCTTGCCGCCGAGGTGAGGCGGGGAGCATTGTGGATGGGCTTGACCGACAAGACTGCAAATAGGGAGTCATCAAATGCTCAACCTGCATGCTGGCCATTGCAAACCATGTGTTCCCGGCATACTTTGCAGGCTTTGGGCATCGTCATGCTCGACTTGCGGCTGCAGGAGTTCACAGTCATCCTTGGCATGGATGCCAACACAGACCTGCTGTCCAAGTTCCCCAGCGGCGGGGGCCCAGGCGCGCTGTTGCAGCAGGCTTTTGCCCAGCTGCAGCTGCTGTCAGCATGGGGTGCTGACGACCAGGCCACACGGGGCCGCCGCATGCTAGACTACATCTTCAGCAGCCTGGCAGCAGAGGCCTCTGGCTGCGCGCAGCCCCAGGAGCTAGGCCTGAAATCTGATCACAGCCTTGTGTGGGCGGTTTATCAGCTGGTCAAGGCTGCTAGCAAGCGGCAGCGCGCGTGCTGATGCTGCTGTTCTGAGAGATTCTATCAACTTGATTCAAAACTCCTGCAATAGACACGCCACAGCAGTATACATTTCGTGCTTTTTTTCACCCAGCACTGCTCTTCCCTCAACAATTTTCCATTGACATGCTGGCGCCAAGGCGCCGCTCGCTTGACCGCTGACACTACTTACTATATATGCAAAGTTTCACAAGCCTTACAAGGGTGTATACGTCCTGTGTAAATGCTTCACTTTTCATAACCTGGAAAGTCAACTACACAGCTTACACAGGCCACGTCGGCGCCGCCGTGTCGCTCCTTCGGCTCAACTGCTCCACTTCCCTTTACACGCCTGCCTGCCCAACCCGCTCTCATGTCTTGCATTACATATTAACAGTCCCACAAATTGATGCACCGTGCTCAGTTCTGCACCGCCTTGCCCTGGCGCACAGCCCGCGATGCCTCGGCGGCAGCGGGCATCAGGCGTAGCTGCATGCAGCCGTTTGGGCCGCACTGCGCAGCCGCCACGATCCGCACTTTGCACAGCCGATGCTTGACATGCTGTTGCTCCACTGCTTCCGGTAGCTGATTGAGATGCGTCGCTGGTGCGCCTGCTTGGGGTAGCATAGGAGCAATTGCATGAGGCATCAAACGGCAGCACCCTGCCTGCCCACCTCCCGCCTGGCCACCAGCACGCACTGCACATGCACTTCTGGCAAGTTATGAGCTGAAACTGCTGCCCCTTCCTACCTGCAGCCGCTGCGAGCTCCACCGCTGGCCTGGCGTCTGCCACGAGGCGCAGGCGCATGGCCGCTGCCCTGCCGAGCGGCGGCAGCAGGAGCGCCACTTGCTTGCCGCTGCCCGCCATGCTGGTGCTTGAAACGGATGGGGGAGGGCAGGCCTGGAGAGTGAGCAGCAAATCCTGCTTTGATGGGCACCAGCAGCATTGATAAGCTCCCTGCCTCGGGTGCCTCGGGTGGTGCGGCAGCCCATGCGCAGGCGGCGGCGCCACAGCGCAGCGGCGAGATCGCTGGCTGGGCAGCGCCGTCCGGCGGCATTCAGGCGTGACAAGCCAGCCCGCTGTGGTGATCTTGCGCTCGTAAATTCGGTCCAGAAGCGGGCCTCCGAACCGCTGGCAAGTGCGGCCCTCGGCCTTCCGGGCGCCTCCCGCCGCTCCTCGAGAGGCGCAGGCTGTGCAGCGTGGCCTCCATTGTGTCCTGCACCCTCCGATCGCCGCCGCAACAGGCCAAGCCGCCCTAGCGCCGCCGCCGCCGCCGCTTCGCCTTCTGCCGGCGCCGAGCGCACCCGCCATTCAGCCATGAAGTTCCAGGAGCTGCGGGATGACAGCTGCCTGGACCTGGGCAAGGAGTTGGAGCGCCTGCGCCTGGAAGTGACCATGGCAGAGGCAGGCTACGATCTGCCGCCCTCCGCCGGTGATGCGGACAGCAAGGCCGCGCTGCCGTGAGTGGCGGGGTTGTGGCTGGCTGGGTTGGGGACCTTGGCAGCTCGTTGCGCTGGTGCGCTTGGCCTGCGCACGCAATGCTTGTTATAGAATGTTCCTGCAGGGCGGTGGCTTTGTGCATCAAGCAGGCTGACCCCTGCGGCAGCTGGCGCACACTACACATGGCTGTCCCCTTCATCTGCACCTGCTGTCTCAAAAATCCCTGCTTGCAGCGCCTCCATGCTGGCTGCCTTCCAGAGCCCGGAGGACTTCACTGTGCGGGAGCAGACGCTGCAGTACTCCAATGGGGACAGCTACGAGGTGCGGCAGCAGGGCGGCAGCAGCAGTGGAAAGTGCAGGTTTGACCCATGTTCCGCAGACTGAGCGCTCCTGCGGCGGCTACCCATGGCCCCCTTGCAGCCCCTCCTGTTTGCCGTGCATGCATGCATAGCGCAACGCTGCTGCTCTTCAAGACAGTGGCCAGGCGCCACGCTATGCTGTGCAGGGAGAGACGCTGGGCTCGCTGCGCCACGGTCGCGGCAAGCACACCTGCTCCAGCGGCGATGTCTACGACGGGCAGTGGCGGTGCGCTTGCTTGCACCGCTGATACACTGCTTGTCTCTGCCCATGCCCAGCTGCTGCCTGATTCGCTGCAATGGGCTGTCGAGAAAGCAGAACATCATTCCCCACTCTGCCCATGCTGCACCTGCTGCACCTGCCGCGGCCTGCAGGTATGACAAGCGCGATGGGCGGGGCAAGATGACATTTGTGCGTGGCCTGCAGTACGATGGAGAGTGGAAGGACGACAAGGCGCACGGGTGAGGCGCAGCAGCTGCAGGGCGTGAGCAGCAGTGGGTGGCCGTCATGCACTGTTGTTGGGAGCGGCAGCGCTGGCGCCGATTGTTATTGTTGCTGGGCTGTGTAGGTGCGCTTGGTGGGTGGCTGCAAGCAATGCGAGTGCACACCTCATCCCTCATCCTGCCCTCTGTTGTTGCTGCTTTCCTGCTGTGCAGCCAGGGCGCGGCGCGGTACGAGAATGGTGGCATGTATGTCGGAGAGTTTGCGAACGACGTTCGCAGCGGCTGGGGTGAGCTTGTTTCCGGAGATAGCGCAGCTGTTTTCTGGGGGGCCAGCAGCAGGCTCCAGCTGGCGAGCGCTTGCAGGTGCAGCGAGCTGCCCTGCTGGCAGAGTGCGGCTTGTTGTGACGGCTTGAGCAAGCTTGCCTCATATCCTTACCCGGCACCATCTCTCAACCTGCTGCCTCTATTGTACAGGCACGCACTACTTCCCAAACAAAGACAAATACGAGGGAGAGTGGGCGGCCGACACCATGACAGGTGAGGCCCGGGTGGGAGCTCCCAATCTGTGGTTTCCTTCTGCCCGTGCTGGCCGGCCAGTGGGACCGTATTCCTGCTCTACTTAATGCTTTTGTGCATGCAGAACTGCGAATGGGCATGTGCAGTGTTGCTCAGCGTTCAAGCATAGCGACATCACATGATGAGTGTTGTCTTGTACTTGATTGTTCCATGCACAGGCAAGGGCCGCCTCACGTACGCTGACGGCTCATTCTTCGAAGGGGAGTGGCAGGCCGGCCTGCACGTCAAGGGCCGCTTTGTGGAAGGTGCGAGCATGTGCTATTCTCCAGCGTGCATGCTTGCATTTCATTTGCCGCCTCGCTAGGCGCCTTTGTTAGGTGTCTTCCAGTGATACATGCAGCAGAGATAGGGATGCTGACCAGTGTCTGCTGCTGCTGTGACCTGCAGCCGATGGCAGCAGCGAGTACAGCGGTGGCTGGCGCAACGATCAACGGCACGGCTACGGAGTGCTGTATCAGGTGCGCCAGCTGGTCTGCTGCGCTTATAGTGTGCCACTTGTCTTGGGCACTGCAACGATGCGCCGTGCTGCTGCTGCGCACACCTGCCTGCAGCCTGCACGCGGTGTTGACCTTCGAATGCACCACCCTTGCGTGTTGAGCTCTCCCTCTGCTGCCGCTGTCCTGCAGAGGAACCTGTTCAAGTATGCTGGGCAATGGGTGGATGGCCTGCAGAGCGGCGAGGGCAAGTGCCAATATGCTGACGGCACTCAGTACGATGGCCAGTGGAAGGCGGGGCAGCGGTAAGAGATTTACATGCTGCTGTGCTTTAGAGCAGCGCTGGGAGGCGCAGCTGAAGGGCATTAGGGTATCCAGGCGCAGCCGTTCTGCCGCCGCCGCTGTGATGTGCATGCAGGCATGTAGCACATGTGCATTGCCGCTGCCTTTCATCCAGTGCATGCGTACAAAGCTGCAGCAACTGGCGTGTTCCCATGGCATGTTCCCACATTGCCCAGCACACACCCCACACTCGCCACCTGCAGGCACGGCCGCGGCAAGTTCTCAGCGGGTGCCTACAAGTATGAGGGGGAGTGGCGCAACGACAAGCAGCACGGCAGCGGCGCGTGCCAGACTGATGCCGGCGACAAATACGTCGGTGCGTGCTGCCGGGACAGGCTGGCAGCTGCGCTGTGGATGCGCCTGCAGGCTTGCTGGGAACACATCGGGGCAGTTGTCCGACTGTTGTGTTGAGCAGCAGGCACCGCATGAGGCAGGGGGTGTGCAAGCGTGGGCAGATCGTTGCTCACATCTCCCGGCCCGCCCTGCTTTTTCCTTTCTGAACTGCAGGCGAGTTCGCCGAGGGCAAGCGCCACGGCAAGGGGCGCTGCTTGTACGCGGATGGCGGCAAGTATGAAGGTACGCAAACTGGCGCTGCTGCTTCCCCTTGTATTTGCGGCTGGTTGCATGGCGGTCACCTTGTAGCGGGCTAGGCGGTGGTGCCATGGTGGCAAATGATGGTTGCATCCTGCCACAGTGTGCCCACCTTGCTGCCGCTGGTACCGCTGCCCTGCAGGCGAGTGGCAGGCGGACGTGCGGCATGGGCAGGGCACCTGCCATTTCGCAAGCGGGGACAAGTACCAAGGTGCGTGGATGGGTTAGGCCGGCATATGGTGCAGGCTGGGCACAGTGTGCAAGAGCAGCAGGTGCAGCATTGCTGGTGCGCCCAGTGCCACTGTTGGCAGGCGCACTTACCCACTTTGGTGCTATGCTGCATGTACCGCTGTATGTGCAGCAGGGCAGGTGATGTGTATGTTGGTAGCCATCTGCTCCTGCTGCACGGCTCCCACGTGGGACCAGTCTGATTCCTGCTCGTCCCTTGCTTGCCGCAGGCGAGTGGCGTGCCGACAAGCGGCACGGCCAGGGCGTGTGCAAGTTTGCCGACGGCCGCAAGTTCCGAGGTGAGCACGCCCAAGCCGGCTGGGATGATACGACCTTGCTAGCAACACGCTCGCTCCGCTCAGTCTGGGCATCACCAATGCTGCCTGACTCAATGTGTGTATTTTTTCTGTCCCCGCCCCTGCAGGCGAGTGGGAGGATGATGGCTGGCTGCAGTCCAGCGCAGACCCTGTGCACTGCCGCGTGGCGGGGCCCGGAGTGACGCGTGCTGTGGCGGGCCAGAAGGGCGAACTGCTGATTGAGGTGGGTGTGCAGGGTTGTGGTACGTGCGCGGAGCAGGCAGTGGGCAGATGCATGTGTGGGTGGGTGAGGTGGTGGGTGAAGCGCTTGCTGTGTTGTGCTGGCCACTCCCACTCTCTTGCTGCTGCGAAGAAGCAGGCAGGGCGGGGAGCTTGCGCATTCGCTGTACTGTTCTCAACGTGCTTTTCTCCGTCTGCGCCGCAGGCTCGGGATGACGGCGGCTGCCGGCGGCTGTGCGGCGGGGACGAGTTCCAAGTGGCCCTGCACGGGCCCTCAGAAGGTGGGCAGCTGGTTGGTTGAGCGTGTGGGCCTTTGGGGCCGGTGCAAAAAGCCGTGTTGATCCTGTGTGTGCTGCGCAATGGTAGAGTGGCAAGCGCATTTGCTTTGCTGCGCGTGCCTGCCCTCCTGCTGCCCAGCCTCAGCTTGCTCCCTCATCCCTCACCGCTCTGCACCATCCCAAAGGCCGATTAAAGCAGCTGCCCACTGAGCCTCACCCCATCCGGCTGCACATCTTATACATAATCAAATGCCCAATTCATTGCAGTGGTGGGCGAGGTGACTGACAACGAGGACGGCACGTACAGTGTGTGCTACACAGCCACGGCGGCGGGCGTGTACGAGCTGCACATCACAGTCGGTGAGCTGAAGGGGCAGGCTGCAAGCGGCACGGCTCTTGGGAGCGCAAGAGAATGCTGCTTTTTGATTGACAACTGCCCGCCGCATTTCTGCTTGAGTGGGCTCTTCAACCAACTTTCCATCTTGCTCCTGCCTCCCTCCCCATGCAACCGCTCCCGCAGCCGGCGACGAGCACGTCGCTCAGTCGCCCTACCCGCTGCGCGTCCTGCCGGCACGCCCCGCCGCTAAGCGCTGCACAGTAGAGGGCAGCGGGCGCAGCGCGGCGGTGGCGGGCCGCCCTGCCGAGTTTGCTGTCCAAGTGTGCGATGAGTTTGGGAACAGGTGCGCTAAGCGGGGGAGTTTCCAACGCAGTTCGTTGGTGCATGACACATGCGTTTCTTGAGCATACGTGCTACGCCACATGGAGACATGGATAAGCAGGCATGCAAGTGCTGCTGCCCTTGACTTGTAGCCGCCCACCATTCCATTCCTTCTCCTCCCCCCTCCACCCTACCTTCTCCCAGGTGGTCCGGCCCGCCTGAGCAGCTGGAGCGCCTGCTGCCGCTTGAGGCCTCCCTCAGCTCCGGCAATGCCGAGCTGGAGCTGTCACTGGAGCCCACAAGCGACGGCCTGTACCGCTGCACCTACACAGGTGGGTGTGCACCTACATAAGGGCCTGCCGGAAGCGGAAGGCATACCGCTGGAAAGTTTGGGTGCGGGCAGGCGCCGCATGCCTGCCTGCCCGGCAGCTGTGCAAATCCGGCGATCTCTCGCCCTGCTGCCGCTCACACTGGTTGTCTTCTTCCCCTCCTGCCTGTGCAGCCCCCGAGCCGGGCTTCTGGCGCCTGCACATCTCCTGCAGCGGCCAGCCGCTGCCGCGCACGCCCTTCTCAGTGCATGTGGCCGACCCGGCAGCCGCACTAGAGGGCCCCGCTGCAGCGGCGGATGCCGCAGCTGGGGATGCCGCTCCTGCAGCAGCAGCTGAGGGCGCTGCCGACGAGGGCGCTGCAAATCCAGCGGACGCAGCGGGCACAGCAGCCGGCGGTGCGTCGTCTGTGCCCCCCGCCCCGCCGGCGCCAGCCAGTGCCCCGATTGTGGACCAGTCGCGCCTGTGGGAGCAGATTGCGGCGGCTGCATTTGCTGCCGATGGCAGCATGGACGGCTGGGACAGCGACTCAGAGCGGCAGGCAGCCAAGCAGAGCAAGGAAGTCGAGTACATCAAGGTGCGCAGGTGGTTTGTTAAACGCACCTCTTTTGCATACGCAGCAATTCCTGCAACTGATGCTGGGTGCCTCCTCACCTGTGCTGGGCCCGCCTGCTGCTTCACCAATGCACCGTTGCATGCCCGGCCGAACCGTGCTGGCGGAGGAAGAGATGCAGGAGCTTGCACCTACACCTCCTGCCTGCTACCGCCACTCCACCCCTGCTACTCTGCAGGCCAACCCCAACGTGCCAGTTGTGGAGAATCTGGAGGACTTGTGGATGGTGTCGCGCCTGCAGAACGAAAAGAAGCGCAAGGAGGAGCAGGAGAAGGCGCGCCGCCTGCAGGTGAGCTGCTGGTTGCCTAAGCGCTACCGCTGGTTATTCAAGTGCTGCAAAATAATAGAGGCGGGAGGAAGAGCAGGAGAAGGTGCGCCGTTAGCAGGTAAAACTCGCTGCTTGCGTGCTGATTCAGTCGCTGTTGATGCACGTGCCGCTGCTGCACATTGCTTGCTGGAGGCGAGACAGCATGCTTCTTGTAGTTTCGCATGCAGGCGATTACACGCGGCCATGCCGTTGGCCGATTTGCCAACGTGTTGCTCCCGCCAGTGCGGCCGCCGGGTTTTTGCGCCTGCACAGCCATCACCGCAGCCCCTGTGAGCTTGCGCTGCCCTGGGCCCTCTGCTCTTTGCCCTGCAGGGCATGCGGTCAAAGCTGGAGGCAGCATTTGGCCCCGCTCGGCCGCCCAGCCAAGCAGAGGTGGAGACGGCTGTCAAGGAGATTCTGCAGGCGGAGGCGGAGGCGCAACTGCGCGGCGCGGCGGCGACGGAAGACGCACGGGCAGCGGGCAGCACCGCTGCACCCACTACTGATGGCTCCATCACCGCTGCTACGGCCCCAACTGGCGCTGGCACACCGGCAGTCGACACTGCCTCTGGCGCCGCAGCTAGCGCAGCAGGCAGCAGCCAGGCGCCGGCGGCTGCTGCGGCAGTGCAGGTGCCGCTGCGGGGCGGCCGGGCCGGCCTGCGCGCCGCCGCCGCCGCGCTGTCTACGCTCGACTGATTGGTGCTTCATGCCCACCGGGCCTGTTTCTATTTTGATCCTGCGTTGCTCACCATTACCACTATCAGCACTGCAGTGCCATGCTCATTGTTTCTTGTCAATACACGCACGTGCCGGGGGAGGGCGGCGCCGGTGGTACTTGTGTGCGCCGCCGGCACTGCTGAGAGCAGCGAGCGCGCAGCCTGGAAGCTCCATCTGTTACCCGTCTGCTATGTCAACCACCAGGCAGGCTGGCAGAGCGGCAGGCAACTGGCCAAGCGCGCAAGACCCAACACCATCTACTTTGCTGATGGTGGTCCTGCGGGCCACGAGGAGGGCTTCTGGCACAAACCCACGCGTTTTTACAGCTTTAAACGCCGCGCTGCGTGCAGCTCCGTCGCTTCTGGACAGCGCAGTGGCAGTTTGAGGGATGGCGCTGCGCATGCTGGGGGATGGCCGCGCGCGACCCACATCGCTCGCTGCTTCTGCCGCCCACCCACGGCGTCATTTCACTCAGCGCACCAGGCAGCAGCCATGACGGGACGAGGCGGTGCCAGGGCGCTGCTGCTCGCAGCAGCGGCCCTGTTCTGCCTCTGCTGTTTGGCGGCAGGTGGGCACTGCTGGGAACGGGTTTTGCTGCTTGAATGGAACGCATGAGCAGCGCCGGCGCTGCCCACCGAACGGCCCCTGCCCACCGACTATCTGTCGACCGCGTTGCGTGGGCTGCTGCGGCCTCCAGCACGTGCCGGCAGGGTCGGGCAGGGGTTTGGAGCCCCCAGCAGCGCTGTGGGCCCGCGCGAACCCGGGCCGAGCGCCCCGGCGGTTGGCTGCGTCAGGCGGCGACAGTCGACGCCGCTGCCGGCGCTCGGGCCGCGGAGCAGAGGCTTGTACTGCGGGCAGCTGGGAGTTCTTGCCCGTGTTCCTTGCTGCCTGTTCATTCAATCCATTCCCCCACTGCGCAGGGCCTGCGGCTGCACAAACAGTGCCAAAGGTAGCGGTCGCAAAGCCTGCTTCCGCCGCCGTTGAGCTGGAGCAGGCGGCTGCGGGGCAGACTGCTGCTGCGGAGCAGCAAGCCCTGGACCAGGCACGGCTGGCTGGAGCTGCAGACCAGGAGCAGCAGCAGGCGGGCGGTGCTGACCCGCAAGCAGTAGACCAGGGCGGCAGCGCTGACCAGCAAGCAGGCGGCGCCGACCAGCAAGCAGGTGGCGCCGACCAGCTAGCAGGTGGCACCGACCAGCTAGCAGGTGGCCAGGGCGGCAGCACTACCCAGATGACGGAGGGGCAGGCGGCCGCGATGCTCGACCCCACACAGGAGCAGCTGCAGCAGGAGGCAGCGGCAGCAGCTGCCGCCGCCGCCGAGTCGGACACCATGCAGCAGGAGGCTGTGCAGCAGGCTGAGCAGCTAGCGGCTTCAGTGGTAAGCAGCGGGGCTTGTTTGTGTGAGCAGGAGAAGCATGCTGGACTTGTGCACAGATGGTGATGTGCATGCCGGTGTGTGTCAGCAGTGCACTCGAGAGCGCGCATTTCCAGGCTGCTTTTATGGCCTCAATCTTCTGTTCAACCTTCTGTTTACACCGTCCTGCCTTGCAGCCTGACCCCGCCGCGGCGGGACAGGGCGTCGTTGTGCTGGTTGTCTACAAGCAGCCAGGTGCGGCTACAGGCAAATGCATGATGCGCTTTCATGGGCACTTGCTGTCCTGCCTTGCGGTTGTTGCTGCATGCTGCGCAGCTGGTTCCTCTTCACTTGGCGTGCACATGCCTGGGCAGTTGCTACTGCCGCATGGCAAGCAGCCGCTTCGCGGCTTACAGTACCAATCACTACCAACACACCATACACCTGCTGCCATGCGCCCCACCCACCTGCAGGCGCGGACCTGACTGCCGACCAGGCCATCGCAAAGGCGAACAGCAACAACGCCACCCTGCGAGAGTTTGTGCGGCGGCTCAGCGGCGGCCTGGGCGCTCCTGGCTTGCCGCTGGATAGCATCTCGTGAGGGCCACTGCTCTTGCCGCCTATGTTACTTGCTTGAAACTTGACTGCTGGCTTGCGTATTGCTTGCTGCTTGGGCGTTGGCTGTTTCCATGCTGCTGCTTTGATGCATGCGGCGGGCGTGCAGGCAGCGGAACAGTCGTGGGGAGAGTGCTGTACTTTGCCATTGCTGCCTGCTGCTCTCTCACGTTACCCCGGGACAAGGCAACTGTCCCTACTGTCTGCTGCTGCACTGCCAGCTGATTGCCCCTTCTTTGTCTGTGCAGGTTTCTGGGTGCACAGGCCTTTGACCCCAGCACAATGCCCGGAGTTGAAGACACAGGCTGCAAAAGCCTGGCTGGCGCGTGGGTGCAGGTGGGTTCGAGGGGTGGCAATCAGGGGTGGGTGCGCTGTGGTATGTGCCTGGTTCGCTGCACGCTGCCGCTGTTGCTTGGTCCATGCCCGCCGTCCCGTGACCTGCAATAGTGTAGTGCGCACTTGTGCAGTCCTCTTCTAACAGCTTGCCCAAGCAGCCTGTCCCCAGCATGCCCAAGCAGCCTGTCCTCTGACTCTGCGCACCTGCCGCTGCTTGCAGGCCAACATGCGGGTGAACACGCCCCTAGCATATGCTGCATTCCAGAACATCACCACGTCTCTGAGCAGCGCTGCCGCCACCGCAACCGAGGTGCGCTGCTGCTGCCTGCTTCTGCTGCTGCTGCTGTCACATGCTGCGTGCTGTGTAGTTGTGTGCACCTGCTTCCTGCGCTGCTGGCTGTGCGAGTGGTGCAGGCCGGCTGGTGCCTTTCTGCTGCACCTTGCCCACTCAGCCATGCTCCCTCCAACCCTCCCTCAACCTGCCATCCACCACCTGCTGCAGGCGCGCTGGAACGCAACCGTGGGCCAGGCGGCCGGCGGAGGCAAGGCCCCCTGCTTCGCCCACAACTTTACAAACTTCCGCTACACACCCGCATCCACGCCGCCGCCCGCGCCGCCCAGGCAAGCTGCTGCATGCTATGCAATGAAGTTCGTTTGGCGCAGAGCAGCAGGGGAAGGCCATCGGCGTGCACTGCATGCAGGGGTGCAAGTGGGCGGTGCAGCGGGGCACTTGCCAGCGCCGGCCAGCAGGGCACTGACCTGCAGCTGCAGGTGCTGTGCCCTCCGCCCTCCCACCCCGCCACCCGCTCCCCTCCTCCATGCTCGCGCCTCCCCCGCAGCCCCAAGGTGCCCAGCCCTACCATGCCGACAGCATCAGCAGTGGCCTCACCGCCGCCGCCGCTTCCTGTTGAAGACTCGCCCTCCCCGGCTGGTCCTTGGTTCCCCACCACCGGCGCCGCCGACACCTCTGGCAGCAGCGACAGCAGCAGCAGCATGGACGGCTCGGGTGATTCCAACCCCTACGGTCCTTCCGACACCTCTGGCAGCTCAGATGCGTCCGGCACCTCCAGCACCGCTGGCACCGGCGGCGGCGGCGGCGGCTCTGGCGGCAACCCCGCCTATGGCAACAGCCCAACCCCGGTGTACACATCGCCCAGTGTGGAACCGATGCAGAGCCCGGGAGCCTCCCCCAACCTCAGCGGCATCGACCTCGACGGCACTGGTGCAGCAACTGGCACCGGCACTGGTACCGGCGGCATCGGCGGCATCGGCGGCAGCCCCAGCGGCATCGGTGGCAGCCCCAGCGTCAACAGCCCCAGTGTCAACAGCCCAATGGTGTCTTCTCCGGTGCCCATGCCCGGAACCGCCAGCCCCCCAGCTTCGCCGCTGCCCGTGCCATCGTACACCCCCGTGCTGGCGCCACCCACCCCATACGCTCCGCCCACGACTTACGTGCCCAGCACGCCCTACCTCAACGGCGGCTCGGGCGGTGAGCCAGCTGCTCGGCGGTGGAAGGCATGGCAGGGTCTGCTGTGCTGTGCAGTGCAGTGCTGTGCTGTGCTGTGCCATCTGTGCTGCGCTGCATGCCGCCCACTGCTGCTTGGTATCACTTCTCTCGTGCATGCCCTGCTCACCGCGCTCTGCATCCCTTTGGTATGTGTCACAGTGCTGCTCTTCTGCCCCTCTGTTTGCAGCTGCGCTGCCTCCCGGGGAGGATCCCTTTGGCAGCCTGACGCCCGGCTCCGAGGCGATGGCGCCCAGCGCAGCCCCCGCTCCCCTGGCGCAGTGCACAGCAGAGTGAGTGGCTTGTGCTTGGGCTGTGGCCCTGCTTCTGGGCAGGGCCTTAGGCGGGGTAGGCCCAGCCAGCACAGACATGTGTAGTGCAGCTATGCCGCGGTACAGCCTTGCGGTGCACAGCCGCTGCATCCGGTGCACATCTTTGCCGCTGTTGGCCTGCACCCGGCGCCCACTAATGCCTGCTCCCCTGCACCACCTCTGCCTCCCTACAGGCCCACCTGCAAGCTGTTTGCTGCCAACGCGGCGTGCTGCAAGCAGCGGGGCTCGGTGGCGGCGGGCTCCAGCCTGCGCCTCTGGCTGGTGTGCAACCGGGATGTGTACCTGCCGGAGACCAAGTGCCTGACGGGTGAGGCTTGGCGGCTATGCACATTGCTATGCATGTGGGCATGTGACAGTGCCCAAGCCTGCTGCACTCCTACTCCTGTTGCGTTGACCCTCATCCTCACTTGCCCTAACCTCTCACCTGTCCTAACCCATTACCCTCACGCCGCAGTGACCAGCACGGCCTCCAAGGTGACCTTCCCCGCCATGGACCCTCTTTACGCCGACCCCCTGAACACCGTCAACGTGACGGTGCTGGACAGGCCCAACGCCCGCGCCGCCGGTGGGTGGCTGCACGCGGCTTGCTGCTGCAGAATGTCCTAAGGGGCTGCGGCTGCCCGCGTGAGAATTGTGTGCTACACAGTACTGTGTGGGCCTGCCGCTGGACTACAACAGCATCTAGCCACAGAATTCGAGCTTGCGAACAAACTTCTCATCGCCTCCTTGCCTGCCTGTGCTGCAGAGTACTCGGTGGGCCTGCCGCTGGCCTTCTTCGTGCCGCCCATCTCCACCTCCCCCGGCCGCCTGTCCGTCAAGCTGGACGTTGAGGAGAAGCGGTAAGCTTCTTCTGGTTTCTGTGTCGTAGCAGCGCTTGTTTTAAGCTGGAACTGTGGTGATCGGTGCACAACACAAGGCCGCCTGTCCGTCAAGCTGGACGTTGAGGAGAAGCGGTGAGTGCTGCTGCTGCTCAACATGATCCATTTGGGCACTTTTCAGGTAGCCACATGAGCTGCCTGCATGTTCCTGCCTACCCCTCTTCCTGGCCTGCGGCTGCCTGTCATCCTCACTCGCAGCACTGTGACCCCTTCCTGCAGCATGGAGGAGTCGGACGGCACGTGCAGCCTGCGCCTGCGCGAGCCCTGCGAGTGGGACGGCAAGATGTACGCCGCCGTGGTGCCGGTCGACACCCTGCCTGTGCTGTCGGGTGCGGCATTACAGCTGCTGCACCCCTGCTGCCGCTGGGCTGCCGCATCAGGAAGTGGGCGGTGATGGCTTTTGGCACCTGCAATTCCCACAGCTGCCGCCCTGCTGCTGGCCTGCCTCCTGCACAGCGCCACTTACATCCCGCCCTGCTGTTCCCGCCCACCACTCCCTGCCCTGCCGCAGTGATGTCTGAAGCCGACACCACCAGTGCTTACACCCAGGTGCAAGCCGCGCTGGCCGAGGCCCGCAAGCAGGCTGAGCAGGCGGCGGCTGCCTATGGAGGTAAGCTCTCTCAAATGCAATGTGGCATGCGTACTGCCGCCCTTGCCTGCTGATGCTTACTATGCACAGGCATGCATCCGCGCTGCTGCTGCCTGCTCGCTTGGCGGTCAACTGCTCAATGCCGCTACGCCCCCAACCTCTTCCTGTGTGTGTGCAGACAACACCGGCACCACGGGCGACGCTCAGCTGGGGACGGGCACCGGCGGTTCGGTGTCGACTTCGTCCCTTCGCAGCGCCGGCCGCTCCATGCTGGCGGCTTGGGGCACCGGCATGGGCCGCCGCCTGGATGGCATGCTGCCGCTGGGGTGAGTGAGAGCTGAGCGGGGGGGCTTGTTGCACAAGTGGCGCCTGCTGCCTGCCGCTGGGGTTTGTGGCGCAAAGCACAACCTGCTGCTGCCTCTGCCAAGCTGCAAGCCCTGCTACGCTTGCCGCCATGCTGACCGACCCGCCCGCTCCCCTCCCTCTCCCCTCCCTCTCCCTTGCTTCCAATCAGGCGCCACCTGCAGGCCGACAAGAAGAACGCCACAGACAAGGCGACCGTGCAGAAGAAAGACACCGGCAAGGAGACCGGCGACGACAAGAAGAACGGCGATGCCAAGAAGACTGGCGACGACAAGAAGAAGACTGATACCAAGGATACCGATGCCAAGAAGACTGACAAGGCGGAAGGCAAGAAGAACACCGGCGGCAAGAAGAAGACCGATGACAAGAAGAACACTGGCGGCAAGAAGGACACCACGAAAAAGGACCAGGACAAGGTCACCGCCAAGGAGGTGCCCAGCAGCAGCAGCGGCCTGAATGTGGCGCCCGGCGGCCAGGCGGTGGGCAGCGACCTGCCCGCGCCCTCGGTCGATGCAGGTGCGGCTTGTTGGTGGGGGGGCGCGCTGCACGCTCGGTTGGGTTGGGGCAAGGTTTTGGTTGGGAGCTGTGCATGCCTGCTTTTCCTGTCGTTGCTGCTCTTGATGGGGAAAGGTGGTGGCATGTATGCCTGCTGGCCGCTTGCTGCAATAGGCAGCTGTGCTGCGCTTGCTGTGCCTTAGCAGTCGCTCTCCTGCCTGCCCCTGTCCAACGCTCTCCCTACCCGCCCGGCTGCCCACCCACCTCCCATCCAACCCACACCCCTTCACTCTCTCATCCCCGCAGCCGCGCTGCCGCCGCTGACGGACGCGCTGGCGGCAAACTACACCTCGGACGTGAATGTCGAGGACTTTTCCGTCAGGTGGGGGCGCAGAGGCAGGTGGAATGGCTGGGGGTGCCAGGAGCACACTGGCACCTGATGTATACCGCTTGCCCCCTGTGGGCTGGCCAGGCCTGTGATCTGATGCTTGCAAAGCTGTTCTGCTGCTACCCTGGAAGCCAGCTGCGCTTGCCAACCAATTGACAGCCTTGCGCCGTGCGGCCCCTCTCCTGCCACCCCGCAGCTGGCTGCCGCTGCAGTCGGGGGCGGGCAAGCCGGCGTGCCAGTCGGCCAGCACAGCCGACCTCCCAGAATCCTTCCTGCTGGTGCGTATTAGGGCTTGCAGTCTGAAGAAATAGCTTGTGGTCCAGGTGTCAGCATGCCGCCGGCAGCTGCACAGGCTGCGGCCAACCGGCCAGCTTGCCCCTGCCGCCCCATGGCTCGTAACCAACTGCCGTACTGCAGCAGTTGGACCCTGCGTATTGCCGGCACTGTGCACAGGCAGGGCACCAACCCCGCCTTTTCGTCCGCATTACCCGCCCTTTTCTCGCTTGCAGGGCGATTTCCAGGAGCTGAAGGGTGCAGAGCAGATGTGCAGCTTCAGCCAACTGGGTGCAGACCTGCCCAGTGCAGCTGCGCTGGCGGCGTCAGCGGGGCAGGCGGCAGCGACGTCCAGCGCCTGCCGGCGCTTCTCCCTGTTCTGACACTGTGTACCACCCACGTAGACACCCTTGCTTGCGCTGCCCCCGTGCTCTTCCCCGCTCCTCTTGCTCTTTGTTTTTGAAATTCGTCGTCGGCCTCGCCATGGCTGCCTGAAGCGAGATGCCAGCGCATGGCGCCAAACGCCGCAGCAGCCCGCTCTGTTGAATCTGCATACAGCCTGGCTAAACCAGCAATGGGAAAGGAAGCTCGAAAGGAATGGCTGAGAGTGCGCGGAGCGTTGTTGACCCGTGCCGCCAGGGGGCACAATCGCTGTCAGGACCGAGCGGCTGGGAGGCGCCGCGTTGCAGGGCGACTGCAGTTTCACTACCTTCGAGTCGAAAAGAACTAGCGCAAGCCCTGCCATGGCGGTGGGAGGCAGGGTTAGGAGCGCGCCAAAAACGCTCCGCTTCTGGGAGGCCCTGCGCCGGCTGCAAACGAATGGAACACAACTTGGCACACTGCTTGAGGCTTACGCGACCAGCGGTAGCACCAGCAAGGCGCTGTGCGCGCGGGGATCTGGTGGGCATGCTCAAGCGGCGGCAGCGCGCCCAGCAGCGGGCCTCCCGCCGCGCCTGTCGCGCGCAGCTGTCGCTCTCGCACACAGCCAAACGACGACTGATGTCAGCAGCATGAGGAGAGCAGCGCGTGCAGCAGCGTGGCTGCTGTTGGCGCTCTGCTGTTGGGCGGGAGGTGGGTGCACCTGGCTCGGCCCTGTCGCTGCCAATAAGCTCCTGTGGGCTTGCAGGTTGCATTGGTGGCGCCCAGGGGCCCGCAGCTGGCCCCAGGAGGGTACCAGCTCAATGACGCGGGCGGCAGCTGGGGCAGGGAGCCAGTGTGGCGGCTTCTAGCGGTCCCTGACGGCGCCAGCAGTCGCTGGCGATGGACCGAGCGCCGCTCAGCCCACCGCAGCTCCTGGCGCGTGGCAGACCGCCCGACGCGGCGGCTCACAGCGGCCTGCAGCGCCCGGCGGTCGATCCACGGCGCGAAATGGCGATCGGGTGTTGCGGCAGGCAGCTCCGCCCTGCCGCCGCATTGGCGGCGGCGGCAGCACCTGCCCCTCGCGCCGCCTGCGCCACCGATTGCTGCTGGCTCAATGCTGCTGCTGCAGACGATTTATGCATGCCTCACATGCATTCACATCACCTCCTGCCCTGCAGGCGCCGCATCGCAGAGGCTGCCAGGGCAGACGCAGCCTGGCGCCGCCGTACAGCCCTTGCAGCAGCAGCAGCAGCAGCGACCAGCAGCCGTAGCAGGAGCAGCAGCAGTAGGAGTTGCAGCAACACCAGCAATCGGGGTAAGTTGATTGCGGTGCAGCGGCCGCCATGCGGGAGTGGGCGCAGTGAGTGCCTGGTGCACCAGCAAGCAGGGTGTGCTCAGCCCGCTGCTTTTGCACCATTCATTTCCTGTGCAGCCCGGCGTGACGGTGTCGGTCATCCTGTTCCGGCCCGGTGAGCAGCAGCTAATGAGCACACTCTCATGCTGAATTCTGAATGCTTCGCAATAGACGCTGCAGCACCTGATGAGCCGTGTGTGCAGGAGCCTTGTGCCGTCTTGTTTGAGTGCCTTGCTGAGCCCCATTCGAGTCCCTATGCAGGTGGCAATGACAGCATTGTGGGCAGTGCAATTCAGACCCAGCTGGAGAACTTCGTGTACCAGTGCACCGGTCCTGCAGCTGGGCTGCTGCGCGCCAACGTCAAGTGAGCGGCTGGTGCACTGCCCCGCGCCGCATACAGTGCTGCAGCCGCCAACAGGTGCAGCTGCGACTTCACCCCACACCAGGCCCTGCTGACCCCTGCCCGCTGTGCCGCTGTGCCGCCGCAGGCTTGCCCCTGGGCCAAGCCCAGTCCCTCAGCTGGAGGGGCCACCCGGCGGCAATGCGGGCGGATGCACGACTCCGCCACTTGGCGCCACTTGGGTGCAGGCCTTTATAAACGTTAACTCGGTCCCCACGCCCCCTGGTGCCGTGAATGTGCTGAACACCATCACCGCCGTGTTTGGCAATAACGCGACTGCTCAGGTGAGCGATGGCTGCAAGGGGGTCACCAACCCTGCATGCCTGGCTGTTGCAGTTTGTTTGGCGAGGAAAGTAGTGCCTGGCGGTCTGCACCCCTTGCCCCGTCACCCTGTTTCTGTGCATTTTGTTATGGTTGCAAGCTGGACAGCAGGCATGGCGGACCACCAGGCTTATCGCTGCCCCCGTGACATGCGACCGTTAACTGCCCATGCCGCAGGCAAAATGGGCCGCGACCGTGAAGACGGTCGCTTCTGCGGCATGTCTCAATGCGGTGGCATCAACGGCAGCGGCAGGTGCGCTGCGTTGGACGTATTGCGGGCGGCCAGTTGGGCTGTTTCGAGTTGCCAGGTGCTTACGGCCTCTCAATGTTGCTTTCCCTGCCTTGCAGTTGCGGCTCCTCCTCCCCCTGCGCCAAAGCCGCCTAGTCCGAAGCCGCCCAGCCCTAAGCCGCCTAGTCCGAAGCCGCCTAGCCCGAAACCGCCCAGCCCTAAACCGCCCAACCCTAGCCCGCCATCCCCCAGGCCGTAAGCTGTGCTGCGCCGCGTTGGGTTGCTTGTGCGATTGCTTGCTGCCAGCCCGCCTCCTTCTGTGCCATTATTTGATTGTTCCTTCACCAGGTGCCTCTCATGAACTTGCCCTGTTAAGTTTTGTTCTTTCGCCTCCCATGTTTGGAGTGCAGTCCTCCGCCCCGTCCGTCCCCGCCGCCCACCCCATCGCCGCCGCCGCCGTCTCCACAGCCGCCGCCTCCTTCCCCATCCCCGCCGCCCTCCCCGGCGCCGCCACCAAGCCCCAGCCCCCCTCCGCCATCGCCATCGCCGCCACCCCCGGCCCCATCGCCACCGCCGCCATGTGAGCCCCACCTGCAAGTTTTCAATCTGTGCATGGCATGCATGCATGCTCCTCCTGCACTGCACCTGTGCATGCTTCATGGCATTCCATTCCTGCATGCTGCTCATGTCCTCCCTCTGCATGCTGCTCAAGCCTGCCTGCCCAAGGCTGCTCCCTGCTCTTCCCTGCACGCTACGTCTCCCCTGCTCCTTGCTGCCTGCTCTGGCTCCCCAGATCCTTGCTGCCTGCTATGTCTGCCCTG